>SDBV01002288.1_pt1 | contig 28626 bp, 28 predicted proteins | sample 2277081 | NCBI WGS metagenome assembly SDBV01 (sample SAMN10402039, study PRJNA504765) | marine sediment metagenome | isolation source: marine sediment core GS10_PC15, 223 cmbsf | place: Arctic Ocean: Southern Knipovich Ridge | collected 2010
TCGGCGGATTATCTTCGGGTCACCATACCAATACGTACGCTCCCCTCGTCAATCCTTCGGCGCCTTGCATCTGATCCCTTACGTGTCCTCTGGTTTATTACTTATTTTTAAATCTTAAATCTTCAATTCGAGGCTGAAGGTCGAGTCCGGATTCGAGTCCCGTCACTCCCGCCAGAGTGCTTACAAGGGGCGTCTGCGGCGTCATTCTTCAAAGCCTCTGCGCGTCACGTACCAACGCGAACGCTCCACTTGATGCCTTTCAGCTTCCTTGCATCCGAAACCCTTGTAAGCACTCTGGTCTTTTTAGTTTTACAATCGACAGTTTTATCGTCGTTACGAGGAGCCTATTTTTTGCGACGTCGTAATCTCAGTCAATTCGTTAAGCAATAGTTTCACGTCGTGCCTCTATTATGTTCACTATCTTTTGAGTCCACTGATTTTTTAATATTTAATATTTACAATTTACAATTCGAGGCCGAAGGCCGAGCCAGCGTCCCGTCCCTCCGGCCAGAAAAACACCCCTAGATATCGACGCCATTTTTTTACCCGTGAATTTATCGGAAGCTAGACGGGTATTATAAAAATTGATATCTATGGATAAATTAAAATTACTATTTTTGACCGGTATCGTTGGGATATTTACCGCGTTAACCTATTACGTTTTTGAGTTCGCGGTCCATAACAGTATCGATCTGATCTGGAATACGCTACTTAACACCGGGCGCTATCGCTTACGCGTCTTTCCTCTTTCCGTAACTCTCACCATGGTGTTTTTCGGGCTTCGGCATTTGCTCGATAAATCTACTGACCGTCAGGAAAGTCGTAGTTTGGGGAACGGCACATCTGAAATATCAATCAAGAGTTTTATCAAAGTCTTATTTATTGGATTTTGGTCTCTTGTGGCCGGCGCATCGCTTGGTCCCGAAGCCATACTTGTTCCGGCCAGCGTGATCATTGGCATGTATCTTTCTCAAAAAGTTCTGCCGGATCAGAAAGAAACGATGAATACTATGAAGGGGGCTGGTCTAGCAGCTCTCTTTACGGCATTTTTCCACTCATTTATTATCGGGTTTTTGTCTTTGTTTTTAATGAGTTTAAGATCAGATAAAACCAAGATTAACCTTCAAATGATCTGGGTCGCCGTAGTCGCCTCGGGTACCAGTTTAATAACGCTAAATATCATCGGTCCGTCAAATAAGTTTTTCAACTGGCCGGATTATTCTTTCACATTTCGTCTAATGGATCTGGCAATCGCGGTACTGCTTTTACTTGCGGGATATCTTGTCACTTGGTCCATCTACTACGCGCACCATATCGCTGTATATCTTCGAAACTTTCTTCTCAGATATCCTTGGTGGGTTGTGGCGGTAGCCGCTAGTCTGGGCCTAAGTGTTCTTTATTTCGCAGGAGGACCGCTTATAGAATTTACGGGTAATAAGTCGATACGGCCACTATTTTCAGAAGCTAGTACGCTCGGTATCGGTGGGCTTCTCTGGATACTCTTCCTGAAAATTCTAGCGATCGGATGGTCAAAAGCTCTGTGGTATCGAGGCGGTATGATCTTTCCAACCTTTTTTGTTGCCAGCGTAATCCTGGCGGGGATAGGACTGTTTTATAATGAAATAAACTTCGTGCTTGGGATCGTTGCTATTATGGCCGGGGCTCTTTTTGCCGACCGCCGGGCAAAAGTGCTTTTATAAATTCTACGCTTTCAAAATAACTCTCCGTGTCAGCTAAGGTTAAACAAAAAACCAAAGAGATAAAAAATATATTGGCTAGCTCATAACAGAAAAAGTAAAGTTCGAAGCTAGTTTAACCAGGCTTCTCTAGGTCAACCGGAACTCTGGTTAAGTACTTATTTTTAAATCTTAAATCTTAAATTAGAGGCCAAAGGCCGAGTTCGGTTTCGAGTCCCGTCACATCCACCAGACGCGCATCCGAGGCATCTGCTTCGTCACTTGCTCGGATGCTCTAATCTTTTTAGTTTTACAATCGACAGCTTTATCGTCGTTACGAGGAGCCCTCTTCTTTGGCGACGTCGTAATCTCAGACAATTCGTGAAACGATAGCTTCACGTTAAGCCTTCCTTATATCCGTTACCCCTAGCTTTAGTTCTCTTACACCTTGCTCCTAACTCCTAACTCCTAACTCCCTAACCCATTTCACGCCGCCTGCTCCTCTCCTTCTTTCAGCCAATCCCAGGCAGCGTCGATTTCAGAAGTTCGAAAATATTTTGCCTGACGAGCATAGAAATGACGGCAGAAGGTTGTCATCCAACCCTCCCACCACGTATCTCCTACTATTGCCATTCTTTCTATTTTATGGTGAAATTCACGACCGAAATGAAGGTCGTCTCCCCAGGCACTTGGCGCTTCCAACTTAAAACTCTTCATATCTATTAGCAAATTCATACTGCCTTCTTCGCTGATGATCTTCTCACAGATCGGTATCAGCTCGTCATAGTCCTGTTTTCTTATTACACCTGTGGCGTCAAGTCCTAAAAACTTACCGCTGCTTTTATTTATTTCTTTAAACATGTCTCTACTCCTTTAGCGAAATGGCTAATAAAAAAATCATGCTTTATTTACCCAATACATGTGTTTGTATCTGTCGGCTTAGTCGGAGCGATTTTTGCCGCGAGAGCTGACTCTATCAGCGCCAAACCCAAGCGTTGATAGATATCCGCAGGCTTTCTAATCGCGTCCTAAAAATTTTGATGTAAAAGATATCGTTATCGGTAAGCAGCTAAGACCGTTCTGTTTATACCGTCGGTCTATCGGATAAGAAAAAATAATGCTGTCTAAAAGCTCCCGGACAAAGTGGATCATATTTACGGCGTCTACGCTAACTCTCATGTCGCTTACGGCTGTTGCGTCCATAGTGAATGAGATCAGAGACGATCTAGGACTTAGCACCAGTTTAACGGTGCTGATAATCACTTTATACGCGCTTATAGTCGTCTTCATGAGTCCTTTTGTCGGAAAATGGATAGACAGATTTGGCGCAAAAAACTTGCTTGCGGGCGGTCTCTTTATCTATGCGGCGTCAGGTTTGATAGTGGTGATCGATGGTTCGCTTTTAACCTTGATTGTCAGCAGGGTCATGATCGGTATAGGGGTAGCCGCCATCTTTTCGACTGTTACCGTGATCATGGGAGACGTCTACAGCGGTTCTAAGCTCCACCGTTTAATGGGAATTAGGGTAAGCATCAATAATGTTAGCGCGGTTATCTGGCCGATACTCGGCGGTCTGCTCGGTGAGATCTCTTGGCAAACACCGTTCGCTATCTACATGGTTGGTTTTCCTCTTGGGGCGCTTGTCTTAAAAGAATTGCCAAAGACTCACGTAAGGATGGTAGAGAAAGTAGATGAAAGAAAAAAGTCTCTGCCTATGGTCATCAGGGAAAATCCGAGCCTGATACTCATTTACGCCCTTATGTTTTTAACGACGATCACTCTAAGTGTCGGGGCACTTTTCATTCCTCAGCTGCTAAAACATATAGGCATAGCAGATACGGTCGTTATCGGTTTTTATATTTCCACCTTGACCCTGGCTGTTGCTACGACCTCTTATTTTTACGGTTGGATCATGGATCACTTAAGAAATTACCTGATCGTCGTGGTGGCCCTTTCGCTATGGGTTATCGGATTCTCGCTTTTAACTCTTATACCTGCGGCTATGACCGTCGCCATCGCTGTTATGGTCATTGGTATCGGAAGAGGGATGACTTTCCCCGCCTCTATTGCGTGGGCAAACGAGGTTGGTCCGGACGCCGAAAGGGGGATTATCGTTTCGACGGATACGGCCTTTGCGTATCTCGGAATATTCATGGCACCCATTCTTCTCATACCCGCAGAGGCCTATGGTGGATTATTCGGGGTCTTTGGCGCTCTTACTTTATTTACCATCTTCATTCTGGTCGCAGTCCTTATCGGCGGGTTGGTAGTTAAGTATCGTGCCGCCGCCAATCACGGGGATGATCAAGGTTATTAAAACAATATATGGGAATGATAAAAAAATATTGGACGAAAAGGAGGTTCTAAATGTCAGAGGTAAAATGCACTATATCAAATTGTGAGTACTGGGGGTCTGATAGTCTTTGTCAGTCGCCGCAGATCCTCGTCGCGGCCGGCCCGCCGGAGAGTCAAGACGAGTCAATGGTTAATATGTCTGTTGAGATTAACAGCACACCGGTAGAGGATGATATCCAGACACACTGTCATACTTTCGAACTAAGGTAGTGTGTAGAAAAAGATAGTATTACAAACCGGCCACAGCTTGGTGGCCGGTTTTTTTGTTGCGCTACGCCTAAAGCTCCTGCTAGGGATAGCTTAAATAAAAAATATTCTTTGACAAGCCGTCTAATGGACACTAAGATGAAAAGTCAGCGAAAATTTTCTTTTAAGGAGAGTTTTTAAAGAATATGTGCAGGTTAAGTGCTATAACATCAAGTGAATATTTTTCACCAATGGAAAACATAATGGCGTTGGAGACGATGAAAGAGGGTCACGACGGTTCCGGCCTGGGCCTGATGTTTAAAGACCTGGGCGGCGTATTTGAGGATTTAAAGGCATATCCGATCCTTTCCGGTATTTTTACGAGAATCGGCCTGGAGGGTCTTGAAATCTTTATGCGGGAACAGGGTTTCGAGGTGAAATTTGAATGGCAGCCGAAGATCAAGGAGACACCGGGGATCACTAGGCGGGAGCATTACGTGGTCATCGCTTATGATTATCCCGATGGTTACCATGACGCTTCCTGGGAGGAGAAAGAAAAACTACTAACGGATACCAGGATAGCTATTAGAAAATTAGGCGAACCGGATGGTTCTATGTTTATTTTTTCCTTCTATCCCGATATTGTCACTTTAAAAGAGGTTGGTGATCCCCTTGAAGTCGCGCAATTTTTTGGGCTTGACGCAAGCGATGAATTATCGGCGAAGATAATATTCGCGCAAGGCAGACAGAACACCAATTACGATATCTATCTGTATGCCTGCCACCCTTTCTTTATACAAGGCTATGGGACCATGACAAACGGCGAAAATACGGCATTTGTACCGATCCGCGAGTTTTTGCAGGGAAGAGGAAATCCGGCATACATGGGTTACAATAGCGATAGCGAAGTCTTTGCTCATATCCTTCACTATTGCCAAAGGACACTCGGTTATCCTCTCACTTATTATAAGGATGTCATCACCCCTTTAAGCTACAAAGAGATCGAAGGACGAACTGATAAAGAAGCTCTAAGGCTGATAAAGAATTCACTTAGGCCGCTATGTATCGACGGGCCAAACGCGGTCATCGGTTTTACCCCCGATGGAACCGTCTTCATGGTCCAGGACGCTAAGAAACTTCGGCCGGGAGCTATCGGCGGAGTCAAAGGAAAGTACGCCCTCATGTCAGAAGAGTGTGGCGTTGAAAGAGTGGTACCGGATAGAGATAGGTCAGCTGATATCTATCCGATGAAATATGATATGGCGATCATTACGCCGGACGCCGAGGAGATAAAGGTATGGAATCAGCTAAAGGGATAAATGAAAGCAACAAGCTTACTTTAAAGGACCTTCCCTTCATTGTAGAATGGCGGGAAAATCGTTGCACGCGTTGTGGAAATTGCACCGCAATTTGTCCGATGAAAGCAATTGAGCCAACCGTCTATGTGCATAGAAAGACGATCTCTTCGGGAATGTCGCCGGAGCCTTCGGTCACCAGAGAGGTACATCAGGGCATAAGGCAAGTCACGGACATCGAGCGTTATTGTAATGGTTGTAACATGTGTTCGTTCGTCTGTCCTAATGACGCGATCGTGGCAAACCATAATCCATACGATAAATTTCTTTTTTATAAGAACCAGGGAGGCGTTCCCTTTAAAAGGGGAGGACGAAGAAACGATCCCAGCGTGTCGACTCTGGACCAACTTAAATTTTCCAGGATCTCAATGCTTACAGATCCGGCACTTGACGCGGGTAGACATGAATTTCACGTCACGACTCTTTTGGGAAGGAATTTAGCCCCTGAAGAGCTGCCGCTTAAAACTATAGATGACAAACTTCTACTAGACGGTCCAAGTACGTTTATCCCGCCGGTACGAGAGATATTTCCGATAATGATAGGCAGCATGTCTATCGGAGCGCTCTCTCCTAATATGTGGGAAGGAATGGCGATGGGTATCGCCTATTTAAATGAGGTAGAAGGAATTCCCGTGGTTATGGCTAGCGGGGAAGGCGGCTTACCGCCCCGACTGCTGAAATCCAGATATTTAAAGTATTTTATTTTACAGATAGCTTCAGGTTACTTTGGTTGGGACGAGATCATTCACGCGATTCCTGACATGGTCGAGGACCCGGCAGGGATCGAGATCAAGTATGGCCAGGGAGCGAAGCCGGGAGACGGCGGTCTCTTGATGGCCTACAAGGTCCTAAATCTTATTGCCGAGATCAGAGGGGTACCAAAATATGTTGAGCTGGCGTCGCCGCCGACACATCAGACAAAGTACTCCATTGAAGAGGCGGTAGCGAAAATGATCCAGTCGATGTCCATGGCTTGGGGCTTTAGAGTTCCGGTCTATCCAAAGATATCCGGAACAAAGACAGCTACAGCGGTCTTAAATAATCTTGTAAGAAATCCTTACGCCGCCGCTCTTTCAATAGACGGAGAAGATGGCGGAACGGGCGCGGCTTATAATGTCTCACTTGATAAGATGGGACATCCGATAGCCACTAATATAAGGGATTGTTAGCTCGATCTTGTTAAGCAGGGTAAGCAGAACGAACTTCCGCTTATTGCGGCGGGAGGTGTCGGAAAGACGGGTAATTTAGCGGCAAATACGGCGGCACTGATAATGCTCGGGGCGTCCGCAACCAGTATCGGAAAGTATATTATGCAGGCCACGGCGGGGTGCCTTGGGGATGAATACAACCGTTGTAATATCTGTAATACCGGACGCTGCCCAAGAGGTATAACGACACAAGACCCGAAGCTCTATAGACGTCTTGACCCGGACATCGTAGCCCAGCGCGTTGTCGACGTATTTAAGTCGGCTAACATGGAGCTTAAGAAGATATTGGCGCCGATGGGTAGAAGCACTCAGCTTCCGATCGGGATGTCGGATGGACTCAGTATCGCGAATAAAGAGATGGCGGATAGATTAAAGATAAATTTCGTATGTTGATGAGGGAAGATGGCTAAGAATCTAAATTCAAAAAAAGAATTGATAATAGAAGGCAATATAAACGGAGAACGCGTTTCATCCCGTCGGCTTGAGGAGATGGTCCAATCGGCCGTAAAGGACGGCGCGCGCCGTATCAAGATAAAAGCGGAGGGCCAACACGGTATCGGCGGCCGTATCTGGCCGATCAATGAGAAGATCGAGATCGAGGTGGATGGACCGAGCGGCCAACGCACCGGAAGCATGGGAATGTTCGGTACCGAGATCATTGTAAACGGTAACGCCTCAGATGATGCCGGTTGGATAAATTGTGGGGCGAATATAACTGTCTTAGGTGACGTTACAAACGGTGCTCATAACGCCGGCGCCCAAGGCAAGCTCTATGTACAAGGCGGTGGCGGTGCCCGTTGCGATACGATGACTAAGTTAAATCCCAGGTTCGATCCGCTACAGTCCTGGTATTTTCGAGATGTAGGCGATTCTTTTGCCGAGTTCAAGGCGGGCGGTATAGCCGTAGTCTGCGGTATAGACCCCAGGAATCCTTTGAACATCCTTGGCTACAGGCCTTGTGTCGGCATGGTCGGCGGCACGGTCTATTTTAGAGGCCCGATCAGAGGTCATAGCGAGGCGGATGTAAAGCTTACCGAGCTAAACGATGCTGACTGGGACTGGCTTACAACTAATATGAAGCCATACCTGGAAGCGATAGACAGAAGCTCCCACCTTAAAGAGCTTACTAATTCAAAAGATGAGTGGAAGAAACTTATTCCATTTACTCACGAAGATAAAAAAGAGATCGCCGAGGATAGCAAGTTGCCTCTTAGCCGATTTCGAGTAGACAGTTGGGAAGAGGACGTAGGAAAAGGCGGAATATTTGGTGAGTATATCGAACACGACCAGACTATTCTTCCCTACATAACTAACGGTGTCGATCGTCGTCTTAAGCCTCTATGGAACAATGATAAGTATATGGCGCCATGCGCAAACGCCTGTCCGTCAGGGATTCCGACTCAAGAGCGCACAAGCTTGATCAGACAGGGGTGCTTGAAAGAATCGCTGGAAGTGGTATTAGACTATAGTCCGTTTCCGGGGACGGTATGCGGGCAGATCTGTCCTAATCTGTGTATGGATGCCTGTACCAGAGGGCTCTATCTCGATAGGCCTCTGGATATAAAAAATCTTGGTGCTTTAAGCTTAGACCTTGAGGCTCCAAAGCCTGCTCCCGCTACCGGTAAAAAGGTCGCGGTAATCGGTGGAGGGCCGGGAGGGTTATCTGCCGCTTGGCAGCTAGCTATAAAGGGCCATCAGGTAGATGTGTATGAAGCTGATGATAAATTAGGTGGCAAGATGGAGCTTTGTATTCCAAGAGACAGGCTTCCGGTCGAAGTCCTTAAAAAAGAGTTGGACAGGATAAAGGACGTGGGGATAAATGTCCATCTAAGCGCTAAAGTCGATAAGGGATCTTTTGAAAAGATATATGAAGATCATGACACGGTCATCCTTGCGACTGGTGCTCATACCCCGCGGGTGATCCCGTTTAAGGGCCACGAAGACGTGGTTGCCGGTATAGAATTTCTGTATGACGTAAACAAAGAGAGAGCGGCTGATCTTAGTGGTCAAGAGGTCGTTATTATCGGGGCGGGCAATGTGGGAATGGATATTGCTTGTCAGGCATACGCAAGCGGTGCCAAAAAGGTGACAGCTGTAGATATTCAGCCTCCGGCAAGTTTTGGAAAAGAGCAGGAGCTGGCCACAGCCTTGGGGACAGAGATCGTCTACCCGAAATTTACCGAGAGTTATGATAAAAAGGGCAATAAAATATATTTTAAAGACGGTACATCTATGAGAGCCGATACGGTGATGATATCTATTGGAGAGCTGCCGGAGCTCGACTATCTAACCCCGGACGTAAATATTGAAAACGGTTTGGTAGAGATTAATCACAACCAACAGACATCCGATGTAAAGGTTTTTGCCATCGGCGATGTAACGGGAGCCGGATTAGTCACTCACGCAATCGGTGAAGGGAAAAAAGCGGCCGAGGTCGTACACGCGATGATGATGAGCTATGACTATGTGCCGGAAGTAAAAGCGCCTATGCCTTACAGTAAAATAAGGACTGTCTATTATGAGGGCGAGAGGGAGACCGGAGCTGTCCACGATTTTAATGTCGACGCTGAAGCAAACAGGTGTCTATCTTGCGGGACTTGCCGTGATTGCGAGATCTGTCTATACACCTGCTATCAGGGAGCGATTTCCAGGGTCACCAAAGATGATGGCGGCTGGGAATATGTAGTCGATGAAGATAAATGTACGGGATGCGGATTTTGTGCCGGCACTTGTCCGTGCGGCGTATGGGAAATGGTTTCGAACCTATAAGCCAAAGTCATCGATGGCTAATTGTAAGTTGTAAATATTAAAATTGAAAATTTTGTTCAAAAAGGGAGGCGCCAGAGGCGCTTCTTTTTTTATTTAAATTAATTAAAGATAAAAAACGAGACCCCGATCAGGATAAACAAGGCTCCGGCGACTTTCGCTATCAGTCGTTTATCAAGCCGCTCTGAGGCAAACTTTCCGAGGTAGATGGCGATCAAAGATATCACGAAAAGAGCGGCCATAGTACCGAGAAAAACAGGTAAAAGACTGTAGCTAGTGGCAAGCAATCCCGACGCTATCTGTGTTTTATCTCCCCATTCGGAAATGAAGATCAAAAAAAATCCGGCCCTAAAAGCGCTTTTGTTGGTGGCTGTCTCTCCGCCATCGTCTGTACTAAATATTAATATGAAGAGACCAAAGGCGATGAATATCGTTCCGGATACGATTCTTAGGATGCTTATCGGAACGATTGTAGTTATCCATGTCCCGAGCAGAATAGCCGCGCTATCGACGATTAAAAAAGCTAACATTACCCCCAGTAGAAGCTGGAAATGATTTTTTGTACGAGATGATAATATAAAGATAGATAACTGGCTCTTATCGCCAAGCTCAAGAAGGGAGATCGCTAAAAAGGTAATAAAAAATTCTTGCATTTTGAGCTTTCTTTAAGCTTAGGTAACTATTTTTGAGCTACTCGACATATTTTCCTAGTATAGTTTCGTTATCGCCGACTATTTGGCGGTAGACTTGTGCAAGTCCCGGATTTTCATGAATGTACATATTCGTATCGTTGGCCGGATCGCCGTCGTTCTCCCACCCATCATTCCACCAAGCAAAACCGATAACTTCAGGCCATCTAAAACTTGAAAGCTCTGTTAGTGCTTCTTCTGTCCATTTAGCTTGATCCACTTCTTTATTGTTGGCTGCTACTCCAATCTCAAGAACAGCGACTGGCTTTTCCTTTCCCAGCCGTGTAAGTCGTGGATAGATCTCATCCATAATTTCACTAAAAGTCGTATCATCTTCGTCTGACGGCTCTGACGCTCCGTAGATGCTCACTCCTATCCAGTCGATCCAATCATCGCCGGGATAGTAGTTTTCAAGCCGGTTCCATGACTTGTCTGGGACATCGTCCGAATCCACATGAAAAACCCAAGTAATATTTCCGGCGCCTTCATCCTTCATAATTTTTATTATGTGCCGATAGGCGTCTTGAAATCTTTCCGGGCCATCTGCCTTTTTAGGATCGCCGTAGCCAGTCTTTCTTCTTCCACCATTCCAACGGCCATTCCAAGAAAACCAGTCTCCGTTGACTTCAGTGCCGTACTCTACTAACAAAGGAGTTTCGAATCTTTTTGCATCGCTGGCCCAACGTCTCAGGTCATCATCAAACTCACCTTCGATAATATTGTCTAAAGTGAATTTATCTTCTTCAATATTCTGTTCCTCACTGCTTCTTAGCATCAGCCTGATAAAAGGTATTGATCCCATCTCTCTTATCCATGTGGCAGTCTTCTCGGGAAAGGCCCTACTCTTATACCAGTTGTCTGAAAAATAGACCCAGGTAGGTTTTTTGCCGACTTTATTTATGTATTCATTTAGAGATTCAGAAGATATTTCGTCTTCGCTGACGATGTCGTCGGTTCCAGGAAAAATGCCGCTGTAAAGCTTTCCTTCCGGAGGAATGGCGATCTTTCTATCAGCTACGAAATTTTTTGTTTCCCCGCTACTATTAGAGACATCCCGACAACCTTGCGTCGAGGATATCAATAGCACAACAAGAGCTAGAAGTAAAAATGATTTAATTGACATACTACCGATATTACCAGAACACGGTTGCAATAAGAAAAACTATGGAAAACATGGAGCGGGATTTGCCCCATGATCTGTAATTTGATAAAATTTATTAGTTCAGGCAAGTGAAGGAGTGCAAAACATGGATCGTTTACCTCTTAATAAAATCACCAATATGTTTCTGTTTGTTGTCATCGTTAGTTTGATCATTATTTTTTCGGCGGGTATTGCCATGGCAACGTCTCATTCTGAGGAAGAAAGGATGACCCCGTCTAATCAGATGAATAGACAAATGGCGGCACGGGATGGCAAGCCAACGGAGATCCAACTGAATGACGGGCAGCAGAACATGATGCTCACAGGGGTTGCCGGTGTCTTCATCATTATTCCGGTAGGTATCTGGATTATCTCTCACCAGAGGAAAAGAAATCGAAGAAGACAAGAGGAATCTTAAAATAAAGGAGCCGAAAAATCGGTAACAAAAGAAATCTCTTGATCATCGCCGGTATATTAATGTCCGCGACTTTAATAGCGGTCGCACTTTTCGGCAGGATATCTTTTACCGCGACAAACGTAAAAGCAGAAGATGAGAGCCGTCACTGGACGAAGGTCAGTATCGATAGATTTATGGATATGGAGCTAGAGCTTGAGGTCCTTGGCAAGTTCGATGTTCCGATAGGTACGATCTATGAAGTCGCTACCGAGGACAGAGACTCTTTCTTTCACGTTCTAAAAGGTTCGAAAGAGGTCATTTACGCTGACATCGGCGGCATGAAGATGAGGCCGGCAAAGAACGGGATGTTAACAAGGGATGACGCCTTAGAGATAGCCACGGATTATGTCGATGCTCAAAAGATAGATCTTAATGGCTTTATTTTACCGGACGAACAGGCAGAGTTCTTTTGGCCAAAACCGACTTATTGGACTATCGTCTGGTACGCCTCGCCGGAAAGTCCTTACGAATTCGCTAAAGTAACCGTTGATGCAAAAAACGGTAAAGTCGTCGCTTACGGTAAAGGCAACGACGATTGGTCCACTTTTTGTCTTCCCGATGAGGCCCAGGCCGCCTGGGCAGAAGATCAAAAGATCTGAGGCCATGTTGTGAGGCGTTGAACCGTAGGCCGTTTAAGGCGTAAGCAAAGAATGTACCGCGACCCCTAACCCTAAATTATTTTTTGACGCCTAATGCCCGGCATCTTATGTTCGATGTTTTGATTACATCATTCAAACTTTCCCAGTTTTATGTTCGCTATTGATATAAGTCAAATTTTGCTATATCTTAACAATCGCTTGGTAACTACTATTATTTTATTTTGATTTGTCAGGAAAGTTTCGCCCGCCGGAAAGGGATTATTGATGAATGAAGTATGCTACTGCTCTAATTGCGAGAAAGAAATTCCTAAAGATGCCGATCTCTGTCCTCATTGTGGAATAGATCTGAATGAATACGGAGAGAATTAGAACAAAACAGTTCGTTTAGGTAAATGAAGATCCGATCCAATAGTATCGATTGACGTAAGAGAAAGAATTCTAGTTTTTAGAATTTACAGACAGAGAAACGTCACTCGGGGGGACAATGTTTTTACTGTAGTCATTGACCTGCTTTCTTAAAGAACTTACTTCGAGAGTCAAGAAGAGCAGTAGGGTCAATATGGCTATTAACCCGACGACAATTGCTGTCTTGATCAGTTTATTATCCATTGCCTACCCCGCATACGTTTTTCTTTCTTTTAAAAAATGATCGGTCAATATAAAAACCGTCAATTAAATCACTAGCTAGACGCTCTTTTGTAAAGCTCGCTTAATAATTTACACTAAGGGTGCAAAAATATCAATAGGCGGTCGTATGCTAACTACTAGCGGTCGTAATGAAATGTAAAAGGCTATACAGCAAGCAGAATTTATCTGGGCAGGCATGGACTTTATCCGCTTAAAAATTTGGCTCGCGAGTCGGGTAGCTAGACGCCTTGTCCCGGCGTCATCATCTCTTTGCCATCGACTTCATAGCCGACATCCATGAGGACAGTCTCTATTTTCTCCAAGGTGACATCGGTCGGGTCAAAAGTTGCGTCAGCGTAGGCATTAGGAACATCGACATTTACGGCTTGGACACCTTCGATATCTCCTAAAGCCGTTTCTATTCTCTCTTTGCAGTTATCGCAGCTTATGTTTGGTATATCAAATCTGACTTTTTGCATTACACACCTCTTGAGAGTTAGTTAATAACTATACCCAAAAGGTAAATCAAATATAAATATCAGCGTATCGGGTAAATTATTAGGCAGATTTGAATCGGAGGAAAAATGAGCGATCATGAGATCCCGGCCGAGATGGTAGCAAAGAAGGCCTTAAAAGATGATGAAGTAGAGGAGTTTTTGACCTGGAAGAAGAAACAGGACGAGACCAAAAATAAGACCTTAGACGACCTAAGGACGATTCTTTATTACGGGGAAGTCGATAGTGACCGTTCAAAAGAGGTAGTCAGAAAGCTTCTGGAGATGGAAGCAAAAGAACCGGGCGAGCCGATAATCATGAAAATAGCATCAAGTGGCGGATCGGCTCTGGACGGTATAACCGTGATTGAGACGATGAGGACCATAACCTCACCAGTGATGACCTTTTGTATAGGTTTTGCCTTCTCCATGGCCCTCGTGATACTTGCCTCCGGCGAGAAAGGCAGCCGTTTTTGCACTAGGGGAAGTTGGGTCATGATGCATCAAATATCCGCCGGCCGTTATCAGAGATTTGACGAGTTGAAAACTACATTCGGATTTTATGAGCGATTAAACGATCAACTATCGCTTGCCTTGGCCGAATCATCCGGGCAAACCTATAAAGCGATCAAGAAAGATATGAGAGAAGATATCTGGATGAACGCCGATGAGACCAAGGAAAGAGGTTTTATCGATGGCATTCTGTAAACGCTTCTGACTTGATAGCTATATTCTTTCGTTTCAGCAAAACCTCTTAAGATATTTAAATACTTTACCCGGTCCGAAGGGGACAAAGTTTTATAGGGAACCTCTCTCATGCGTTTTTATTGACAAGAGCCGGCAGTCAGCTAATGAAGATATCCATTATCCCTTTGCCGATCAGAAAGAATCCGAACGCGAGAGCTACGAAAATTATCAAGATGCTTCCGTAGTCTCTGATGACTTCATTGATGTTCTCAAGTATTCTCTTAGATTTTACGGGAGCGACCAAAGTAAACGACAAAGGGATGATTATGGGCAGTAGAAAAAATAGGCCGACAAAGGCTATTGCCGCTATCTTTTCATATAGGCCAAGGTTCGTTTCGGACGTTCTTTTAGCCGCAGCCAGATAAAAAACGAGCGACGAAGTATTTGTGATACAAAGCAGTGCTCCTAGGGCGGCAATCTTATAGAGGCTGGTTGACATCGAACCGGTTACGTCTTGAGGTTCGATTCTTTTTGGTTCAATATTTCTTTTCTTTAGTATGGCGAAGATACCGACAGCGATCAGCATAAGACCGATCGCGATATCGATAATGGCCGAGGCAGTTTTCGGAGCTCTCAGATCAAAGACAGCTTTTCCACTTAAAATTATTAAAACACCGAGCATAAATACGCTTATCGCTCCACCAACCAGAAAGGCAAGACCTCTTGCCCTCGGGCGCGCGGAAGCGCCTAGGATAAATATCTCTACAGAGAAGAGAGTGGGACTGATTGCCGCCGCGAGTCCGAGCGGTATTAATTGAATCAAGAACGCAACTATTGATTTTCTCCTTATATTTTTATGTACATATGATTTATTTCAAAATTCGGTGAGTTTTAACAAGTTAGGCTTAACGCATATCAGGGTCATTGGACTTATGTGAAAAAAGTCATTAAAAAATTATCGGGAGATCAATGAAGAAGTGAGGCAACTTTCAATACGCTTGGTCACTTGGTAGTGTGTTGTTTTCGAATTCGAAGGGCTTCTTCTCTGTCTGCAAGGTCTTGGTCCCTATTGATAATAACGTCAGAGGAGGTGATTTGAGTCTGGTCGCCGCTCTCATTCTTCATAGCGCTTTTTAAATGTTTGAAGTCAATAACGAAAGCCCCGTTTATGTTATTACCGATCACGACCAAAAAATCTCTAGCTTCGTTTTTTAATATCTCGTTAAGTTCGTCGATGCTCTCCGGTTTTCTAGAATCATCAAGATAGATCATGTTGGTGCGGTCACTTTTTTCAGTTTTAAATGACGCCTCACCGTACTTTTTTTCGAAGTCCTCAACCGATATAGTCTCATCTTTTGACCATAGTCCATTAAGCTCTTTTGATATCTTTTTGAACTTTTTGTAAAGGCCGGTATCTTTATCGATATCTTCATTCTTTCGTTCTTTATCCAGCTTGTCGTCAAAGTCCTGAGAATGCCTTGTCTCCTGAACGATTACTTTTTTGTTATCGCTCGTTCTCGTTATGATCGTTGAGACGATATCATTTGTAAAGCCGACTTGAAGTGAGGGAATATCTTTTTTGATGGTGGCGATAACGGTCTCATCCCACCTCTTTTTCACATCCTCAAGATCACTTGTCTGGGCTACATATAGTTCTCGAAGCGTCTCGTCGTCCAGTTGTTCGGCTAGCGCCGGGTTATCTTTAAGGACTTCATTTACCTCAGATCTTGTGTCGCCGATATTGATCTTGGCGGCCCATTTTCTTATCAGTTTGGTCTGTTGCTCTAGGGAGAGATCGTCCGATGCTGAATTTCCGCTTTGGCCGCAGCCTGTGATCATAGCGACTACGAACAGGATGGAAAGAATCAGGACGACGGATTTAAAGAAATTATTTTTCATTTTCCTCTTCAATTGAGAGCCCGAGTAAGGCATTGTAAATCTCGTTTAAATTAACATAGGTTACATACTTTCGTAAAGGAAATATAGGTCGTCCGCACACGATGGCGTCGCTTTTTTTTAGTTATTTACTTTTTTTGCCGATAACTAGATAAGCAAGCGTTTGATAGGCAAGGCATTATGGGTCATGCGATCACAAAGAAGCTGTCTAACATTGACGTTGAGTTGACCGCTAAGTTTTTTAGGGGTCTTGGCGACCCTGGCCGATTGAAGATACTTACGCATCTTTTGGAAAAAGAAAGCGACGTAGAGGAGCTGGCGGATCTTTTAAAGGCACCGATACCCCAAGTCAATCGACACCTGAGCTGTCTTTCATGGTGCGGTTATGTCAATGCAAGAGAGATCGAAGGACGCACTTATTACATGATTGCCGATAAACGCATTGAGCAGCTCATCAAAATAGCTGAGGGCTTGATGTCCAGTAGAGCTTATTTTCTGAACACATGTAAGATTATAAAATAGCAGTCTTAACTCAATTATCGATTAACAGGCTTCCTTCTTTGTTTTTAGTTTTCCGTTCTCTATAATCCTAACTTCTTCACTGCTCTCCCTTGCTCTTCATTTTGACACCTTCAAATCCACTCTCTGCTTTCGGCTCTCTTTTTTACTCCTTACTCCTAACCCCTAACTCTCACAACTCCTTACTCCAACCCATCACTAAGTGCTCTAATCAAAACAAGTATCGATACCTTCATAAACACTACGGTATTTAGGTTCCCAGCCGAGGACGTTTTTTATTTTTGAATTGTCTCCATAGTGCTCTTCTCGCATCAGAACCACAGTATCGCGGTCAAAAAACGGGCGGCGATTCGTTAACGCTGAAAGTGCTTCCAGGAAGACGGCGGACATGTTAAAGAACCAGACGGGAGCACTTTTAAACGGACGTTTTCCAAGACCGCTCGCGATCAGATCGCAAAACTCCTGAAGCGTTACTTTCTCATCGTCGCTTATATTAAATATCTCGTTTTTTGCCCGTTCACTCTCACCGGCTAAAGCCAATCCGTTAGCAAGGTCCTCAACATGTATAGGGGGGATGTGATGATCTGCCCGACCTGCCGTTCGGTAAAGGTTCTTTCTCATGAGGCATTTAAATTCTTCAACTGTGCTCACGTCCGGCCCATATACGTGACCTACTCGTAGGATAGTTATGCTAATTCCGCTGCTTTCAAGTGCCAGAAGGTGATCCTCGACTTTTACTTTAGCCTTGCTATAGGCAGTATCCGGATTTCTGCGGGTTTCTTCTTTGCTGGGCATAATGGCGTCAGGTCCGTATACAAGTATGGAGCTTGTAAAGACGATTCTCTTAACGCCGCTTTCCAGACAGGCTTTTGAGACATTCCTAGCTGCGGCCATATTAATATCTTCTATCTGACTTTTTCTTGGAGCGAATAAGTATCCCACCAAGTGGTAGCAGACATCGTAACCATCGAATGCCCCTTTTAAATCGTTTTCGTCCATGATATCGGCGACAAAAACATCGAAATCATAGTCGCCTACCCGGTCGGCGCTTTTTTCGTTACGAAAGATGCCTCTTACCTCGTGACCCCGATCACACAACTCTCTAACGAGGCGTGATCCGATATTTCCACCCGCTCCAACAACAACTACTTTCATTTTTCGGCCCTCCTTAGTGTCTCCCCTAGTGCATCGCTTAACGATTCATATTTAAACTCAAAACCGGCATCCTTTGCTTTTTTGGGAATGACTCTATCACTATCCAGCATCAGACTTGACGACTCTCCCAGGAGTAGCTTTAAGATGGCTCCGGGTATAGGGATCAAGCTTGGACGTCGAAGAGTCCGGCCCAGTATTTTTGAGAATTCTTTATTCGTCACGGGAATACTTGATGACATGTTAAGCGGCCCGTTAATAGATTCATTTTCAATAGCAAAGGAAATAAGGTTCAAATAATCATCTATGTGGATCCATGGCATATATTGGCGACCGCTTCCCATCGGTCCGCCAAGGCATGCTTTATACGGGGCTGCTAGCTTTTTAAGTGAAGCCGCGTCCCTTCCGAGGACAAAGCTTGTTCTAAGGTTGATCACCCGTACGCCTTGGCGCTTTGCTCTATTTGCTACTTCTTCCCAGCGATCGCAGAGTTCGGCGCTAAAGCCGATTCCCGCCATTGATTGCTCGTCCAAGGTATCGCTTCCTCTGTCTCCGTAGTAGCCGATCGCTGATCCCGAGAGAAATGTCTTTGGTTTATCTGTGGCTTGCTCGATAGCGTCTATAACCAGTCTGGTCGGGACGGTCCTAGTTTTGACGAGGTAAGCTTTTCTCTCTTTTGACCATCTTTTCCCCATCATAGGCTCACCGATTAGATTGATTACGACGTCATGTTTCCCGACTTCAAACTGCCATGTACCGGGGCTCATGATATTGGCTTCTATGATGTCTATTCCGGTCGCTAAAGTGTTTTTCGCCTTTTCGATGTCACGAGTGAGGACGGTCACTTTGTTGTCTCCCGATAAATTTATTGCGACATTTCTTCCGATAAAACCGGTTCCGCCCAGTATCAAGATCTTCATTTTTCCTCCTATCCTAGTAAGTTATCTTTTAATGAATTATCGAATAGTTTTCTGTGATTAGGCAGACGAGTATCGGGTGAGAGTCGGCACCAGAAAGTGGTGAAAGATAGTCAGGAGTCAGATAGTAAGGAGTAAGGAGTAAGGAGTAAGGAGTAAGGAGTAAGGAGTAAGGAGTAAGGAGTAAGAGAGCAGAGAGCCGAGAGCCGATTTAGGTGTCGAGTAAGGATTATTTGAGGGTGGAGCGAAAAGCGTAGAGGGTAGCGTCGGGTGTGCCGTAAAAAAGTTAGGAGTAAGAAAGCAGAGGGCAAGTGTCTGCCGAGTGTGTAACTTTTACATAAGATATTGAAACAATTTTCGACCCGAGTTATTTTGAGTGCGAGTGTTGAATCTCCGGCAACCTAATAATCTGTTCTCTAATAAAGATTTGTTTACCAAGATTTAACTTAGCGGTAAAAACAATGAAACAATAGGTATATATATTAAGACGAAAGATATCAAAGGGTAGCAATCATGGAACTAGGGTCAGAAATAAAAGAAAGGCAAGAGGCACTTCGTATAGATGCCCATAATCATGTCGGCGGTCCTGATGTCGTGGACAGGAAATCCCAAACGGGCGGCGAGATCGTCAAAGCTCTGGCATCGACTGAGGTCGATAGGGCAGTTATCTTTCCATTCAATAACCCGGATCCGGATATTGGTTTCAAGTACGCAAACGACTACATCGCCGGTGCGGTCTCTGACTATCCCGATCAACTGATCGGTTTTGGCAGGGTGGACCCGACAAATGCTGACAGGGCGGTCAGGGAAGTAGAAAGATTAAGCACTGACCTAGGCTTGGTGGGCTTAAAGCTACATCCCAGGGCGCAACAATTTTATCCGGACGACGAAGGGCTGCTTGCCGTCTTATCGAAAGTATCGGAACTAGGTCTAATTGTGGTTTTTGATACCGGCACTGAATTTTCCCTTTGGCCGGAAATGGCGAAGCTGGCCAATAGATTTTCCGAGGTACCGATGATCATGGCCCATATGCGAAAGACCGGTTATATTGAGGCGGCAAAATCGTCGCCGAATATCTTTTTGGGAACTACCAAAGTCAAGCCGGAGCTGATAGTCGAAGCTGTTGAACTGATCGGCGCGGATAGGATCATATCCGGAAGTGACTCTCCCTATGTTTCCATCAATGCCGAATACGACAAAATAATGTTACAGGATAAGCTGTCTGCCAGTGAGAAAGATAAAATACTAGGGCTTAATATGGAACGGATTTTAAAATTCGATAAATAGTTTTTGTTTTAGTTTCTAATTATTGGGTATTAAAAAAATGGCCCTTGTGAACGATTTGTTTTTAAACAAATTTCAGTCGAAATAATATGTTTCGCGGGGGTCTTTAATTTTTTCTTTTTAGCCGGTTACTCGTAGCTCCCTGCGCGACTGCTGACTTCATTTCACTTCATAGGGCGAAATCAAAACTCGGCTTACAAGAGTCGCACGTGTATTGCGTCTCTCTGCTGCTTTCTTCTTGCGAGGGCTGAACTCTTAGTCGTGGCAATCTGATGTCTGACCTTATACTTCTTATACCAATTGCTTCACATATTACTCTGTGAAATCAATTCGTGAAATTTAATATTCACCGGTCACGGTGGTATAATATATTCACGAAAGAAGATGATATAAATGAAGCCAAACGGACTCCACTTACTGCTTACATATAAATGCAACGCCAGTTGCGGTCACTGTTTTTTAAGTTGCTCTCCCGATCAAAAAGGGACGATGTCAGCTGAGGAAGCCGAAAAGTATATCGATCAGGCGGCGAAGATAAAGTATGTTAACCATCTCTTCATAGAGGGGGGAGAGCCTTTTTTATATCCCGATACCGTTAGAGCGATAATAAAGAAGGCGACAGATAAAGGTTTTTGGGTCGGTCTATTATCAAATGGTTTTTGGGCGGTTTCCGACGAAAAAGCAAAAGAGGTCTTAGTACCTCTTGTAGAAGTCGGACTTACGAATCTAGACATCTCCACTGATGCGTGGCATAGCGAGTTTGTGCCGCTTGAGAGGGCGGAGCGGGCGGTAAGAGTCGCTAAAGAGTTGGATGTAGAAGCCGAGCTTATGGTCTGTGCCGGCGGAGTAAATGAATCCTCGGTACTTTCCAAACTGAAGACGGATGGTTTTGATGTAACTCCCGGTCGAATCGTATGCAAGGGTCGGGCGGCAGTAAGCGACATCTGCACGGTCGAAAAAGAGCCGTGGGAGAAGTTGACCGGTTGCGGGGTAGAGTTTGGCGGCGGGTCGAGGGTTCATGTCGGTCCTTATGGCGGCATTCATATCTGTCAGGGACTTCTTGCCAAGGGCGATGCCAGAATCCAGCCTCTAAAAAAGATATTTAGCTCGTTTGATCTCAAAGATCAACCGATCTGCGCCGCTCTCGATAGGGGCGGTCCGGCTGAGCTTGCACGATGGGCAAAAGAGTATGGTTTCAAAGTAAAAGACGCCTATGCGGATGGCTGTCAATTATGTTTTGAGGCAAGACGCTACTTACAAAAGTTATTTCCAGACGAGATCGGCCCACCCGGGATATTTGAGTTAAACGTGGTGTGATTAAGAAAGCAGAGAGCCGAAAGCAGATTTGCGTGGTCGAAGTAAAAAGTTAGGAGTGAGAGAGTTAGGAGTAAGAAAAAGAGAGCAGAGAACGAAGCTTGAGAGAATCACAGTTAGGAGTAAGGTGTACAAGTTACTATCTTACCGGACAGTTAAGTAAAAAAGAGCGGAGACCTTAAAGCAGTTTTTGGTTGTTAAAGATTCTTCGTAGCACCTGGAATGACCAAGACGACAGTATCTTAAAACTTTTGATCCACTCTCACGCGTTTACGCCTTAAGTGCTGACGCCGAACACTTCACAACCGTTAACAAGAAAGTTTTCCGTTTATTTGATAAGCTTTCCACGGAGGACTTTAAATGAAACTACTTCTACATACCTGCTGTGGCCCATGTTTTTTGATGCCTTATGACAGCTTAAAAGATGATCATGATATTTCCGTCTACTATTACAATCCCAATATTAATACAAAAGAAGAGTATAAAAGAAGGCAATCGGTAGCCAAAGACCATATTGAATCCAAGGACGTACCGTTTATTGAGGTCGAATACGACCAGTTAGAATATAATGAAGCTGTGGCAAGCGATACGTCGAGACCGCATAGGTGTAAATCATGTTATAGGCTGAGGCTTAAAAAAGCCGCGCTCTACGCCAAGAGACACGGTTTTGACGCTTTTACTACGACCCTGCTTGTCAGTCCTTATCAATTTCATGATGAACTAAATGATGTCGGTGTAAGCGTTGGAAAGACAATGGGAGTCGATTTCTTATATCGCGACTTTCGTCCTTTTTACAAGGATTGCGTAACTATCTCTCGCGACCTTGGTATGTATCGACAGAATTATTGCGGTTGTCGGTTTAGTCTACTGGAAAAGGAAGAGGAGACGGCGAAGAAGGCCCAGTTTGGAAAGATGATAGGTAGGTGAACCTGGAAACCATTGGTAGAACGATCATGGTTATCGCCGTGTTTTTGTTTCTTTTCGGTCTGATTATTTTTTTTATGGGCCGCACAGGGATAACCAGGCTTCCCGGAGATATTATTTTTAAAAGAGGTAATATCCACCTGTCGTTTCCAATAGTCACGTCAATAATCGTAAGCATAATTTTGACTATTCTGTTAAATGTAGTCATATATTTTTCACGGCGTTAGGGTATCACTCTTACATATACTAAAAAATCCTATAAAGGGGTTGTTTTGGATCTAAAGGATTTCGATTATGATCTACCGGAAGGCATGATCGCTCAAGAGCCGTTAACTGATCGATCCGGATCAAAACTAATGATCGTCGATCGTGAGAAAAAGACGATAACAAATAAAAATTTTAAAGACATCACAGGCTATCTGAAAAAAAACGACTGTCTGGTAGCCAACGATACAATGGTCATATCGGCTCGTCTTTTCGGGCAGAAGCCAACGGGCGCCTTGATAGAACTATTTCTTTTAAAGGAGATAGAAAGGGATGTCTGGGAGATACTATGTAGACCGGCGAAGCGCCTGAAAGTCGGCTCCACCGTCGATCTTGCTTCCGGTATTAAGGCTACGGTTATAAGGGTCTTAAGCGAAGGAAGAAGATTGGTCCGGTTTGAGCCGGAGGGGCTTCTTAGAAAGAATTTATCTGACATCGGCCAGATTCCTTTGCCGCCATATATAACCGTACCTCTTTCGGATAAAAACAGGTATCAGACGATCTATGCCGATAAAGAAGGATCCGTAGCCGCCCCGACAGCCGGACTTCACTTTACCGATGAAGTCATAAAAGATATAGAAGAGAAGGGCATTCAACATACGTTTGTGACTCTGGACGTCGGACTTGATACATTTAGACCGGTATCGACAGAGGTAATCGAAGATCACCGGATGCATTCTGAGAACTTTGACATGCCCAAGGAGACGGCGGATCTAATAAACGAAGCAAAGATAGAGGGGAACAGGGTAGTCGCCGTCGGCACGACTACGGTAAGGGTGATCGAGACAGTGGCCACCAAAGAAAGGCGAGTGGCTTTTGGGGGCGGATCGACGGAGATATTTATCTATCCCGGATACGATTTTAAGATCGTCGACGCTATCCTTACAAATTTTCACTTGCCGCGCTCCACGCTTCTTATGATGGTCTCCGCCTTTGCCGGTCAAGATCTGATTAGGCAGGCCTATGATGAGGCTATACGAAACAACTATCGTTTCTATTCTTTTGGTGACGCTATGCTGATCATTTAAGACGAGAAAGCAGAAAGCGGATTTAGTGTCGCCAGTGTATGGTGAAACGCTCTTAAAACAAGTGATCTAAGCGAGAGCTTTACTAAGAGAGTGATGTTCAAAATGACCGGGAAAAACGGTTATTATGATTACAGACGAATGGTCATTCTGAGCAAAGCGAAGAATCTCCGACCCTTCAAATCTTTTAACTCTCTTTTTCCTTATTGTGATACCTGCAAATCTGCTCTCTGCTTTCTGCTCTCTACTCCCTTACTCCTCACTTTTTACTCCGACCCTTCAAATCTACCCATCTACGCATCCTAGCCTTAGATCCTAAACTTTTACCAGTTCTTTGGACCACCAAAGTACGATCGCTTTAAAATTTAATATTTACAAATTGCAATTTACAATTCGAGAAGTGCTTTTAGCTTCGAGCTATCTATTGCCTTACCCCCCTCGGCCTTTTCTGCTAGTCTACCTAGGATATGAAATTTGGATTCAAAGTAACGGCAAAAGATAGCGATAGCTTGGCCCGGACCGGTATGTTGACTACGCCGCATGGCGACGTCGAAACACCTGTCTTCATGCCGGTAGGCACCAAGGCTAGCGTTAAAGCGATGACCCCCGAGGAACTTATCGATATAGGTACAGAGATCGTCCTTAGCAACGCGTATCACTTATATCTTAGGCCCGGGGATGAGCTTATTAAAGAGGCCGGCGGCCTTCATAATTTTATGCACTGGGATAGACCGATACTTACCGATAGCGGCGGATTTCAAGTATTCAGTCTAAGTCCGGTAGTTAAGCTGAGTGATGAAGGGGTAGAGTTTCGCTCTATAATCGACGGATCGCTTCATGACTATACTCCGGAAAAAGCTATAAAGGTCCAGGAAAATCTCGGCGCGGATATAATAATGCCTCTGGATCAGCCACTCGCTTACCCTGCCGACAAGGATGAGACTGAGATTGCTTTAAAAAGGACTACCGCGTGGGCAAAGCGTTGTCGGGCCGCGCAGACAAAAGACGACCAATGGCTGTTTGGCATAGTACAAGGTGGCTTCGACGAAGCTTTAAGAAAAAAAAGCGCCGAAGAGATTACTTCAATCGGGTTCGACGGCTATGCTATCGGCGGGCTATCCGTTGGTGAACCTCATGATGTCATGTATGAGATGTTGGATCATGCCGTTGACGGTCTACCCGTTGATATGCCGCGTTACCTTATGGGTGTGGGCTTGGCTTCGAATATAGTTGAGGCGATCGGCCGAGGCGTTGATATGTTTGATTGTGCTCTGCCGACGAGAGTGGCCAGAAACGGCCTTGCTTATACTTGGAGCGGAAAGGTCAGTATCAGGAATAAAAGGTATCAAAATGATCATGGACCTCTCGATGGCGATTGTGATTGTTACACGTGCAAGAACTATTTCCGTTCATATATTCGCCATCTGTTTATATCGAATGAAATTTTAGCTCACCGGCTTCTAACTTTGCATAATTTATTTTTTACTCATAAAGTGGTAAATAGAGCAAGAGACGCGATTAGAGAAAATAGATTTAATTCGTTTAAAAGTGAATTTTTAACTTTACAAGCTAGTGAAAAAAACGAATAATCGATTAAGCAGAGAGGGAGAAGTATGGAATTTTTTTCAATAATCTGGATAGTGTTACTATTTGTCGTCTTTTATTTTCTGGTCCTCAGGCCTCAACAAGTGCGGGTCAAAAAGCATCAGGAACTCTTGACCCAGCTCAGGGTCGGTGACGCGGTGGAAACTATCGGTGGCATCCAAGGAAAGATAATTTCGATGAATGCCGAGACATTGGATCTAGAAGTGGCTCCAAAAGTCGTAGTAAAAGTCAGTAAGAGAGCGGTATCGGTTAAAAAAGAAGATCTTGAAGATCTACTGGAAAGCGAAGACCAACCCAAGGACTAACCGTTTTTTTGCTAAAAAATATAACAATAGTATAATAAGTAATCGCAAAAATGGAATTAAAAATCTTAACGTTAGAGGACGTAAAGACTGACGCTTCGGTCATAGCCATGATCGAGCAGGCGGACCGGTCAATGAATGCTCTGGGATATACGGAGCATGGGTTTCGTCATGCCGATCTTGTCGCTCACATCAGTCATAACATTATCGATAAGTTGGGATTTCCTGGAAGGGACGCTGAACTTGCAGCCGTTGCCGGCTATCTTCACGATATCGGTAACGCTGTTAGTCGCGAATTTCACGGGGTAACCGGCGCACTGCTAGCTAGATCGACTCTTGAGAAAATGGGTTTTCCGTTGAACGAGATCGTAAGTATCATGTCGGCTATCGGAAATCACGAGGAAGAATATGGCCATCCGACAAGTGAGATCGCTGCGGCCACGATTTTGGCGGATAAGTCCGATGTTCATCGTTCGAGGGTCAGAAATCCCGATATGGCGGCTTTTGACATCCATGACCGGGTCAACTACGCGGCGGAGAAGTCTTATCTGAAGGTAGAGGCCGAAGAGGGTTCTATTTCGTTGGAGATAGTCATCAATACCAAAATAAGTACGGTTATGGAGTATTTTGAAATATTTTTATCGCGTATGATAATCTGTAAGAAAGCAGCGGAATTTTTAGATAGTAAATTTAATCTGATCATCAACAATACAATTCTTACTTAAGGTAAAAGAATAATTTGAAAAATCGGCAAAAAGATATAATTTCATTACTAGTCGTTCTCGTGTTAGTCATCGGTTCTCTCTATATGGTTTTCACTACCCCTCCGAAATTGGGCCTGGACCTTAGAGGCGGCATGAATGTTGTCTTGACCGCTGTGGAGCCGGACAAGTCCGAGGTATCAGAAGACGCTATCGCTCAGGCAAAACTGATTATTGAAGAGCGGGTAAACGCTCTGGGGGTTGCTGAGCCCCAAATCGAGAGGCAGATAGGTTCCCCAAATATTATCGTTCAGCTTCCCGGCATAAAAGACGCAAAGAAAGCGCTTGATATAATCGGAAAGACGGCTCAGCTGGAGTTTAGAGAGGTCCTTCCCGGTGGCTCGACAACGACTGCGGGCGAGCCTAAATTAGGCCCGGTCCTGATGACCGGAGACGCGTTAGACTCGGCGTCGGTAGGCTTCGATCAGCTGGGAAAACCTAAGGTTAACATGTCTTTTACTCCGGAAGGTGCCAGAGATTTTGAGAGGGTAACCGGCGATCTTCAGGGAAAACAGTTAGCGATTGTCCTCGATGGAAAAGTTATGTCCGCTCCTAATGTCAATCAAAAGATCACCGGAGGAAGCGCGGAGATCACGGGGCAATTTACGCTAGAAGAGGTAAGAAAAGTCGTTCTAGTCTTGAACACCGGAGCGTTACCGGTCGATTTAATAGTGAGCTCACAGCAGGTGGTCGGGCCGACCCTTGGCCAGGACTCACTCGATGACGGCATAAGGGCCGGCATTGTCGGATTCGTCCTTGTCGTTATATTTCTTCTTCTTAGCTATAGGGGGCTCGCACTTATCTCCATTGTCGGCTTGTTTGTTTTCGGCTCGCTTTTTGCCGGCGTTCTGGTATTGATCGGCGCGACTCTGACTCTTCCCGGTATCGCCGGTATCATCATGACGATCGGTCTCGCGTCGGATTCGAGCATAGTCTTTTTTGAGCGCTTTAAAGAAGAGGTTGAGAAGGGAAAGACCTCCAGATCGGCAGCGGGACAGGGATTTAAGTTCGCCTTTAGGACTATAATCGACGCCGACGCGGCAACTCTTATAATAGCTGTGACATTGATAACTCTCTCATATCTATATTTCGGATCAGGGCCGGTCAGAGGGTTTGCCTTTACTCTAAGCATTGGTACGCTGATTGACGTTTTTACCGCCTTCTTTTTTACGAGACCGGCGCTTCAGACGCTTTCTGAACTTTCGATCTTTAGCAACCCTACTTTCATAGGAGTAAAAAAAGTCAAATGACAAAATATGATTTTGTAGGAAAAAGAAATTTGTGGTTTGCCTTCTCGGGTGTGGTCATCGCCATCGGCCTCGTCGGCCTTTTTCTAAACGGGCTTACTTTTGGCATCGAATTTAAGGGCGGCACGCTTTTCGAAGTAAAATGGCAACCGCCATCAGAAAATAAACTTGAAAAAGAACTAAATGAGGCGGGGATCGTGAAGAGCGATCTAAAGAGCGTCAATAGAAAGGGCGATAACGCCACCGTCGTTATAAATTCAACTGATGAGACCAGAACAAAAGTGACTGAAAAAACTCTCGAGGATCTCGGGGCCCTAAAGATAGATACAAAGGAAGACGGTTCGAAGACGACTTTTAAAGCCAGTTGGAAAGTGGCAACAATTGAGGACGTCCGTGAAGTGTTAAAAGATGTCGATCTTCAGGACAGTGTTATTCAGTTCGTGGGCGACAATAATAACGAGATGGTGATAAGGACAAAGCACCTGAACGTAGACGAGCAGCAAAAAGCGCAAGAATTGATCACTAAGACCGGGGCGACGGATTTTAGCATCCAGAGCGTAGGCCCGACTTGGGGAAAGAGGCTTACTCAGGGCACTATTATCGCTCTTATCGCATCGCTTATTGTTGTCCTTATATTTGTCACCATAAGATTTGAATTTAAGATGGGCGTTTCGGCGGTAATTGCTCTCGCTCACGATGTGTTGATAGCTGTCGGACTTTACGCGCTGCTGGGAAGGGAAGTGACGACGTCGACGATCGCCGCGTTCCTTACGATCCTTGGTTATTCTATGTATGACACGATCGTCGTCTTTGACCGTATCAGAGAGAATCTTGGCGGAATTAAAAAGGCCACTTATTCGAGCATGGTCAATAAATCCGTCAATCAAGTTTTAAGACGATCGATCAATACTTCTATGACATCCATCATCCCTGTAGCAAGCCTACTTGTTCTGGGCGGAGAGACGCTGGGTGATTTTGCTTTCGCTCTCTTGATCGGCCTGATCTCCGGCGCCTATTCATCGATCTTTATTGCCAGCCCGGTACTTGCCATGTGGAAAGAGGCGGAACCGAGATATAAGGCGATAAGGCAGAGGGCTGAAAAAGCGGAGAAGTAGCTCGAATCAAAACGCGATTTTCGAATTGTAAATATTAAATATTAAATTGTAAATTGTAAAA
>SDBV01002289.1_pt1 | contig 28614 bp, 15 predicted proteins | sample 2277081 | NCBI WGS metagenome assembly SDBV01 (sample SAMN10402039, study PRJNA504765) | marine sediment metagenome | isolation source: marine sediment core GS10_PC15, 223 cmbsf | place: Arctic Ocean: Southern Knipovich Ridge | collected 2010
GATTTATTATTAATCAATATTTTGGATAAAAATACATCAGGTACTAATGGATTTTGTTTCACTGTAGTGGGATCAATCATATTAAAGCCGTTCCCTCCTCCAAAAAATAATTTTCCCGATGAACTGATAAAACCGGAATTGGGGTGATATTGTCTGCCCAGAATTCCGTCTTTCTCAGTAAATTTTCTTAGTGTATTGGTTTTTGCATAATATACGTATATACCCTGGTTGGTTGAAAACCACTTGTTGCCCTGGTGGTCGATTAAAATACAATACACATCGGCAGTTTTGATTGCGTTGTTCAATCTGAATTTTTTGAAGGATCCTTTTGAAGGATCATAAATATCAATTCCGGCTCCTGCTGTTCCAATCCAAATGTTGCCATTTGTATTTTCAGTTATGGTATAATTCAGGTTGCGACTCAAACTATTGGCATTCTCATTGTAAAAAAAACGTTCAAAATCCGTGGCATTTTTGTATTTTACTGATAAGCCAAAGTCAGCGCATATCCATAGATTTTCTTTTGAATCCTGAAAGATGTCCCAGATCCGGTTTGAACTAAGCGATCCTATGGTTTTGTCTTCGGCTCTAAAATGTTTAAACGTATGTTTATTTGTATCATAGAATATTAATCCTGATTCCCTGGTTCCAATCCAGACTCCATCATCAACAGCTAAAACGGAAGAAAAAATACCGGAAATATTACCCCTGCGATCGATTTTGTTGTTTTTTAAAGACCATAATCCTTCATAGAGTGTCCCAATCCAGTGTTGGTTATTATTATCGCTTGCTATTGATTTGATCCGGGAGATGGGCCATTGCTTTGTTTGGGATTCTTTCTCGAAAAATGTCATGTTATCCGGATTGAATTTTTCCAAACCATAATTTTCGATGCCTACCCAAATACTTCCATCTTTATCTTCTGCAAACGATGAAATCACACTTCTTGAAACAGTCTCATTATTTCTTATGATTCGAATGTGGGGAAAGTTGAAATTATGCTCAATGTAATAGGCTAATCCCCCAGACCATGTCCCAACCCAAACACCATCGTTTTTGTCAACATACAAATCAAAAGCGCCGACATGAGGAAGTCCGGAATGCAGATTTTGATTGATCGAATGAATCCCTTTAGAATCAATTACCGAAATGCCCTGCGAGGTGCCTATCCAGATTTCACCGTTTTTTCGCTTGACGATGTCACGAATCCGGTTGCCGGAAATATGTTTAGTTCCCGAATATTCCTCCTTGTATTGAGTAATAAGCTTTCCATCAATATTCACCACCTCCACACCAGAATCACCCAAGCCTATCCAAATAGTGTTATTTATATAACAAATAGTTGTCACATGATTGGAGATGGAATGATAAAAAAGGCTGAAATCAGAGATGGAGGCATTATTAATAAAAATTTTACCATCTGTAGTTCCAACATATATATTGCCATCTTCTATTTTTCGAAGAAAACTGACTCGAAGATTCTGACCTCCTGGTTCAACTTCCCGTATTACCAGCTCGTTACGGTCAAAATAGTATAGGAACCCACCAATAACCAGGAGGTACTTGTCTTTAGCGTAGTGTAATATATAACTGACTGTAAGGTTATTCAGAAATTTGTCGCTCTCTTTAAAAGCAAGCCGTGTAAAGGAATTGGTAGATTCATTAAAATAGCAAAGACCATTGTCAGTACAAATCCAAATCAGCCCATCCTTATCCTTGTAAAGATTGATGATATTATTTGAAGGAGGTGAATCTTCCTTTTGGGGATCAAAATTATATTTAATTATTTCAGAAGTGTTGTAATAATATAGGCCACTGGCAGTTCCAAACCATATAAAGCCATATTCATCCTCAACAATGCTGGACACGGCATTAAAGGCAATACCAGCCTCTGAGGTAATTTGTTCAAATACATAATTCTTCTTTTGACCAAAGGCTGGAATTTGAAGTAATAAGGCCAGAAACAAAAATCCAACAATCCTCACAATTATTTTTATCACAAAAATAATATTGTTTGATCCGGGTGCTAGCGAATTAGTTGAAAAACTATTTAACATATGATTCAAAGTGATGTATTTGTTCAATTTCGCCTAAAAAGTTCAAGTAACTGATTAAGCTCTTGTATTGCAACTATTTTCTTTATGCTAATATTGGGTATCAATATTTACTTAATGAAGAAGCTGAATACATATTATCTAAAATCTCTGGCAATACTCCTGATAAGCTTGTTTTTGTTTATTACATCGGGATGCGATTTGGATAGTAATACTTATTCATTGTTTAACAACTATTTCCGTTCACCTGAAAAGTGCCTATTAAATTCATATGCAGATTATATTCAAACTGTAAGTAGTACTGATTTCCCTTTGACAACCTTTAGAGAAAATTCCAGACTCGATAAAAAACCGGTTTATGCACAAAAAATTCAAAGTGATCATGATCTGCAATTTTTTCCGGCTACGCTTTGGCAGGTATACGCACTAAATGGAAAACCGGAATGGAAACGCCTTGCTGAAAACTACTCCACACCCTTTTATCAGGATACTATTTCTGAAAAAATGAGCAATGGTGAAGTGATACAAAATGTATATCTTACACCATTTTTAGTAACCAGAGACCAAAGCTACAAGTCCTCATTGTTGGATGTTTTATCCGTATATATTTCAAAAACAGAAGAAAATGGAGAAATAAATGGTGATGCTAGTATCTATGGTACGATTCATATTGAAAAACTGTTGGAAAACCAGCTATTACTTCTCGCTTCAAAAGAAACAGGAGATCCTATTTATAAGCAATTAGCAAAAAATAATTCAGAATACATTTTTAATCACTTTTTTCAAAATCAACATTCCAACGAATTGTATTACGGACTGGTAAACTGGAAAACGATTCCGCTTATCAAGGAAATGGAAGAACTCGGCTCCAGGGACTTTTATAATCTCGCGCTTATCTTTTATGGTTTTACGATCCTTGATAAACAACAGGATAATGAAAAATACCATTTGTTATGTGTAAAGCTGGCAGAGGTATTTACCACTATTTTTAGCGAGAACGATGATGAAAATGCATCGACTAACATCGAAAAGGATAAAATTATAAGAAAAATAGATCTGCTGTCTCAGACCTTTGTTTCCCTTGCGCTTAGCAAACTCAGGGGTGGTTCAGAAAACCAATATAGAGAAACTTCTGAAAGGATTTTTAATCGTGTTCTGGACAAGCTAGATCAGACTTCAACAAAAAATGACGAGCAGCAATCTTTTAGAATGTATTATTATTTATTCGAATATTTAAAACAAAAAGAAATTACTAGTTAAAACAGAAGGTACCCAATTTTCTATTCACTAAAATTAAAAATTATGAAAAAATTGTATCCATTAGGAAAGGTCATGTTATCCATGATCTTGTATTTGTCCTTCAGCCTATCGCTGCAAGCACAAAATAATAAGGTTACCGGCACGGTAATCGATGATGCCGGAGAATCCTTGCCTGGGGTAAATGTGATTATAAAAGGAACCAGCCAGGGCACAGTTACTGGCATTGAGGGCGAGTATTCAATCGATGTTCCCGGACCAGAAACGGTATTGGTCTTTAGTTCAGTTGGATTTGTGCAAGAAGAAGTAACTGTTGGGAATCAAAGCGTTATTGATCTTGCGCTTACGCCTGACATCACAGCACTGGAAGAAATCGTTGTTATTGGCTATGGAACACAGAAAAAAACTGATTTAACAGGCTCGGTTTCAACCATAGATCCCAATGACCTTGTCGGCCAACCCAATGCAAGAATTGACCAAATTCTTCAAGGTCGTGCCACGGGAGTACAAGTGACCCAGACCAGTGGTAAACCCGGCGCGGGTACGGTGATTCGGGTACGTGGAGGCAATTCAATCGTCGGAAATAATGAACCACTTTGGGTTATTGACGGTATTATTGTAGGTCAAAATTATGATCTTAATAATATCAACTCGAATGATATAAAATCCATAGAAATATTAAAAGATGCTTCATCTCTGGCCATCTACGGTTCAAGAGGTGCAAACGGGGTAATTTTAGTCACTACGAAAGGCGGCAGGATCGTTGCCGGCGGAAAACCAGAAGTTAAGGTCGATATCAGTGGCGGAATGCAAAGCGCTCTTGATCAACCGGAATTTCTAAATAGTCAACAGCACGTCGCCTATGCCAATGAAGATGCCTTAAGACGGGGAACCTCTCTGCCTTTTCCAGAGACTTCCAATTTACCTGAGACGGATTGGTATGACCTTTTAATGCAAGATGCAAAGATAATTGTAGCAAACGCATCTGTTGCAGGGGGTTCGGAAAACGGCAATGTGAACTATTATGTTTCATCCAATTATTTTAATCAAGATGGTATTGTCATAGGATCTGGCATTGAAAAATTCATTTTTCGTTCTAATATCGATATCCAGTTAAGCGAAAAGTGGAAAGCAGGAATAAGGTTGAATTACGCGAGACATAAGCGAAATAACGGTACAGTAGGTTATGGTAAAGCTATCAGTTCCTTGCCTGAGATTGGCATTTATAACCCTGATGGCACATATACGGGTGAACATCCTATTTCCGGATCACCCTGGGGCAATCCGATTGCGAACTCCACGTTGAACACCAATGAAACCATGACGAACAATTTTTTGAGCACCCTATACCTTGAATATCGACCTTCTGAAAAATGGGTCATACGATCAACGTTCAATCCGGAGATAAATAATGTAAAGACCAATAAATTCAATTCAAGCCAGCGTCCGGATTATCTTTTTGTTGGTGAAAAGGGAGATGCCAGCGTAAAAACACTTTCTAGTCTCGGTTGGAACAATGAAAACACGGTGCAGTACCAGTCCGACATTGGCGAAAATCATAGCTTAACTGTACTTGGTGGCGCCTCTTTTCAAATGTATAAGGCAGAAACCAGTCTCGCCGAGGCCTATGGTTTCTCAAACGACGCCACAGGTTTCAATAATTTGGCATTGGGTTCTGATCCCACCCGAAATGTTGTTGGGTCAGGTTATGATGCTTTTCAGACTGTTTCCTTTTTTGGCAGGGTAAACTATGCCTTCAAAGACAAATACTTACTGACGGCGGTAGGTCGTTCCGATGGTTCCTCACGTTTTGCACAAGGCAATAAATATCAATTTTTCCCGTCAGTAGCTGCTGCCTGGAAAATAACAGAAGAGTCCTTTATGCAGAACCAGTCAATTTTTGAAGATTTGAAATTACGTGCCAGTTATGGTAAATCAGGTAGCCAGGCGATTGAATCTTATAGAACCCTCGCGCTTATGGACGATGCTAGTACAAGTTACAACGGGGTGCAATTTCCTGGAGTTACTTTAGGCCGGCCGGCCAATGAAAGCCTGAAATGGGAAACCACGCATCAATTCGATTTGGCTTTGGAAGCATCACTCTTTGCAGGAAGGATCTTTACTGAACTGAATTATTACCAAAAGAAAACATCAGATTTGTTATTGAACGTTTTGATTTCGTCACAAACCGGTTTTACCAGTCAATTGCAAAATTTGGGTGAAATTGAAAACAAAGGGCTTGAGTTTTTAATAAATTCAGTAAACGTGACCAATGATAATTTTAGTTGGTCCACTACACTAACTATATCGGGCAACCGAAACAAGGTGCTTGATTTGGGCGGCGTTGACTTCATAGATATTATAAGGTCTAATAGTCAGTCCGGCGCAGATGGCCGCTTGATAGTTGGGGAAACAACCCCTGTTTTTGTAGGAGTGGATTATTTGGGGACCTGGAAAAGTCAGGAAGAGATAGATAATTCCGGACAGGCAGGTAATATAAATAATGTTGTCGGTGGACCCCATTTCCATGATACCAATGGAGACGGTAATTTAGGTTCAGACGATTTCTACGTTATTGGCAGTCCTGAACCGGATTTTATCTACGGATTTGAGAACACCTTTAGTTATAAGAAATTTGACTTTTCATTCTTTATTCAGGGAACTCAGGGAAATGAAGTTTTCAACTCACTAACGTTAACACGATTCTTTGGCAGGGGTGAAGCGCATAAATATGCAGAGGTTGTAAACCGCTGGACACCCGAGAATCCTAATTCTGATATCCCTGGAGCGGGTACGATGACCGCACTATCCGCAATACCGAATAATTCCGAGTTCATTGAAGATGCTTCGCATCTGCGTTTGAAATCAGCAAGATTGGCGTACAATTTTCCTGTAGAGAAAATGGGATGGAAATCTGTAAAGAACCTATCAATTTATGCATCAGGTTCCAATCTGTTATTATTATCCGATTTCAGGCTTATCGATCCTGAGACCAGCCGATTTGGCAACGACAATATCGCCCAAGGCTATTCAAACGGTGAGTATCCAACTCCAAGAATTTATACCTTGGGTCTTAACGTAACATTTTAATAGTATTAACAAGAAATATTAAGCATATGAAATCTAATATTTTTATTATCTCGATCATAATTCTTCTTTTTTCCACCAGTTGTGAAAATTTCTTAGAAGAAATCCCAAAAGACATCATATCGCCTTCCAACTACTTCAACTCTGAAAGCGATGCAAGGGCCGCAATTACTGGTATTTATGCCATTCTGAAGAACAACTCGGTCTACGGCCAACTTGGGCTGGACACTTATTATGAAAATGGTGCCGATGTTATCGGGCCCAACAGGGCTTTCGGTATCGTGGCACCTATTGCCAGCTATACCATGAATGAGGCGATAGCCGATAATTCCGTTCAAAAAATGGGCGTTATCGATCTTTGGAAGGACCTATACAAAATAGTGCTAAACGCTAATATTGTTATGGACAATGTTGAAGGCAATGAGAAAATTCTGCCTGAAATACAAGACGAGATGTTGGGAGAAACCTTGTTCTTAAGGTCGCTTGCCTATTATCATTTGACCAATCTTTGGGGTGATGTGCCCTACTATCGTGACGGGATTAGTATTGATGAAATTTCAGTTCTGGGCCGTTCAGATGTAAACCAGATACGAGAAGATGTCTTAGTCGATTTACAAAGGGCTCAAGACGCGATGCCAGCAATGATTGAAGCCCGGGAAAACGGTAGAGCCTCAAAATGGGCTGCGGCTGTTACTATGGCTAAAATTTATTTAATTCAACAAAATTGGCAACAGGCACGCGACAAATGTTTGGAAATTATCAACGGTTCGTCACACACTTTGGCACAAACCTATGCAGAAGTATTTGATCCTGCCAACGAATATAATGATGAGGTTATTTGGGAACTTGATTTTGCAAAGGATATCCATTCACAATACGAAGAAGGCAGGCCTGACCTGGCAGGTAATGGTAACTGGTATGCCAGTATGTTTAGCCCCAGACTTCGCGATGAACCCAAAAGCAAAGCAGACAAGAATGCTTTAAAAGCTGCACTTGCCGCAAATGGAGAAGCTATGACTGGTACAGGTCTACAAGTTCCACTGCCTGATTTTGTCAATAAATTCCCTGTGAACGATTTGAGAAGACCACTATATATTCAAGACACCTATGAAGGCATTCAACTGAAATTTCCTTATATGCCGAAATTTTGGAATCTCAATGTGGCGACCTCTCCACGTTTCAACCATAGCGACAACAAACTGGTGTATCGTTTGGCTGATATTTATTTAATGGCCGCTGAAGCAGAAAACGAACTAAATGGCCCGACAAACGCATACCAATATATTCACCCCATCAGGCAACGGGCTTATGCAACCCAGGTAGAATGGGAATTGGTAGGCTTGACCCAGGAAAGCTTTAGACAAGCGGTACGGGACGAGAGAAAATGGGAGCTGGCCGGAGAGTCCCACAGAAGGATGGACCTGATTCGCTGGGGTATATTGCTTGATGTGGTAGCAGTTACCGAATATCGTGTTTATGATCCTGCTAGCTTTATTAAGCCCTATCACGTGCTGTTGCCTATACCATTACAAGAAGTGACCTTAAATCCAAATCTGCTGGAATCAGATCCAACAAATAATGGATATCGATAGGACTTGAGATATCGTAGAAGCAATTTGCTTCAATTAAAATAACACATAAAGCCGAAAGTTTATTCTTTCGGCTTTATATAAATCTACCAGCGTATTTTATCTTTTCAGTAAAGGAGGATTGCTTATCCAGTGGCAAATCATGAGTGAGATTTGCCTGTAAGCAAATATTAAATAATAATATAAAATGAATAATATAATTACAGTTACATCCCTTTTGATATTATCTGTTATTTGTTTGGAATCGTGCCAAACACAGCCGGATCAAAAGGAATGGACGAATCAGGAAGCTATGATACAGGCACTAAAATGGCAGGAAGCGCATCCTATTTTTGCGAAAGGGCCAACAGATTGGACAAACGGTGCGTACTATACCGGAGTGTATAAAGCACATCAGGCCACAAAAAACAAGCTGTTTTTAGATGCCTTAATCCAAATGGGCCATCGCAATGAATGGAAACCCTGGGAGCGCTTCTTTCATGCCGATGATCTGGCCATATCTTCATCTTATTTGTACCTGAAGTCTTTAGGTATTGATGGAGTGAAACTAGCACCTACAGATACCATCATCCATCAGCACCTGTACAAGCCCTGTGATTGGAGAGCCGGTCGGGCGATGGAAGGATTTGAGCATACTTTTTATCATCAACAAGTCATGCTTTGGTGGTGGTGCGATGCCTTGTTTATGTCTCCGCCGGTATTGGCTATGTATGCCAAAGAAAAAAATGATATCACCTATCTGGATGAAATGCATAAGTACTATATGCAGACTTATGATTTGCTGTTCGATCAGGAAGAAAAGCTTTTTGCCAGAGATTCCCGGTTTATCTGGAAAGGAGACTCCAGCGATATCAAAGAACCCAATGGCAGGAAAGTATTTTGGTCGAGAGGAAACGGCTGGGTGATCGGAGGGCTTGCTCTGCTGTTGGAAAATATGCCAAAGGACTATGAGCACAGATCTTTTTATGAAAATCTGTATAAAACAATGGCTGGTCGATTGTTAGAAATACAAGCTGAAGATGGCCTTTGGAGAACAAGTTTGCTTTGCCCTGAATCCTTTAACCATGGCGAAGTGAGTGGTAGTGGATTCTACACTTTCGCATTAAGCTGGGGGATCAACAATGGAATGCTTGACAGAAGGACGTACGAGCCTGCTGTAAAGAAGGCTTGGGAAGCCCTGAGAGGATGCCAAAAAGCTGATGGAATGGTTGGGTGGGTTCAAAACATCGGCGCAGATCCACAGCCTGCCAGTGCTGATAGTTGGCAGAACTATGGAACAGGAGCTTTTTTATTAGCCGGTAGTGAAATGCTGGAACTTAACCAAATCCGTAATTAGTTTTATAAAATGAAGAAACAAGTTTTACTTTTTGCAATATTTTGTTTTCTGCTTGTTCAAACAGTAAGTGCCACACGATATACGGATTATGGTTTAACTGAAAGTGCATTTTGTGCTCTAAACAGTGCTTCAAAGTGGGAGCTGGAATTTGATGACATTTGTAGCGAAATCTGGAAGCAAAACTGGACATTGGACGGATTAATTGCAAAGGTTGAAAATACGGATAAAGGCATGCATTTTTCAGCGGGGCCGGAATTTAAAAACGATGCACACCATGCAGTGATGTGGACAAAACAATCTTTTGCGGGTGATGTGAAAATAGAATACGATTATACCCGTACAGATTCTGAAACCAGTTGTGTTAATATCCTCTATATTCAGGCAACAGGCGATGAGGAAGGTCCGTATGTGAAAGATATTTCTAAGTGGAAAGAGTTACGTGAAGTGCCGGCTATGAAGACTTACTTTGAAAATATGAATGCTTTGCACATCAGTTATGCCGCTTTTGTAAATTCTGCCGATACATCCTTTTATGTTCGTGCTCGGAGATATCCGAAACCGAAAAACGAGTCTTTTAATGTAACAAAAGTTTCTCCTTCTTACGATAGTCAGGGTTATTTTAAAACGGGTCTAAGATATCATATTACTGTAATTAAAACCGGATCACAACTCTTCTTCAAAATGGAGAGTGATGAGGGTAAGGAATTTTTTGCCTGGGATTTATCAAAAGTAGATCCTATAAATGAAGGAAGGATTGGTTTACGACACATGTACACCCGTTCTTCTAGCTATAGAAATTTTAAGATTTATTCTAAATAAAATTATGAGCATGTTTTTAAAAATAGTAATGGCAGCAGCGCTAACTGTACTTTTGTTTGCCCGGTGTAGCGATGAAAAAGAGACGAAGCAAGCCAATGTTTTGTTAATCATGGTTGACGATATGGGTTATTCCGATTTGGGGTGTTATGGTGGTGAGATCCAAACTCCGAACCTGGACAACATGGCATCCAATGGTATTCGTTTTTCAAACTTTAATAACTGTGCCCGCTGTTGGGCTTCCCGTGCAAGCCTTTTAACGGGATATTATCCGCAGCAAATTGGTCGTGACAATGCTCCCGGTATAAAAGGCGGAGCTTTTGCGGAACGTCCGGATTGGGCTTCATTGGTTCCAAAATATTTGAAAGAAGCCGGTTATCGTTCGTATCATTCCGGTAAATGGCATATTGATGGACGACCCATTGAAAGTGGATTTGATCGATCTTACTTACTTGGTGATCAGGCACGGTTTTTTAGCCCTCAAAAACTATATGTAGACGACCAGCCTATTCCTGCAGTTGAACGGGGAAGTGGCTATTATGCTACCATTGCAATCGCAGAAAAGGCCATTGAGCATCTGAAAGAACACGAGTCAAATCATGCCGGCAAACCTTTCTTTTCTTATGTGGCCTTCACAGCGCCACATTTCCCATTGCACGCCCTTCCGGAGGATATTGAGGCAGTAGGCGACCGTTATGCAGAAGGTTGGGACAAAGCCAGAAAAAAGCGATGGGAAAGAATTAAAGAGCTGGGGATTGCGAGTGGACAGCTGTCTGAAGTAGAACCGGAACTTGGGCCTCCATATCATTTTGCAGATGCCTATGAAATACTCGGCGATGGTGAAGTGAACAGACCGGTCGCATGGGAAAGTCTTAGCGAGGAACAGAAAAAATTCCAACAGATAAAGATGACCATCCACGCTGCTATGATTGAGCGTGTAGACAAAGAAATTGGCCGTCTTGTTGATCAATTGGAAGCAATGGGTGAGTTGGAAAATACACTTGTTTTATTTCTTTCGGATAATGGCGCCAGTGCAGAAATTATGGTGAGGGATGACGGTCATGACCCGAATGCAATTCCGGGAACTGCATCGACGCATTTGTGTCTGGGACCTGGTTGGTCAACCATGAGTAATACGCCATTCAGAAAACATAAAACATGGGTTCACGAAGGTGGTAGTTGCACACCACTCATTGCCCATTGGCCTGAAGGAATAGCAGGCAGGGGAGAATTACGTCATACCTATGGTCATATTATTGATGTGGTTCCAACTATTTTGGATTTGGCTGGCGTTACCACCGACAGTACTTTCCTTGTTGATTTTCCGGGACAATCTTTGGTAGCGGCATTTGAAGAAGAAATTGACAGGCAGGATCCCATCTGGTATTACCATGAAGGCAATCGCGCCATTAGAGTGGGCGATTGGAAATTGGTGGCTGCAAACGAAGAACCGTGGGAGCTTTATAATCTTGCAGACGATCGTACAGAATCCAACAATCTGGCAACAAGTAATCCAGAAAAGTTAAGTGAATTGGAGAAACAGTGGACGAGTATATTGAATGAAATCCGGGAGGTAGCTCCTTATAAAACTGATATGGATGAGAAGGCTTCGGTTACCACTGAAAATTTAGAGTAGAAGCATTTCTGATTTTGAAGAGTTTCCCGTCAGACACGATCAACTTTCTGACGGGCTCTTGGTGTAGTTTGCAACTATACTATCTACACCCAAGTAGTGCAAAATTGAACTTATGATTTCATGTATAGTAATAAAGAATAAATAACATTCGAAATGTCAAATACCAAATATGAATATGCAAAGATAAAGATGACAAAGCCTAAAATATACATCGCAATTACCATTGCATTAGGAGCCTTGCTCTTAGCCTCCTGTTCTTCACCAAAATCACAAAAACAGACAGTAAAACCAAACATCCTTTTTATTGCTGTTGACGACCTCAGGCCCGAACTCAATTGTTTTGGTGCAAGTCAAATCAAATCGCCTAATCTGGATAACTTGGCTGAGGAGAGTTTGGTGTTCAATCGTGCCTATTGTAATGTTCCTACCTGCGGAGCATCCAGAGCCAGTTTACTCTCAGGAGCCAGACCAACAAGGAACCGCTTTATTACTTTTAATACCCGCAAAGATGAACAAGTGCCGGAAGCGATTTCGCTTCCTATGCAGTTTAAAAACAATGGGTATACCACCATTTCAAATGGAAAAGTATTTCATCATGCAAATGATGATAGCTTGTCCTGGCACGAGATATGGCGTCCAAAAGGCAATGGATTGGATTATCAATTAGAAAAAAGCCGTCTACTGGTAGCTGAAGGAAATCGTGGCATGGCATACGAATCAGCTGATGTTGATGATGAGGCTTATTTTGATGGTAAAATTGCCAATAAAGGCATTGCTGATTTGAGGAAATTAAAAAACAGTGGGCAACCTTTCTTTCTTGCGCTTGGATTTAAAAAACCGCACCTTCCCTTTAATGCCCCACAGAAATACTGGGACATGTATAAGCGGGAAGATATTTCTCTTCCAAAGAGCTATACTCAGCCAGAATCCACTCCAAAGCAAGCTTTTCACAAATACGGAGAGTTACGAAATTACAGTAATATTCCAAAAGAAAACCACTTAAGCGATGAGCTGGCTAAAGAACTCATTCATGGGTATTATGCTTGTGTAAGCTACGTAGATGTTCAGGTCGGCAGGGTCTTGGATGAATTGGAGAATCTTGCTTTGGCTGAAAATACAATCGTTGTCCTTTGGGGCGATCATGGCTGGAACCTGGGAGAACACATGCTTTGGTGCAAACACTGCACCTTTGAAACAAGCTTACATGTCCCACTCATTGTAAAAATTCCAGGGCAAACGAAAGGGACAAGTACCAATGCCATTACCGAATACATCGATATATATCCTTCGCTGTGCGAACTGGCAGGTATTGAGAGGCCAGAACATTTGGAGGGAGAAAGTTTCGTACCAGTGATTGAAAAGGGCACACGTGATAAAAACTACGCAGTTTCAAAATTTAAAGATGCAGTGACCCTGATTAAGGGTGACTTGTTTTATACCGAGTGGACAGATGACAAAGGTGTTGCCTATGCCCGCATGTTGTTCGACCATTCCAAAGACCCTATGGAATTGGACAATCTGGCTGAAAAAGAAGCGTACAAAAACATGGCAGCTCAATTGGCTGAGGAACTAAGGCAAAAATGGGGAGACGATTTTCTGAAACAGTGATAAAACAAACATATAAAATATTATGAAAACTTTTTTAACAATTCAAATTCTGTTCATTGCTTTACTTGTTAAGGGGCAATCCTTGCCAGAACCTGCTTTAGTTAATTATTTTACCAACAATGGCTGGAGCTCCGCGGTTAAAACGATGCAACATCCGGCAGGGGAATTTCACAAAGGAGTAACTTATGTAAGCTATCAAGGCCCTACCGAAGATCCTTATGTGGCGGCTTACGACCATAATACTGGTAAGTGGACAGGCCCATTTAAAGCCGGAGAAAGTCTAATGGGGAAGGATCCTGAACATAAGATTGATAATCATGGCAAACCCGCAATGATCATTGATGACGAGGGCTATATTCATCTTGTGTTTGGAGGACATGGCGGTATGCCCGAGCATGGAGAAAATACCTTGGGTAATACACATTATGGTGCGATGAAACATGTGGTGTCAAAGAGGCCACTCGATATTACTGAATGGGAGGAGCTGGATAACATTCCACCCTTTGGTACCTACAACCAATTCGTCAAAATGGATAATGGCGATATCTATCTTTTTTATCGTCACGGTGCGCATCGCAGCAACTGGGTGTATCAGCTTTCCACTGACAATGGAAGGAATTTTGCTCCGCCGGTTTCCATTCTAAAAACAAAGCAAACCTTAGGAACAAAAGAACAACCTGACATTCATGACTCATGGTATGCCTGGTTTACGAACGGGCAGGGGAACGATATCATTGCGACTTTCAATTATCATGTGTGTAAAGAACCAAACCACGATGGCGAACGTCATAATTGCTATTACATGGTGTTGAATACAGATAATAGTGAATGGCGAAATGTGAAAGGTGAGAAACTTACTACCCCTGTTACCAAAGAAGAAGCTGATGTAAAAACTCTGGTAACGAATACTGAAGATATGTGGACTGTACGCGGAGCTGTTCGTTTGGATAATGAGGGAAATCCTCATATTATTTTTTATATGGGTGAGCACCTCGGGCTTAAACACGGAGGTCCAAAGCAGGTGATTTATTATAGATGGACCGGTAAAAAATGGATGACCGCAGAAAGTACAGATTTACCGGTAGCTACGGGCGATATAATGGTTTCATCTCCTAAAAAAGCAAGTTTACTACTTGCCTGCAAAATAAATGGTAATGCGGAGTTAGCCTGGTGGAATACAAAAGACGGCGGAAAGAGTTTTAAAAAAGGAGAAGTCCTGTATAATCGTAAAAAATCTGGTATTAGTACCAGCGCAATCATCAGAAATGCCCATCCCGATGCCCGCGTTATCATATACGGAAATCATAAAGGCGATTATAAAAAGATGTACCTTATTGGTGATAAAGGAGCTATTAAGCGACTGAAAGCTGAGGCAGATCAGTTTGAAGAATAATATGAAAGTATTCCCAGTACAATTGGTTTCTTCAGGCAATAATAAGATCTTAACTTAAACAAGTTGATAAAATATAAAAACAGGTAAATACTAAAAAAGGTCTAAAATGAATACAAAGTGACAAAAACTATGGAAAGAAGAATTTTCATTAGAAATGTATCACTGGGAGGTTTATTAATTAGCAGTCCGTTTTACAGCTATTTAAGCGGATGTAAATCGCTTGAAAGCAATCCTGACCAGTTTCATGAATTAACAAGTAGTTTGCTTGCTGATTGGTGTGATGGCATGCTGCAACAACAGATAATGAACCCTGAAGACCTTAAAGAACACGGGGCTTTGGGATGTCCTTCATGTAGTTTTATTCATGGGCGTTGTATGGATGCCGTTTATCCGTTTATGTACATGGCCGATATTACCGGAAACAAAAAATATCTCGAAGCAGCAATCCTTGTTATGAACTGGGCAGAAAACAATGTTTCTCAAGTTGATGGTAGTTGGACTGTAATCCCAGATCCAAAATCATGGCGTGGAATTACTGTTTTCGGAGTAATTGCCCTGGGCGAAGCACTCCATTATCATGGACACATCCTTGAAGAAAATCTTAGAAATAAATGGATTAAACGACTTGAAAAGGCTGCAAAATTCATTTTTGATAATTTTTCTATGACTTATTCTAATGTTAATTACGGTTTTACAGCTGTTTACGCACTCAATTTATTGGGTAAAATACTTGCCGTACAGACATATATCGAGCGTAGCAGGGAGTTGGCAAAGGAGTTTAAAAATTATTTCACCGAACCTAATAAATTGATTTATGGCGAACTCAAACCGATTGATGGGAAAAGTAAACGTGGGCTTTACGGAGTCGATTTAGGCTACAATGTTGAGGAATCGCTCAACGGGGTTGTTTTATACGCATTGGAGGAAAATGATGAAGAACTGCTTGCAATCTTAATAAAATCACTAACAGGCCATGCTGAATTTATGTTGCCTGATGGCGCATGGGACAACAGTTGGGGCACACGACAGAGTAAATGGAGTTACTGGGGCAGTCGTACCACCGATGGTTGCCAGATGGCTTTCGGCATGATGGCCGGTAGGAATCCTGTTTTTGGAAAAGTTGCCTACAAAAGCACTGAATTATTAAAACAATGTACTGCGAATGGATTGTTGCACGGCGGCCCGCATTACGTTTCCTATGGTGTGAAACCGTGTATTCACCATACATTTTCTCACGCAAAGACTTTGGCCGCACTATTGGATGCAGGGTCAAAACTTCCTGAAATCAATAAACAGGCCTACCTTCCTCGTGAGGCTGACTATGGTGTTAAAGAGTTTCCCGAAATTTCAACATGGTTGGGATCACAAGGGCACTGGAGTGGCACAGTTACCAGTTATGATGTACTTTACCGAAAAAACGAGCCGGTACAACAGGCAACAGGTGGGGCACTTTCGGTGCTATACCACAACAAAGTAGGTTTGCTTTTTACCGCCAGTATGGCTCGGTACATGCTCGTTGAGGTGAATAATCAACAACTAAACCCGGGAGAAGAATTTGCCCTCACGCCAAGGGTAGAAGTATTTGATGAAAATAATGACTGGTACACGAACTTATATGATTTAGAAGCAAAGGTTGCTTATTCTAATGTTGATGATGTAATTTGCTTTGAAGTTGAGACCCTGATACAGAATGAAAACCGGCAAAAATTGGAGGATGATGCCTCCCGTTTCAACCTTAAATATGAGTTCAGTAAAGAAAAGGTTAAAATAGTAGCCAAACCGGGGGCAGGAAACGATACAAAAGGCCTGACTGCACTTGTTGTACCGATTGTTTCTCAAACCGGTGAAACAATTAAACAAACTTCTCAGCAACGGATTGAAATTAAAAAACCGGGTGGGACAGTTATTCTTGAATCAAATGTTCCTTTAATTATCAAACCGACAAAAAAAGACAGGGTTTTTAATCTGGTACCTGGGGTTGAAGCCGTCCCTATCAGTGCAAATTTTCACTGGGAAAAATCCGATAAAGTAATTCTAACCCTAAGTATTGTATAATCAAAAAAGATAATAATGAAAACACACTTTACCATCCTCTTGCTACTCCTTTCAGCGATTGCACATGCTCAAAACAAACCCAATGTGTTGTTTATTGCCATCGATGATTTAAATGATTATGTAAATTGTATGAATGGCAGTCTGCGTGCTCATACCCCCAATATTGACAAACTGGCCAAAGCAGGCACACTTTTTACCAATGCGCATTGTCAGGCTCCCATCTGCGGACCTTCGCGGGCAAGTATTATGACAGGTTTGTACCCCTCTACCAGTGGGAATTACCTGCAATTAACGGATAAAGACATTTCAAAATCAAACAAGAAAACCAAACAAGCCACTTTTATGCCCGACTATTTCGAACAGTATGGCTATAAAACGATGGCGGTAGGTAAAATTTATCACAAAGGTGATGATGCAAAAACCTTCGATGAATATGGAGGCCGATTTTCGTGGTTTGGGCCAAGACCAAAGGAGAGGTTCAATTATGACCCATCGAAAATAGAAGGAAAAGTAGGAAGTACAAATACCGACTGGGGAGTTTATCCAGAACATGATAGTTTGATGACCGATTATCAAAGTGCCAAATGGGCGCTTAATAAGCTTCAGCAAAAACACGATAAACCGTTTTTTATGGCTGTGGGCTTTGTTCGACCACATGTGCCCTGGTATGTGCCACAAAAATGGTTCGACCAGTATCCATTGGATAAAATTAAAACACCTCCCTATAACCCGAACGATTTTGATGATATACCCCTTATGGGTCGGCGTGTGGCAGAGGTTCCCATGATGCCAACAACCGAAGAGCTTATTGAAACTGATGAATGGAAAGATGTGCTTAGGGCTTATCTGGCCTGCATTACTTTTGTGGATGCCCAGGTGGGGAAAGTGCTGGATGCACTGGAGAACTCAGAATATGCTGAAAATACAATCGTTGTGCTGTGGTCCGATCATGGCTATCATCTGGGCGAGAAAAACCGCTTTGCCAAACAAGCCTTATGGGAACGCGATACCCGGACGGTATTGATATTTAAAGAACCGAAAGGACAGAATAAACAAATTTGTGATGCGCCTGTTCAGTTGCTCGATATTTACCCAACACTAACCGAATTGTGTCAGCTGCCGGATTATGAAATGGCTGAGGGACATTCATTAACGCCTTTTATGAAAAATCCCAAAGCAAAAATGGCTTACCCGGCACGATCATATTATGGTGTTGGAAACCTCGCGATACGAAACGAACGTTACAGACTGATGCAATACGAAGACGGCTCCATCGAATTTTACGATATGAAAAAAGATCCCAATGAATGGAAGAATCTGGCCAATGATAAAAAGCATCAGAACGAAATAAACAAGATGAAGGCTTTTATCCCAAAGCAATGGGCACCCTTATCAAAGTTTTCAAGCTATGATGTGAATGAATATTTTAAAGAAAAAACAGGCAAGAGATAAAAAACCTAAGACCCTGAAGGGCAATTTAGCTATTAGCTTTTAGCTATTAGCTATTAGCTATTAGCCTTTAGCTCCTGAATATTAATAGTAAAAACAAAATCTTGCTGAAATAACACAAAATAGATATGGATAGAATAAAAAAATACATCCCAATAATTATTTTTTCTTTTGTGATGCTAGCAGCGAACGCACAGCAACGCCCTTTCATCTGGGTAAAACAAAGCGAGCGTGCAGCCATTCTGGAAAAAATTGAAAATCAGCCCTGGGCAGCAGCGTTCTATAAAAGTTTTATGGAGAGACTGGACGTAGAGTTTTCGCAACATCAAAAAGATTCTCATGCATTTTTGGAGGGTATCTTGCTGAATGTTAAGGATGCCAAACCCGGTATTTCTCCTCCATTGAAGATTGTAGATTATAAAATAAAGGGTGGATCAACTGAGGCAAAAATTCATATGCGCTATTTGCAGGTTGCGATCGATTGTGGAGTTGTGTATTATTTGACTCAGGATGAGAAATATGCCCAGTGTGCTCTCGATGTCTTAAACGCATATGTTGTTGGTTTAAATCAGATTCCTCTGGATTCCCTTTCGGTAATGAGTCATAAAATAAACGAACAAAAAATTGGTGGATGGTTGTACACGAGCGGTCAGCATTTACGTGAAGCTCGTGAAATAGGGGCACAGATTCCAATGATTTATGATTTTGTAGCTCCTTTTATCAAACAAGGTGGGAAGCCTTACGATTTGGAAAAAAAAGAAAAAGTTGAATTCCCACAAGAACAAGCACAACAGGTTTTTCGAACCTATGCAATGTTGGCGGTTGAACGAGGAATGACAGGCACCAACTGGGGCGTTTTGGAAGCCTCAAGTATGGTGCAAAACTTATTGGCTCTGGAAGATAAAAAAGAGCGTGATGCCTTTTTGCAAATCTATCTGACCAAAGGAAGTAAGCTTCAGGACCCGCTAAGCGTGGTAGCAGAAGATTTTAAGCACAGAGGAGATGTGTATCCGGAAACCTCGCAGTATTCCAATGGGGTGGCATCATTAAGCACTTATTTATTGACCATCCTGACTAAATATGATCCTTCTTTACATTTAGGAAAGAAATATGCAAACATACCCCTGGCACTTTCGCGTTGGGAGGATATGAAATATCCCAATGATGAAATTGTACTTTTTGGCGATGGACATCGACATGGGGGAACCGATTTTTCTGACTGTGAAGTAGCCTATTATTTGGGTGAAATTGATGGCGTAAATGAACTGGTGGTAAAAAACGGGAGCTTGATAAACACCGCATTAAAAGAAGGCAACTATGAAAGAGGAAAACTCGGTGAGCGTCCGCTTAGAGCTCATCCTTATTTTGAACCGTTGAGTTTGCTTTGGTTTTCAGATACGATAGAAGGGAATGTTGAAGTTATTGAACAGCCAAGAACCGATAACATGCGCCATGCTTCTTTATTTCTACAACGCAATTTAAGCGAAACGCAAAAGCCCGAAGATGGTTTGATGTGTTTTGTGGGAGGGGCTCATATGGTGCATGGCCATGTCAATGTAATGGATATGGAATTGTATGGTAAAGGCTACGTTTTAGGTGTGGATCATGGCCGGGGGGGATACCGTACCGAGATTCATGAAAACTATTCCCGTCTTTTTGCGGCACACAATACGGTGATTGTAAACGGCAATTCTCAAAGTGACGGCGGATGGGTAAACCTTAGTATCAATCCAGTTCAGTTGGTAAGTATGGAACCCATGCCAAAAAAAGAGGCTGTTTCGCCTTGCCATTCCTTTACACAAACCAGTTTTGTAGACGATAAAGGCGATTTGGCTGAGGCTGTTCAGCAACGAACCATGGCATTGATACGAACATCCCCAACAACCGGATATTATGTGGATGTTTTTCGTTCTAAATCAGAATTGCCCAACGAATATCACGACTACCTCTATCATAACATTGGCGACAAGCTTGAGTTTTTAGATGGCGATTTGGAATTAGCCCCCTCTCCGGAAAGATACATGGCTAATGCAGAGAATCCATGGATTCAAAATACATCCTATCGACATCCCGGTTGGCATTACTTTAGCGATGTTCAAAGCTCATCTACTTTTAATAAAGATGTAAGGGCGCGCTTTTCGCTTGAAAAATCAGGAGGCGAACCAATTTACATGAACTTGTTTATTCCGGGAGGAGAAAACAGGGAATACTCAAAGGTAAAGGCACCACATACTTTTGAAGCTCCAAAGCCCTATTTGAATAAGCCAACCCCAACCCTTGTAATTCGAAAAAAGGGCGAAGCGTGGACTGAGCCATTTGTGGTGGTTTACGAACCCTTTGCCAGAGATAAAGAAAACAATTCCATTCAGGCTGTCGAGAAAATTATTCAGAAAGGAATTTACAAAGGATTAAAAGTAACAAGTCAAATCGGCCGTCAAACATTGGTGCAATACATCATCACGCAATCAGGTAATGAGAAATTTAAGAATAAAAAGTTGCAGATTTCATTTACCGGAACATTTGCCGTCATTACCACCGATACAAATGGAAAAGCACTGAATTTGTACATGGGTGAAGGCAGGGAACTCCAGTACAAGAATATTACCATTGAAGCCAAAGATACAGGTGTAGGTGCTTATATTGACTTTAGCACCGAAAATCCCGAATTGAAATGCAACAAAAAAGGACAAGCTACTTTATCTGTTGATTAGATTTAGTGGTGTCCGAGTAATTCCCCCTTGGAGAAGGGGGTTAGGGGGATTGAGGTTGATAATCAATGTGTTATATTAGATATCAGCTATTGACTTTATCGAGGGGGTCGCTTTTATGATTACAATAAAAACCTTGATTATACAATATATGGTAATGTATTATCGTGATTTACTTTTTTCTCGGACGCCAATAGATTAGAATACTTAAAAAAATAAGCTTATGAATTTAAAATTATGTTTTATTGTAATGTGTGCCGTTTCATTATATGCTTGTACAGCGAATGAAAAAAACAAGACAGAGCGGCCAAATATTATTTACATTTTTACCGACCAGCAAAGTGCAAACATGATGAGTTGCGCCGGTAATAAGTGGTTAAAGACACCTGCAATGGATTACATTGCTGAAAATGGTATTCGCTTTACCCGTGCCTATGCACCCAATCCGGTGTGTTCCCCGGCAAGGGTAAGTCTCTTGACCGGTCGATTCCCCGCTTACTTTAAGGATCAGGATGGGAATGAGGTTCGGGAGAACAGGGGATCGATGAAAATACCACAGGTGTCGGAAGAGGTATTGAATACCTCAATTGCCTCGTTCTTGAAAAAAGCAGATTACGAATTGATCTTTGGAGGAAAAGAACACCTACCGGAATCATTGATTCCAACAAATTTGGGATTTACTGACATCACTGACGATGAACGTGGAGAGTTGGCTCAAGAAGCCGCAAAAGTGATCAAGGCTGATCATGAAAAACCTTACTTTATGGTGGTATCGCTCATCAATCCTCACGATATCTGCTATATGGCGATTCGGGAAATGGCTACTTCCGAATTTGATGCTCAGATACTCCGGAATGGGAAGCTTGAACTGTCCGTACTCGACAGCGCAATGAAGATACCGGATGGCGTATCACCTGAGGAATTTTTTGAGTCCTATTGCCCCGATCTCCCAGTAAACTATGAACCACAATTTGAGGAGCCGGAAGCGGTCAAAAAACTCATCAACGCGAGGCCGATGCGCAAAAATGCCCGTGAAAACTTTACGGATGACCAATGGCGTCATCACCGCTATGCCTACCATCGCTTAACTGAATTTGTAGATGATAAAGTTCAGACCATTCTTGATGCAGTGAAGGAAAGCGGTCAGGAGGAAAATACCCTCATTATATTCTCTAGCGACCATGGCGATATGAGTGCCAGTCACCGTATGGAACACAAATCGACCCTGTACGAAGAGTCCGTGAATATTCCATTTATGGCCATGTGGAAGGGGCATATTCCTGCGGGCAAGGTCGATACAAAACATCTGATTTCCAATGGACTGGATATGCTTCCTACGGTCTGTGATTATGCAGGTATTGAAGGACGCGCTGATCCCCGGGCAAAAAGCTTGCGGCCACTTTTTGAAGGCAAGCAGGTTAAATGGAGAGAAACACTTGGAGTAGAAAGTGAAATTGGAAGAATGGTTGTGGATAAAGACGGTTTTAAATACATCCGCTACGATGCCGCCGGAATGGAAGAGCAGTTGTTAAATCTGAAAGAAGACCCATTTGAAACCACCCACTTTACGAACGACTCAACATATGCTGAAAAGCTGGAGGCTTTGCGGAAAGTGTATGAAACAGAATGGTTTCAGTAACTAGTGTCAAATTACGCCTCAAGCTTCGGGTAATGTCATTTCGAGCGAAGGGAGTAAACTTGGAAATGAAACTATAAACAAGTTTTCTCACATACCTTCGAAATGACACCCCACACTTGACACGACACTAGTTTTGACACCTACCCTTCAGGCATGATATTAACCCGAGGGCTTAAATATGTGATAATTCTATTTGTTAGCAGTAACATATTCCCCTCCTTTGAGGGGATAGGGTTGGGTTTTGACCTAAGCTCAATAATATTTTTATACGCACAAATAATCGACATCTAGTTAATAATAAGGGTTGATGATCATTTAATTTCGCTATGAAGACACTAAAAGCACTTTTTCTACTTGGTATTTTTTTTATTGGATTGTTGAGTTGTTCGAGTCAAAAAAGTAAAGGAAAACCAAATGTCATTCTCGTATTTATTGATGATATGGGCTGGGCAGATTTTTCCTGTTTTGGAAATGCCGATGCACAAACCCCGAACATTGACAAGCTGGCGTCAGAAGGCATTTGTTTTGAACAGTTTTATGTGAACTCCCCAATTTGTTCGCCTTCCCGGGTGGCAATTTCAACCGGTCAATACCCTCAGCGATATAACATCACTTCATATTTAAGCTACAGGAATCAGAATGCGGAACGTGGTCTGGTAAACTGGCTCGATCCCAAAGCACCCATGTTGGCACGAAGTCTTCAAGAAGCCGGTTATGCCACAGGGCATTTCGGAAAATGGCATATGGGCGGTCAGCGGGATGTGATTGATGCGCCGGCAATATCCGAGTACGGATTTGATGAGTCGCTCACCAATTTTGAAGGGATGGGAGCCAAATTACTTCCGCTTACCAAAGATGAAACCGAGAAAGTAGGAAGGATTTGGGAAAAGGCAGAAATCCTTGGAGAGCCTGTAACCTGGATGCAGCGATCAGAAATAACAAATGGTTTTATTGATGCCGCCATTCCATTCATGGAAAAAGCGCAGAACGCCGGTAAACCTTTTTATGTAAACCTCTGGCCCGATGATGTTCACAGCCCGTATTGGCCTCCTTTTGAAGAGTATGGAGTCGCAAAGGAAGCAGGTAAAAGAGGGTTGTATCTTGCAGTTCTTGAAGCAATGGATAAGCAGTTTGGCAAACTATTCAATTACATTCAAAATAATGAAAAGTTACGTGATAATACACTGATATTAATTTGCTCCGACAATGGCCCGGAGTTAGGGGCTGGAAGAGCGGGAAATTTAAAAGGCTATAAGACCCATTTGTACGAAGGAGGAATTCGCTCTTCGTTAGTGGTTTGGGGCTCTGGTTTTATAAAAGACCATATGAAAGGAAGCCGTAACGCAGCATCAGTATTTACTGCGATTGATTTGACGCCTTCTTTGTTGGAATTCACTGGCACGCCAACTCCTAAAAATGTCGTGTATGATGGTGAGAACATAATAGATACGATTCTTGGAGCGTCAACTTCATCGCGCGAAAAACCTGTTTTTTACAGCCGCCCTCCGGATCGGAAAAATTATTATGGCTTTGAAAATCTTCCTGACCTTGCTATGCGCGAAGGTAATTGGAAACTTTTATGCGATTATGATGGCAGTCGCACAGAACTTTATGATATTGTTGCTGACCCGGGCGAAACAAAAAACCTGGCGGATACTAAAGCAGAAATAGTTGACTCAATGGAGGCGCGGCTTGTTGGTTGGTGGAACTCGATGCCTAAATTGTAAAAGTACTAATTGAAGAAAAATTTATTGACGCTATGAAGAAATCATTTCTAAAGGGCCTGATAATTGGTCTTTGCTTCTTTTTAATCAGTTGTGAAAGTAAACAAGAAGACAGCTCATTATTCGAAAAATTCCAAAATCCTGCAGCAGATGCCCGGCCTATGGTGCGTTGGTGGTGGAACGGCAACAGTGTTGAGGTCGGTGAGATAAAGCGCGAACTCGCCGTGATGAAAGATGCCGGAATTGGCGGAGTAGAAATCAACTCCATAGCCATGCCGACTCAGGCAAAAAAGACAGATGCCATACCCCTTCAATGGGCAGGGAAAGAATGGATCAATATGGTTAAAACAGCTAGTGAAGAAGCCAAGAGTCTTGGAATGATCACAGACCTCATTGTGGGATCCGGCTGGCCTTTTGGTGGAAGGTTCCTGAAAGAGGATGAGACCATACAACGATTGGGGATAAAAAGAGAGACTATTAAAGCAAATACCTCAATTAATATTGATTTGGATGAATACTTGTCCTTCAAAAGCCACCATACTCCCGGAACTAAAAATGTAAAAGAAACAAGCGATGTGGAATTGTTGTCGGCAAAACTTATTCCGGTTCGTGTAAATTCTCTGGATGAGATTATCGACATTACATCAAATGTCAGGAACAACAAATTAGTTTATAAAACAATCAACAAAGATTTTGTCCTGGTTTTTGTATACAACGAACGCAACTTTAAAAGCGTTTATCATGGCTCTCCCGGCGCTGATGGTCCAATTATGGATCACTATAAAACTGAAGTTGTGTTGGGCTATTTGAATCGACTTAAAGTCATTGAGAAAGAAACCGGTTTGTCATTATCTGAGCTTATCAGGGCCTTGTTTTGTGATAGTATAGAGCTTGGCGGTTCCAACTGGACGGACGACATGAAGGAGCAATTTATGGCAAGAAATGGCTATGACATCACTCCATGGCTACCATTTGTTATTCAACCTGCAGGGCAAGCGAACACATATGAAACTTCCGGGGAGATGGCAGAAACCATAATGCGTGTTCAGTATGATTATTACAATACCATAATAAAAGTTTTTTTAGAAAGGTTCACAAGCGAGTTTCAAAAATTTTGCACTGAAAATGGAGTGCTTTGTCGCTACCAGGCATATGGGACCCCATTTTACATGGGTTTGTTACAGGGGAATATGATTCCGGATATTCCCGAAAGTAACAACTGGATTTATTCTCGCGGAAGAAATGAAGCGGAAAATCCTGAATACACCTGGAGACAAAACCATGGATATATGCTCTGGAATAAAGCGGCTTCATCAGCCGCTCATATTATGGGACGGAGCATAAGCAGTTGCGAAGCCATGACCAATACAAGTGGAGTTTTCCGAACATCGCTTGAGACGGTTAAACAAGCGGACGATATGAATTTTATTACCGGTATCAACCATTCGGTGCTCCATGGCTACAACTACTCGCCTCCCGAGGCCGGATTTCCGGGATGGATGCGCTACGGAGCATACTTTAGTGAACAAAACACCTGGTGGAAATATTTCAGAAATTGGGCTGATTACAATGCAAGGCTCTCTTCGGTTTTTCAAAACTCTAAACCCACTGCCGATATTGCCGTGCTCGGGAGACTTCGGGATTTTTGGGGAGAGGAAGGCCCTACCCGCACATTTTTAAATGATACACCCTGGTACTATGCCCGCCTTTGGGAACCAATAAGCAATCTGGGCAGCTCATGCGATTATATTCACCAGCCAGTTTTGGAGCGGGCAACAATAGATGGCAAGCAATTGGTTTGTGGCGAAATGAGATATAAAGCAATATTACTTACCGATGTGGAATCTCTCACTCCGGCAGCAGCCGAAAAACTTAAAACATTTGCTAATGCCGGGGGTAAAGTAGTATTCATAGGTAAAACACCTCATCGTTCACTTTCATTTAAAGACGCTGATATACATGACATCATTGTAAAAGAAATGATTGAAAGTATACTGAATGCTGAAAATGGTTTTCAGCTTACAGCGCCCTTAGCGTCAGAGGATTTCATTGCATGGACAAATGAACTCATGAAAAGGATCGAATTGGAAACTCAGGTAGAAATAAGTAAGCCGGTAAGCCATCTTTATTTTATGAAGCAATTTACGGGTGAGCAGGAGGTGTATTTTTTTGTCAATTCAGACCGGAAACGGGATGTGGAGTTTGATGTCAATTTTAAAACCGGCAGTAAAATTCCTTATATCTGGATGCCGGCCACAGGAGAACGTTTTGCCTTGCCATTTAAAGAAAAAAATAAAATCCACCTAAAGCTCAATGGGTTGGAATCTGCCCTGATTGTGTATGAACATAGAAAAATAGATTTACCACCATATAAATCCCGAAATGTGCTTGGTAAAACCACGGCGCTAGTTACTACCTGGGATGTAAAATTTGAACACACGGATGGTTCCGAATTCAAGCGGAAAATGACACATTTAATTGACTTTAAGTCATCCGATGATGAACTGTTAAGAGCTTTTGCAGGAACAGTAAGCTATACTGCCACATTAGAAAATTCAGGCAAGTTAAAGTATCTCAAATTAACAGAAGTAAATGAAGCCGTTACAGAACTAGTAGTAAACGGCAAACCTGCAGGAATGCATTGGTATGGGAGTCACTGTTATGATGTGCGCAACTTCCTCAAAAAGGGCTCGAACAAAATTGAAATAAAATTAACAAATACACTTGCGAATTATTGCAAAAGTTTGAAAGATAATCCGACTGCGCAAGCATGGACAAAGAATTATAATACTACGTTTTCTAGTGGATTGGAAGGGGTTACTTTGATAGAATAATTCGCGGCTAAAGGTAATGCCAACGAAAATGCAATGTTGGAACAAGTATTAAAGTAGAAGGAAAAGAAGGTAATTATTAAATAAGAATACATGAAAAAGCATACGAAAAAGTCATTCCTATTAGTCTTAATTATCTCAATTACAGGGATAATCTTTAATGCGAATGCTCAACCTGAACAGCTTTCATACAAGCAATTGAGTAGAAACTTTGCCTCACCAGATTATTCCTATTGGGGAGAAGTACCCCTTTGGTGGTGGGAAGCAGATTCCCTGGATAAAGAAAGGGTAACATGGCAGCTTGAGCAGTTATCAGCAAAAGGCGTAAAAGCGGTTTGCCCCATACAACGCTCACCGGCACGAAGCTATCCTGAATCGTTCAGCAAGGAGTGGTGGGAAACAATAGCTTATGTGCACAAAGAATGTGAAAGATTGGGAATGCGGCTTTGGGTGTATGATCAACTTGGATATGGACAATATGGCTGGTTTGAAAAAGCTGCTGCACAAATCGAAAATACGGGGACTTCCAGAATAGATTTTCAATCAATCGATGTAAATCCCAGTTCGGGTGTGCGAATGAAGTTGCCGGAGGGGACACTATTTGAGGTCCGTGCTTATCAAATCGTAAAGGATACCTCCAGGGATGAACATAGCCTTGATCTTGCTAAATATATAAAAAATGATTCCTTGGTTTGGAGCCCTTTGCAAGGGGATTGGAAAGTAGCCATTACTACACTATCTCCCTATCGATCATTTTATATGAACGAGCCATCCACCGATATTTTCTTAGATCAACTCTATCAAAGAATTGAAGATGTAGTTGGCGAAGATGCAATGGGCAAAAGCCTGATTGGTGTTTTTCAGGATGAGCATCCTCCTACTCCACGAAATATATATACCCCGGAATTATCGAAAACGTTCAAAGAGAAACATGGATATGACATTGCCCGGGCAATACCGGCGTTACATTTTGATGTTGGTGTAAAAACCCCGAAATATAGAATTGATTATTTAGATACGTACCTGTCATTAATAGAAAAAACATACTGGGAAAAAGTCTATAATTGGACTGCCGATAAAAACTTGCTGACCAGCCACGATAACTGGGGGCGTAATAATATTTATAACCATAGCAAAGGGTATATTGACTATTTCCGAACTCAAAGATGGTACTCTGCACCAGGCTTAGATGACTGGCGTCAAAAACCACTTCAGGAACGAAATTATTACGACACAAAAATAGCATCTTCCATTGCCAGATTATATGAGCGACCGCGGGTTTGGGCAGAAGTCTTTCACACCTCCGGGTGTAATGCCATTTCTATAAGAAATTGTTATTTGGAGGTTTTGTGTCCAAACGCTCACAAATCATCTATTTTCCCTTACGAATTTCAGATATTGATGCAGGTATAAATTGAGGGGGCTCAATTGT
>SDBV01002290.1_pt1 | contig 28606 bp, 18 predicted proteins | sample 2277081 | NCBI WGS metagenome assembly SDBV01 (sample SAMN10402039, study PRJNA504765) | marine sediment metagenome | isolation source: marine sediment core GS10_PC15, 223 cmbsf | place: Arctic Ocean: Southern Knipovich Ridge | collected 2010
TCAAGCAATGCCTTCATTTTCTTCGCGCATCTTCTCGGTCTTCGCGATCTTCGCGGTTAAATTTGTCAGTCACGGAAACTCTAAAATTAGATATGAAAATTTTCTAAAAGGTTAGTCTTTAAGAATGCGCCGTTTTAGAATCTTCAAAACAAGACGCCGTGGTAAGATATATTTGATCAGAAACTCCGCCACACGATACTTTCCAGTAAATGTATGAATGGCCTTCTTCTTCAAAATCTGTGACCAAATTTGATTAGCAGCAAAGTTGACATCCATTTTATTGGGATCTTGCTTTTTGCGTCGCCCCCTGGATGCCCGAAAGGTGAAATTAGTCTGCACTCGACCAGGACATGAGGCCAACACATAAATCCCATGTTCCTTCAACTCTTCATCCAATGCAATCGAGTATGAATTCACAAAAGCTTTGCTTGCCGCATAAGCGGCAAATCCGGGGAATGGGAAATGCCCCGCGACCGATGAGATATTCATGATCACTCCAGGATGCTTGGCATCAAGCATGGCTTTCGCCGATTCGGTTGTCAGCTCCATCAGCGCCTGAACATTGACCTCCACCATGTCGAGTTGAGGCTCAGATCCGAGATCTGTCGCTTTGCCATAAACCCCAAAGCCCGCATTATTGATCACAAGATCTGGAGAAAGCTCGTGAATCTTCTGAATGATTTTTTTTCTCTCTTCTCGATTTGAAAGATCGGCGGGATAAACCACAATGTTCACATAACTGCGCAATTCATCTGCAATGTGGTACAGATTCATTTTATTTCGGCCTGTGATGACCAAATGAATCCCCTCTTTTGCTAATAGTCGACACAAAGCTTTCCCGATTCCTGAACTGGCACCGGTTACCAGAGCGAGCCGAAATGGCCCTTTTGATCTTATTGATTTTGATGTCATTTTATGGGTATACTTTACGTTTTGGGTATTTGACTCGTGTATGGAGCCCTGCTACAAGTGTTTGCACCATCGTCTTCTTCACAACGCTTAACTCTTCAAAAGTCAAAAGACACTCGTCCAACTGACCATCTTCCGCTTTTTCACGCACAATTTCATCAACGAGCTTCGAAAGACTTTTCTCATCAATCTCGTCAAGAGAACGTGAAGCGGCTTCGAAGCTGTCAGCAATCATAATAATCGCAGATTCCTTTGTACGTGGTTTTGGCCCTGCATAGCGAAATTGTGATTGGTCGACAAGACTTTCGTCCCCTTTGGCTTGGTCCAATGCCTTTCGATAAAAGAAATAGACGAGCTGCGTTCCGTGATGCTCCTTAATGATATCAATAAATTGTTCCGGCAAACCAGACTTACGCGCCATCGCCACCCCTTCACTCACATGCGCCATAATCGTCTGCGCTGATTCAAGCGGAGTCAACAACTGATGGACATTCATTTCACCTTGTTGATTTTCGGTAAAGAAATGCGGAGTCACCATTTTCCCAATATCGTGGTAAAGAGATGCCACACGGCAAAAGAGTCCATTTGCTCCGATGGAAACCGCAGCCACTTCCGTAATGTTACAGACCATCAAAGTATGCTGATAGGTTCCCGGAGCTTCAAAGGAGAGCCGTTTCAGTAATTCGTGATTCGGATCCATATACTCCATTAACGTCATATCACTCATCACATGAAAAGCGCTTTCAAGTAATGGAAGCAGTCCCAATACCAGCATGACAGTTAAGAGCATGAAAAGCGCAGAACTGATGAGATCGTAGACAATGATCCATCCCCAAAGTGAGTTCGCATACATATGGATCGCAATGATGACAACGACAGCTCCCAACCAAGCTTTAAAACAGACCACAAAAATTTCTTTTCGGCGGCGAAGTGATTGCGTGCTGAGAATCGCCACCAAAGAAGCTACGAGGTTGATGATCATAAAGCCGGTGTAGTCGAAAGAGAGAGTCATCGTAAAGATCACAATCAAAAGAGCTGTGACGAAAGTTGCTAACGAAGCCGAGATCAAGTTGCAGGTTAATATGGCAGCAAAGGGGACAAAAAGAGGGTAGCGAATCAGATCCAATAAATTACTGGGTGATGTGAGAAGGAAATATTCCAGCCCTTTTGCAAACGCGAAATTCAAAATGACCACTGTCACAATCAAGCAAAGTTTTCGATTGGACTGAAACAACATCGGGTAATTCACTTTGATAAAAGCGGCGCAGATCCCCGTCACCAACAGAGTCAAGAGAATGCTCCCGAACAACGTCTCGATGTGCCATAAATTGCGTCGCTCTCCGATCACTATTTTCATCGCCTGCATCATCGCTAGGTGACGAGGAGTGACCTTTTCTCCAAAATCAATGATCCGGCTACCTGATGTGACTCGAGTTAATTTATCAGGAACTTGATTCTGAATATTTGTCCGAAGTTGTTTTTGCGCAGGAATATCTTCATCAATTTTCCAAGGTTTTTCATCAAAGTACTCAATCACCGCATCGACAACAATTGCGGACATCTTTTCTTGAGATAAATTATCTCTTGCCAACTTAGACCAAATCTGTTTGGGAAGATCAGTTTCGGCTTCAAGATTTAACGGAGTAAATATCTGATAGTTTTCTGAAGGATAATTGGCTTCACGAATTTTTCTGAGTGTTCGCGGATCAGTGAAACGAAGCTGATTCATGGCTTTTTGTAAGGAGTCCAAGACCTCAGACACTTCATCAAAGCTGATATCAGGAAGTCGTTTCCGAAAAGCCTCGTCTCGAACCAAAAGATTTTCAAAATCAAGCCGCCGTTGAGTGATTTGATTTTCGGGAATTTTATAAATCTTCCCAACATTACGAACCGCCTCCTGCTTCAAAATAAGCGTGGCTTCCCGATCCACAAACTCGAAATCGACTTGTGCCACAACGTACTTGGGAGCCCGGCTATTCAATTCAAGGATCTCCACTCTCACTTCACGAAAGTGAAAAAAGAGAAACATGCTCAAAGCAAAAGCCAAGCCAATAAGCAATCGGATGCTAGAACTTTTATCAAAAAAACCCTGCTCCCCTGAAAACCTTAACTCGCTATCGTTGAGGACAGAGCTACTTCTTTCCTTCATACCCTCAGTTTGCTCCCACTCTGTAATTTTTATCCATAATAACAACGATTTTTTTCGATTTTTTACCATGATTCCTATAAGATTTCTTAAAAAAGGGAGAATCACCATGGTAGGAACAATTTTAGTAGTCGGCGGAGCCGGCTTTATTGGATCTCATGTCAATCAGCGACTTCACGATAATGGATACAAAACAGTTGTCCTCGACAACCTCAGCCGCGGCGCACGCCAGGCTGTGATTGAAGGAGATCTTGTCGAAGGAGATTTTGGTGATCGTGCCCTTTTAGAGAAGCTATTTGAGCAATATTCTTTTGATGCCGTGATGCATTTTGCCGCTTTTACCGATGTTGGGGAATCGGTTCAAAATCCCGCTCTTTACAATGAAGACAATGTGGTCAATACCATCACACTCCTCAATACTATGGTGAAACACAAACTCAATAACTTCATATTTTCCTCATCTGCAGCGGTTTATGGAACGCCAGGAAAAGATCAAGTGACAGAAACAGATCCAACCATTCCGATTAATCCTTATGGGATGACGAAGTTGATGGTGGAGCAAATTCTCCAAAGATACGACCATGACTATGGAATTAAATCCTGTTCGCTGCGCTATTTTAATGCGGCGGGAGGAGATCCCGCTGGGATCATCAAGAATTATAAAAAGAAAGAAAACAACCTTATCCCTATAGTGCTTAGGAGTTTAATCAATAATTCTTCGGTCACAATCTTTGGAACGGACTACCCCACACCTGATGGAACAGGAGTACGGGACTATATTCATGTGATGGATTTGGCCGATGCTCATATTTTAGCAATGGTGCAATTATTCAATGGTGGCTCCACGACCTGCTACAATCTGGGCAATGGGAATGGGTATAGTGTTCGGGATGTGATCAGCATGGCGGAAGAAGTGACGGGAATGAAGGTCGATGTGATCGAAGGGCCTCGACGAGAAGGTGACCCGGCGATCTTGATGGCTGATGCTACTAAAGCTCAGAATGAGTTGGGTTGGGAGCAGCAGCATCCCGATTTGAAGTCGATGATTCAACACGCCTGGAACTCATATGAAGGCGTGGGAGCCAAGGTATAAAGAAAAATTTTTACTAGGGCATTTTCCCCTGAATATGTTATGATTGTTCTAACAGAGTTAAATTATGGCTGAGTATCAAGTTCTTGCACGTAAATATCGTCCCCAGACTTTTGGAGAAATTTTAGGTCAGGAGGCGACAGTCCAGACGCTAAAAAATGCGATCAAGTTCAATCGTTTGGCGCACGCCTATTTATTTTCCGGTTCTCGGGGAACGGGTAAAACCACAACGGCGCGGATTTTAGCCAAGGCGCTAAATTGTCAAAACCAGACAGTCGATCTTGAGCCTTGCAACGAATGTCAATCGTGCAAAGAGATCACTGCGGGGAATTCATTAGATGTCCTTGAGATTGACGGAGCCTCTCATCGAGGAATCGAGGATATACGGCAGATCAATGACACCGCTGGATATGCGACCTCAACTGGTGGCTACAAAATTTACATCATTGATGAAGTGCACATGTTAACCAAAGAGGCCTTCAACGCCCTGTTGAAAACGTTGGAGGAACCTCCTGCCCGAGTCCTGTTCATTTTTGCTACAACTGAGCCACACAAACTGCCTCCGACGATCTTGAGTCGTTGTCAACGATTTCATTTGAATCGCATCTCTGATGACATCATCATGACGAAACTGACCCAAATTGCCAAAGATTTTGACCTTGAAGTGGAAGAAGAGCCCCTGCGGATGATTGCCAATTTATCGGACGGAGGCTTGCGCGATGCTGAGTCTTTATTTGACCAGGTGATGGCCTTTCACGACGAGAAGATCACTGCGGAAACAGTCGCCTCAGTTCTCGGCGTGACCTCCAAGGATGTTTTCTTCGAGCTCGATCAAGCGGGAAAAGAGGGTAACATTGCGAAAGCCTTTGAAATTGTCGAGTCCATTTTCTCGCACGGAAAAGATCTGACCCATTTTGTCGAAAGTTTGATTAATCACTTTCGCACGATTTTGCTCATGAAAATTGGAGGTGAGGGAGCCTCTTATTTTTCTCTATCCAAATCAGAACTTGCGAAGTATGCCGAAACCGCAAAAATTTACAAACAAGAGCAATGCCTCACGATTCTGGATATGTTGTTGGAAGCGCAGCAGAAAATTCGGTTTTCGCCATCTGCAAAAACTGCCTTAGAGGCCCTTTTGATGCGGATCATTCGGATTCATCAACGAATTCCCGTGGAATTTTTAGTCAAACGGTTACACGAGCTCGAAGCCACAGTTTCGAAAACAAAAGTTTCAGTCGACCCCACACCAAAGCCGCAAGAAATTCCGAAAGCCAAAAAAAAGGTGAAGGCTGCTGCTCCACCGAAACCAAAAGTGGAAAAAAAGGTGGAAAAAGCGGAGCCAGTCGGCAAACAATCACAAAGTCAATATGACACCCTGTTGCAATTTGCAGCAGTTGAACTAGAAGGTACAGTAGAGAGGAAATAATAATATGGGTTCAGGATATTCTAAAAAGAAAAAGCAAGCCAAGATGATGCAAGAGCAGATTGGTCGCATGCAAGATCAGATGAAAAATGCGGAAGCGACCGGGAGCGCAGGAAACGGCTTGGTGACTGTGACATTGGATGGTGAGCATGCCATTAAATCCATTCAGATTAAGCCCGAATGTGTCGATCCCGATGATGTCGAAGGTCTCGAGGATTTAATCCGCGTCGCACATACCGATGCGTTGAAGCAACTTGGTGAAAAGACACAAGCGGGCATGCCAGGTTTGGGTGGGCTAATGGGAAATATGTTTTAGAGTAAAAAGTCCTGGAAGGACATATGCGGAAAGCTAACTCGCATTAAAAATAAGAATATCAGCATCTTGTCGATGTAAAACTCTTGCAGAAAGTGACTTTTTAGAAAAAAAAACGCAGAGGCACAGGGGTCGCAGAGGCGCAGAGAAATTTCCTTTTTCCCTGAGTCTCAGCGCTCCCTGCGCCCCTGCGTTTCTATTTATTAAATGAATTTTTGATTGTACTCACGTACGTCTTCGGTGGAGCTCAGATCGCCGAAAAACGAAGGAAAAACAAAAAACTGGGTTCAGACCTAACCTTAACCCTCTAACCCTTATATTCTTAACTAAAATAATAAAATTAATTACTTTTAATATTAAAGTATTTATTTGATATAATATAAAATATAACAATTAAATATTATTAAATATGGAGTTAATTATGCTTAATATTAATTCTGTTCCTGATTACCAACCATCGAAAGGCCTATACTTAAAGGTTGAGGGTAAAGGAGATAAACAACGGATTATTTCTAGTTCCTTAACACCTAGTGAGTTAAGAATTGGGAAGAACCGAGCCATTGCAAAGAGGATGAATGAAGTCGTGGCCTATCTTGCTCTACACGAAGAATACTTTGAATATAAAACTAAGGGTTTAGAAAAGCTTCATAATAATATTTCAAGGAACATAAATAGACTGCCTTCTGGGAAGGATAAAGACAATATATTAAAAGTAGAAGAATTTTACAAGAAACATTTCCCCACGAAAAAAACGATTGTAAGAGGTGCTGCTCCACGTATTGCTGAAGAGATCACCCCATTACCAGAATTAAATCAAATCAATGATAGAATCTTCGGTTTTATTCATGGAGATACTTTTTTGAAACAGAGTGGTTTAGAAGGGGGGGTTCCCACAGAAAATTTAAGATTCCTTATCCCTTATTTAAAGCTTCATAAAGATAAAGAGGGATTCTCAGAGCTTATTGAGATGTTAGAAACAACACAAAGATTCTCATTTTCTGGTGAAGCTATTAAGACTGCAGATAACAACCATCTAAACAATATAACCACCCAATCAAAAGAAATAGCTGACTATGTGAGTAAAATGCCAAAAGGAAAAAAACTTGTTCTGGCAGGTGGATGGTCTGCAGGCAAGGGTGGACATGCAGTTTTATATGTCATTGAAAGAGACAAATCAGGTCATTTTCATTTTTCAATTTTAAATACCGGTTCAGGAATTAACTATCATGAATCCAAGCAGCTTGGGTTGAAGAAAAAATACTCTCCAATACTTTCATATAGATCTGTAGAGAGTAAAGTCGTAAAAGATCTTAAATTTTATAAAGCTCTTTTGGAATTAAATATTATCTACTCTAAAGTGGTAGATCCAGATGCTCCTGAAAAAACCATCGAAAATGAATGGACACATGGCGCTAAAGACCTTTACGAACGGATTCTGCCTAGTCTGGGTGGAACTGTCAAAAAGGGTTTAATAAAAGATGAAGATTTAATTACTGCACAAAGATCGGGAACATGCTCTTTTAAATCAATCATGAAATTGATTCGATCAGAAGCATTAAATCAACGAGATTACAAAAGACTAGTTTTCAATCTCCGAAAAGATAGTCTTGTTGCATACTTAAAAAAGTGTGAAGATGGTCAACTGAATAACATCGAACTTGTTAATCGTTCATGTGAAAAATTTGCTATTTTTGCCAATAAACTGCACAAGCAAGGCTACATTGATAATGAAGAACTAAAAGCAGTCAGAAATTTAATTAAAAGGTCCAAAGATGTCGCTGATCAGCTCCAAGAAAAACAGATCGAAAAAAAATTTAAGAGTGCTCCATCAGTGAAAATCAAAGAAAACCCTTATACTGTTCGTGTTCCTCCATCCCACATAATTAGCCCTGGCTTTCATGTGACTCCAGTTCACACCAGAGCACCAGCGTTAGCAGGAGTTAGCCCTCCCCCTCCGCTCGTTGTCACCGAGTCGACAGATATTAAAGAAATGATCGACGGTTTATCCAGTTCTCGCGAATTTATTGAAGTATGTCAAGAAAGAGGTAATAGCATTGCAGCTCTCAATCAGTTAGAAACCGTTGTGGCCTCTTTACCCCCTTGCAAAATTGATGGCAACCTCTGGGATCGCATTTGTGAAGAAGCAAAAGAAGAAGATCTTATCGAATTAATGAATCTTTTGGGGAACTTGAATTCCAAGTATTTCTATCTTCTCACAACCATCCCAAAAGAAAAAAGAGGAAGGGTGGATCAACTTGCTGTGATGACGAACCTTTTGTTAACCAATTCAAAAATTTCAGAACATTTATGTCAAAAAAAATATCCTGAGCTAGCAAATAAAGGGTTTGCTGTCAAACCAACCAGAACTTTTATTGAAAATATTGAAAAAAATCCTCATTTTAAATCAAAAGACAGTCGTCTTCAGGAAAATATGTCAGAGACATTGAAATATTTCAATACAATTCCAAGTTCATGGTTTGAGGAAGTAGGTGCAGTTTCCTATGATCTAATTGGATCGGGTTTTGACATATATATGGCTTCAGATGAATTCAAAAAACGTTATCGAAACCACATGGGCAAAAATAGTGCTTTAAAGAGCAAACCTGAGTTACTCAAAGATATCATTGAGAATCGTCATGCTCTTGTCCCTGAATTTTTAGATATCCAACTTGATCAATACTTGCTTCATGATTATTTTACTAGAAACCCATCCTTAGAGAATATCGAAATAGCCTCATTTGATATTGATTTTAAGAACCCCAATTTGATTGAAATGAGTTTTTATAAAGGGAAATTTTTTGCAAGTTGGAAGATCGTAATAGGTAAACAAATTGGTGATAAAAAAATTGAATTTTCTGAGATTGAAGAAATTACTATTTCCACAGATAAGTCCTTTGAAGAAGCCACAAGAAGTGTTGGGCGCAGCCCTTATATTCTTATGCGAATATTCAGTGATGATTTTCCAGATAGGACCCCTAAACAAACAGGACTAAGAGAAATCTTTCATGCCTCTCCTTTCATTTCAAAACCTATATCCGGGATAAATTTGGTCGAAAGTGGAAAAGCACTCAACGCGGCCCTTATCAGAGATGCTGCCACCGGTTTGACTCCTCAGGAAACAGAAAACCTGGCTTATATTCTATCAGTCCCAGATCTCGTTATTCCTCAAGTCCTATCCTATCTTCAAGATCACAAAGAATTAATTGCAGATGAAAATTATCAACCATTCATAGAAAAGGTTCTCTTCTCGACTCTATCAGAACTGACCAAAATGAATGATACAAGAGAAAAAATAAATCTAGCCTTAACACAATTTCTATCTAAAGAATTTGTCTTCTATGAAAATATCGGCGATGTTTCCACTATGTTATACATTCTTTCACTCATACAAAGAGGAATGGTTGATTTCAATCTAAACTTTGATAAAGAATTTATTAGAACTAACATTTACAACCTCATTAGACACATAGATGATAGTACATTACAGGATCGATTACTCTCAGGAAAAGCGGCAAGTCTTTATATTTCAACATTTATTCATGATCATGAGATAGAAGATAGAGATTTAAAAAGAATTGCGATGGCTGACCTAACAACACAAATATATGGAACATCACCATTATCAGAACGGATAGAAAATGATGTTCATGAGATAATGGATCGAGCTTTCCCAATCATTGCAAAGCAAAGTAATAGCTTCAAAATAGGATTGACAAAAGAGGCATTTGAAAAGATCTTTCAAATGAAAGATGTCGAAATCGTAACGTTTAAAGTGGGCAGGGGTCGTTCACAACAGACCAGGTTTGGTGAACGTAATCATGGATATAATTTAAATGTGGAAACACTGACTTGTTACCAACGCAAAAATATCATTGGAAATCTTCCAAGAGAGATTCTTGATAATAACGATTTTCAACAGTTTTTTTCTAACAAAGACTTTATTCCTAAAAGCCCAAAGCCAGGAATTTTTGAACTTAAAGTCAAAGGTAAAGGCTCAATTCTTGATTCCACATACCGAGTTTACCTTTCCTACGAAAAAGACCGTATCATCATAGAAAAAAAAGTAGGGCTCAAATGGTACACATGGGTACCAGCCGAAAGGCTTACAGACTTGTCAATGAAATTATCAGTATCTGAAGATGATAAGGTATGGTTTCACCAAGATAGGAGATCTCGCTCAGGGTTCATAGAAAATGCTTATGGTCAAAAAATTGCCACAATTGAAACAATTGATAAAAAAATGCATATTTTAAAATATCATCCCGGTAACAAAGATCATAAGGTTCCGTTACTTGATATTTCACGAACTGAATTCAGAAAATTATATGAATTCCAGCCTCAAAATTCTATTCGTTTTTGGGGTAATAAGACGATTGAATTTCCTCACTTGGGATTGGAATTTGATATTACGGATGAAGAAACAGCCACCCTTAAAAACAATCCCGATATTAAATTAAGCTTAGATCAATCTCCTCCTAAGCATTTAGCTTACTTTAGAGGATATCTTCACGTAGAACACAAGGGTGAGACAGCCTACATTATACCAAGAAATGCGATTAACCTTCAAGAATTGAAAGAAGGTGCTCTTAAAAAATCATTTAAACTAGAGACGACAAACAATGAATTCTATCTCTTTACTGAAAAAAATGGGAATTTATCGGGGAAAAACACTGAAGAAAATTTATTTTTAGGCTATCTACATCTTGCGCATAAAGATTATCACCAAGCGAGAGTTTTCTTCGATCAGATTAATGCTTCCAACCCAAAAGGATATACGAAGAAAGAACGAGAGATTTTTGATATGATATCTAAAGCGCAGGAAAAAATGCATGATGAATCTCCTCAGGCCATGGCAGTGAAACTTGCAGTTCAATATCTTATAAGACGAAATATTGTTCCTTATGAAAGAGATTTTGATCACAAAAAATTTACTGATGAAGCTGCTAGATGCCTAGAAAATAATTATCAGTTTTGGAAGCATACACCACTTCTAAGATTATCCCCCGGTGAAGAACTTGATATGCTTGAATATCTGAGAAAATATGGTCAGGCGGGTCAATTCAGTTCTGCTTTGAAAATGCGTTATGCCCACTTAACGGGCAAAAAGGAGATTGAACTTGTGCGAGTTGAAGAACCTCAGGAAATAGAGCTCTCTACCTTAGAAACTGTAGAAATTGCAGGCGGGCTAAAAAGACGGGAACATTTTGAGGCTAAGGCTCTTCTTGAACCAAAATTTCTCGATGGAGATGAGAACTTTAGGAGATTACTTCCCGTTCTGGGCGAATATGTCAATACTAAAAAATATAATAAACTTAGAGAAATGAAGCTTGATTTACAACTGCTTTCAATTTCAGATAGTTCCCTATCAAATCTAAGAGATTATTATGTCTTACTTACAGAGTGTGATGATAAAAATATCCGATTAATTAATGATCAAATCAAAGAATTAATGTCTGATAAGACAACATTCACAAAATTTCTAGGAAAAGTCTTTAAGTGGGGACGTAAGGTTGATGTGAATCAGCTGATGAATGAAATGCTAAAAGAAATGCATAAGGCTTCCGTTGGTAAAAGGGAAGCTCCCAGCATAGAAAAAGTCGCTATCAAGAGGAAAAAACCTCCGGTGACAACACAGATGAGAGTTACTGAAAAGAATAGAATTCCTCTGAGTCCTGTAAAAAAATTAAGTAAAGAAGGAGTCCATTTAGAAGAAACAAAAAAATTCTCGGAGGATCCGGCATCAGAACACTTATTAGACATATTCACTCCACCTGAAGCATTCTCACCTGTCATGAAAAAAGAGTTTGAAAGATTAAAATCGAGTATCTCTGAAAATCAAAAGGCTTACACATCGAAACATGCTTATCTCCTAGACAAAAAAGTTTTAGAGGATATTTCTCAGTTTTGTGACACTCAAAATGCAAAGAGACAAAAGGAAATAGCTTATTTAGAAAACAGGATTTTAACAATAGCCAATCAACTCCCAACGGATCCTGCAAAATCATTGCAAAAGGAAATGAAATTACTCGGTAAAACCAAACGGGAATTAACGATCAATGAATTAATATTAGCTTTTGGTCAAAATGATCCTGAGAAAATCTTGAAAGCGAATCCTTCTCTCTCTAAAAAAGACATTCAAGGAATTTCAAATAGAATGATTCTCTACCTCTATCTCACAACTGAGTCGGCCTACTTAGTGAGATTACAAACCACAACAGATCGCGCTATTGAAAATTATGATGAAGAGGATGCAGAACTTTTTATAGAAGATGTGGATAGTTTAATCAGGGAAAATCGAAATTATACAGATTTTGATAAAGATCGTCTTTTGCTTGTATTCGAACATTTTAGCGGCTTTAGATTAAGACCTAAACAAGTAGACACCATTAGGGCGATGGGTGATGCAAGAAGTAATTTGGTCACTCAATTAATTATGGGAAGTGGTAAATCCAAAGTGATTTTGCCTATCCTAGCAAACTTAATGAGTCGCGGCGATAATATTCCTTTAATTGTGGTTCCAGATGAATTGTTTGAAACAAATACCGCGGATATGCAGTCCTTCTCAAGGGAATTTTTTAATCAACAAATTGACTGTCTCATTGTTCCAAAAGGAAGACGTCTGACTGTTTTCGAACTCGAGGAAATGATTCATAAACTCGAGCTTGTTAAGACGAATAAAAATTATTGCATGATGAATGCGCAAGATGTGCATGCACTCCGTCTCCAGTGCCGTGAAGCCCTTTTAAGAATGAAAAGCGGATATACGCCTGAAGATTGGAAAAGATGTCAATTGCTTAAGGAAATCCTTTATATATTGAAAAATGAAGCCGATGTATTAATTGATGAAGTTGATTTAGTGTTGGATTGTTTAAAAGAGGTGAACTTTGCTGGCGGCGAAATTGTCTTTCCCAATGAAGAGAATCAAAATATAGTTGAAAACATTTTAAATACAATTATTCATAGTAAAGAATTAAATGCATTCTTCGAAATTGAGAAAGAAACGAGTGCTCCCTTTGATAAGAAGAAGTATGAACATGAAATTAAAGAGCATTTAACAGATGAAATACTTAGGTTGTTTCCAGAAGAATTACAAAATGAAGAAGTAAAAAAATACTTACTGAAAGACAAAAGTGTGGAAACCATTCCGTCTTTAATTAGCGACCATCATGATATTCACTTAAAAAATCAACTCGCTATTTGTAAAGAGGTGCTCAATACATTTCTCCCACTGATTTGCTCAAAGAATTGTGACGAACACTATGGCCTATCAAAGAAAGAGGCAAAAAACTTAGTCATCCCTTACGCAAGAAGTAATACCCCAAGTGAAGGAAGTGAATTTGGAAATACCTATGAAACGATGCTCTATTCTGGATTTTATTATCTTAGAAAAGGAGTTCAAAAACAGCAATTTAAGTCATATATTGAAGAAGTCAAAAAACAGGTTATTATTGAGCTACAAAACACGACTGTTGAAGGAGCTGATCCGTACAAGACAGAAGCTTATCAAGATTTTGTAAAATCAATTGGAAGAGATACGATTGAAGAAATAAGGTTCGATCTTTTTAACATGCAGGATAGAGATTTAGATATGTTGGTCAAACATTTTAACAAATCCCCTGAAAACAAAATGAGATTTATTCGAAATTTTGCATGGAAAGAGATAGAGATCCACACTGAAAACCTAGTGAGTAATTCCCAACATCTACCAGAAATGTTTAAAAGCGTTCAGGGTTTTACAGGAACTCTATGGAATGATGAGACATATCATCCTAAACTAAATCCTAAACCCGATTTATCTGTTGATGGTCGAACACTCAGTTTATTAACAAGGCAGAAGCCTGAAGTTAAAACTTTTTCGGATGATCCTGAGGATATTGTTACTTTTTATGATGCGCTAAAAGGGTACTATGCGTGCATAGACGTAGGAGCTTGGTTTAGAGGAATACCAGGTAGAACGGTGGCTGCAAACATGCTTATGCGTTTGGGTGAAGACATCAAGGGAGTGGTTTACTTTAATGATGTGGATAGTCCTCCAGGGACGCTGGGTAAAGCAGTGGTATTAGAAAAAGGAGAAGGTGTTGAACCTATTCCTCTATCTGAAAGTACGCTTTCTGAAGAAGAGCGGTTTACCTTTTATAGTATCACAACAGGGGCTGATGTCTCTCAACATAAAACCGCTAAAGCCTTAGTCACAATAGGAAAAAATGTGACGACTCGTGATATATTGCAAGGGGTGTGGCGAATGAGGGGACTAGAATCTAAGCAACGAGTAGATTTTGCACTCCCCGAAGATTTAGCTTCTAAAGCTTTAGAAGAAGGTTCTCTAGATAATATTCTATTATTTGCAGCTAAGAATCAGGCCATAAGACAAGAAAGTGATAACTTTAAATCACTTAAGAATAAAATGGAGTTGATCGTCGATCGTATCGTTGATGAGGTTATTCTTGATCCTAAATTATCTGAAGAAAACACTGTTAAAGTCATGGATACACTTCGCGATCTCAAAATATTAGTGAGAGAGGCTGGTGACACACCTTATGAATCATTTGGTCATATTGACATGAAAAGGGAAATAAGCGAAGTCACTAAGCAACATATAGAACAAACACTCAATAAGTTGAAACAACTTGCTAAAATAAATTTGCGCTTTGATCATCTAATCACAAGTCAGTTTGCAGGTTTAGTACATGATTTAAACGATCTTGTTAATAAAGAAATCCTCCCAGAAATGGCCTATGATCTTAAACAAAATACAGATAAGCAGGTTGAAATTCGCAAAGAAGTTCAAACCGAAAAGCAAATTGAGGTTGAGATTGATGTGACTGCCGATACGACACATCTTCCCGAGAGGATTGGGGCAACCAGTATGTGGCAAGATCAAAGTGAACACTTTTGGTCCCCTACAACTCATTTCACACACATTTATTCCATAAATGATTACATGAGATTAAAGAAAGATCATTTACCATTTCATGAAGATATTGAAGGAGTGTTTTCACCTCATTTAAAGTTAAGCTATAATTTTACTCAATTGAACCCATTTTGGACATATTATCATGAAGATAATTTTGAAGAAGGGGCGATACCCTTCTTGAAAGGAAGTAAACCATATGGTCTTAGCGTCGTGACAGTGAATGAAAACAACGAAGTTGACTTAACGTTTGTCGATGCAAATGAGGCCAACTTTCTCATGCATTATCTCAACCTTCAAAAGGAATATGACTCATCAGTTGCTGATCAAGCTAAAGAAGTGAGAGAGATGGAAAAGGCCCTCTTAGGAAAGATTAACAGGCTTCTTAATGAATCATACCGGGATGGAGGTCAAAAATCGAGTCCGTTAACCGAAATGAAATCTGACACGGAACTCTTAGATCGATTGAAATCAATTTCTTCTACACTAAAAAAGGAAAAAGGTAAAACCGATGCTGATAAGTTTAAGGAAAGATGGCTACATTCAGATGAAGTCCATGAACTTTCCAAAGAAATAAAATATTTTATGAATGTGACTAGGATGTGGAAACCTTCTGTTACCTATCAAGATGCTGTTAAATTATTTGAAAATGAAGGTGACGTTAAGATGTTTTTATTTGACACACAAATGGGAGTGATAGCTGAAGGAAAAGAAGCATTTAAACTTTCTCGTTCTGAACGTAAACAATTGGTGGCACTCAATGCGCAGGCAAAATTTATCCGTGGTGTGCTCACTGATTATACTGAAGAAGAAGTTGAATATCTTAAAGAGTGGGTAATAGAACAGGACCCCGATCAAGTCGAGCAATTCCTCTTAAGAAATGTCTTTGCAAGAAGGCCTGAGGATCAGAAAAAATATCCTTACAGCCTTCTATGTCGCGTGATCAATGAAGCACGAACAGTAGCGGTTTAAACCTCCAAAGACATGCCAAATTTAGGTGGACTTGGTGATCTTATGGGAAATATGTTTTAGAAAAAATTAACGCAGAGGCGCAAAGAAAAATCTGTTCTCTACGCCCTTGTTTTTCAACGCATCTGTATTTAAATGTTTTATTTTTCTTCATTCAATGGCAATAGATGATCCTCTTTAACCTGAATAAATTTATTATAATAAATTAGATTCTCTTCATAAGCCTCTTTCATAACGGATCGGTGATCATCATCTGAAATTTCCATAAAGGTAGGATTCCCCACCTCATCAACTTCATATATGCTGGGCTTTCCAATCTTTTCACTTTCAATCGCACGACCGTGCCAATGATGAATATGAGTTCCTATTTTTTGTTCATTCCACTGATTATGTCCGTTAAAATGTTCATTGTGCTTTCTCCATTTAAAAGTTTTCTCAGTAAATGGAATTTTTAAGTAATCGCAATAAGCGTACATTGTTCTTTTTGGTTCCTCATAAACCTGTTCAGAGAAGATAATTTTAACTCCATTTGAATTAATTTTTCGAATCGTCTCATATTCTTCGTACAATTTTTGCAAACCAATCAAGTCGCTCGTTTTAGGAACGATTCCACCATTTTTTCGATAAAATGAAATGGATGTATGATGGGGATTCCTTACGAGAAAAATAAAGTGAATTCTAGGGTCACTCATAAATGAAAAATCTTCTAAAATATAATCATGTGATGAAAAACTCATATCCTTAATAAAAACATGGGATTTTTTCGCTGAATCATAAATTGTTTTCTTAACATCATCAAAAGTCACATAGGAATCTTCACGAAACCATTCCTTTGTGAGTTCTCGATAATGAACTCTATCATAAACAGGGATAGTCGGTTCATTATAAACAATGAAGTCCCCTCGACTTTCCATCATCCGAAGAAATACAGTAGAAAGAGCCCGAGGTCCTGAATTCATATAGACAATCTTATGCTCTTTTTCTGATCCCACAAAAGAGATATCTTTAGCTTCTAGAGTCTTATAAGATGTTAGACTATCGAGTTGAAGCTGACTTCCGTGAATATCTATATTTTTTATCATGACACAACCCTCTTTTTAATAATAAAATATTGAATAAATTCTAACATTATATAATTAATTATTGATAAAATGTTTATTAAGAATATGTTAAGGTTTATCTTAAAATGCTTTTAAAAGTGTGTCTGACAAGAAATATTCAAGAACTTATCTCAATAAATTTCCTATGTATTATGATTTTACTCTGATTTCATAATCCTCAATTAAATTCAGTATAAATTACAACCATTTGGTCTTTATAAACTATATTGGAAAATTTAAAAATAATTACTATAATACTATTGACATATAATAATTTTTATATTATAGTTATTAATAATTTAAAAATAAAGGAGTTTTAACATGAGTAGTAAACAAGTAGTATCACCATTTTATCATGTTCCATCTACAGTGAGTGAGGAGGCCCAAATCTTTTTAAGGACTGCAATCCCGGTAGGTGGGCCTGTTGATAGTATCGATACTTGGCAGGCAATAAGAAAAGGATTTGCAGAGTTTTCAAAGACAGACCACGATAAAGCTTTAATCGCTCATGTCGAGAAAGTTGATCAAATCACACTTAAGAATGTTCCGGTTACGGTTGTTACCCCAAAGGACTATGATTCTGAAGGTGGTAATATCATGATTTACATTCACGGTGGCGCTTATACTTTGGGGTCTGCGGATCATTTATTTCAGGTATTTGCACCTGTGGCGCATCAAGCAAGTCTTAAAACTTATGCAATCAATTATCGTCTTGCACCTAAATTTCCTTTCCCATCAGGTCTTAATGATTGTGTTAAGGTTTACAAAAAGCTCTTGAAAACTCATGAAGCTTCCAAAATTTTCTTTTTTGGAGATTCAGCAGGCGGTTCTCTTGCTTTATCGACCTTGTTAAAAGCACGAGATGAAGAAAGTTTGCCAATGCCAGCGGCAATTGGACTTTTTTCACCCATGGCCGAAGCTGAGAAAAAGGGTGATACGTTTTATTCTTTGGAGGGAAGAAGTCCTGTTTTGAATTACGAGGATAGCCTGAAGCCAAGTTTAGATGTTTATGTCCCAAAGGAAATTGAACTTTGCCATCCTTATGATTCCCCCGTCAATGGGAACTTTAAAGGCTTCCCTCCAACCAAAATTGTTTCTGGCACTCGTGACTATTTTCTCAGCAGCTGTACAAGGTTGAGATTAAAAATGAGAAGAGACGGTGTCAAAACCGATTTAGACATTTACGAAGGGATGGGACATGGTTTTCAACAAAACTTCAAATGGGCTGAAGCGCAAGAGTCTAGAGAAGAAATGGCGAAATTTTTTAAAGAGGTCATTGCCGATGCGTAGAAGCAACTGAGCGAGAAAACGCAAGCGGGAATTCCCGGTTTAGACGGTCTTATGGGAAATATGTTTTAGAAAAATTTTCAGTAATTACCTAGATATCCTGCGCATTAATTGAGACTGTCTTGATGGGTCGTCAAAAAACTCTAGAAGTCTAAGCGATGAAGAAGCAGGATGTCTTTGACCTGATTCCCATGATTGAATTGTTTTTGGGCTAACATTAAGCAAGCGTGCAAAGGTTGCTTGAGAACACCCCAATCTCGTTCTAATTTTTTTTACCTCTTTAGAACTATATGTTTTAGGTGGCTCTGGTATGTACACTTCGTTGACACGAAGTTTCTTTTTCCCTTTTTGATAAAGGACAATATCATCAAGCCCTTCTTTTAACATGTCAAACATTTCACCCATATTTATTCTCTCTTTCTTTTATTGACTCTACTACCTTTTTGATTTGCCTTTTCTCATCTGATGTTAAATCACCTTTTACATTCTTAGGATAAATCACAACCAAAAATATTTTCCCTGTAGATTGCGCCTCTGCGAACCCTGCGCCCCTGCGTTTTTTTTCTAAAAAGTCACTTTCTGCAAGAGTTTTACATCGATAAGATGCTGATATTCTTGCTCGGACACGATTTGCTTAAGTTGATGACTTTAAGCGGAGCAGAACCCTAGGTAAACTGAGTCGTCCTGAATGAGTTGAAGATTTTGTTGTGTTTATTTTTTTTAGTGACTAAATTCTTCTCTTACATGGGGAGAAAATATGGAACCTCTAGCAAACACTTCGAAGAAATTAATCCAATTCACTTCTGCCACATCGAAAACTCTATCGACCGCCTATCACTATGAGAAGATTAATGATAAACGATTAAGTAGAAAAGTTTATAATTGCGCAACAGAACTATTCAAATCATTTGGTTATGCGTTGATTTGTTGGTACACTATCGACCTCTACAATCACACATTTTCAACCGAACTCTCACCTAGCATGCTTTGGGTAGCTTTTTTCATCAGACTCGTTTTCTATGTGAGATTCTACATCGTGGCAGTACTATCTCTTGAAACTCTCGAGAATGTCGATAATTACAGAACTGGTCGAAACATCACATATCATTGCAATGCCTCACCAGATGACCAACCTCTTCTTATTGAATTTTTACACAATTATCATTGCAATCCCGCAAATCTATCTCATGATGACCGCAAAAAACTGATACAATTACTCAGTAGGAAAAATTCTGATCATTCCGAAAAAAAGGACTGGGATTACAGACAATATTACCGTCGGAAGCACCCAATTTTCAAACGAACAGCATTTGAAGATTTTCAGTATTATGTCCTCAATCATCATATTATTGACAGTTTTGAAAACGACTCCCCTATCACTGACACGACCCTCTACTCATTATTAGAGACACTTGGGAGAGGAACAACAATCTTGTCTTATGGCCCCATAAAAAAAGAAGCCGTTGACAACCCGTTTTCAGAAATCGTCGCAAAAATGAAAACATTTCGACAAACTTATGGAATTAAAAAAGGTTATCAACGGTTTTTATGTCTTAAAAGACTGTTCAAAGAATATAATTTTGTAGAGGATCCTACTTTAAGAGATAATCTATTTCTCTATCATAATTTGTTTCGGTTTCAGGATTTGATTAAACATCTCATTGATAAAGGCATCAAGTCACCCTTGCTGACTGATGCTTTAGCCTTTTGTCAACAAGAAATGCCCAAACTCCCTTCCGGTGCATCACTTTGTTTTCACTTTCGCACAGAAAAAGACAGAAAGGCTTGGGAACATGGATTACAGGTCATTTCCAAAGAAAAACTGTGGTACTGGCATGTTGATAGTGTTTTCTGGAAAGATGCTGGTTCAGCAGAAAGAGTTGGTCTTGTGAGTACAGGATATCTTTTTGACAAAGTGTTGCGGGCCAAACACTATTCAACAGCAAAATTTTTTAAAGTCACACTTCCTCCTGGCTTACCTGATTTTATCCGCAAAGAAGCCGATAAAATTTTCTTGAGTCGTATGAAATTTATGGCGACAACAAAGTATAAATGGAAAAGATTAAATCTTCGCAATACCTTCCTCATTCAAAGAAATGAGGTTGATTTTTCATATTTCCCCTTACCCGAGTTATATTTGCTCGCTTCGATTACTTATGTTCACAAAACACCTGTTAGATCATGGAATCCCGAAACCTTTGATGTCACAATTTCAAGTAAGTTGTGGTGCTCTGAGTTTGTCCTTTTTCTTGTGATTGATGCTTTACAAAAGGTCAATGAATATCTTGCTGGACGGGGTATAGAACCACTCCCCTTTCCGGTAGATGGGTATGAGAATACGGCTGGAATTACTCCTGCTCGTTTGAAATTTTTGCTTAAAAATGCAAAAATGTTAACCAGGCAAAAGTTTTAAACCTCCAAATACATGGCCTGCGACATCGACCCTGGCTTCATGGCTATTAAGGCTGTGGACGAATCCTCCGCAAACCCTTCCTAAATGTCTCTCTTGGACGGTACTAAGAAACTCTAGCGAACGGCTTATTTGCTCTTGAAACCAACCTTCATAACTTCCTGATTGGTTCATCATTTGAAACGATTGATAGGCATGAGTCAAGCCTTCCATATAACAGGCCACCTCGACTGTCGCATTGAGGTGGTCAAAAGACGTATTGGCAAACCGTGTCATCTTAAGAGCATCAAGGAGTGCGACTAAATGACTTTTTTCCAAGGAAAAGCTGTTTTTTGTTTCTTTTGATTTCATCCAATGAAAAAGAAGCTGAAACTGCCAGTTACAATAAAAGATCGCAGTATCCGAAGACAAATGCCTTTTCCGATTCTCTTCTTGACATACGTATGTCATCGCTTTTTGGATCGTCGATTCCACCTGATCGCTCACTTTTATGCAATTTATCAGACCGATCAAAGCCTCCGGAAGATAAAACGCTTCTGAGCTTTTTTCATAAGGTTTTAAGCTTGCATCAAAGAAAATATCAAATGACCCATCTTCATTTTGCCGATCGATTATCCGATTGATCAATCGGAGATATGTCTGGTCCCAATTTTGGGGAAGATGAGAAGGAAAAATTGTGTCACACTTATTGAGAGCCAGCAAATAAAAGCCGAGATCCCCGATGTTGCCCTCCGGTAATTCAAGAAATTGTTCCTTTTGATAGAGAGTGTGATAATCTTCAAGAGTGTTTTTCACAATATCAGAAAAAATGGATTCCGCATTAGGGCTTAAATTCCATTTTTGTTTTTGAAAAAACTGAATTAAATCAAGGATGTCGCAGACGGTCGCCACATCACGAATCGAGCTATGCTGATAAGCATACGGAGCCGTATATGTGATGGGAGCTTGATAGTATAAGCGCCTTTCCTTGTTATCCGACATATAGAGAAAAAAGTCGGCAATGCGCTCAATCATAATTTTAATTAGTGAATGGTCAATGTCCATGGCAAAACAATAGTTCATTTCAAAAGAGAAAATCAAGAGTTGATTAATGATAGATCACATTGACTTCATATTGAGGAACCTGTTTTGTCCCCAGCTTTAGGCTTTTTACATTGTCTTTTGTTTTTTTCATCACTGATTCCCATTTAGGATCCTTTGCAAAAGACACTTCATGATTCAATGAGCTTATGAAAGCATTCACAAAATGACCACCTTTTGTCCGGTTGATCCAGGAATATTGCCCGGGCTTAGAACTGGAAGCGATTATGGTACCAGAAGACTCAAGAAACAACCGCTGATAGTTTGATCGTATGTTCACATAGCCAGCTCTAGAAGCCACTGAATACATTGGTGGAGCTATTGGAGTATAGCTATTGCAGGTTTCAGCAAGTGCAATGACGAGACGTGGGTTCTTGCTTTCAAGATATTTTGTAATGTCCAGGAGATCCATTCCTGCCCACCATTGATTATGAAAGGAAAAACTGGGCCAAGGATTTTTATACCAATCTTTCAGCAATGTACGGTAACCGTGACCTGACCAAAAAAAGAGGACCACATCGTCTGCGTCAATTTCTGTTTTTTCGATTTTATCAATAAAACTTGAGTTGGCTTCTTTGCCCTTAAACGTCACGATATTCAGTTCTAAATCGGTGTAATCTCCGATCTTCTGAATCGCGTTGAGCATGTTTTTTTCGTTGACCTTGACTCCATCTCCAATATTTTCAGCCTGGGTATCTAGAACGAGAAAAGCGTGCAATGTCGCCGCTTCTGAGCTTATCGGGGAAAAGCCGAAAATTAAGGCTAAAACCAAAATTAGGGACAATAGAGTGTTTTTCATGATCAATCCTTATTAAATTAATTGATACAATTGTAATTAAGAATTGTTAATATTTTATAAATTTTTTAATATATGAAAGACCAATCATTTCGATCTGAGTGATTGATCTTATAAAGGATCTTAGAGTTTTTTATCCGACTGAATCATTGAATAGCCCAGATGAAGTGTACGCTTGTGGGTCTTACCCACGGTTACCTTTCCTTCATGGATCAGTTCTCGTAATTGTTTCTTCAGAATTCGATGTGATTCGCGAGATTCATCACTCTTTTCAACATCACTAAATTCAGAGCCTCTAAAACAACTCGGTCTTTGAATACCACTAACAATCCTTTCTCGACTAACAAGCCATTCTTTACAATCATCTTCCTGATAAATTAAATCAATGACTGGGAATCGATCGAAATGTTGATCCCATAAACTATACACATAATCTTCAATCGAATATTGAATGAGAATAAAGTGTACTTTTCTTCCATATTTGTTAGAAATGCACCCTTTTACGACGGGATGTTTCTCTGATATGAAGGTCAATAACGCAAGAGGATCTTCGATATCTGACAGAAACATTTTTCCCCAAATAATATCGAAACGATATTCATCTTCCGGCAGTTCTGCAATATCAGGGAGAGAATTGTAATATTTCGGTCCGATTAATTCCATGATTACATCTTCACCGGTTTGATATATTTGATCAAAACTCTCTAATTGCTGGTTGAGTTCCGCAATCTGCATTTCTCGTTCATCATCGAGCCAAGCCTTTTGTTGTCGCATTAAATCATCTCTTTCATTAAGCAACTCCCGATATTTTTTAGTTTGAGTAATCAATCTAAACATTTCCTTCTTATTTTCATCTTTAGGAGCGTCAATTCCTAATTTTGATAGGACCCCTGTCCAGATAGGATCACCGTCAAATATCTGTTTCCAAGACTTGCAGATGACTCCTAGTTTGAGAAGATCACTAGAATCTAAAAAAGTACCAATGTAATGCATCAATTCAATAGGAATACCGATAGGTTCTGATGCTTCATTTCCTCCAAAAACAATTGGATGATTAAAATTATTCAAGCTTGATTTTTCCATTATTGACTCCATTTTCTATCAAAATTTCAATAGTGATAACATATTTTATATAAAACTAAAACATTAAAATATTTTCGAAGATCGCGAAGACAATGGATTCAACAGAGATTTTTGCGCAGCAATTTGGAGTAAATCGATCCTTCGATTTACTCCAAATTGCTGCGCAAAAAATGTCTTCGCGATCTTCGCGGTTAAATTCCCAAAGCCACCTCAACAAAAAAAACGGGCACAGAAAAACACATCTCTGTGTCTCTCTGTGCCCGTCTCTGTGCCTCTCTGTGAATTAAAATCCACAAGAAACTTAATTAACAAGACTCGTCAGATTCACTTCAATCTGAGGACTCTGCTTATCCGGAGGATTAAATTGAGTCATGTTATTGCGTGTCTTTTCCATCACGTAATCCCAACTCGTACTCTCTTCATTTATCTCACTTTTCACGGCATCTAAAAAAGATAATGTGAAAAATCCACCCGACCAAGAACACCACGAATACTGCCCAGGCTGAGCTCCAGCACCCATAATGACTCCAGATGAATCGACAAACAATATTCTGTAGTTTCTGCGAATTTGCTCATATTGGTCTCGAGATGTTACAAATTCACCCTTTGGAGCGATCTTCAACATAGGTGGCACACAATAATCTGGAATCATATTGTTGCAGGTATCTGCAAGAGAAATGACCAACCGTGGCTGTTTACTTTCGATATACTTGGTGATGTCCAAAAGATCCATGCCTGTATGATCATTCTCAAATGAGAAACTTGGCCATGGATTTCCATTCTCATCTTTACTCTTGGTACGGAACCCATGTCCGCCCCAATAAAAAAGAACCACATCGTCTTCACCAATTTCCGTTTTTTCAATGGAATTGACAAATTTTGAATTGGCATTGCTTTCTGTAAAAACATGTTTATTGAGCTCAAGATCAGTATAAGCCGAAATCTTCGACAATTCCCGCTCCATATTCCTCAAATCACTTTTTACAGATTCTTCGATATTGCGAGCCTGCGTGTCCACCACAAGAAACGCATGTAACGTTGCTGCTTCAGCGCTTGAATGAGAGAACCCCACCGCAACTACACAAACAAATAATGTTAAAAATATTTTTTTCATAATTCTCCTATTAATTTCCTTAAGGTTATTAATACTGATTGTATGGCTCGACTATTAATGACTCATAAAGCGATTATGTAAAATTGATTAATTTTCATATCGAAGAGACATTTCGATAAGAGGAGTCTGCTCTTCAGGAGGCTCTAACTTTTCCAAGTTTTCGTAAGCCTTCAATCCAATCAATTCCCAGCTAATTTCATCAGTGGTCCTAACTTCACCTTGAATGGCATCCAGGAATGAAATCGTAAACAAATTCCCAAGATTCACAAAAGCATAAGAAAATTGACCAGGATGACTTCCCGCGAACATGGCGATCCCTCGGGCATCGCAAAATAACCTCTTATAATTATTTTTAATTCTCAACTCTAACTCAGATTGACCCGATCCCTTCCTAGCCATATTGATATGGTGAGGTGCCAAAAACTCTGGTCGGATATAGTTATTACAGGTATCGGCTATCGAGATCAGTAAGCGAGGATTTTTCTTCTGAAGATCAAGCGTCAACTGCAAAAAATCGATCCCTTTACAAGGATCCTTATCAAAGCTAAAGCTAGGCCATGGATTCCCCATCTCATCTTTACTATCTGTACGATAACCATGCCCTGCCCAGTAGAATAAGATCACATCATCTTCGTTGACCTTGAGCTTGTCTAATTCAACTAAAAAATCTGCATTCGCCTTATCTTCTATAAAAATGTGAGAAATAATATCGAGATCCGTAGAGTCTGAAATCTCCTGAATTTCTTTTAGCCACATGTAATAATTACACTTCATCGCAATTTCAAGATTTTGAGCATAAGAATCGATCACCAATACCACATGGAGATCAGCAGCCTCAACGCCGCCCTGAAAGCCCAAAATTGATAATCCCGAAAGAATCGCTATTTTTAAAATAAATTTTTTAAACATAAGCATTTTCCCTGCTTTGATTTATTAGAAAATAATAATAGAATTAGGTTAAGGAATGATAAAGAATCGCAATTATGTTAGGGCAATATGATGATATTCTTCGGGAAAAGTGGACTGGAATTCTTGATTTAAGAGATCTTGGATTTCGCCGGGAGTCGACAGGGATTGCACCTCTTCTACAAGCTCGTGACACCGGACCACACTAGTATGTCGGATCACCTTTTTGATAAGAGGGAGGTTTCTGAGGGAAACAGAGAGTTCATTGATCCCTAATCCAATGAGTAAGGGGGTAAACCGTGGATCCCCTGCAATCTCACCACAAACGCTCACAGGGACCCCATATTGGCTAGCCTGTCCTACCACAAGCTTAAGCATGCGGATAAGGGCTGGATGCATTGGATTATACAGCTTATTGACGGCCTGATTGCTTCGATCCACTGCTAGTAGATACTGAACGAGATCATTGGTCCCAATGGCAATAAAGTCACATTCTTTAGCCAAAAGATCTGCGATCATCGCCGCCGAAGGGACTTCGATCATACATCCGATCCGCACTTTCTTTTCAATCGTCTTCCCACTGTGTGACAATTCATTTTGAACCTCTGCGATCAATTCTTTAGCCTCGATCAATTCTGATAGATCTGAAATCATGGGAAACATGATCGAAACATTCCCTTTTTCGCTGGCCCGAAGAATCGCACGAATTTGAGCGCGAAAAATATCAGGTTCACGCAAAAGAAATCGAATGGCCCGGCAGCCTAAATAAGGATTCCCCTTGTGGGTGGCTTGTTGTTCAATCGTCAACTTATCGCCACCAATATCAAATGTCCGAATAACTATGGGCAAACCTCGCATCTCGCTCACAATACGGCTGTAGATGTCAAATTGTTCCTCTTCCGTAGGAAATTTTTGTTTGGACAAAAAGATGTATTCCGAGCGAAATAGGCCTACGCCAGCTACGCCATATTGATGGAGAAGTTCAATCTCATTCACCATCTCAATATTCGCCACAAGGCCCATTTTGTAACCATCATAGGTTTCAGCTTTAAGAGGGCAAATTTTTTCAAGTTCCTGAAAAGTTGCGTAAATCTGTTTCCGCGCCCGGTGAAATTTTGACAAAGTTTTCTTAGAAGGAAAGAGAATGATATCTCCGGCTTGCGCATCTACAATCACTTCAGTGTTCAGAGCCGATTCAATCAGTTCATAACTCACATTCGCCACATAGGGAATTCCCTTTGCCTTTGCCACAATTGCTGCATGAGACGTGTTTCCACCGGTATCACTGATGATCGCACAAATGTTTTGAAGATCCACTTCAGCGACATCAGAAGCGGCTACTTCATGAGAAAACACAATCGTATTAGGTGGCATTAAGGCTAACGAAGAGCGTTCGGCTCCTCTGAGATGCCCCAACACTCTTCGGGAAATATCAAGGAGATCGCAACCTCTTTCTCGGAAGAAAAGATCTTTAATCTCGTTAAATTTTTTCTGGTATTGAAGCAAAAAACACTGAAATACGTAGTCGGCATTCTTTTTGGTTTTTACGATATTGTCTTTAATTTCGGTGACTAAAATGGGATCATCGAGAAGTTGCAGGTGGGTTTCTAGAATGGCTGCAGCTTCTTGGGAGCGGTCACTCTCCAATTGTTCTTTGAGACGCTGTAAATCTTTCTTGGTATTTTTAAGAGCCTCATCATATCGGTCAAGTTCGTGGGGAACTTCACTTAGGGGAACATCTCGCTGTGGAATTGCCCCATTATCGTGAGTGAATAACGCTAGATTTCCTATAGCAATGCCATGACTGATAGGATTCCCTCGGATCAGAGATTCCCTGGTTTTCACGTTCACTCTGTTTACTCCCCAAACCGATTTTCGAATGCATCCACAAGTTTTTCTAGTGTGTCGCCAGCATCTTCTCCATCCACAGTAATTGTAATTCTGGAATTTCTTCGCGCTGCCAACATTAAGATACTCAGAATGCTTTTTGCGTTGATCGTCTCTTTTTTATGAGTGAAGAACACATCACTTTTGCAATTTTGTAAAAGTTTCACAATTGTAGTTGCTGGTCTTGTGTGCAACCCCAACGCGTTTTTAATTTGAACTTTTTGTATTAATTTAGACATATGATCACCTCGCAGTCATTTCTAACAACTTACGTTTAAATTCTTTTGCAGAATTGTACCCCATATCCTTGAGGCGGTGGTTCAGAGCAATCGTTTCCAGTAGCAAAACGACATCTCTTCCTGGCTTTACAGGTAATATGTGTAAGGGCAGGTCTATCCCCAGGATATCGCAATATTTATCATCTGCTCCCACTCTATCATAAAAGCTATGATCATCCCAAGTCTCAAGTTTCACAACAAGGTCAATACTTTTGTTATTCCGCACGCAAACAGCTCCGTATAAATGAGCCACGTTAATAATTCCAATGCCACGAATTTCCATGTGGTGCTTTGTGAGTTCCGCCCCATAACCTTCTAAGTAGTTCCCTTCACGCTTTTTTACCTTGACGACATCATCGGAAATCAACCTGTGACCTCTTTCGATCAAACCCAATGCTGCTTCACTTTTCCCTACAGAGGAATCCCCTTGAATCAAAACACCAACACCAAAAACTTCCACCAACGTTCCATGCAAAGTCACAGTCGGAGCAAATTCTTCTGTCAGCAAAAGTGTCAGGCGGCTGAGAAGATTCATCGTCTTCATAGGGGTTCTAAAAAGAGGAATCCCATTTTTTTCACAAATCAGAAGAAGTTCCTTTGGCGATCGGTAGCGGCGAGTCACAATGACGGCGGGAGTGTCCTGAGACAATATTGCCTCCAACCGCTCGATCCGTGTTTTTGAATCCAGATCCCGAATGTACTGGATATCCACTTTACCGAAGACCAAAATTCGTTTGCTAGCGTGGTTCTTAAGATAGCCAGTGATCCCCAGGCCGGGCCGATTCGCTTCGGGGACTTTTATCCGGCGTCGCATTCCCCTTTTTCCGACGACGAGTTCTAAACTGAGGTCCTGTCCGTGTTGATCGTAGAGATTTTGAATTGTGTACATGCGCGATTATCCCGT
>SDBV01002291.1_pt1 | contig 28604 bp, 18 predicted proteins | sample 2277081 | NCBI WGS metagenome assembly SDBV01 (sample SAMN10402039, study PRJNA504765) | marine sediment metagenome | isolation source: marine sediment core GS10_PC15, 223 cmbsf | place: Arctic Ocean: Southern Knipovich Ridge | collected 2010
CCTGAGTGGAAAGGCCGGAGCTTAACGGATAAAAGCTACCCCGGGGATAACAGGCTAATAGTGTCCAAGAGTTCACATCGACGACACTGTTTGGCACCTCGATGTCGGCTCATCGTATCCTGGGGCTGAAGTAGGCCCCAAGGGTTGGGCTGTTCGCCCATTAAAACGGTACGCGAGCTGGGTTCAGAACGTCGTGAGACAGTTCGGTCTCTATCCGGCATACCCGTAAGAATCTTGAGTGGAGCTGTCCCTAGTACGAGAGGACCGGGATGGACCAGCCTCTAGTGTACCAGTTGTGCTAGCAAGCGCATTGCTGGGTAGCTACGCTGGGTCGGGATAAGCGCTGAAAGCATCTAAGTGCGAAGCCCACCACAAGATTAGGATTCTTAGATCCCTGGAAGACTACCAGGTTGATAGGCGGCATGTGTAAGACTGGTAACAGTTTCAGCTAAGCCGTACTAATGATTTATCAGATCTTTAAAGACATATGTCCTCCATCCAGTTTTCAGGGTGTAAGGTTTTCGTAGATAGTGTTCTGGCGGCTGGAGCGGACTGGAACCATCTCTTCCCATTCCGAACAGAGTCATGAAACGGTCCAGCGCAGATGATACTTGTGCTACTCAGCACCGGGAAAGTATGTCGTCGCCAGAATTCTGTCTATGAGGATAAAACCCTAGCTAAAAGGTCTTTACAAGGGCCCTTTTTTATTGTAGTGTTATTTAACATTTTATGAGTAAGAAGCTAGTTTTTATCTTAATTTTCACAGTAGTCGGCTTTATTCTTTTACAAATTCCTGTAAATAACGTTGTTGGTTCCAAAGTTTCTTTCACTCTCTTTGATCTTTTTGCTCCAATTGCGGGAGGATTTCTTGGCTCGGTAGTTGGGATTGTAAGCGTTTTCCTCATGGAAATTACCAACTTCTTCTTCAAAGGAGCTAGTTTTGAGGCCGCCCCAATTATTCGTCTTTTCCCTACTCTTTTTGCAGTTTACTATTTTTCGAGAAAAGATATGTCCAATATTGCAATTTCTGTCTTTGCGATGCTTGCTTTTTGGGCCCACCCAGAGGGAAGGCAAGCTTGGTTTTATGCTCTTTTCTGGCTAATTCCAATTGCAGCTTACTTCTTCCGGGGAAATCTTTTCGCCAGGTCCCTAGGATCTACTTTTACTGCTCACGCTGTTGGAGGAACTCTATGGCTTTGGGTGTTTGGCCTTCCCGCTAGTGTTTGGGTCTCGCTAATTCCTATTGTTATCGTAGAGAGAACTCTTTTTGCTGCAGGGATTAGTTTGTCCTACGTATTGATGACGAATGTTCTAGCTTACTTAAAAGGTAAAAATGTTATCCCCGCAAAGTTAGTTTCTTTGGAGAAGAAGTATATCTTCTCTTCTAATAAGTAGATCTAGGTTCTTTTCTTACTAAATAATCTTCAATAATCTCTCTTGCTCTCAGTACATCCTTTCTCTTCACTCTTTCTATAAGGAGTGGCTCCTCGGTTCTAAGTTTTGGATAAACGTGTAGGTGTCCAAATATGGGGCCGCAATCGGCTTCGGCTTGAGCAATATCGTGCATGTGCATATCGCGTATCATAGTAAAGCGTGGCAGAGTCCTATTTATCAGGGTAACTTTGTCTTTTCTGATTATTAATTCATCTGGGAATAGTTCGAAAGGGAAGATTGATTTTATTGTGAGAATAATATCTGGATCTTCGTAAGTCTCTTGAGTTTTTGTGGGAATAGGGCTGTCATAGTCTTTTATAGCCTCATTTTCGAGTATTCTTGCTTCAGTTGGTGATAGAGTTTCAAACTTCCCCATAGCACTAAAATTTTAGCAATACATATGAAATTTAGCTGTAATCCGGGCTACAAATCTATAGGTTTGGGTTGGTGCTTGGTTGATGTATTTATTAAGTTGGCGGGAAAAATCTATCGCGGATTTCGCCGATGAGGTAAAGGGAGCCGGTTACTATTAAGGGGTGATTTTCATCAGCTAAATTTTTTGCTTCTTTTAAAGCTTTTGCGGAATCTCTTTCGACTAAAACTTCTCCAGAAAAGTTCATTTTTTTTAGTATTTTTTCAATATCTTTTGCTGGAGTAGTGAAGTGTTTGCCCATATCAGTAATTTTAGAAAACTCGCATATTATGAAGGTTTTAGCGTGGGGTTTCATCAATTTCAACATCTGCTCGATGTCTTTACCAGTTTTAAAAGCGACTAGGAAAACGAATTTTTTGCTGGGAATTATTTTAGTAAGCGATGTTAAAAAGGTTTTTACTTTCACAGGGTTATGAGCGCCGTCCAAAATAATTAACGGCTTTTTTTGAACAATTTCAAATCTTCCTGGGACTCTTGTATTTTTCAAGGAATGAAGGAGTTTATTATTATCGATTTTTAAGCCATTTTCTTTAAGTAAATTGATTGCTGCCAAAGCTAAACTAGCGTTTTCTACTTGGTAGATTGCCGGGGATGAAAGCTCAAAATTAGGGTGGTCCTTTCCTTGCCAAGAAAAGTCAAAATTAACACTAGAAAAATTGGCACTTTTTATTTTATTATCGAATTTTTCACCTGTTAAATAAATAGGAGAGTTATTTATTTTCGCTTTATTAGCAATTATATTTCTGACTGCTAGTTTTCTACTTCCAGAAATTACCGGGGTATTTTTCTTCACAATTCCAGACTTATCTTCTGCGATTTTTTCAACCGTATTACCTAATATTTCAGTGTGATCTAAATCTACATTTGTGATTATTGATACTAGAGGTTGTATCATATTAGTCGCATCTAGTTTTCCACCTAGACCAACTTCGACAACAGCAATGTCAACTTTTTGCTCTGCGAAATAGTCAAAAGCCATAGCCACCGTTGTTTCAAAGTATGTGAGCTTTCCGAGACCCAAATCTTTTTCAACTTTATTTACCAGAGGTTTTACTCTGTTTACGTATTTAACAAAATCTTCTTCTGAAATTGGTTTTTTGTCGATTTGCATTCTTTCGCAAATACTTTGAAGATGAGGGGATATATGTAGACCAGTTTTTAACCCTTGTCCCACCAGTAAATGAGATAAGAAATAGGCCACAGATCCTTTTCCAGATGTACCTCCAATATGGATCGATTTGAATTTATTGTGTGGATTATCAAGGAGTTTAAGTAAATAATTGATCCGTTCAAGCTTTAATGCCTCGGCCGGTTTATATTTTTTTGGAATTAACGTTTCCAAATATTCGTTTGCTTCGGAGAAATTAGAAAACATGGGGGTATTTTACCATGAAAGGGTAACTATTTGATTACATCTGCTACAATTGTCCCGAGAGATCAGTCGAATCCTGTCAAATACTAGTAATCTTTATGGAAAGAGGAGGAGAATGGGAAAGATAGCGTTTGCTTACTCGGGCCAAGCTAAAATGAAGCTTGGCGCTGGTCGCGAGCTGATCAGAACACAACCGGTGGTGGAGAATTTCGTGAGCCGAGCTAGTGAAGTAGTCGAGCGCGATCTTCTCGCACTCTGCCTAAAAGGTACTGAGGAGGAGTTGAACGATACCTCCATTGTGCACCCTCTGCTCTACAGCGTTAGCTGTGGCACTACAGCTGCTTTGGAGTGGGCTGGTGTTCGCGTGGATGTCTTCACAGGTTACAGTCTGGGCGCATTCGCGGCTGCATGGGCGAGTGGAGTGTTTAGTTACGAGGATGGAGTTGGACTGGTCGAAGAACGGTCCGCTCTGATTGCTCTGCATTCAGCTCAGTCCGGTGGTGGGGCAATGTACTTAGTAGAAACAGATGCCGAAACAGTCACTGGCATCTGCGAGCTTTCGCAAAATGTAAGCATCTCCGCGCTTAACACGGAAGAGCTTACTGGCATCAGCGGCCCAGAAGAAGATGTAAAGGCAGCGGTGAGTCTTTTCGAAGCTGAGGGTATCGTCACAACAGAACTCCAGGTAAGATCGATTTCCCACCACCCTTCGCTTGAGAAGATGAAGAAACGGTTCGTCGGGACTCTGAAGGGGGTAAGGTTTTCCGACCTTCTTCCTCAGACCTTGATGGTGAACGACACAACTGGCACTGCCATTCGTGGGTTTCCAAGTACTCTCAGAAGTACCTTCGGGAGGCAGCTCATAAGTCCGGTGAACTGGTTGAAAGTTGTTGGCACCTTGAAGTTAGAGAAAGTCGACAGGGTTCTCGATATAGGTGCTGTTCCACACCTCTCGCGTTGGATCCCAGGAGTGGATGTAATCAGAGTGAACAACCTTGATAGGTTTGAACGAGCGGTTAAAACACTGGCCTCAAACCGGGTTTCTTCATGAAACCCGGTTTCCATCTCTAAAAAGTATTTGAGTTACAAATAGATTTGCGATATACTAGACCAGAATTTCAAGGAAGTTAATTTATGCCGAAATCAAAAGACATAGTTTCAAAAGACCCAAAATCAAAAATGGCGGCCCTTCTTGAGAAAGAAGAATACTCTCCGCGGACTCTAATCAGAGGAGAAATTGTTGAAGGAAAAGTAGTTGCTAAAAATAAGGATCAACTTTTCATCGATGTTGGAGCAAAATCCGAAGGTGTTATTTCTGCTAGAGATTTGGAAGGTGAGGAGAAATTTGGGGATATCAAAGTAGGCGGTAAAATTCTCACCTACGTAATGATGCCTGAATCTGAAGGTGGTCAAGTGATTCTGTCGATGAAAAAAGCAGGTTCGGAAAGACGTTGGGAAGAAATATCCAAAATAATGGATACAAACAAAACTGTGGGAGTAAAACCTTTAGAGTCTAATAGAGGTGGTCTTTTGGTAGATTATGAAGGCATTCGAGGTTTTATTCCTTCCTCACATCTAGTTAGCCAGGTAAAAGGGGCTAGCGGTCTTCTTAAGGTAAAAGTTTTAGAGGTTGATAAGCGTTTAAACAGATTAATTTTCTCAGAAAAAGAAGCAAGCCCAGAGGCAGCAAGAATACCAAAAGTCGATCTTCCGTTCTCGGTGGGAGATGAGGTAGAAGGCGAAGTAAGTAAAATACTGCCTTTCGGTATTTTAGTGAGTATAAAAGGTGGTTCTGAAGGTTTGGTTCACATTAGTGAAATTTCTTGGGAAAGAGTAGAAAACATCGATAGAATGTTTAAGGTTGGGGATAAAGCTAAGGTTAAAGTAATTGAGATAGATCCAGCGAGTACAAAAGTTAATCTGTCGATTAAGCAACTAACTGAAGATCCTTGGAAAAAAGCTGAGAGTAAGTATCCGGTGGGTAAGAAATTCAAAGCTGAAATATCAAGAACAAGTTCCTATGGTGCCTTTGTTCAACTGGAGAAGGGGATTGAGGGTTTAATTCACAGTTCAAAAATTCCTTATGGGGTTAAGTTTCAGCATGGGGATAAGGTTTCTGTAAGTATAGATCTTTTTAGCCCGGACCAAAGAAGAGTGGCCCTGCGTCTTGAGCAGGAAGAAGAAAAGAAGAAAAAAGAAAAAGTTCAAAAGAAAAAGAAGGCCGGGAAAAAATGATTAATGAGCTCCTTATTTATCGCTTACTCCTGAGTCCAGCACCAAGTGTTTTAATATATAGTTAGAAGGAGAAAATTGGTATGAGTAAGAAGTTAATTGAGAAATTCACGGAAAGGGCACGTAAAGCTCTTTCTGCTGCGGCAAAAGAGTCAAAAGAGCTTGGTACTAACGTTGTCGACACAGAACACATCTTACTTGGAATCCTAAAAGACAAAACCTCTATTGCTTCTAAGGTTCTCTCTAGCTTTCAGATTGACGCCGATAAAGTAAAAGAGTCAGTAGTTGCTTCGACTGATACTGACGCTGTAGGAGGCTCAAAAGAAGGTGGATTTTCTGAAACAGCTCAAGAATCTATTGCAGCCTCAGCACTTCAAGCCTATCTTTGGGGGTCTGCTTATGTAGGTACAGAACATCTTCTTTGTGGCCTTGCTAAAACCCCGTCTGGACTTGCCTGTCATATTCTGAGAAGTTGGGGTATTACTTACGAGTCATTAAAAAATAGAGTAGAAAGTTACACTTCTTATCAGCAAACCCAAACTGACACGAAGCAACCTCAGACACCACTTTTGAACAATTACAGCCGTGACTTGACTGCTCTGGCAAGAGAGGGAAAGCTAGACCCTGTTATTGGTCGTATAGGGGAAATCGATAGAGTGTTGCAAATACTCTCCCGTCGCACTAAAAACAACCCGGTTTTATTAGGAGAAGCTGGTGTTGGGAAAACAGCGATTGTTGAAGGTCTGGCCAAAAAGATAATTGAGCGAAGCACCCCACAAAAGTTTTTTGGGACAAGATTGATTAGCTTGGATGTTAATGCGTTGGTAGCTGGTACTCGTTTTCGTGGCGACTTCGAAGAAAGATTACTTGGTGTGATTGAAGAGATCAAAACTTCTGGTGACATTATTTTGTTTATCGATGAGGTTCAGACTATTGTTGGTGCTGGAGGAGCTGGTGGGGCATTAGATGCTGCTAATATCTTGAAACCAGCCTTGGCTCGGGGAGAACTTCGTTGTATTGGTGCTACAACTGTTGATGAGTATGCTCAATTTATAGAGGAGGACGCAGCCTTAGAACGACGTTTTCAGCCAATAATGATTGATGAACCAAACGAAGCGGCAACAGTCGGTATTTTGGAAGGGTTAAAAGATAGGTACGAAGAATTTCATGGGGTGAGGATAAATAAAAAAGCGATGAATCTAGCGGTTCATTTGGCCTCGCGCTATTTAACAGATAGGCACCTGCCGGACAGCGCGATTGATATTTTAGATGAAGCTGCGTCGAAAAAAGCAGTGAAGGTTGGTTCTTTAAGCCCTAACGCTATTGGTGTAGAAGATAAGATAAGAACACTAAGAGACGATAAGGAGGATCTTGTCAAAGAGGAGCAGTACGAATCTGCAATTAAACTTCGTGAGAAGGAAAAGAAGTTGAAAGAACAACTTGCATTCATTTTATCTAAAGAACGTACTCGTGAAACTAAGGTGGTAGGTGAGAAGGATATTGCCGAAATTGTTTCGGTGATCACGGGGATTCCGACGGAAGAGCTCACCACAGATGAGGCTGAGAAGCTTTTGAATTTGGAATCTGAACTCGGCAAGAGAGTTTTGGGGCAAGGAGATGTTCTAAAGACTGTTGCTAGTGTTTTACGCAGATCACGGGTGGGTTTGCGCGATCCAAAGCGACCAATTGGAAGTTTTATTTTTCTGGGCACCTCTGGTGTCGGCAAGACTCTTGTTGCAAAAACTCTAGCCCAAGCACTTTTTGAAAACGAGGAAGCTCTGATCCGTCTTGATATGAGTGAGTTTTCAGAAAGGCACACTGTTTCTCGGCTCATTGGAGCACCACCAGGATATGTAGGTTATGAAGAAGGAGGGGAACTTACTGAAAAACTTCGCCATCGCCCATACAGTGTTATCCTTCTTGACGAAATCGAAAAGGCACACCCCGAAGTTTTCAATATTCTATTGCAGGTTTTGGAAGACGGCCACCTGATGGATGGTAAGGGAAGGGTGGTAAATTTCCGAAATAGCGTGATAGTTATGACTAGTAATGTAGGTTCGCACTTAATTAGAAAAGAAGGAGATATGGGCTTTTCAAATGAGGGAGAAGGTAAGAAGAGTGAAGATAGGAAGCACAAGGAAATTTCTAGCAAATTAACAGATGAGTTGAAGCGCAATTTTAAAGTTGAGTTTCTTAACCGGGTAGATTCAATATCAGTTTTTAGACCTTTAAATAAGACAACTGTTCGCCAAATCGCCAAACTGCAAGCCTTAGAGGTGAAGGATAGACTGAAAGCCTTAAAAATAAAAATTGACGTGGATCATACGGTGTTTGCTAAATTGGTTGACCTTGGTTTTTCCCATGAATACGGTGCTAGGGAACTACGGAGAGTTATTCAAGAAAAAATTGAAGACCCACTTTCGGAAGGGATAATTTCCGGAAAATTCAAGAAGGGCCAAAAGGTTAGAGTAGCTACTGAGGAAGATAAGATAACTATTAGCTAGTTATTAGTATTTCTGCTCATGGAACAATCAAAGCTTTACACAAGATACGCTGATATCTACGACCTTTTCTATCAAAAGCATTTTAATTATCCAAAGATCGCCAAACTGGTCGATTCCTACCTAAAAAAGCACAAAGTCAAAAAAATCCTTCACGTTGGCTCTGGCCCGGGTAGACTTTCAAGGATTCTTTCTCAGAAATATAAATACGATGTTCATCTTTTGGATAATTCCAAGGAAATGATTTCAATATCTCACCAGCTTTTACCAAACTTACCGCATACTTTGGCGGATATGCAGGATTTTCACCTTAGGGAAGATTTTGACGCGGTGGTTTTGGCGGGAAGAGCGTTTACTGAACTACTTTCTGATAAGGATGTAGGGAATGCTTTAGAGAATTTCCACGATTCACTTAAAGTAGATGGAATACTATTATTTGATAATTTTTATGCAGATAAGATGATTGACGGGGAAGTGCTAAATGAACAAAAGCGAGTTAAAGTTAAGGATTTTGATATTATTAGAAGAGTAAAAACCAAAATGGTAAGTTACGAACCAACAATAGAGCACCTGGAGTTTTCTTTCCAAGTTATGGGAGAAGGCAAAGTGGAATTTCATGAGTTGGAGCATATGATTCGTACTTTTGGTCAGGATGAATTGAAAAAGTTGTTAGAGGAAAATGATTTTGAGGTTTTGGAGTTTGCGCCGGGGTTTGATAAAGTTAGCTACTTCACTATTGCTAAAGTTGCTTGAGGTCGGCGGCTGGCCTCATTCAATCAAGAATGAAACCAGCCACAAGTGTTGCATGCGATCCCTCCCGTGAGTCCGCTAACCTGCGACTGCAGCTGCTATCATATCACCCATAGTACTGCACCCAAGGTTACTGTGAGTAGTGCTGCAGCGATCACAGCTGAGTTACGCGGCATTTCGCTTAGCCAGTGCAGAACCGAGAAAGCGCAAAACCTAACGCGCTCAAGCCGATGGTGACTACTACCGCCAAAACGGTGAGCACAATGATCGCGACCAGCCCTCCACATTCTCTCATAACCGACCTCCTTCCTTGCTCCTAGTGGGTCAGCAGGCGGCGGTGCCGTCGCATGGGCCCCTACAGTAGGTGGTTGCCCACTCTCTTCGTAATCTCGCCATCAATTTTGTCTCAAAGTGACCCTCGACTCTCACACACAGCATGTAGAGAATGAAGAATGTACCGACTGTTACACCAAACTCAGGCCAATTTCCCAGGATCCAGGCAGGAATAGATGAAAATAGGGAAGAAGAAAGTCCGAGCACTGATGCAATGTAGATACCTTCTACCCATTCGTTCATGGCTTCGGTTCTGGTAGCTGTTACAAGGCCGAGGAATAGGCCAATTAGCCAGATTGTGACTGGCAGAGCAAGTATAATTCCGAATGCTTGTAGATCCATCTCGTCCTCTCCTTTCAAGAGCGAGCTGAGCTTCGGGTGAATAGACCAAAGCCTATCGATATCAGAGTTGCAAACGCCATTGCAACTCCGAGCATGTCCAGTGTCATCCTCACACTCCTTAGCCTTCAGCTGCTTCTGCAACCTCGGCGTCGACTAGTTCTCGGTATGCTTCTGGTGTGAGGAGGCCTTCCAGCTGACCTTCGTCGCTTAGGCGTAGCTTAATGAGCCAGCCGCGTTCGTACGGTTCGCTGTTCACCAGCTCAGGATCATCGACCGCCTTTTGGTTCACCTCAATCACCTCGCCGCTAACTGGCGAGAAGAGGTCCGAGACCGCTTTGACGGATTCGATCTCGCCCAATTTGTCGAACTGGGTTAGCTCGGCGCCCGCGTCGGGCAAGTCCAAGTAGACTATGTCGCCAAGCTGGTCTTGGGCGTAGTCGGTGACGCCGACTGTGGCGGTGTCACCATCGACCTGCACCCATTCGTGCTCCTTGGTGTACAAAAGACCTTCTGGAACATCCAATGATCCTCTCCTTTACTGCAAGGTCTGGTTTGGTTGTCAGAGTGCGAAATCTCTCGTCACGGGAATTATAGGGTAGCGGGCAAGGGTTGTCAAAAAATATTAAGAAAAGCAAAGGCGCCCGCTACGTGTTCCCGTTTGGGTACACGCAGGGGCGCCTAGTTAGGGCGGATTTACGCTATTGCGTTAGTCCACCTAGATTTCTCTTCGTTCTCCCTCGTTGGCCGGTTTAGCCTACAGGTTCCCAGCGGCCTTCGAGCTTCTTGGCGACGGCCGGCATAGTGGTGTACTCCATCTCTTCCAAGCCCAGCCGGTGCGGTTCAAAAGGCCCGTGCCGACGTAGGTAGTCAGCGATATCGTTGGCCTGTCTCCGTGCGTTGTCGAAGCTGAGGTCATCGAACATGTCGCGTGGCCCGACTAGCTGGCCTTGGTTGAGCTGGAAGCCCAGGCAGGCAACACGAGGCGGCCCGTCGAAGCGTGAGGGGTTACAATCCTTCACCGCGCAAGGCATCCAAGGACCATTGTGGGACCCGCGCATCCAGCCTTCCACGATGGCGGGGAAGGCGAACGGATCCAACACCTCGCCCACGGCGGGGAAGTCGCCCTGCGCGCGAACGACGCAGGTCGGGTCATCCTTGCCTACGTAGCGCCCGGCGATGAGCGACAGCTTGTCGGTGCTGGAGACAGCAGCAACCTCGCCGTCGCGAGTGAAGACTGATTTCACAGCGAAGTGTCCCGGTGAGCCCAGGAAGACTAGCGCGTCGTACATGTCCTCTGGACAGCTGAACTTGATTTTCCTCTCACCCTTCAAATCGTGCACCTCGAAGACGAAGCCGCCGTGCAACGCATCGGTGATGACGAGGCCAGCGGTGGTGAAAGGGTCGGCGAACATCTTGAAGAGAGGTAGATTGAAGGCGCCTGAGGATGTCTTGTCACCCATGAAAACTAGGACAGGCTCGGAGTCACGCTCGTCAAACGACATCTCAGCCGAGCCGGGACCCATGCCGCGGATATTGCCGGAGAAGGCATCCGAAAGCAGATCTTGGCCCGCGCCGTACAACTTGAGTTTCTTGGCGACCTCTGTTCCGGCCAAGAACGTATTCCAGGCAAGTTCGTGCACGTCTTTGGAGTCGACACCCTGTTTATGAGTCATGATGAGAAATATGTCATCACCACAACGTGAAACGTGGAAGTCGACAAGGAGACCTGCCGCCTTCGCCTTTTCGAGACTGGCAATTCCAGCTGCCATCACGTCTGGATGCATGCTGGAATGCCCAACGTATCCGCCTACATCGGCCTTAATCACACTTATTGTTATCAAGACAACTTTACCCTCCTGTGAATGACCGTTTCTGTTGGACGTTTGGTTGTTAAACTGCGGCTTTACTCCTCCTTTCCTCCGTAGTAGCATTTTGCTTATCTCTCTTTGCGTCGCACATTATATCATAGATCTACAAAAAATCTTGCCAAAACACAATATTTTCACTAGAATGTTGGAGCAATGGCAAAAGGTTCTACAAAATATGTCTGCCAGCAGTGCAACTATCAATCCCAATCATATTTGGGAAAATGTCCCAATTGTGAGGCTTGGAGTAGTCTGGTGGAGACTGTGGTCTCCGAAGGAAAACAAGGATCTAAGATCAAAGATCGAGGATCTGCTTCTTCCAGGCCACAGAAGCTGTCAGAAGCTTCCAAGAAGCCTCTTCAGAGGCTCAGGAGCGGTATTTCGGAGTTAGACAGAGTACTTGGTGGAGGAATAGTTCCAGGTAGTGTGGTGCTTTTAGCAGGCGATCCTGGTATAGGTAAATCTACTTTGCTTTTGCAGCTAGCCTCAAAAATCAAATCACTCTACATTTCCGGAGAAGAGTCTATCGAACAGGTAAAGCTGAGATCCGATCGCCTAGGGATAAAGGGGAAAGAGCTTTTTATAATCCCCGAAACAGATGTGGATGTAGCTAGGAGGACGATTTTGGAAGATAAGTATAAATTGGTTGTTGCTGATTCAGTTCAGACTTTGATGACTGAGGATTTAAATTCGGCGGCTGGGTCTGTCGGTCAAGTGCGAGAGTCTGCTTACAGACTACATCGTTTAGCTAAGGAGTCTGGCACGGCTGTTTTTCTTGTTGGTCACGTTACCAAAGAGGGATCAGTAGCCGGTCCAAAAGTGCTGGAGCATTTGGTGGATACAGTTTTATTTCTGGAAGGTGAGCAACACCACGCATTCAGAATTCTTTCAGCTTCAAAGAATAGATTTGGCCCGGTGGAGGAAATAGGTGTCTTTGAAATGGGTGAGAAGGGGATGGAAGAGGTGAAAAATCCTTCGAAACAATTTTTGTCAGGGCGAATTCAGGCCCCAGGTTCTGTAGTTGTGCCAATTCTTGAAGGTTCCCGTAGTGTTTTGACTGAAGTACAAGCTTTGACAAACCCCACTAATTTTGGCTTGCCAACTAGACGGAGTAGCGGAATCGATCCAAATAGACTGCAACTTCTGGTGGCAACTTTGATCAAAAGGGCTGGGGTACAGCTTCAAAATCAAGATGTTTTCATAAATATTGCCGGTGGCCTGAGGGTAGCTGAGCCGGCCGCTGATTTGGCAATTTGCCTGGCTATAGCATCTTCCGCATATGACAAGGTGATCCCTAGAGACACTTTGGCCGTAGGTGAGGTGGGACTTTTAGGAGAGATTCGTGAAGTTCCTTATATCAATAAAAGACTTCAGGAAGCAAAACGCTTAGGTTTTAAGAAATATATTACACCGCAAAACGTAAGAACATTGAGAGAAGCGGTCCAGAGAAGTTTCTCTAAATAGTTAGATTTGTTATTTAAATTACAGAAGATTTGCAAAATAGGGTGTATTAGTTATAATAAGTACTCTAAAAAGGTTTTATCTGCGTTTAGTAAGCGCTTGGATTCATCATTACCCTGATTAATCAGGGGGAAAGGAATTATCTTTCGTGAACCAGCAAGTCGTAATTCGCTTTGCTTTGGGAATTGTTTTTGGATCAGCCGGCTATTATCTTTCTACTATTTTCCTTAATCCAACCGAAGAAGGTGTTCGTACCGGAGCGAGAGTTATAAGTATAGTTTTAGCTGGGGGTGCAGGAATATTTCTGGTTCCTCTTATCACTAAGTGGGTTGGTTATTGGAGTGGTGTCTTTTCGAGGAGAGTGGCGAATGAAGTGATTTCCCAGCTTCGATTGCCGAAAATTCCAAACCCAGTTAGCCGAGATCGGAGTAGGGAACACAAGAAATGGATTAACCCCATGGTAGTTGATACAAGCGCTCTTATTGATGGGAGAATCTTAGATGTTGTAGATGGTAGTTTCTTGTACGGGACTTTGATCGTGCCAGACTTTATTTTGAGCGAACTTCAGCATATTGCTGATTCTTCGCAAGGATTGAAAAGAGGTCGAGGTAGGCGTGGTTTTGAAATCCTAGAAAAGATCAAAAAGTCAAAAAATATCAAAACAGTCATTTACGATACCGGGCAAAACAGCCTGAAAAATATTGATAGTAGGCTGCTTAAATTGGCTAAACAATGGAAAGCTAAAATTATCACCACCGATTTTAATCTAAATAAAGTAGCTTCGGTTTCCGGTGTGAAAATATTGAATGTAAACGAGTTAACCAACGCTGTTAAAGTGCCTCTTATTCCTGGAGAAGAGGTTGAAGTAAAGGTGGTCCAGGAAGGGAAAGAAAGAAATCAAGGTGTGGCCTATTTGCCAGACGGTACTATGATCGTAGTTGAAGAAGGAGCCAAGTATCTTGGAAAAAACGTCACTGCAGTCGTCTCACGGGCCTTGCAAACAGCCGCTGGTAGAATGATTTTCGCCAAAGTAACCAAAAACTAAAACCCCAGAAGATATTTATTCACATCCAAGAAAACAGCTGATTTTGAACCTAGTTTTCCTATAGGTTTAGGTAAAAGTCAGACTATTTTTTTCTATGGGATTACAAAACTTGACAAAAAAAGAATACTGTGGCACTATACTTACTAGAGTGTTAAGTGGAATTAAAAAGACATTTAATGCTCTTAAATTTGCACATTAGAGGTAGGCCCTCTAATCGCCACAATAACAATGGGCAGGGATTGTGGCACCCCGCCATCGGCGGGGAGGACTTATAAATATTTGTCCAAAAAATTGGACAAAAAGTTAAGAACTTTAAGAGAAAAAAGCGTTAGAAAAAACGAAGCACCACCACGGTCGGAAGGATTTAAAGACACCAGTGGCAGTGCTTCGGAAAGTACATCTGGACAGCAGGTGCACTCTTTGTGTTAATTAAAGACTCATTGAAAATGAAAGTCAAGCCTGAAACAGTGAGACATAAAAGGTGAGTCTTGCACTATAAAAATAAGCTATAGTATAGGTATAAGAACTAGGTTCAAAAATGATAATGGCCGGTCCCCGGCGTCTGGTTTGGGGTAACACTCTTACTGGACGCTGAGGAGCGGTCATTATGCGTTTTGAATAACTTTATTATTCATTAATCGGTATAGTATATGGTATAGGTATTTAATCACGTTCGTTAGACCATTTCTAGCCTCACCAAGACCCATAGTTTGACAAAAGTAAATAGTTGTGTTATCCTTCGGCGACAGCTCTCTATGGAGTTGTGTCAAGTGTCCGGCGTTATTTAATACAGCGCTAGATATTTTGACAAATTGCACTTTTAAATCTTTCTAAATTTGGTGGTAACAGTACTTGCCTTTGCGGGCACTTATCTGGTCAGATTGTCTTAGATTATGGGAAGGAAGGCCCAAGTATTTTCTGTCTTCTTGTCCCAAAGATTCATCGATCTGATTGGATAGTTGCCCGTAAGGTAGCAAGCGGTGGTGAAACCAAGATTCGTAAAAGTGACGAGCACGCCCTATAAGGGATAGGAAGGAGTGAGAGACTTGGGAAGAATACCTGAAGGGAAAGACCGTCCAAAAGAAGAACAAGAATCTGGAGGAGGTGGTCTGTCCGAACGTGTTTCGGGTGGACGATGGGGAGCTCTTGTAGGGTTGGCAGTTCTTGCCGCCCTAGCAGTCATTGTCCTTGTCTTGGTTGGCCAAGGAGGCGGTGATGGCGACGGCGTAGTGGTCACATTGGACTCGACTCTCTTTCCGGAGTCGACGCCGCAGCTTAATCCGGAGGATTTGAAGCTGGTTCAGGTGGCGTTTGTGCAGGAGGATGGCGAAACCACTCAAACACATTACGTTCACCCGGACGATTTGGCCACGCCCGTCGAAGATTTGATCTTGACGGTGGGCGTACGCGAGGTGGCGATTCTCGAAGTAACCGTCAGATCTTCTGACGGTGCGGATCTGAAGGATCTAGTCATCGGCCTGAAAGGCAAAGGAGCGCCGACGGATCATTGCGGGACCGCTAGGTTCAGCTTACCTCTCGACGAAACAGGTGACGAGTTCAACAGGACCAAAGTTCTCACTATCCAGGCAGCCGGTGAGGAGGTGGAATTCCAGGTCAAGTTGACGGAGAGGATAGCAAATGGCGGAGTAACCGATAAGGATACCCTCAACACCGGTAATGAGGTCCTAGGTTCTCTGGGGTTAGTGGCGGAAGTTACGGTAGCTCCAGGACCGACGTCGACACCGGCTCAAGAAGGAGATCCGTGTCCGGAGCTGCAGGTTGCAGCACCAGATGCGGAAGCAGGGGATACGTCGGAGGCATCTGCAACCCCGCCGTCAACAGCGATAGTGGTTGTGCAGGGGACGGATACGCCGCCGGTACCGACTACGACGCAGCCACCGGCTACGCTAGAGCCGACAGCAGTACCTCCTGAAGATGAAGGTGTTATCACCGTAGGCTGGAGGATTGATCCGAGGCTCAGAGATGCGTTCAAGGAGTTCTGCGGTTTTCCGCTGGAACAGGTGGCGGATGTCGGCACGGAGCTGACGAAAGTACCGCAACGCCAGGTAGCTTGGGACGAGGTGAACGAACGATTCGTTCCGGCTCTCGGCGTCGTACCGCCAGGTCAGTGGGTCTGGGTTATCAACAGTGTGGACGGTGAGGAATGTTTCCTCAACCCGCCCTGTGGTAATCCAATAGTCCCCGAGGGTAAGTTGCCTTCCGGGAAGCCAGTCTCGAAGGAGCCTGGTCCAAGAGAGGAGGTGCCGCTTACTACCCCGACGACTCCGCCGCCGGGAACAACGCCCACGCCGCCGGCAACGGCAACGCCGAGGCCGACGGCGACACCACCACCGCAAACGCCAATGCCGTCGTTTACACCGCCTCCGCCTTGTTGCCCAGACGCGGAGACGACATCGCCGGCTGAAGGTGACACGCCGATAGCACCGACGTTCACGCCGAGACCGACGAGGACGCCGTTGCCACAGCCCACCCAGGACCGACCAGATCCGCCAGTGCCTACACAGGTTGAGATTTGGTAGGAAGGGAGAACAAAGAAGGGGAGGAGATCAACAAGAAGGAGCTGCGCTTATGCGCCCTGCCCCAGCTCCTTCCCTTCTTATAGTATATAGTGTAAGTTCTGTGAACTACAAGAAGGGGCTTGACAAGACCCCATAGTCTATGATATATTCCGTGAAATTCAATTCCACCTTCGCCTAAAGCTTCGGTGGACAAGTCTGCCTCTAGTATATCTGCCTAAAAAATATAAATTATGAATAAATTTAAGAGAATAATTAAAAAGTCTTTAGCAACAGCAACTAGTATTGCTGTACTTTCTGTTTCCATACTTCCTGCTTCACTGGCAGTAGCTACGCCAGTCTATGCCGCTCCACAGATGGAACTTACCAATACCGTAGATAAAGATTATGCTGACAGAGGCAACACTCTTACCTACACAATCACCATAAAAAACACCGGTGATAAAGACATGACCAGTTCATTCGTTTGGATTAACAAACCTAATTTAGCCGACTATGTTGCAGGTTCGAGTAAGTATCAAGGGTTCCCAGGTGGAAGTGTTAAGAGTTTGACTGATGCTTGGATAAATGATGGCGTAAATTTCGGTACAATTCCAGCAGGGAAGTGGGTTGTTCTTAATTACAAAACTAAAGTTGCTTCCAATGCCAACCATGGTGATATTGTGTGGAGCGCTGCTTTTGCAAAGAGCGATCAAAACGCTAAAGTTCAAGCAAGTGCTTCTACAGAAGTCTTTTTCGAAAACCCGGGCCTTTGTGCGGTAAAGAAAGCTGACAAATCTACCGTTTCTCCTGGAGAAAAGGTTACTTACACAATTGAGGTTTGTAACAGTGGAAACATGGTGCTAAACAACGTTAGGTTATACGATGAATTGCCAGACGAAGTCAGTTACGTTGATGGAAGTACTACTTATACTCGTGGTGATTTCAACACTGTTGTAACTGACGCTTGGGTGGGAGATGGTGTTAATTTAGGTGACTTGGACACAGTAAACAAGGGTGTATTTAAATTCCAGGTTAAAGTGAAGAGCCATGTTAAAGACGGAACTAAAATCATAAACTCAGCCAAGCTAAAATCTGATCAAACCCCAACTTGGATTGACTGTAAGAATGAAATTACGGTCAAGGTTAAAGGTGGTCCTGAATTCGGAAGTCTTAAGATCTTCAAATTTGAAGACGTTGATGGTGATGCTGCTTATGATAGTGGTGAGAAAGGACTTCCAGGATTTACGTTCAGAATCGTTGGTAACGGCGAAGATATAACCGTAACCACTGAATCTGGTGGTGTAGCAGTCGTAAACAATCTTCCAGCTGGGACCTACACAATTACTGAAACCGTTCCTTCTGGTTGGAGAATCACCACTGACAACAACATCAAAGTTACTGTTAAAGTAGATGGGACTACTGAGGTTCGCTTCGGAAACAAACAGGTTGGTAAAGTACTTGGAAAAATCAAACAGCTTCCAGACACTGGTCCTGGATTGATATTGGCTCTATTTGGAGCTTCGATACCAGTTGGGATATTCATTCGCAGACTCAAGACTAAGATCTAAGATCTTTCGAGTCATGCACGCATTTCATCTAGAAAAGGAAAAGCTATTGACAAACCAGTTATGCATATGTTTTAATGTGTGCGGTTTAGCTTCACAGACGTTTCCCGTTATCATAGAAGATTGAAATCCAAAGATCTAAATTAATTATGCCAAGTAAATCGTCCAAAATCGAGCCAGAAGATTTAACTTCTGAAGAGAAAAATAAGACAACCGATACTTCTTCGAAGGTATCAGCGAATGATTCTAAGAAGAAAGAATCTTTCGGTGTAAAGAAAGAGGAAAAAGCTATTAACGGTGAAGAGAGTAAGGTTAGTTCATCTACCAGTGGAAAAGGTATTCTTGAGGTAATGCCGGATGGGTATGGTTTTTTGCGAGCAAACGGTTTGTCAGCTGGGCCAGGAGATATTTATATTTCGCAGAGTCAGATTCGCCGGTTTGATATAAGAGCTGGGGATGAAGTTGAAGGCAAGGTGAGGCCTCCGAAAGACACTGAGAGATATTTCGGGATGTTGATGGTTGAGAAAATAAACGGACTGGATCCTGATAAATCAATGAAGAGACCTCGTTTCAAAGATCTCACTGCAGTTTATCCCAACAAACAACTGAAACTAGAGGTTGGTAAGACACCTTTATCAACCAGAATGATTGATCTACTTTCACCGATTGGTTTTGGTCAAAGAGGTATGGTTGTTTCACCACCTAAGGCTGGTAAAACTACCATCCTTAAGGATATTGCGAATGGTGTTTCTACTAATCATAAAGATGTTCATTTAATGGCAATTTTAATTGGAGAACGACCAGAGGAAGTTACTGATATTGCTCGCGGGGTTAAAGGCGAGGTTCTCGCTTCTAACTTTGATGAGCCAGCTGAGAATCAGACAAGAGTGGCTGAGATGGGTCTTGATCGGGCGAAGAGATTGGTGGAGGTTGGAAAAGATGTTGTTGTTCTTCTCGATTCGATAACAAGACTGGGACGAGCCTACAATTTAGCGCTACCTCCTTCCGGGAGGACTCTTTCTGGAGGGTTTGATCCGGTGGCTTTATACCCACCTAAACGCTTTTTTGGAGCAGCTCGTAACTTTGAAGAGGGTGGTTCTCTAACTATAATAGCGACAGCTTTAGTAGATACTGGTAGTAGGATGGACGACCTTATCTACGAGGAGTTTAAAGGGACTGGAAATATGGAACTTCACTTAAGCAGAAGTCTTTCGGACCGTCGTGTTTTTCCAAGTATAGATGCAAGCCTTTCTGGTACTAGAAACGAAGAGTATCTATTTAGTGAGAAAGATCTTCAAAAGGTTTGGAGGCTGCGTCGGATGTTAGAGGCACTAAATGAAATGGAGAGAACCGAACTTTTGATTGAACGAATGTCGAGAACAACGAATAACAGCGAATTTCTTGAGTCTTTACACAAAGAGGTCTAGCCAAAGGTTTTTGAAGCAGTTGCCAGTTTGTGCTATTATTTAAGTAAGAGATACTAATATTTAGTCTAGCAGGCTGAATTACGGAGGGTCCCGCTGAACAAGATTGAGTTTCGGAAGGAACTTTTTTCTTGTAAATGCGGGTTTTGCGATGGAAGAACCATCGTTACAAGACAGCAGGGAAGAACTCCTTTATACTACAACTACGACAGATGTCTTCGAATATGCTCCCTATGAAGTAGAAAAAGGGGTAAAAGCTGCGCACTCGAGAAAGTTATACGAGGAAATTTCTTCTTCTCTAAAATCAACCTATAAATTTCTGGTTTTGAGTGTAACGACTTTTTTATTTGTTTCTTTAGATTTCCTTAAATTCATCTGTGCCTATATTTGGTATATAAGACTCAAACTCATATCATTAGTAGTTTTTCTAGAAGCCTCTAAGGACAAAGTAGTGAGGGCTTTAATGTGGCGTCGTGGTCTTTTATTTCGGCCAGCTACTCACGGAGGTGTAGTTGCACTAGTCGCGATTGCGGTCATAGCCGGTGGCCTTTTCAGTAAGAGTGATATTGCAGCACAGGATTTGACTATGATGGATTCTGCTTTGACAGCCAATAATACCCCAGTTACTATTATTCCTACCGATAGACCACGCGCTGAGGTGATTAAATACGAGGTAGGAAAAGGAGACACACTCTCTGAGATTGCAGAAGAATTTGGTGTATCTGTGAATAGTATTCGGTGGGTTAATGGTTTATCTAGTACAGACAAGATTAAGCCAGCCGATACTTTGAATATACCGCCAGTATCAGGTGTGGTTCATACAGTCAAAAAAGGTCAAACAATTCACTCGATAGCAAAAAAGTACGAAGCAAACCCACAAGCTATCGCTAACTTTCCTTTTAACTATATTGATGAGACTCTAAGCTTAACAATAGGCCAAAATTTAGTAGTTCCTGGAGGAATAAAGTCTGAACCAGTTGTTGTGCCTGTGCCTGGTTATGCTCCTTCAAACCCACCACCGATCAATTATGCAGCAGCCGGAAATGGTTTATTTGCAAGGCCTCTTCCAGGCCCAATAAACCAATATCCAAGCTGGTACCACCCAGGCATCGATATAGGTGCCTCCTACGGTGCAGGGGTGTATGCGGCCGGCTCAGGCCGGGTAATAACTGCGTCTCAATATGGACCTGGTTTCGGTATGCATATCTTTGTTGACCATGGTAATGGCTACATAACCGCATACGCCCATCTTTCCAGTATGAAAGTAAATGTCGGACGAAATATCTCTAAAGGTCAGTTAATAGGATCGGTTGGCTGTAGTGGGTTGTGTACAGGTCCACACTTACACTTTGAGGTACGGCGAAACGGTGCTCGAATAAACCCTCTCTCAGTTTTGTAAAAGTCTAAATTGACCAATATTTAGGTTCAGCAGAAGTTCTTTTTGCCTTTTTACATAGTACATATTACAATTTGCATATGGTTGATTACGTAAAAATAAAAGTTAAGGCAGGAAACGGGGGGAAAGGACATGTTTCGTTTCGGAAGATGAAAGGAAAACCCTACGGTCCTCCTGAAGGAGGGGATGGTGGTGATGGTGGAAATGTTTTTATCAAAGCTACAAGAAACCTATCAACCCTAGTACCCTACCGATACAAAAAAGATTTTAAGGCTACTGATGGTCAAGTAGGCGGTACGTCTCTAAAAAGAGGTGCTAAAGGTGAAGATTTGGTACTTGAAGTTCCTCTTGGCACCGTACTTAAAGATGAGTCAGGATTTACTACGGCAGATTTAACAAAAGAAGGCCAGCAAGAACTAGTGGCCTTGGGTGGCAAAGGTGGTACGGGGAATGCACATATAAAAAGATCTTCAATTCCTGATAAACTGCAGGGTCAGAAGCTCACTGATCTTATGAAGCATTCCGAAGGAGGTGGGGAAGGTGAAGAGATTATTTTTACCCTAGAATTGAAGCTACTAGCGGATGTGGGTTTGATTGGATTGCCCAGTGCAGGGAAGTCGGCATTATTGTCGAAGCTAACTAGTGCCAAACCAAAAATTTCTCCTCATCCTTTTACGACTCTGGAGCCTAATTTAGGTGTCATGTATCATAAAGGAAAGGAATTAGTTATTGCTGATATCCCAGGATTAATTGAAGGAGCTAGCAAAGGGAAAGGATTGGGTGATCAATTCTTGCGGCATGTGGAAAGGACCCGCGTTTTGGTTCACTTAGTTTCTGCGGAAAGTCCAAATCCATTTGCCGACATCTTGGTAATAAAGAATGAGTTGTCTGAGTATTCTAAGAATCTACCTGCTGGGCGTGGTGGGTTAAATGATAAACCATTAATTACCCTTTTGACTAAGATTGATACGATAACAGAGGATGAATTAAAGAACAAAATAGATCAATTTAATAACTACAAGATAAAAGTATTACCAATATCATCATCTGCTGGGATAGGTTTAGATAAAGTTAAGGATCAATTGCTGGAGAAGGCGACCTTTTAGTTGGCTAGTTGTGTTTGGATTGAGATTGTGGATGTGGTGGACCTGGGCGGATTCGAACCGCCGACCTCTGCCATGCGAAGGCAGCGCTCTAGCCAGCTGAGCTACAGGCCCATGTTTGCTTCGCTCAGGTGTAAGCTCTCTCCATTAGTTTACACCAAATATAGTAAAGTGGTGGACCTGGGGGGACTCGAACCCCCAACCTCCTCCATGCCATGGAGGCACGCTAGCCAATTGCGCCACAGGCCCAAGACTGGCCAATTTTAACATAAAGTTTAGCTGTAACTCAAGGCGTTGGGGTTGCGGAAGTTGTTGATTGAGAGGGCTTCTTTTGAGTTTTTTCCAAAATTTCTTTTATCTCGTTCATTTCTTCTAGGACTCTTTCTTTATCAGGCCCTTCAGGTAATAGTTCTGAAGCTACTAATAGCTCTCGAGCGACATCTATATCTCTATCACCAGCTTGTTTGTAGGCTTGAGATAAGGTGTAATGGGCTGAGGATAGGTCTGGCTTCAGTGAAACTGCGGTTTCTAAGGCTCTAATTGCCTCATTAGTTTGTTTTGTTTTTAGATAAACGTTGCCTAACGCTTCGTACAAAAGAGGATTACGTGGCTGTCTGGTTATAGCGCCAAGGTAAGTTTGAGTGGCGTGGTTATCGGCTCCTTGAGCGGCCCCTATTAGGTTCGAATAAACTAAAGCTACTGTTTCCCAATTGACTACATTAGTATTGCTGGTTCCAATTACCGTGGGGCTTTGGTAGCCACTAGCGATTTTTCCTTGGTCAATAGCTTCTCGAACTAAAAGTTGTATATTTGCGGTGGTTTGTTCATTTTTTTCTCCTTGCTGACTCAAGTTTTGGGCGATTCTCAGATCCACCAAAGCAAGAGTGCGGTGGTAAACATCCCTGTAACCAAAAGCCTTGATAGCTGATAACAGTTTATCTCTTGTTTCGATCGCCTTATTCTCCGAAGCACTAATAATAGATCCTTGGTAGGTAATCTCGGCGCGGTACGCTGTAGATGACAGATATAATAGTGCTCCAGTTGCAACCACCGCTGGTACGAATAGAATATAACCAAGAAGATTGTATGAAGGAGCTTCATTTCCCGAAAATGTTCTGATTGCCCCAGCATTTAGCGAGACTAATTTTAAATTGACCTTATCAACACCTTTTGCGCCAAGGCTCTGCAAGGTTGAGAAAGCAACCGCAGCAATCAAAACAAAGAACAAGCCAACAATAAGGCTGGTATCAAAAAAGAAGCTACCCACCACGTAGCCGCCTAGGCTAGCTAAGAGAAAAGGAGTGAGTGGGTTTTCGCGAGCGCCAGTACCTCTGGTGGAAAAAAGAACTAAGGGTTTTATCAAAAAGAACAAGATCAAGACGAATGATGCCAATCCTAAGATTCCTACGCTCGTAATTAGATTAACGTATTCGTTTGAAGCCTGCTCAAACCTAATATTCCAATTGTCAGTTTGGTTTAAAGATAGAGGTGAATGTTGGGTAAAAACAAGGGGGAAGGTACTAGGACCGTAACCTAGGAATGGTTTCTTGCCAACGGCTCTTGAGCCAACTTGCCAGCCATTTTCAAGCGAGAGCCTACGCTCGGTGCTTACCGAAAGGCTTTTATCTTCTGATCGAATAAGCGGCTGAATCAGATTATCTCTCAAGGTTGGTGTAAGAGCAACCACCAAGAGTACTATGGCAACGGCTCCAGTTACTGCAAGTGAGACACGCTCGGCTTTTGTGTGGATTATGCGGGGTGCTAATACCAAAAAGATTGCCACTGATGCTAGTAGGCTGATCCATGCACCAAAAGAATTGACTATCAAAAGGGGGATAAACAAAACTATTACGGAGGCTAGTCCAGCTATTCTTATCCGTGTGTTTTTTGTTGCAAGGGCAAAACCGATACTGACTGGTATTGATAAAGAAGCTAGGAACGACAAGGTGCCTAGGCTTAATAGAGGAGTCCACTCACGAACTTTGGCAAATTCATAAGGGATTATGAACCAGCCAAAGAAATTAAAGATACTAATTAGAGAAATAATGACTATGGAAGAAAGTAACGAAACCAAAGCAAACAGTCTTGTTTTGGCATTTAGGTTCGATACCGTGGTGAAATAAAACAAAACCAAAGCGAATACACTCAAGAAGGATGGGTGGAATAGACCATAGAATCCGGCAATGGAGACAAAAAGATCAGTGCTAAATACCGTTGCTAGTGCGTAAACAACGAGAAAAAGTAGTAAAGGTACATCTATTGGTGTTCGGATGATAGTGACTCTTTTTTCCAACACCATCCTCAGAGTCCAAAGGGTGAATAAAATCAAGCTTCCAAGCACGAAAAATATCTGCTTATTGAATTCGGCGAAAATCCTAGCGTCGTTTGTGTTTTGTGTTAGTGGAATAAAGAGTAGGGGAATGGCAAATACTAATACGATTATTCCTAGATTAATTATTTGCCCTATTATTCTTGCGTATTGTTCCTTCATCACATTTCTCTAGTTGGCTGTCTTAGTCTATACAATTAATAAATCTCTGTCAATTGAAATTTTATATGTCGCCTTTCAATTCTTATTGACAGGTTTGACCAAATAAATCTACAACAGTGTATATATCGTCTATATCAATGATAAGATCAGCGTTAAGGTCAAACCTAGGTGAGTAATTTTCGTCTCCTGATTTGTTCCCAAATTCACCTATTATCGTGAATATATCTAAACCAGAAACTGCCTTGTCGTTATTAAGATCTGGTGGCCAGGCAGTGTGTGATGTATTCGTCGAGCAGGAATTTGAAGGATCAGATTCAGTGTATGATTCTAAGCGGTCTGAAAATTTATCATTGTCTGTATCTTTTTCCTTTTTTGCACAAGCTCCAAAATGAGATGAAAATTGGAAGAGATCAAATGCATCGATAGTCCCATTACTGTTCATATCATACTCCGGGAAGAACCCAGTTTGTCCGGTCTGCTTTCCGTATTTTTGAGTCAGCAAAGTATAGTCAGTATAATTTACTAAGCCATCACTGTTTAGATCACCTTGGCAAGTGCTAAAAAGGCTGCTTCTACCCGAGTCGTGATTCATCTGAGGCCAAGGAGTTGAATGAGGTAAAACAGTCGAATCTGGTATTTCAAACAGGTACAGTTTTATATTCAGGTCTTTGAGTATATCTAGGTCGGAACTAGCCAGTACAGCGATTTCCATGATACCGTCGCCGTCGAAATCAGCCGCTATTGGGTGGGTATAGATATTTCCTAAGTAGGGGGCAGAAAAAATCTTCTTTCCAGAATAATCAAAGATACTTAAACCTTCACCAGCCGCGTCAGCTACGATTATTTCAAGTTTACCGTCACGATTTAAATCTAAAGTCGTTGGTGGGTATTGGTTTCTAGCAATTTTATTTTTTTCTTTAGGCCAACCAGGTAGATCCGACCCATCTTTTTTCCAAATATAGATTTTGTCGTCTGCATTGAATAGAATCTCTAGTTCTCCATTACCATCTACGTCTGCGATACTAGCACCACCCCAAGAGGATGTTGCTTCCTTAGACCAACCTAGGCTGTTAGTAGCATCTTCTACGTTAAGAGCTTCTACAACGACTTGATCTGATTGTTTCCTGAGAACGCTGATTACTTCGTCGAGTGAGTCTAAATCAAAATTGGCGGAAGGAAAAGAGAATTGATGCATTTCTGAGGCTCCTCCCGGGACAAACCGTTTGAGAACATCTGTATCGCCTGAAGAATTGAAAATAGCCCCGTCAAATAAAGTCGGAATAATAACCTCTTTTTCCTGACCAGGAAGGTAATTTCCAAAACTTCCAGAACCCATGAAGTTAGGATAAAAAGTCTTATGATTGAAAGAGGGCCAACCAGTCATTAGACTACCATCTTCTTCAAAGGCGAAGGCTGGATCTGGGTTTCCGATCCCACCAATTTGGAATCCATGGGTAATAATTTCGTTTTGATTGTCGCTATCGAGATCAGCGGCAAGACCATACGAAAAAGGAAAAAGCCCTGAGAGACCGCTTTCAGAAGCATGTGGGTCAATCTCGGCTAAGTTTTTTGGCCATTCTTTCCGTGTGGTTCCGTCTCCGTTTAATACGTATATCATTTTGCTGGCACCGGTTACCAATATTTCCTGGGCCCCGTTCCCACTTTTATCTAAATCCACTAAAGTTACGTGTCTTATTGCCTCACAGCTGGAATCACTTATTTCAGCTGGGAAGCCTGGAGTTATGTTTCCATTGCCTTTCCAAGCGTAGATTTTACATAAACTGGTGGCTACAAGCTCTGGTTTTCCGTTTCCGGTAATGTCACCAAAAGCAAGGCTAGCCTCGTCTCCACGCAGAAAGTAGTTAATTAAAAATATTGCTGGTTTTTCTATGGATTTTGGCAAGCTACTAACCAGATTGTTTTCAAAGTATATTTGTATTCTGTCTTCACTTTTTTGTCCATCAGAATCAGTCGCGGATAGTCTAAAAGTGAAATAACCAGAAAGATTTCTTCCGTCAAGACTAGCCAGCTGAGTTTCGTTTGGTACAGCTGAGGTTCCAGAAGCCAACTGGTTCCATTCGCTTGGATTCTTTCCTTTACCGTATTCGAGTTTATAGTTGGATAATGGGTTTTTGGAGTGCACGTAACCTTTAATAGAAATTATCTGAGGATTTGTAGTGGCGGGAAGTGTAGTTATCCTTGGAGTTGGAGGAGGAGAGCTGCTAGATAGTGCTTGAGCAGCATTGACTCTACCGTAACCCACATTTTCATTCCAATTGGTACCAAAGATAGGATCGGCTGAGTTTCGCAATATATGGCGGATCTCTTCGTTAGTGAAATCCGGGTTTTTTGCTTTTATTAGAGCCGCAATTCCGGCTACGTGAGGAGCGGCCATAGAGGTGCCGCTAGCAAGAAGATAATACTCACCGACTCCTTCTCTATTAGTAGTTGAAGATCGAGCTGAGAGTATTCCATCATCTACACCGCCGCAACGGGTAGCATCACCACCTGGAGCAGCTACATCGACTACTATCCCAAAATTAGAAAAGCAGCTTTTTTCGTCTTGGTAATTTGTAGAGGATACGGCTATTACGTTGGGTTCATTGGCCGGGGAGTAAGTAGAAGCTGTTTGATTGTAGTTTCCAGCCGCAGCTACAAAAATAACTCCTTTGGAATGGGCGTAATTTATTGCCTCACTAACTATTGGAGAAGGAAAAACACCGCCCCAGCTGGCGTTAATAATGCTAGCACCATTATCGACTGCATAGTTGATAGCAGAGGCAGCGTCAAAATCACTACCTCCTCTTGAGGTAATAAACTTTACTGGCATTAGTGATATTTTCCAGTTTGTACCAACTAATCTGGTTCCTGTATCTTCCAAGTGGTTTGTATCGTTATTACCAACAGCACCGATAATCCCTGCAACATGCGTTCCATGACCGTTTATATCAGACAAATCGTTATTATCGTTGATGAAATTCCAACCTTGAATATCATCCTTAAAACCGTTACCATCATCATCCACACCGTTGTTAGCAATCTCACCAGTGTTTTGCCAGATGTTTTGCTTAAGATCAGGGTGTGTATTGTCAATACCAGTGTCAATAACAGCAACAACAACATTCTCACTTCCAGTAGTATCTTCCCAAGCACTTGGTAGGTTTATTTTTTGAATATTCCAAAGATCACTGTGGGATGGGGTGTGCCAAAGATCGTTCGTTGAAAAGTAATAGTCGTTTGGAGAAATATCAGCAGGTTTTACCAAAGTACTTGGGGTTACAGACTGCACGTTTGGATCTTTTTTATACTCATCTAGTAGTTCGCCCAGTTTGGTTAGGCTACCACTTTTTTTGAGAATATCAGTCATATCCCCTGTTAAAATTTCTTTCTTGTCGCTGGTAGTTATTTTTACCCATCTTTCTAGGTTGGATCCCTTTACCTTTTTACTTATTCCCAATCTTTGAATAGTACGGACTTTGTTTTTTTTATTTAGTTTGTTTAAAGAAGCTAAGCCAGTACTATTTGGTTTTGGATTCTTCTTTACCTTTGTTGTTGAATTCTTCTTTAGTTTGATTAAGATTTCGTTAGAAATGAATTCGTTGGTGGCGGATTCTTCTGAAAAAATTGTATTTGGTGGTTTGGTAGATTTAGCTTCACCGGTGAAGCCCCGAACCCACAAACCAGCTGATACAGTAAGAGGTATTGTGAGTAGAATTAATATTGATCCTACAGTTATGGATATTTCTTTTTTCCTCAAGTACTTATTGCCCCCCAATTACTAACCAATCGAATGTTACTTTATTATTCACCGATTTATCAAGATGTAACTTGAAATTTCCAGAATTTTTTTCAATCCAATAGCGGTTGGCGGGGGACCAATCAGAAGAGAAGGTGACGATGACTTTGGAACCTGAGTTTACATTATTATTATTCACGGTTGAGGATGTTTTTCCAGATAGTATAGATCCAGATCCTGAAGATTCGTCACCGATTGAAAGTGCGTCAGTTTTTATTGAGGATGCTGCTATTTCACCAGTTAGGTTGATATCACCAGCAATTGTCAGGTTCCCGTCAATTTTTATGCTACCGCTTTGATCTATAGATATATAGTTATCACCTAATGTGATAGAATTGATGGTTAGCAAGCTTAAAGTTAAATTATCTAGGCCTGCTGTTTGTGGTGAGCTACCGGAATCTAAAGGATTTACATACCATCCAACCGATACAAAGGTAACTATTGTACCTACACCACTTCCTTCGAAGGATTCTAATGCCTTACCAATAATTGGTCCAGATTTTGTAGCTTTCATAGCGACACCAGCGGTTGAAGAGGAAGTG
>SDBV01002293.1_pt1 | contig 28601 bp, 44 predicted proteins | sample 2277081 | NCBI WGS metagenome assembly SDBV01 (sample SAMN10402039, study PRJNA504765) | marine sediment metagenome | isolation source: marine sediment core GS10_PC15, 223 cmbsf | place: Arctic Ocean: Southern Knipovich Ridge | collected 2010
TTGTTCGATTTCGTGGCAATTCTCACATAGTGTTATTAATGCCGTATCTGGATAGTCCCATACTTTTTTATTATTTTCATAATATTTATGGTGGATGTGTAAAGTATCTTTTTTGCTATCACATTCTTGACAAGCGAAATTGTCCCTTTCGAGAATTTTTAGCCGTTTTTTCTGCCAACGCGGATCTTTAAATTGATCGGCGTAATTAGATTTTTTCATATCCGGCCTAGTCAGTCGGATAATTAGATTTTTTCATATCCGGCCTAGTCAGTCGGATAATTAGATTCTAATACTTCTTTTACTTTGTCGGCGTTATCTCTATGATCTAGCCAGTATCTAACCTTTTCCTCGTCGTAAAGCAACGTCTGGCCGCTTCCGTAATACGGCATACCGGCCTTGCGCCAGTTAAATAGTGTTCCTTTGGAGATATTAAACATTTTTATAATATCTCTACTTCTTAGGTCTTTCTGCATTTTTACCCTCTATTTCCTCGTATTCGGTTAATAATTTTCTTAAAGTTTCTAATTTAAGACTACAAAATTCATCCATTTCCCGCATCGCCCTTCGTGCTGAAAGGCCACTACCTAGTGTAAAATATTTCTTAATATCGCCAACAATAAACTCTAGCGCTTCGACAAAACTGCTAAGTCCTGATTTGTGCAATTTAATCGTATGGCGTAGTTGGATCGATTCAGTATGCGTATGGATGATATCCGCAACTTGTTTCCGGAATATCCATAAAAATATCTTCCTTCTTAACCGGGTGGATTTTACTTCCGGCGTTTTCTCGTCGCTCACGATTGTATCTTTTCCGTCGGTAGATCAACCGCTACCGGAATATCATAAGCATCAATTAACGGTTTTATCTCTTTAGCAATATTATCGGCCAGGTATTTTGAACGCTTGCTAATTTCCGGACCGGCTCCAAAATGAACAAGCTGAAATTTGCCCTTTACGTCCATAGTTAAAAATACACCTATTATTTTATGATATCGTAAAGCAATCTTGGTGATATCTGATGTCATAGCGATTATTTGTTTCGCTTCCCTCTCGCTATAATCGGTGCGGACATTGGTTTGTTTTACGCCCGCTTTTCTTCGCGGCTTAACCGGTTTCTTGATCTCTTTGATCTCTTTGGCCATTTCGCTCCTCTTGTAATTTATATTTTTTAAATATCCATTTTACTAAAATAAGTAGCGCTTCTTTGTAAAGATTGATATTGTACTTCTTTTCAAACTGTGCTGGACCTATTTGGTGTAATTCAGAGTGATACTGTCGAAACAGGGGAACAATCATATAATCTTCTACCCTTTCTCTGCTACGCCGTCTACCGGCTTTTAAATGGTGTGGATCAGCCGCCTTGCCGCTTATTAGACAAGGCAGCGATCTCACATAATCTAAGTATTCTTTTGGATCAATACTTAAACTTTCATCTGCAAATGGTGAATCCTTAGACATTATGTAGCAACCGATGATGTTTTTCACATAACCATTCTACCTCAAGCGGTTTAGAATAATCCTCGTGGTGCATTTCGGCGGGATTTCCACAAGTTTTACAATTTTCGACTTGAATCTTCCCACGTCTTTTATACACACCCGCATAACTTCTACAAATATCTTTCATTCGTTGTTCTGCGTTTAAATGGTGTGTTTTCCGCCAATTACGCATATATTCTGCACGACAAGAATTACACCATCGTTGATCTTCCGTTCTATCGTTGACACCACATTTTGTGCATTTATCCATTGTAAAACGTGAAACATCTATTCCGGCGGATCCTGTAATTCATCTTCGCTGTCGTCACGCACATCTTCAGAAACATTCGCCTCTGGTCCTAAATTTTCAGACTGTACTGTTTCATCACCTTCCATCTTCGGACCTTGTTCGACACGTCCTTCATCCTTCAAATCCATTTCAATCTGCAACCGTTCGCCATTGACATATTGCTCGGCGTGTGCTAATACCGTCTTTAAACCGATGATACACGGATCCGTCAAGTGCTGCATCTTATCAAATTCGTTGTCGCCACCACAAATAGATTTATTCGGTGTATTTAGCACCAACGGACTATTCGAAAAAGCCAACGCCTTCGTACCGGTAATTATCGCACTAGATAATTCACCATCCGTATATTTGAACGATAAACCGGTAATCGTTACATCTTCGCACATTATCGGTACATCCTTCGGCTTATCGCATAATTCGCATAGTTCGATCAAGAAGAAATCCATTTTTTGAAACGCCTCTTTAAAAGCGCCGACCGGCTGTTCCGGTGAATCGATGCTGTATTTATTGAGTAATTCCTTATCAGCGACAACTACAACTTTATCATATTCAATAAATACCCGGTCTTGTTTGATTTTAATTTTAGTTACGTGCATTATGCTTTCATTTCCCTTTTTACTGTTAAAAGAAACATTACAACCTTGCGTTTTTCAACATCCGGCAAATTTTTGAACTTGACCAGGTTAGGATGTGTTTTTTCTTCAAAGTCTTTAACTTCGCCGCGCGACCAATCCTGTGCCTCTTTATACTCGCACCATTTAAAGTGTAGTTCAGTCGGCGTTATCCCCGGATCAGCGATAACTAACGCTACACCGGCAACAATGCCTTCTTGAATATCCGGCCGCACTTCATCCCATTTAGGCGGTGCTTCTATTTGCTCGTCAATACAGTAATCGCGATTTACCTGATGGCAAATCTTAGCGATCTCTAGATTTACTTTCATTGTTTCCTCTCTTTCTTTTTGGTTATTAAGATTAATTTGGTTTTGTACCAAATTTGCTATAATCATATCTTTATTGGCGGTTAATTTATTAATAAGCGGTGATTCTTCCATTGATACACTAAGGTCTATTATATCATCATCTTGAACTTCAATATAAGGCAAGGCATCCAAAGCGTTACTGTCTAACCACATTTTTCTCAATTCATCAACTAGGTCTTTTGTATAACGCTTTCCGGACATTCTTCCGCCTGGAAGTACGCGCCACTTCGGTTTATTATAAAACCACAATATATCATTATCATTCGCAAATTTTTTAAATTGCTTTAGCGTTATTGTCATTTAATTTTATCCTTAATTCTTAAAAATTTACAAGTTTCGCTAAAAAAATATTCTACGAGATAAGCAAAAGGTTCATCATCGTAATATTTTGCGCACTTTCTATCAAATATTGCAGATGCCGCGTGTACTGATTCGTGTGCAATTACGCTATATTCAAAAGGCGAAAATTTATAGCGCGGATTAAATATTAAATAAATACATATATATTTTTCACCCTTTACAATTGTATAATGATCAACAACAGATGCAAATAATTCATTGCTTTTATTATGGAAATCATAATCAACTTTTTTAAAATATTTAACGACTTCATCGAAATCAGAAGATTCGATAAAAACTACTCTTGTATGATAGATCGGTATTATTATTTTTTTAGTTCTCATTTTTTTCCTTGATATAGTACCTTTGTAAAATTAATCCTATTTCATAGTGGTAAAATTTCTGCATAATGTATCTTTCCATCAATGATTCAGTCCAATATTGTTTATATAAATTCGTTGTGTTCTTGATATAATAAGTATGGCGTTCCTTCTGTATTCTCAATATTTGATGAATCCGGGATTTGCTGCGTTTATGATCAAAAGCAATTTCATCTACCGGTAATTGCCGCACCATTCTTTGATAAAAGATAGTTACATCGCGCAATTCGTAGGCCATTTTAGTAAGGCGCTTCATTTACCGCCATTCTTACTTTTCCATTTACCGCGCTGCGCTTTGTTCAGTTGATCAAGAAAATCTGAAATGTCATCCAAACAACCTTTGTTGAAAACCGTAGTTTCTGATGGTTCAAATGTATATTGTCTCCAAGCTCCATACCAACGAACAAGTCCTAAATCATAGTTGCTTTTAGTATTAAGACAGTACCATACAGATGTCTTTTTATTTGGATTTGGCGTTTCTTCAAAATGTATGTATTTATATTTAGTTTTCATTTCAAAACCTCCCACACTAAGCAGATTAATTCAATACTTTGGTCATATAATGATAGGTCTTTTCCGTCTTTGCGAAGTTGCCAAAATATTGATTTAGACTTCTGCTGCCTATTGTCATTCTGCCATATCCATTAGATTTTGTACCATTGTATAGCCAACAACCATCACTATGCACAGTAGTGTTCATAAGTAACCTATTTTTGTATTGTTCAGGAAACATATTAATCCTCTTTCGGTTTTTCTGGTAAAGGTTGCCAATGAGTAATAGAAGTATATTTCAATAATGGAATTAAGGATTTGGTTATTTCAGTTTCTTCTACTCTTGGAATTATGCCTTTTTTATGACAAACGATGTATTTCCCCGCTTTTTTCGGCAACTCATCTTCTACACTAGTCCATTTATCTTCTTGGAGTAAAGAATTTATAACATCTCTTAAATTCATTTTACTTTTTTCTTCTGTGTAGCAAAATTCACATTGAACGGGGACAGGACAACTTCCGCCTGTGTTTTCATAACAACCACAAGGTGAATCGTGTTCTGATAGAATGCCATCATTTTTACAATTATCAGATAAAGGACACTCTAATCCAAATCTTTCAACTATGTTTTCTATTTTTTTTTTCATCTAATCCTCTCTTATTGCTTTAATTTTGCAATCACCTATATATTTACAAAACTCGTTAAATTTCCACGCATCCATCATATCGTCTTTCATTAATAAACCGGCAGTCCGTCTATGCTTGCTATTTTTAAACCATTCATCGAAATTTTTGTATTTCATATTTTCAAAGTTCCTTATTCTACTCATATTTCTTAACAAGTTCATGCAATAAAAAATAATGACCAAAAGCTGTCTTATAGCGGATTTCGGAATGTGTTTTTCCATTACAATCTATGCTTACGTGCATAGGAAACAACCACAAATACGCCCGGTGGTACCATTTGACATAATGAAAGCTATTGTTGATATATGCAAGACCGGCGGATTTTTCGTGCGCTTTTTTAAATTGTTGATATTGCTCGTCAGTCAAATTGTTTAGTGCGGCTTCGAGTTTCTTCGGATCTGTAATGTTTAGTAAGCGTTGAGTGAGTGATACTAGTTTAAAAGGCTTTCCAGACCTTGTGACTTTTACTTTAGTTGGCTTCCCCGCGTGTGAATTTTGACCGTTGTCGTCAATCTCTTGCGAGTGGTTAAAGTTTCGCTTTAAGGTCACTCTTTTACCTTTATGTTTTTTAAGTCCATTACTTTTTTAAATCCATATTCCTTGTTTGCCAATTGCCGGCCTTGCGTAAATCTGACATCTTTTTTAAAGCTGCCTTCGTGGTATTGATTATTATTCTATCTCTGTTTTTATTAAGTTTAACCGGAACGACGCCCTTTGCGGCGTTTAGTATCACGGCTTCTAGTGTATTTATTTGTAAATTAATTTTAGAAATTTCATCCTCATACATTTTTCGCATTTCATACATCTGCTTATATTTACCACATAAGTTGTGATGCTTGGATTCTACCGCATTTATAAGTATCTCTATTTGAACCGCCGTTAAATCCTGGTATGTTGATTCTTTCATTGAATTACCCCTTGTTCGTTACAGTTAGTTCGAGGAAATAGCCGATCGTCGCAAATTGCAGTTGTATCCAGCTTTTCATAGCAATTAATACATCCTTGTTCTGCATATCTTTTAGCGTTATTTCTACCGCCGGAAGTCTAAATAAATTCCTCCGGATATAGTTAAACGTATATTCGTATCTTATCCTTTGATGCTTTATTATTCTGCTGATCTGACTTACAGTTATGCCGTGAAATTCTGATATCTGCTTTAAAGTCTGCTGTCCGACAAATCGCTCCTCAAAGATATACAAGTCGCGCCTTCGCCTGAATAACTGATTTCGAATTGCCTTGCTAGATTTAACCAATTTTCCCCTTTTGTCAAATGATTGTGATTTCTTTTATTAAAACAATTAAAACTATAACAAAGCGGTACAATAAGTCAAGTGGATTCTGCTTCTAGCTTCGGTGTGGACTTGATATCTATATATAATCTAAGGGGGTGCCTCCACTTGGATGGGTGGGTGTACCGGTCGATTTATGTTGATTTATGCGTATTTTGTGTGTCATTCTGTCCGTTTTCATCAATTATTAGTGCTTGTGGATTTGGTCACATTCACTAAGTTGTTGTATTTGTTGTTGTTTATGTAGTCTGCTTTATACATAAAAACAAGACTTGGACCAATGGATCATAACTAAAATGATGATCAAGTGCGCCGGTGTTAGTACTCTGTTTATAAAACCAAATACATTTCCAGTATCAAAATCCACTCTTTGTTGGTTGCTACATATTAAGTAATATCAACGCTTGGAAGGATAGATTGGTTAGGATGAATAGCATTATAGAATCCACTAAACATAAGAGGTTGAAGTCTTGTTTTACTATAATATTAATAAATTAGCTTGACTTCATCAATTACCGGTTGTTACCTTATATACCGGTTTATGATATTAAGATGATTAATTCAATAACTAAATAAAAGGTAAAATCAATGACAATAAACATACAAGGCGACATCTACGATTATAAAACTCAAAGATGGACGAAGATTAACACTCTTACAGACAAGCAATTAAATAAATTTAGATTTATTACGCCTGATAATGTAACGTACTTAATAAATCCTAAGAACGTAACTCAATACAAATACACAAGCTGATTATGGAATCCGCACTCCACAAGGCATACTACGAAGCACTTAACAATCAATTAGCGCAAGTCTGTAATAATCTGTACGATATAATCCGACGAGTAAAGAACGGTCTTAATAGTGCTTGGCTTGTTAATCAAGTTGGTTTAAATGAAACACTAAGCGACTTAAAAGCTGAATATAATACTCTGTTCAAACTAATCTATGGTAATGAATGATGGATCAACAATTAATGATGTTACAAGTGAAAGAGCATTTTCCGTATGCGGTTTATGTTTTTAGTGGGGATCCGTTACTTGATGATGAAATCAGTTTAACATCTAACCTACATATTCAGGTGAACTGTGAGAAATATGGATTAGGTAAGGTATTAACAGACAGTTCCTTTGAAATGTGGTATTATGCGGATTTTGCGTCTTGCTTGGAACTTGCCATAGCATTGGATAGGTAAATGCGGGTAGTACTTTTCTTGATCCTGGTGCTTGCAGCCGCAATCGTATTTGTAGCCAATGATATAATCCACTACATAACTATTTTAATCACTAACTAAAAGGAAAAATAATGAACTATACAAAACCCGCTACTTGTCCGCATTGTAATACATCCGGTCTATGCGACATAGATAAAGAAGGTAGGTCGTTCTTTTACGGCTGTAATTGCCACGATTCACCTTCTCACAATGAAATAATATATGCTCTTGAAGAATGGAACAAGTACGTTGAAAAAGAGAATTATATCTTGAAATATGGCGAAGGTGCTTGGCTCGAACTTCATCCCGAAGGACACGACAAAGACTGTCCTTGTAATATATGTAATCCAAACTAAAGGAAAAATCAATGTCAATAATAACATACAAAACGGATAACGGCGAAGTCTACAAAGATACTAATATTTACGATCCATACAAAACCTATTTAACAAACGGTCAAGGATGCGGGACCATTTGGTTCAAAAATGTAAGTGCGGCAAAAAAGGCATTAATAGCCGACGGTTGTAAAACCGGTAGAGATTTTGGCGTTTGTGATCAATGTCAATTCCATTATAGTTTTGCAGATAAGGCAAATTGGAATAAATATCCGCCACACGTTTGCACCGACAAGAAAGATGAATACGCCAAGAAATTTGAGAATGGCAGTAATTAAATCATGCGCCGGTTAATAATCAATCTTATAAGATCCTGTTCAGCTAACATGACGCATAAGTCGTTAGCCGGCGTTTTATTAAATTAAGAGGAAATAATATGGAATATAAACAAGTACCAAAAAAATACCGTGATGAATGGAATGGCGGCAAACACGGCTCAACGACCATACAATCAGATGTAAACGATTCGATCGATAAAGCCGGCGACTGGTTAGACGCACAAGGTATGATAGAACAAGCGATGATCGAATTAATAGGTGAAGCACAACATACCATTGAGAAGTTGGTAGATAAACCCAATTATGCGCTGATTCATGCAGTACAAGAAGTCACAGGCGAAACAGTTGAAGAAGTTAAGGAAGGCGATAGCCAAATATGGTATAAAGTTGATGACCTATGGTATTTTATAATAAGTGGTGGCGGTTACTCTGTAACTTCATTAATGGGGTAAACTATGGACCAACAAATAATAGATAATAATAAGCTGATCGCTGATTTCATGGGATATCGACACAAAGGAAAACCAATGGCGTTTATGGCGATAAACTATAAAAAACTATATCATAAAGACTGGAACTGGTTAATGCCGGTAGTTGAGAAGATGAATAAAATTAGTGATGCAACTAATTATGGACATAATATTGGAATTAGGTATGCACAAATTAAGCCAGTATATAAATCAGTAGTAGAATTTATCAAATGGTATAACAAAGAGGTTAAATGATGAAATACATAATCCAGGTTAGAGAAAAATACGGCAAGGATCAAGACTTTAAGCGTGAACAAGCCATAACCAACGGTAGAGCGTTTAGCTTCGCAGAAGCACACAGGAAACGCCGTACAATGCAGAAATATTCTAACAGTCAGGTTTATAAAGTAACGCCGGAGTAATAACATGAAAGAACCGCTATACATTACAATTAATGATAAACAACCCATTGATCATACTACTGATTATGGATATTGCAATGTTGATTACGATAAAAAGGGCAGGGTTGTTGGCATCGAAATATTAAATTATTTAAAATTAGAGATTAATGGTGAAGAAATTGAAACCAATGACATAGATAAACAATTTTTAACCAAAAAAAGGGGTTAACATGAAAATACTATACGAATTAGTAATAACCGAAGAAACCGGATTTACTGCTACTGACTTCCCGGATCGCTTTGAAATACTACGCAAAGGCAAGACACCGCTTGTATTTAAACCGGTGGCCATCGATTTGCAGACTATTTACTCCCGGTTGCACGAAGCAGAAATATTATTAAGGTTGGTAAAAAACATCAACGATAAGACAACGGTATTTCAAATTGATGCGTTAAATAAAACCGTTAATCAATATTTCGATAGGCACACCCAATGAATGATACTCTAAAATTAATGATGTACGGCCGGGAATTAGCCGTTCCAAAGGATAAAATTGTAGAGATCAAGTCAGGCAAGGCATTAACCACGACCGACCGTTGGTTTGATATAATTTGCAATGTATGTTTAACGGATTATGAACAAGTCAATGAAGATGATATTATTAACGGTAGTACTGAACCATATATCGTTTGTAACAAGTGTAATAAAGTAACTTATATAAAAGATTTAAGGCCGTAAGGCCAACGTGGGTAGTGCCGGGTTTTGGTTTCATTAGCCATCCTTATAGGTCGGTGCTACTCACCTAATTAATAGGAAATACTATGACCGATGCAGAGAATAAATTGCGCGATGATGCAAAAGCACTCAAAGAAATGCAATACGTTGAAGAAATACGGGAAATGCTACGCCGGTTTGAAGTACCGGAAGAAAAAATACTCAACATAGAAAAGGATGATAACATCCCTAAATTGATGGAAGCTAAAGAATTGGTCAAAAGACTTGGTGGTACGGAATTGTATGAAAAAGAACCGAATGGCGAATATAAAGTATATGCTAAGATAACGGCAATTTCAGTTTTAAACGCCTCTGTTGGAATAATGTCTGATCTAGGCGTAGGATTTAAGGCAACGCCGTATTTTGCCGGCGTACACGCGTGGCTTGGCGTACCGATCGCTACCCTGCGCCGGTGGTGGGATAACCGGTCAATTATTCTACGTGAGCAAATTTCGCTTGGCTCTGCTGCGGTTCAACGCATCATATTAAAACAACTTGAACTTGCTGAATTTTTTACTGATGGATTGAAAATAACCAAAGTAGCAAGAGATAAATTGGCAGAAACACCCAAAGGTATCAATGTTATGATGAAGGCCGCAAGCCAGGCCTTGTATATCGCTAAATTTCTAACCGCGCAAGGCGAAGTAATCTCACAAGCGGACAAAGTAAAAATGGTTCAAGATGTTGGCACGAAGCACGGTGTAACGATTATTATGCCGGTAGAAACAACACCAGAGGTGAAAAAATATAAGAAATTACAGGGGAAAGAGGGGAATGGCGACGACATTACCGATCGAGGATAGACAAAAAGTATTAGATATGCTAGACTACCTACGCGGTAAGAATCCGCGCGATGCTCTGTTATTCCAAACCGGTGTGAATACAATACTTAGAATCGGTGACCTACTAAGACTTACCGCGCGTACTGTGATGGATCCCGGTCCTACTATTAAAATTAGAAAATATCTTGATATCAAAGAACAAAAAACCGGTAAATACAACCGGATCATAATAACATCAACACTATCGCCAATACTAAAAGCGTATGTCGAACGGTATATTGGCAGCGATCCTGACCATTACTTGTTTTATCGTATGAAGGACAATAAAGATGTGAACATTCCAATTACGCGCGACTGGGCAAGCAAAATATTATGTCGTGCTGCGAAATACTGCGGTATTGAGAATTTTAATACACAATCGATGCGCAAAACCCACGCTTTACACGTTTACAAGGCCACTAATCACGATATTGCATTGGTACAAGCTATGTTAAAACATTCAAGTCCGGCCGTTACTTTGCGCTATATAGGAATAACTCAACATAAGATGGATAGAGCGAAGCAGATTATTAGCTTTTAGTGATTACTAATTTCACTTCCATTATTTTATATATATAATCGATAGGTATTCTACTAAGGTAAATATCAAATTCTACGTTGCGGTGATGGATTATGCCGGCCTCAAAACCGTGAACTAGAGTAATGTTTTCATCATAATCGTATTTCATTCTTTTAGACAATAAATTATACTGTTTTGGTACCTGGACCTCCAATACTATTCCGTGTTTAACATTATTGTTCAGCCGTTGATAGAAATAAAAATCGCGGCATAGATTATCGCTCATTTCAGTCTAGAGATATATTCCCCGACCGTTTTTCCTAAACCTTTTTATCATTCTAACCAAATTCTCTTTTTTAATGTCATTGTCGGTATTGAACGTATAAGGAACCAAATGGCCGAGTTCTAATATGATGTCATAGACTATCTTATTTGTATAGTGGTAGTATTTCATTAATAATTGATCTCAATAACAACACGCGGCTTTTCATCGTACAGTTTTTGCGCCACTATGTTATACACCTGGCTATCATCCTTCCAATAAATACCGCGACCGCCCAAAGCATCTAATACGAATTTAATCAGGTTATCCAAGTCCGGCCTTTTAGTGTGCCAACGTGGTGCGCTAGCTTTCAATATGCCGTCGTTCCTTCCGGTACCATAATGACCTCTAGGTCTTGGCATACAAAACCATAGTTTTAACCTTATACCGCCCAATATCGGCGAACTAGGAGCATTTTTTTGTACTGTTAATAGGAAATTAGTCTTTTCTACCTCACTTGGATCATAAGTCATAACATACTTGCCGGCTTTGTGGTGCCGGTGTCGCTTCTGATGCTGCGGATTTCCTAGTACTTTAAATAGTATTTTTGGCATTGTTTTTAATGTCCCGGTAGTAAGCGTTGGTTATTCTCAATAAATAAAGCCGCTTTTTCTGAATCAGAGCCAAAAAATTTCGACAATGAAACAACCATATTTTTCATAGCACTAATGATACTTTCAAAAAATTCTTCTCGTTCTTTGGTATAGTCTATTTCTTGCCAACCGTGTCCTCCGTGTGAATACTGACCGGTTTCCCCTGTTACTGAATTAACTTGATAATATTCTTTATTAACGCCATCATCAACAAGTTTTGCTACTTCATATTCAAAGCCAATACTAGCAAATGGTGGAAAACCTCCAAACGATCTTATGTTTTTACTAATTCCCGGCAAAAGTCCTTGATACCCTCGACTATTGCCAAGATCCTCCATTCTTAATTCTAATGATGCTTGACATTTATACAAAATAACCTTTTTGCTTTTTTTCTTTAATTCCCGGTACTTAATACAGGCGGTTCTCATAGCACTAATAAGGTCGTGTTCTGTTTCATAACCCATTGATCTAACTTTAGCAAGTCCTAAAAATTCAGCACTCAAACCCTTAATATAAAATAACTGTTTTCTACTGTACCATATCTCATGTTGAGTAGAGCGTTCCCCTTCATAATTAAGACTTAAAAATCCTATTTTTGGCATTTTATTCCTTATAAGTTAAGAAGCCGGTAGCCGCCCTACTAGTGAGAAGTAGTTGATTAACCGATTGCGTAATCCGACGGCCGCCGACTATGGTTTACCAACGGTCTATTTGACCTGACATTAATATCCCTCCATTATTGTTGGAATTATTTTACGCCACTCGCTTGATTGCTTGATTTCTTTAAATCGTTCCAATGTTAGTTTATTCCAACCTTTCTTTTTACAATATGCTTTGGCAACATCTTCCCGCTTGTTCATCGTTTCGCACATTTGTCTAGCGTTCATCATTGACTAACTTCCATATTATTCCTTATAAAACTTTTTCTTTAAATACCTTTATAAATGATTCTTCTATCGCTGTTTTAATCTGTTTCCAAGTAAATACATCATTCATATATTTAGGTTTTAATTTATTTTTTACTGCTTTTTCAAGTTCAACATTATAAGAAATAAGTAATACCTTGTCTTTATTATCCATATTCTACCTTAAAATGTTAGGCGATAACCATACATAACCGACTTCTGGAAGTTATGAATCTCCCCTAGCTATCGCCTAAGTTAAAGTTTCGCGGAAGCACGGCTATACTCTACCGTTTGACATTAAACTCTTTACATTTATTACTCATTTTATATTTCACTTCCGCAAATTTTCCCCACGCTCAAAACGGCAAATCATCCGAATACTCTTTATCAAATTGTATTTTGTCAAACTTGGCTTTTTCATAAACAATCTCTACTACATATTTACCATTAAATTCAATCATTTTACCATTTTCTAATGTTTGTGAATACCAAGCAACTTCTGCCATTTTACCGTTTTTAGTAAATTTCTCTATCTCACCGTCTTTAGAATAATGCCATCCCTGACCATCAATTAATATAGATTCTATTTTTCTGTTTTCCATATCAGTACGGAAGATCGGCCTCTTGTTCGGCTACTTGCGCTTTATCAAATTCGTCCAATAAATTAAGACATTCGTTTTCCGTACAATCCTTTAGTTTCTCTTGACCATCAATCCCCCACTTCCTAACCAAAATATTTAATGTTTGGATAACCGGTAATCTGTCTTTTGTCTTTAAAGTATCGCAACAAGCAGTAATTAATGATTCGTGATAGCTTTTATAATAACCGTCGCTAGGAACTTCGTCTTTTGATTCCTGTGTTTTAATTTTCGATAGGTTAAGTATTAGCTTTTCTACTGTCGGTTTTTTTATCCCATCCAACCATTCTCTCGCAGTATTATACGCTTTTTCCGGCAATTTGGCTTTATTGTCGTTCAAATATTTGTCAAATTCGTCCCATTGGTGTTGGATCAATGGTGTAAATTTTGTTTTTTCGTCGGACTTTTGTTTTTTCGCGCTTGCCGGGATCTCTTTTGTAGTTGGATCCTTTTTTTCCTCAATCTGCTTATTTGCCGTCGGTAGAAGTTTTAGGTTTTGCGCCATCAGTTCTTCAATATCCATAGCACAATCAACACTAACTACCGGGAATACGTGCGGATTGTCCGCTAACGCTGATTTTTGCATCTCTACGCGCATATAGAACGGCATCCCGGCCAATCTGCCGGTAGTGTCTTTTACCATCTTCATAGCCGCCCTAACGCTCGACATTGAATAAACCGACTTAGAGGAAAACTGCCATACGCCGGTTACGCCTATCCCTAAAATTATAAATGACATCCTCATTGAAATATAGCATTGTTGTTTTTGACCTTCCGGCGGAACTGCAAGATGGCACGGACACCCTTCTTCCGGATCCTTTACATCTACAAATCGATTGAAGGTTTCACCATCGCCGGTACATTTTAATCCGGATGTTCCATACCAACGGTACATTTCATCAAGATTCACTTCAATATCGTTAGATGGAAACGCAATCCTTATAATATTTGGCGGTAGTTTTTTGGTTTTGTCGGTTTCGTCTTTTCTATGATATACTTCAAATACTTTAGCGGAGTAATCGCTATCAATAATAAAATAATCTAACCCTTTCGGTAAGTCTTGTTCATCCTTCTTACCTATCTTAATTTTCCCGATTCTCGGAAGTCTGATCATCCGATTCTGTTGGTTCTTCAACATTGATGAACTCCTTATCTAATTTAATAACTTTTGGTAATTCTATTCTTGGTTTCGGCGGTGCCGGTCTGTTTGGATGCTTCCAGTTCCACAATCCTATCGCGTATGCAAGCGCCTCGTCTGCATATCCCATACGGATAGGTTCATATTTTGGTCTGCCCTTACTAACAGATAGCTTTAATACGCTTATGGCCGGCGTTTTGCCATAGATCAATTCGTATAATCTTCCGTAAGCGGTTAATTGTAATTCGTGAACATCATAGTTACCGCCGGTTTTAATGTCGATTAAAAATAGTTGATCTTTGATTGTGCAAACTATATCGGCGGTTCCGGCAACTGGATAGTCCGGGTGGTACATCGCTATTTCGCTTGCGATAAATTTCGGCCTAACGGTATCAACCCAATCTTTAAAGGCCATAACCATCAAGACTTCATCCCTTTTCATCCCTTCCGTATAGATTTCAAGACCGGCTTGCAGCGCTTCCGCGTTTACGTGCGTGCGCGTTCCACGATCAGCAGCTTCTTTGACATAGTTTTGCGCCATTCGATAACCACCAAAATCCGCTAACCATTTTTCGTAATATTTATCTTTAGCAACAACATTAATTACATTCGTTGCGGATGGCTTCATTATGCCTTCGTGTTCGTAAAATCTACCTAGTGCGGTATCGTGGCGCGTTGGTATAATTGGATCAATCATATTAAATTTATTGAACTTATCATTTCAAAACATTCTTTAAGATAACCAATTTCCATTTCATCAAGCATCATCTTTTTTTTGCCTTGAATAATAGTAACCGGTTTCCTCTTATCATCATCTTCAATAGTTTGAAATTCAAATGTTAAGTTTGGTTCAACTTCTTTTATGTTTTCATACTTAATTGTTATTTTCATTTCTTAGGTTTCCTGTGTTGATCAGCAAATTTGCAAGTGCTGAAATGTGAAGTATGGCCGGCCGGCATACTAAATTCTGTATCATCAACATACCTGGCATCCCAATCCACCGGTATATTTTTATTGTTCTTGGTTTTCATCCACAATATAGGCGCACCACACGACCGGCACTTTGATATACTAGGTAGCATTAATGGCTATCAATACTGTCTTGTTCAACCGTTTGTATCGGCGGCGTTTGCCGTTGTAGGTATTCATCAATCGCAGTTCTTATGATCGCTGCAAAGCTATTCCCGGTACGTTTCTTTAATATTTTTAGTTTTTCGTATGCGTCCACATTAACAAGCACCATTATATTTTTCATTGTTTTACCATTCCATCCTCAATTAATATTCCACTTTCGCCGGCGCTCGCAACGCGCTCGATCCATACTTGATAATCTTTTTCTACGGCTAATTCGTGGATCAGTTTAAGATTCTTTTCATCTAACAGAGAGCCGTCCTCTATTCGTATAACGCGTAATTTAGGATTCAAGGCCATGGCGATTGCCAACGACACCCTGATTTGCTCGGCCTTGCTTGCCTGTTTAAGTGGAATTTTATTATAAACGACACCGCCCTCGCCAAAACTTAATCCCGGATACGGAAATTCTAAAGCTGCAATAGCGGTTTTCTTCTTTTCATCAATTTCGTCAATCTTATTCGTGTATTCATTGGCTTTGTCTGAATAGGTAACTATATCATCGCCGGCTTGCTCCCACTTTTCCCAATCACCAACTTTCTGATTATTTTCAATCCCTAAGTCTAGTTTGGCTTTCAGTTCATCATAAGGTTTATATGTCGTAATAGCAAGTTTAGCTTTTTCTAACCAACTATTAATGTTATCTAGTTTTTCCTGGCGTTCCGTTATTTCATCAACAAGAACTTGCGCCCTGTTGGCCTGTACCCTGACATCTTCACGCAACTTACTAGACACTTCCATATCTTTTTGAATTTTAGATAGATCGGTTTTTTCAAGCTTTTCCGGTTCCTCGCCTCTAGCTGCTGATAATGTTTTAACCGATTGATTGACAGAAGTTTTTTGATCGTATGCGTTTTGCCTAGCAGAATCTAACGCTTCAATATCGATTTCACCGCCGGCCAACTTCAACAACATTTCAACCTGGTCCTTGCCCTTCATACCGATAAAAGCAAGTGGATCGAAAGTCAATGCACCTATAAGCGTGTCTAATAATTTTTGCGGACTTAAAAATTGTGCGCCTTCCGCACCTTCTACTTTTAGTACCGTTTTGGTTCCGTCCTCCTTTTCGGTGAAAGTTCGCGTTATAAGATATTTGTTTAGATCAAGTGTTATGATAGCTTTTTCCTCGCCCTCTTTAACCGGTTTCGGTATCTCTGAATAGCGCGGATTTGATAAGGCCACCCAAATAGCGTTTAGTACAGAAGTCTTGCCTTCGCCGTTATGGCCGGTAATATATACAATATTTCCATCCGGAGTTATGTCTACTACGCTAATTCTTAAAAAGTTTTCTATTGTTAATTGCTTGATGTGCATTGATTCAATATTCATTTTAGATCCTTATGGTTTAGTGGCTAATCGCCGTTTTTCTCATTTAATAATATTTTAGCAACACCTTCTTTTAACAATCCGCTTTTTTCTAATTGATCTATTATCTTTGAGGCAAATACACTATCATAACGTTCTTTTATTTGTTCACCGAATTTTACGCCGGCCGTTTTTATTGCTTCATTAATAGAACTGGTTGTGTCTTTGCCGGATATTCTATTTGTTATGTGTTCCTCAATAGTAATCGTTTTATCGCTATATGTATAAGGTTTAAATTTGCGAGAAGCAACAACCTCTGAAACAAATTTGTCCATTTCCTCGTCAATTAATTCATTGATTCGCTCTTTAATTAATGTTTCGATTGCTACCTGTGTTTTATTTTCTAACCTCTCATACATTTTTTGAACGACAGTATTTACAATATGGTTTTTTAATGCCGGTTTTAAATCTGATTCCTGGTCTAACCAAAAATCTTTTATGTCTATTGCGAATTTCATTTTTTCCCCTTATATGATTGTCATAATTAATGTTATATGAACTTAATCGTAAGGTAATATTAGATTCATATATTTGAAAAGTCAAGTAAAAAAGCCGGCAGCGCAGGGGAGGCGCCACCGGCCAACCGCCCGGAACTTAAAATAAAACCGGACGGCTACTTTTTAAGATCCGGATTTATTTCTATGTACTTTTGTAGAATAGCAATTTTCTCGTCATTTGACATCGCGCTCATATATTCAGCAACAAAGGCATTGGTGCTTCCTTTGCTAATATATTTAATTAAATTTTGTGTTGGTTTACCGGTTTTGGTTATCAACCAATCGAGATTGTTTAATATTATTTGTCGATCTTCCGGAGTTAATTTATCGCCAACAATAACTTTTTTCAATACTATTTTAAATTCTATGCGCTTAATTGCTTTTTTTGCTCTCACGCCTTTTGCGGCTTCTCTATACTTTTCGCGTTCACCCCAATTTGATACTCTAACAAACCTTCTGAAAAATCCACTTGCTACCGGTATCTTCAATATTTTTTCTAGTTCTGATTCAATCTCTGAATATTTATCGCTTTTAAAACGATGAACTACTGAACCGCCCATACTATTCCAGGTATCCTTTAACATTTCCTCAACAGCATATTTCGGATTTTCGCCGGCTGCTTCAAAAGCATCGTCGCTGATCACGTTACGCCCGGTCCAACTATTATAAGGATTCTTGTTAGTTAAAAAGCGCCACCACTTTAGAGATTCACCTAGTAATGGGTTAAGCGATGAATACGGCATACCACCGCCCATATAGTCTAATAGGTTTTGTATATCTGCCGGTTTCTTAGCATTAAGCAAATCCCAAAACAAACCGCCAATTACTTGACCTTGAAAATCGTGCGCTATTATAAAATATACGGCTTTGCCAGTTTCGGTAAGGCCTAGCGGAATGGTTATATAATTCTCTTTATCTCTGTCAGGTATTCTATCCATTATCAATTTTAGTTCTTGTATTTTTTCATCTGTTTCATCGTCGGTTTCAATGCCTAGCGCGGCCAATACTGCGCCAAGAACACCGGTAGTATACATTAATAACTTAGGAACTAAATCGTATTTGAACGTCTTGAACGTGTAACTGGCCGGATCTTCTTTTGCGGCTTCAATAGCGCTGCGAATACCTTCCTTACCGGCATTACTAAATAAATATATAGCATTATAAAATCTGCGATGTGTTGAACCCCTTAAAAAGTCAGGTGAACCGGACCGTACTCGTACCAAATGTTCTAATTCTTTTTGCGGTATTGCTAAATCAGACAGATATTTATAGCCGGCTATTTTAACAACCCTTTCGGAATATTTGCCTACATCGCTTAATAACTGCCATAGTTTGATTATCGACTTTGATACAAGATTATGATATTTCTCGGTGTCCATAGAAACATCCATCAAGATTCTATCTAATTGTTCTTCCGGTGAAGTTTCAAGCGCGTGCCAATGTCTATCCAATATCAGCATTTTGTTCCGGTACATATCGGCAACATCTTGCGTAGATTTATGCAAAAACACATCTTTGAAGGCATCGGCCTTAGATTTCCATAAATATTTTATCAACTTTGGTATTGATCCACCCGGTAGCTGCTTCGCCCACGCCTTAGTATCTCGTTGAATATTCCATAACATCCAGAATGGATTACGCCCTACAAATATTTCCTTTAATGGCCGGGTAGCGGCTTCTATAAATCGAAGGATTCTACCGGCTTCAAATGGATCCCGGTTAAATGATTCTGATATATATTTTGGAACATAGTACGATTGAACCTTCCCACCCTTTAAATAAGTTATCATACCTTGTTTTGGATCCCTTGATTCAACTGGTTGGCGATAACCTTTTCCCTTCCCGGTACTTACAAATTTAGTATCGGCTTCTTTTATTAGATCAGGATGGTTTTTAGACATCCACTTTATTACAGATCTTTTGATCTTGGTTACGTTAGCTGCGAACAGAATGGTTTTATCTTTTATCAATGTTGCTGCAAACGGATTCGCTATATCTTGAAAAGTTCCGATCTGTGGCATAATGACTTTCGCTACGCCTCGACCGTATTTCTTTTCCATATACTTCTGTACGACAAATGTAGCATAGCCGTCATTCGCTTTAACCAATTCCATCAATCCCTGACCATACATTTTACTTTCTTCTAATACAGAAATAATACGCTTCTGCCGTATTTTTTGGAAATTGCCGGCGTGTTTTACTAATTTACTAAACTTGGATTCGCCTAATTGTTTTTTGAGTTCACCTAATTGCTCGATTGCTTCTTTTGCAGTATATCCCTTCGGATTAGCAATTTGCGCTCTCTCGCTAGCAACGCGGTATAAAAACATATAAAGTCCAATATCCTCATTGGTTATTCCATCTTTCTTGGCCTTCGAAACTATATCATTATTAACATCCCTTAGATATTGGAATACTTCGCTAGAGATATACGGTAGTTCTTCAACCCAAAATACCGGATTATCTTCAACCGGTACCGGCTTCCCGGCTTTTATATCTTTTCTAACATCCCTAATTAAACCTGAATGGCGATCGACCAATTCTTTTTTAATATCATTTACTAAAGCGCCCAATCCGCCGTGTTCAGTTTTTTCTAATTCACGCTGCTTTTCCTCGCCAAACTTTAACATTTCGCGTAAATCTTTCTGCCGTTGATCTTGAATACTTCCCTCCTCAATGGCCTTCTGAATACCCTCGTATGCCGCTTTAAATTCCGGTTTCCGTTCCATATAATTAATAAATGCTTTGTTAAATTTCGGTGCGGCTTGCTTCAATAGTGCCGGATCATTAATTAATACGCTTACCGCATCTGCATATAATTCAACCGGACTGTAACGATAAGCGGTAAATCTTTCGTCGATCATTTCATTGAACGGCTTCCAAATCTGTGTTAATTGTTTGAGTTCGTTCATCATCGCATCTCTTTCGATTAACCGGCGCTTCTGTATTTCTTCCTCAACCAATTTCCGATAAAGTTTCTTAATATCTTCGTTAGCTTCATTGTACGGTTTACGCTGAAAAGCAAACCACTCAACAATATCGCCTTTCATAGCGGATTTAACAAGTTCAATTTTTTGCTTCCTGTTAAGTTTCGCTATGTAATTATACAATCCTAAATCTTTTGTTTTGGCTTCGATATCGCGCCATACCGCAAGAATATCCTCCGTAGTTACTGCTTTCGCTTCGTCTGTTTTCTTCCTCTTAATCTTAGAAAGTCTACTTGCCAATTTGCGTAATTCGTACCGGTCCTGTGCGGTTAAGACTTTAAGCGGCGAATCAGGATATTCTTCTAATAATGTTTTTATATAACCCCTCAATGATGCAATTCTGCCAAGAATATTTCCGCGCTTCATTGTTTTTTGTGGTAAATAATCCGTAAGGTGTCCAATTTCGTGCGCCAATACCTTTGCAGCTAATCCAGGTTTTTTAAATATATCGGCCGTTAGCTTAATGTCGCCGTCGCCCGAAGCATACATCCGGCCCAAAACCTTCATAAACCCGGATGATCTAAACTTTTTGATAATTCCAGGTACCTTGCCGCCCATCAACTCTTTTGCCAATTTTACTATTTCCGGTAATGCGATCGCCTTTAAATGTTTGTTGGACCTAGAATAATATCCGCCCGGCTTATCATCGGAATAACCGCCGGTATCACCGAATATATTACCCTGTTTGCGTAAACTGGCTTTTACATCTGCGTCCTTTTCTAATATCCGCATGAGCGCAATGTTCGCAGCTATAACAATTTGCTCGTATTTCATCAATGCTTCTGCTATTTTTCCCTTTGTAGCACCTTCCGAACTTGTGAATTGTTTCCGCTTGTCTGATAATTCTTTTTCAGCATCCTTGACACGCTTTTTCGCATCATCTTTTAATTTGTTGTATTCTAATTCTGCCTTTGAAACTGCTTTAACATCCTTAAAATTCAACGGCTTGCCGTCAAACTTGCCAAATTCAGTATGCCGATCAACAATAACGGCTACGTGATTTATAAAATCTTCTGATCGCTTAAATTTTTCATTGAAATTCTTTTGTAGATAAGTAAACATTTCTGTTTCGTGGCTGCGCGTTAGTTCCGGGAACTTCTCTCTAACTTTACCGATCCAGGTTGCCATCGATAAAACGTCGCGCGCATCTTTTGTGCTAACATCTTCGAACGCTTCTAGTGCTTGTTCTACGGATCCGTTCTTACTCAAATATGATAATGCTAATACTGTTGCTGAATTTTTGCCGGCAAATTTCTTTGCTTCCTCTGATAATTTAGCTTTACTCATACCGGCAACACGTTTAGTACGGAATTGATGTGCGCCATCTAATAATGTTTCGGCCGTCGCAAGTATATTAGACATTTTAGCTTTTTCAGCAGCTTCCTTTTTAGTACCGGTAATTATGCGCGATGGCAGTTCAGCAAATTCCTCATATCCTTTTTCAACTAACTGCTTTGCAGCTTCTAGTCGTGAATGGCCCGCGATAACCCACGTTTTGCCATCTTCGCCCTTCCATAATTTGATATCATCAAAATCGTTCCAATCAAAAGTGCCTTCCTCAACCGCTTTAATTATCCGATCAACTGATTTTTGGCTGTATGGCTTCCGGCGGCCTTGAAATTCACTTAAATCTACATTTATTTCACCGATTGGTATATTAGTGCGTTTAATATCTTTCTTAGGTACCGCTATTTTCGCTTCCTTGCTGCCTGGCTTGCGTTCTGCGGGCGGTTCTTCCTTTTTAGGTGCTTCCGGCTTCTCGGCCGGTTCCTTAGTTTTTTCGACCTTTTTAGGCGGCTTCTCTACTTTTTCGGCAGGTTTTGCCGCTTTCTTCTCAATATCTTCTTTAGCCGGCGGTGTAACCTCCTCCTTTTCCGGTTTCTCGATAACCGGTTCAGTAATAGGTTCAGTTTTAGGTTTTTCAATTTTTTCCTCCGGTTTAAGTTCAACACCAAGTCCGGCTTTCTCTAATCCTTCGTTAATAGCATCTGTTATTTTTTTCTCTCTGACTTCGGCCGGTTCACCGGGTTCAATAACCTCTGATACAATTATTTGTTCGTTTATAATACGATCTAAGTCTTTTTCACTAAGCTTGCCCTCTATTGCACCTTCACCTCTGAATAATCCGGCGGATTGTAAACCCGCGCCGGCTAATGTACCTAACGCAAACGCTTCTTTATCTGCCGGCGATGCCAATAAAAGCGCCTTTAATAAATCAGGTTCTACTTCACCTTTTACAGATGCTTGTCCAAGTTCAGTAAAATAATTCTGTATAACTTCTTCATACCCTTCCGATGCTGCACCGGCCGCAAATCCTACTGCCCTGACACCTGACTTAACAATCCAACTTGACATCGATCCTCTTAAAGCTATCGGAACTCTTGCAAAAGCTAGCGCATACTGCGCCGCATCCATACCTATTAATGCCATATTGTTTATAAATACATCAGCAGCAGCTTCACCGGCCTTCTCTTTGTCTACGCCTTGATCGATTAATTCATTATAGGTGCCAATCGCTTCCATTGAACTTTCTAAAGGTCTTGATGCCAATGCAGACGCTACGGCAGCAGTTATGCTTATTACAACCCTACCCGCACCTAACGCCGTCGCAACTGCGCCACCGGCAGCACCACCGGCTAAAGCAGTCGGTATTAATGCTACTAACATCGGTATCATCCGGACACCTTTTGTATAATAAAATTCACCTTCTTTTAAATCAGACCATTCAAATTCTTTTTCCAATGCCGATACCTTATACTCTGCGCTAACTTCTTTAGAAAATTCTCTAATCCTTTTGCCGGCTTCCTCATTTATTCCGGACCACATTAAAGCACCACCAACTAAATCAACAAACTGATAACTACCTTGAACAAAACTATTAGTAGCCGCCTTTAATGCGCTCATTTTCCTTTCTTTTACCGGAAAATAGCCATCGCTATCATCAATAATTTCGCCGGCTTGTAGCGGTTTCATATTGCTAACAGAAAATTGTTTGTCATAAGTCGGATGATCAATGTCCTTGCCGGTGCTACCCCAATGATATTTACCATCTTCCTCGTTTATCTGTGGCCGGTCACCATCTAGCCAGGCCTTGCGATAATCATATTTTTCTTCCGGATCATCCGGTGATTTATCCTCAACGCCTAATTCCGCTTTCCACTCTACAATATTCGGATCTTCGCTCCAGTCTTTTTGGAATAATCCCTCTTGCCTCTCGGTTAAGCGGATTCTTTGGCGTGGTTCAAGAGTAGGTTTAAAATCTTTGGTAGGTGTGAATGTAGCATCTGCCGGTAGGTCCGTTTTATCCGGTCTAAATGGAAGTTCTGATACCCTTTCCGCGTCTAGGCGTTCTTGGTATAGTTCAACAACTTCAAGAAATTCCGTGCTTCTTGCGTGTTGTTGATAATAGCCAGGATTTATCTGAAAATCATCATAGATGGTTTTAAATCCCTCTAGGTTTGTTTCAGTTATTTTTAATTCTCTAGGCATTATTTATATAGTGAATCTAGTACATCAATCGCGCCTTCGTAAAGATTTCCCTTAACCATCGCGTCCATTCTTCCGGAAAATTGAAGATATAAACTTGCGATTTGTTTAGCATTTATTCCAATGCTCGCTTCATCTGCGCCCAAGATGCCTCTAATTCTATCCGGATCGCCGGAAAATATTGCTTCTAATACTTGTGCGGCACCAAGCATCGAATCAGTATCTAACGTCAATAAATAATTCCGGTAATCTTTCATAATCGAGTTATATTCGTGCGTCGAAATACCTTTTTTAGCATTTATCCCTCTAACCGTTGCCATCGCATCTTTAAAGTATTTCTCACCTTTGGCCGCTTGCCCTTCTTTATATTTCGGATATGTACTTTTATACATACCGGAAATGAATTGTAATTGACCTTTGCTTTTCTCGATCGTTAATTCTCGCATCTTCGCTTTGTCGCCTTCTTTTACTCGGTCCATCGCGTCGTTCATTTCAGCATCATAGGCCGTGTAAACTTTTTCAATCTGTTTGATATTCCCGGTTGCAACTGCTTTCGGAAGTAGATTTTTTAATCCTTTTAAGTCGTGTGTTACGGATTTCATCGTAATTTCCATATCTAACGGATCAACCGTTTTCGGTAAATTCTTAAAAGCATATTCACCGGCTTTTTTATAGTCGGCCGTTGTCATTGACTTTTTGAAATATAGCGATTCTTGTAAAAAATCAAGTGCATCTTCCGGATCTCTTTTCACGTGTTCCTTAAACCGTATTAATTCGTCGGCAGATTGTACTTTCATTTCTTCTAGTGCAATATCCTTCTGAAATTCAATGTCTTTTGCTCCTTGCGCTTCAATGTTCGCCATATATTTATTATACATCTTCGGATTTTCATAGCCGGCCGTTTCAACGCTATTGACATAGCTTTCCAATGGTGCGTCTTGATCTATTAATCCTTCTGCTTTTGCAGATTCAAATTGTTCGACAAGGATATCTCTGGCTGCTTTGGCACCTTTTGCCGCATCCATCTTTAGTTTAGTATCTGCAATATGTTGTCTTGACGCAATATCCGCTAGGTTAATTCCGGCATATATGACATTTCTGGTCATAGATTGATTAAATCGTCGCTTATCTGATGCGTACCGTTGTAATGCTTCTTCCTCCTGTATTCCAATACGCATTAATTGTTCGCCGGTCCTAACATTTTCTCGTTCCTGTGCAACGCTCGCTTTTTCGCCGGCTATGCCAATCGCTTCTAAGGCCTGCTGACTAATACCCATACGCATTTGTGCCTCAACTCCACCACCCGGTTTATCTCTTGCAGTAAAATAATCTACTCCGCGCTGCGCCTTTTTTGTTTCTGCGCCGATCAGACGTAACGCCGGTCGTATACTTCGATGATAAGCCGCGCTTTCTGCCGTTTTGCTTTTTAAGTGAGCAATATACCGTTGATAAAAGCTGCCTTCCCGCAAATAGTCCTTTTTCTGCGGTTTATTCCTAGATGCCGAGTATAAACTCCAAGCCGTAGTAATGTACGGTAACGCTTTACCTAGTGCCGCTAATATTGGAACTGCCATTATTCTTCACCCCACTTTTTAGCATCAAACGAAAATGCTCTAATAATATCTGCATCAATAATTTTTATTGACATCTGATAACCTCTTTGTTTGTCTAAACTTATTCCTCTGAATTTGTTAGGTGTAACATTATACTTAATATCTTCCTCGTTGGTATCAACGCCGGCAACCGTTTTCTTTACTCGCGTTTCTACGTTGGCAGTACCCTCGAAATCAACCATCCACCTTTGGAACGCACCTTTTTCAATGTAAAATTCTTTTGTCCTGATCATCGCTTCGACGGCTGTATAAGCATTTCCCGGATATTTCATTAATTGTCTATCGCTATCCAACCATAAATTATAATTCTCGTCTAGACTTCCGCCAGAAAGTATAACCGGTATGTCTAAAATATCCATACCTAAGAATTTACCCCATTTATCGCGGTCAATTTGATAAACCCAACTATCAATATTTGCGTATTCTAATCCCCAAACAGTAGCAAATCCATCATCGGTAAGAGCCTCATCCTCATTGTGAAACGCTATTGCTTTACCGCCGGCAACTATCGGTATTGCCGTTATGCTATACGTTTTAGTTGATTGAATTACGGTAGTGATGGATTCATTCATAATTATTTCATCTGCGCTAACACTCGCCCACATAACCGTTACTTGACTGCTGTTTCGACCATCTTCAAAGAATAGCCACGCACCGTTTGATCCACGCGGTACAATCGCAAGATCCCTATTAGTACCATCAAAATATCCGGTTTTCGTATTAGGCGTACCTACGCTAAGTGTAGTGCCGGTTAATGTAATCGGTACAACTTTTAAATCGTCAGTTGCGGCGGCGGCTAGTAGGATAAGCGTTGATGATGCTTTTTTAAAATCTATTTCACCGGCACTAACGCCCATACCGGTGTCTATTATACTACCAAGTAAAAGCGTGCCATCGCCGTTGTCTTGAACCGTTCTAACCTTAATGTTCCCACCATAGCTAATATAAGCAATTACTGTAATTCCACCACCCATATAGACTGCTTTCATTCTATCAAAACTAATTCCGGTGGCTAATGGCGAACCGGACAGCGTGATAATACCTAACGCTACCGTACCCATTTCATAAGTACCACCATCAGTAATGATACAAGCAAAAGCAAATTCAGTCAGCTTGATCATAACCCCACCCGCATAATTGCCACCCGTCGTACTTACGGTATGAACACCGCCCGGAGTTGCGCCGGTAGTTATGACACCTATAACTTTTTTTGGATTAAGGTTTTGATCAGCAGTTATCACTACTGAATTACCGTTTTCCATCACTATCATTGATGTCCTAAGTGGTTCTGAGATATACGGATATCCCCAAATAGCGGCTCCGGCACTAATGGTAACACCATTTACAGCAACATCTACTTCGCCAATGTGAACTACGTGCTGATTTGAATCCTCAAAACGAATTAGTGCGAATCTTGTGTTATCTAGGAATACTGCGTTGGCATAACTCATAGCCGTACTGGCGGCATACTGCGGCGGTGGTTCCGGCGTACCGGCTTCTAATACTAAAAATCCACCGCCACTTTCTTGACGGTGTAAAATATATTGATTGCGGATTGAATTATAAAATGCAATAAATTCATAAATACCGGCATCCGGTAAATCAATAATCTTGTCGCTGATCAATCTCATTTCTTTTTTATTCCACATCCAGACACCCTTTTCGCTTTGTCCAAATAAAGTGTCTTTGGCAAGTATAAGCGTTTTCGCTGACATCAATCCTAGATCTTTAAATTCTTCAATAAGATTATCAGTCCTTGCCCGCCATTGTCCTGTTTCTACATCCGGAGTTAAGATAAACCGGTTAATAGAATTTCGCGTAAACAATAAAAATGAGTTAGCATACTCAAACTGTAAAAACGAAGGCGCCGGCATCATTCTGACAATCGGCTCTTTCAGGTCTTTATAGTTTAGATCCGGAACGGCAACGCCATTGTAATTAGTCCATCTGAAACGGTGCGAAAACTCTTTATAATTAATATCTTTTGTTTCGCCAAATGATACATTTTCATTCCTTATGTATTTATAGGTCGCCTTTACCGTAAACAATACTTGATCGTATAAATGTATTGCTTCGTTAATAAAATTATAAATTCCCCCAACCTCAACATTTCTAGCAACCGTGTCTCTTAAATGTATCGTTTCATTGATATTAAGACTACCGCCACCGGCACCGGTAATCGCAAACGTAATTGCATCGCGTAAGTGTATTTCATCCTGTATATACAAAGTACCTACTGGCGTTCCGCCGGAATCATCGTTTTCATGTGTAACTACATCCCTTAGATGAATTGTGTCGTTGATAGTTAGCGTTTCACCGGCAGCAGCCGGCGCAACTACCTTATTCCAATTATCCCTAAGATGGATAGTTTCATTAATGTTGTAGGTTATTGCCATCTACTATGTAGCTTGGTGTTTAATTATCCATTCAACGGTTAGTGTTTCTGCTGCTAAGACTGCTTGGCTCGCCCAACTAGAAGGTTTAGCAAAATGACCGTATGCGGCGCCAACGCTTGTAAAATCTGTTGATGCTTGAATCCAACCGTGTCCTAATAATATCTGATTGGCGTTATCAATAGTAATTCCTGTACCGGTGAAAATCCCGGTAAATGTAATTATCCCGGCGGCAACGACGGTCGCTTGCATATTCATTTCATACCACAAACCACCAACATTGTCTTTAATTGCTATTCCATCTTCACCATCCGGCGGCGGATTTGCATTACCATTAAACATATTGTCCATACCATAATTAACCGTTGCGGCTAAAGCGTCTACAATTATTTCGGCATACTCGGCTTGTATTGCATTATGATCTTCAAATACTAATTCCTTATTGCCGTTTACTCTAGTGATCCAAACCTTAATATGCCCGGATATCGATATTCCTGAGTTTATTCCACCTCTTTTTGCGGCGGCAAGGCGTTCAGTTAGTTTACGGCGACGATTCGCTTGAATTTGCTTTATCATAATTTCCTCTCTTTAATGTACTGTAAGTGTTATAGTCCAAACTACCGTGTAGTTTGTTGAAATTGGTATTGGTACTACTCCGCTAGGAAAGTTATTGGAAACTTCTAATTGATCAAAGAAGCCGCC
>SDBV01002295.1_pt1 | contig 28588 bp, 15 predicted proteins | sample 2277081 | NCBI WGS metagenome assembly SDBV01 (sample SAMN10402039, study PRJNA504765) | marine sediment metagenome | isolation source: marine sediment core GS10_PC15, 223 cmbsf | place: Arctic Ocean: Southern Knipovich Ridge | collected 2010
GGCACCACCAACGACGGGCCGCCAGGGGGTGCGATGCGCTATCTGCGATACGCTCTGCTCCTGGGGTTGCTGGCGCTGGTGGCGTTCCTGGCCCAAGACGCAGGGCCGGCCTCCGCTGACACCGCGGCCTCCGTCGCCACGGGGCGCCAGCACACCTGCGCGCTAACGGGAGCGGGCACCGTGAAGTGTTGGGGAGACAACCTATACGGCCAACTCGGGGACGGGACGACCAGCCACCGCACGACGCCGGTCGATGTGGTAGGGCTGGGGAGCAGCGTGATCGCCATCGCGGCCGGGACATTCCACACATGTGCCCTGACCACGGCGGGCAGCCTCAAGTGCTGGGGGTTGAACTATTATGGTGAGCTAGGAGACGGGGCCACCAGCGGCCTCGACCCCAACCCTACGCCTGTGGACGTGGTGGGGCTGGGGAGCGGTGTGGCCGCCGTGACGGCAGGCCTCTACGACACGTGCGCCGTGACCACGGCAGGCGGCCTCAAGTGCTGGGGGTGGAACGCCTACGGCCAACTGGGGGACGGCACGACCACGAACCGGACCACGCCCGTGGAGGTGGTGGGGCTCGGCACCGTGACCAGCGCCTCCCCAGGCTGGTACCACACCTGCGCCGTGACCACGGCAGGGGGCGTCAAGTGCTGGGGCAACAACGGCTACGGCCAGCTGGGGAATGGGGCCTCGGACAACAACCCGCATCCCACGCCGGAAGATGTCGTGGGCCTGGGGAGCGGCGTTTTGGCCGTGTCCTCGGGCGGGCTTCACACCTGCGCCTTGACCAGCGCGGGGGGCCTCAAGTGCTGGGGATCCAACAGTGTCGGCGAGCTGGGGGACGGCACAACCACGCAGCGCACCACGCCCGTGGACGTGGTAGGTCTGGGCACGGGCATGGCCGGCGTCGCCGCGGGCTACTACCACACCTGCGCAACCACCACGGCGGGCGGTGTCAAGTGCTGGGGGCGGAACACCTACGGCCAACTGGGGGACGGCACGACCACGAACCGGACTACGCCCGTGGAGGTGGACGGACTGGACACCGGGGTGGCCGTCGCTGTGGGCTACTACCACACCTGCGCCGTGACCACGGCGGGCGGCGTCAAGTGCTGGGGGTGGAACGCCTACGGCCAACTGGGGGATGGCACGACCACGGACCGGACCACCCCGGTCGACGTGGTGGGTTTTGAGGCAGTCGACTCTGACGGAGACGGCGTGCCGGACGGCACGGACAACTGCCCGGCGGTAGCGAACCCCGACCAGAGAGACAGCGATTCGCAGGACGGGGGAGACGTGTGCGACCCCTGCCCTAACGACGATACCGATACCTGCGACACTGATAAGTCGGCTGCCGAGAGCATTCCGCCGGAGGGCGGCACTGTCACCACGCCGGACGGCAGCGTGACGATCACCGTCCCGCCGGGCGCCCTGCCAGAAGACACTACGATCTCCATCACCGGCGGTACGGACACGGACTTCGAGCTGACCGTCAACCTGGGCACGGCCACAGGGGTGTACGCTGTGGACATCCAGCCGTCAGGCCTCGTCTTCAACCAGCCCGTCACCCTCGTGTTCACCTGGGAGGATGCGGACGACGACGGGTGGATCGACGGCACCAACGTGAAAGAGGAGAACATTTTCATCAGCAAGGACAACGTGGACATCACCGATCGGTGCAAGTTCGATGCAGGCTGCGACATGGTGGCGAACACGTTCACGTTCACGGTGAGCAGCCTGAGCGAGTTCGTGCCGGCGGCGCCCGCGGACAGTGACGACGATGGCGTCTTCGACCAGTTCGACCTGAACGACGACGGCGACTTTGCGGATGCCAGCGAGCTGGACAACTGCCCGGCGTGGTACAACCCGGGGCAGGAGTTACCGCCGTGGTCGGTGCCGCCGGATGACGACGACTGCGACGGGTTCGACGACACGGTCGAGAGCTGGGTGGGGACGCTGCCGGCGGCGCACTGCCCGGCCACCACCGTCGCCAACGACGAGGACCCGGACGCTTGGGCCACGGACAACAACGACGACACGTGGTCGAAGCTGGACGACGTCCTGCGCTACATCCCCGTGTTCAACACGTTAGGGCCCCTCTTGCCCGCGGAGAAGCGGTACGACCTGAACGCGGACGACAAGATAACCCTGGCGGACGTGCTGACGTTCATACCGTACTTCAACAGGCAGTGCACGTAGCAGGGCGTTCGTCGCCTCGCGGGCCTGCGGAGGGGAGGAGGATGAGCGCCGTGAGATTTCGCACTCGTATATCCTGATCAGGCATGCCTCTACGGGACCGGCGACCAGACGGGGTCTCTATCGACGGCGGGGTGATCGGTGACGCGGATGAGGCCCGAGCCGTCGGCGTTCACGACGTATATCTCGAAGTTGTCGTCGCGATTGGACTGGAAGGCGATGCGGCTGCTGTCCGGAGACCAGACGGGGTCCTTGTCGACGGAAGAGTGATCGGTCAGGCGGGTGAGGCCGGAGCCGTCGGTGCTCATGACGTAGATCTCGCCGTTGCCGTGTCGATCCGACTCGAAGGCGATGCGGGTGCCGTCGGGCGACCACACGGGGTCCTTGTCGACGGCGGGATGATCGGTGAGGCGGGTCACGTCTGAGCCATCGGGCTTCATGAGGTAGATGTCGAAGTTGCCGTCTTGGCTGGCGAAGAAGGCTATGCGGGAGCCATCGGGCGACCAGGTTGGGAACCCGTTGGACACAGGCCTGAACCTGAGATGGGTGAGGCCGGAGCCGTCCACGTTGACAACGTAGATGTCGCTGCCGCCGATCAGGCTAGAGACGAAGGCGATGCGGGTGCCGTCGGGCGACCAGGCAAGGGCGAAGGGACGGGCGGGGTTGGTCGTGAGGCGGGTGGGGTCGGTGCCGTCGGCGTTCATGACGTAGATCTCGTTGAAGCCGTCGCGAGAGGAGACGAAGGCGATGCGGGTACCGTCGGGCGACCAGATGGGCTCTCTGTCGGACGTTGGGTTGTTCGTGAGGCGGGTCGCCTCGGAGCCGTCGCCGTTCATGACGTAGATCTCGCGGTTGCCATCGCGATCGGACGCGAAGGCAATGCGGGAGCGGTCGGGCGACCAGGCGGGGTCCCCATCGGGCGTGAGTCTACTGGTGAGCCGGGTGAGCCAGGAACCATCGGCGTCTATCACATAGATCTCGCTCTCGGCATCGCGGCTGGAAGAGAAAGCGATGCGGGAGCCATCGGGCGACCAGGCGGGGGCGAAGTCGATCGCGGAGTCGTCGGTGAGGCGGATGAGGCCTGTGCCGCTGGCACTCACGACGTAGATCTCGCGGTTGCCGTCACGGTCGGAGTAGAAGGCGATGCGGGTGCCGTCGGGAGACCAGGCGGGATCACCATCGTCGGCGAGGTGATCGGTGAGGCGGCGAGGGCCGGTGCCGTCGGCGCTTATGGCGTAGATGTTGACGTTGCCATCGCGGTCGGAGGAGAAGGCGATGCGGATACCGTCCGGCGACCAGGCGGGGGCGAAGTCGACGGCGGGGTCGTCGGTGAGGCGGGTGATGCCGGTACCGTCGGCGTTCATGACGTAGATGTCGCTGTTACCGTCGCGGCTGGACGCGAAAGCGATGCGAGAGCCGTCGGGCGACCAGGCGGGGGCGAAGTCGGTGGCAGGGTCATCGGTAAGAGGGGTGACGCCGGAGCCATCGGCATTCATGACGTAGATGCCCCCGTTACCGTCGCGGCCGGAGGAGAAGGCGATGCGAGAGCCGTCGGGCGACCAGGTGGGGAACCCATCGGAAGCAGGGTGGTCGGTGAGGCGGGTGACGCCGGAGCCGTCAACGTTCATGAGGTAGACCTCCGCGTTGCCATCGCGGGTGGAGGTGAAGGCGATGCGGGACCCGTCGGGAGACCAGGCAGGATAGCCGTTGTCGGGGCCGTACAGGTTGGAGAGGTTCACCAACCCGGAGCCGTCGGCGTAAGCAGCGTGAATCTCGGCCAGGCCGTTGCGGAGGGAGACGAAGGCGATCTTGCCTCCGGCGGGAGTGATGACCGTGGGGAGAAGTGTGGGCAGGGCGTTCGGACCCCCAGCGGATGCCGGCGGGGCTGAGGCCGCAGGACCGCCCTGCCCTGCACCGCAAGCAGAAGCGAGAAGAACACCGAGAGCGAGGGCGACGAGGGAGGCCAGCCTGAAGACGCCGCGGCCCGCGGACGACACTCGGGGGTGGGGAGGGCGGGCGGTGTGCGACGCGGGCATATTTGGAGGGGGCCACAAACGGGCTAACAGCGACGAACTTTGCAGCGCCGTCCTGAGCCCGCCCCAAGGCCGCCGCATCCCTACCTCCATCTCTCCATCCGGTGCTGTCGATTCTGAGCCCGCAGGAATCACCTGTCAAGTTCGGCGGCGGAGATGGTAGCGGCCGGCCGGGGGTTCAGGGATGGGGGGAGAGGTGGACAGGGGAGGTGTAGGCCGCACCGCCTGTACCCTTTCCTGACGAATTGTCCGCCTGAGACTTGACAAAATATCGCTAACACGTATAATCCTTATGTCTGGCGCGGGCCGCCGGAGGGGTGCGACTTGGCGCTATTCGCGCTTATATTTGGAGCTGTGTGGTAGGAAGGCCCGGTTGCCCCGATAGGGGGCAACCGGGCGTATTTGTTTTTACGCAGGGGGTGCGGTAATGAAAAAAGTCTTTTTAACTGGTGCGGTGCTGGCTGTTTTCGGGACGGCGGCAGTGGTAGCCGTCGCCCTGGCGCTTACCGCCGGCCGCAGCGACTTAGCCAGGGCCGCCACCGACACCGTGCAAGCGGGGTACGACCTTCTGGAGACGGACGGGAACAACACGTCCATGGACTTTATCAACGCTCCCATACCTGCCGACTTCTTCGGTCCCGGGAGCGATCCCTTCACGAGCAGCGTCCCGCTGGAAGGGGTGCCCTTTGACTCCTTCGACCCCGGGACGGGCGCCGTCACTGGGCTGAGCCCAACCGACACGATCGTCGAGCGGCTCCAGGACGCCGGGCCGACGGGTTTCCCCGACACCATCGACATCGAGATAGTCGCCCTGGAGCTGAAGAGCGTTTCGCCGATAACGGTTACCTTCAACGGTGGCCAGGACCCCGAGATCTGGGACCTAGAGGTCCAGGTTCCGCCGAACGACCCCAACCAGGTCATTGGCTCCATGACCGTGCGGCATGAGGGCGCCAACGGCGGCACATTCGACGCCGTGCTCCCCGTGAAGCCTGACTTGACGTTCACGAAGGTTAGCAACCCGTTGGACGTCCGGGTGCTTGACTGGCACTTGGAGGGGCTCCCGCCGATCGCTTTCCAGGCCACGGGCGAGAACTGGTGCCACGACGCCAACCCGCTTGCCAATCCGCCCGGCCAGATCGTCATCGAGAAGGCGGGCCTCACCACCAACTTCTTCCCGGGCATCAACTGCGAGCCGGAGCTTACCAAGAACTACTTTGCCCTGAATGGCACATTGTTGGAGCAGCCAGTGGCCGTGCACGCCGTGCAGCCGGCCGAGAAGAACGCCGCCGAGGTCGTGGACGCAGGGTATGATCTCCTGGAGACGGACGGGGGCGGCCCGACGTTCATGGACTTCACCAACGCTCCCATACCTGCGGACTTCTTCGGCCCCGGGAGCGATCCCTTGACCGGCAGCGTTCAACTGGAAGGAGATCCGTTCGACTCCTTCGGCGGCTTCAACGGACTGAGTCCAACCGACGCGATCGTCCAGCGGCTGCAGAACGCCGGGCCGACGGGTTTCCCCGACACCATCGACATCGAGATAGTCGCCCTGGAGCTGAAGAGCGTTTCGCCGATTGCGGTCACCTTCAACGGGGGCCTGAACCCTGAGTTGTGGGACCTGGATGTTGAGGTGCCGGAAGGCGACCCGAACCAGGTCACGGGCACCATGACCGTGCGGCATGAGGGCGCCAACGGCGGCACGTTCGACGCCGTGCTCCCCGTGAAACCTATCTTCACGTTCACGAAGGTTAGCAACCCGTTGGACGTCCGGGTGCTCAACTGGCACTTCGAGGGGCTGCCGCCGATCGATTTCCAGGCCACGGGCGAGAACTGGTGCCACGACGCCAACCCGCTTGCCAGCCCGCCCGGCCAGATCGTCATCGAGAAGGCGGGCCTGACCACCAACTTCTTCCCGGGCATCGACTGCGAGCCGGAGCTTACCAAGAACTACTTTGCCCTGAATGGCACATTGTTGGGGCAGCCAGTGGCCGTGCACGCCGTGCAGCCCGCCGAGGTGCCCACGCCCACGGAGTGCCCCGACCCACTCAACCACCCCTGGCCCGTTCCGGCCGGGGACCCCGACTGCGACGGGTTCACTACCGTTGTCGAGAACTGGGCGGGGACCGATCCCTATGCACCCTGTGCCAACGGCGTGGGGCTGCAGGACTGGCCCACGGACAACAACGACGACACGTGGTCGAAGCTGGACGACGTCCTGCGCTACATCCCCGTGTTCAACACGGTACCGCCACCGCCCCTAACGCTCGCCGAACAGCGGTTCGACATCAACGCGGACGGCAAGATAACCCTGCCAGACGTGTTGAAGTTCATACCGTTTTTCAACAGGCAGTGCTAGGTAGCCGGACCGGCGCTGCACAGAGCGTTCGAGCTGGGGGAGGCGGCAGGCCACACCGCCCGCGTCCCCATCCGCCCACTTTCGTAGACTCGAACCCGGCGAGCCGAAAGCGGCGGTTGGCTACGGAGGTTGCGAGGGGGGCGTATAATCGGGGGCACTACGGACGGACTGCCCGGGGAGTGCGATGCGAGCTTTGCGGATTCTCGTGCTGGGGCTGCTGGCGCTTGCGGCCTTGCTAGCGGGACAGGTGCCGGTGGCCCAGGCGGCCACCTTTACCGTCGATTCGACCGGCGACGGTGGCGACAGCAACACTGCCGACAGCGTCTGCAATGACGGGGCGGGCAACTGCACCCTGCGGGCCGCGATCGAGCAGGCGAACAGCCTAGTCGGCACCGACACGATCAACTTCAGCATCGGCGGCGTTGGTGTGCCTACGATCAGCCCGGGCAGCGCCCTGCCCACAATCACCGACCCGGTAGTCATAGACGGCACCACCGAGGGGACCGGCATGGTGGAGCTGGACGGGAGCGGCGCGGGCGTGGGCGTGGACGGGCTGAATATCACCGCCGGCAGCAGCACCGTGAAGGGGCTGGTGATCAATAGCTTCGGTGGAGATGGGATCGAGATGTCGAGCAGCGGAGGAAACACCATCGAGGGCAACTACATCGGCACCGACGTCAATGGGACCGCCGACCTTGGCAACTCCAGCCGTGGCGTGTACATCAGCGACGCGCCCAGCAACACCATCGGGGGGACGACAGCCGGGGCGGGTAACGTCATCTCGGGCAACGACTCGGGCGGCGTCGTCATCGTTGGGAGCGGCGCGACGGGGAACGTGGTGCAGGGCAACTACATCGGTACCCAGGCGGACGGCGCCAGCGCGCTGGGGAATGGCTTACATGGCGTGTTCATCAACAGTGCGCCCAGCAACACCATCGGGGGGACGACAGCCGCAGCGCGCAACATCATCTCGGGCAACGGTCAGAACGGCATCCGCATCATCGGCAGCGGGGCAACGTTGAACGAGGTGTTGGGCAACTACATCGGCACAGACGTTACTGGCAGCGCCGACCTGGGCAACTCCAGCATCGGCGTGTACATCAACAACGCACCCACCAATACTGTCGGCGGCACGGCGGCCGGGGCGGGTAACGTCATCTCGGGCAACGACTCGCAGGGTGTCATCATCTCCGGCAGCCTCGCCACAGGGAACCAGGTGCAGGGCAACTACATCGGCACCGACGTCAGCGGCACCGCTGACCTGGGCAACTCCAGCTATGGCGTGATAATCAGCGAGGCGTCCAGCAACACCATTGGGGGGACGGCGTCCGGGGCGGGCAACGTCATCTCGGGCAACGACTCGCAGGGCGTCATCATCTCTGGCAGCGGCGCAGCGGGGAACGAGGTGCTGGGCAACTACATCGGCACAGACGTCAATGGGACCGTCGAACTCGGCAACGCCACCCATGGCGTGTACATCAGCGACGCGCCCAGCAACACCATCGGGGGGACGACAGCCGCAGCGCGCAACGTCATCTCGGGCAACGGTCAGAACGGCGTCTTCATCATCGGCGGCGGGGCGACAGGGAACGAGGTGCTGGGCAACTACATCGGCACAGACGTCAATGGGACCGCCGACCTCGGCAACGCCAGCCATGGCGTGTACATCAGCGGCGCGCCCAGCAACACCATCGGGGGGACAACAGCCGCGGCGCGCAACGTCATCTCGGGCAACGATAGGCGGGGCGTGTACATCTCCAGCGCCGCCGCGACGGGGAACCAGGTGCAGGGCAACTACATCGGCACCGCCAAGAACGGCAGTGACCCGCTGGGGAACAGCTCGCATGGCGTGGTCATTAGCACCGGGGCCAGCGACAACACCATCGGCGGTGCGGGTAGCGGCGAGGGGAACACCATCGCCCACAACACGGACGACGGGGTGCGGGTTGACGGCCCGTCCTCCACCGGGAACACGATCCGCGGCAACTCCATCCACTCCAACGGCGGCAAGGGGATCGAGAACGTCAACGGCGGCAACTCTGAGATGGCGCCGCCGGTGATCGACAGCGTGGGGTCGGCTTCCGGTCACACCGATCCCAAGTGCTACCCCTGCACGGTGGAGGTCTTCTCCGATGATGAGGACGAGGGTCGCATATTCCACGGTTCCGCCGCCACTAACGACGATGCTACGGGCACGTGGAGCTACGCCAGCGCGGTGACCGGCCCGCACATCACCGCCACCGTCACGGACGCCGGTGGCACCACCTCTGAGCTCTCCCTCTACGACACGGACGGTGATGGCGTAGGCAACGGCTTCCCCGACGCTATCGACAACTGTCCCGACCACCCGAACCCCAACCAGGAGAACGACGTCCACCCCCTGACTTTCCAGGGTGACCACTGCGAGGATGCCGACGCCGACACCGTGTTCGACATCACAGATAACTGTCCGGACTGGTTCAACCAAGAGCAGGAGTTGCCACCGTGGTCAGTGCCACCGGATGACCCCGACTGCGACGGGTTTGACACGACGACAGAGAGCTTCATGGGGACGCTGCCACTGAAGCAGTGCGGCGACAGCACCGCCAACAACGAGCACCCGGACCCCTGGGCCACGGACAGCAACGACGACACGTGGTCGAAGCTGGACGACGTGCTCCGCTACATCCCCGTGTTCAACACCTTCGGCCCGAACTGGCCCTACAACAAGCGGTTCGACCTGAACGCGGACAACAAGATCACGCTGGTCGATGTGCTGAAGTTCATACCGTTCTTCAACAGGCAGTGCACGCCTTAGGGCTCGGATCAGGTGTCGGCGGCGGGGGGCTGGACAGGCCGTAGGCCGGCACCGCCCATGCGGCCATCCCGCGACGAGCCGAAACCGGAGCGTCGGTATGCCGGACAGCCTGCGCATAACTTGACAGGCTTCGCGACGCACATATAATAGAGCCACTCCGGCCAACACGATGCCGATGGGGGTGCGACGATGCGTCATCGCGGTTTCTCTGGTTGAGGGCGGTGACGTGCGGGACACGGTGCCTGTAGCCCCCCTGTAACTTAGGAGGGTGCCGATGTCTGCGTCCCGTATGTTCCGCTTCCTGGCGCTCAGCGGCGCTATCGTGGGAGTCCTGGTCATCCTGGCCTCTATGAACGAGACCGATGTGACCCGCGCCGGCGTGGACACGGACGGCGACGGCTACGATGACGCGACAGAGACCTTCATCGGCACGGACCCGCTGTCTGCCTGCTCCACCACCACGGCTCCGAACGATGAGCCCCCCCCGGACGCCTGGCCGCCCGACTTCAACGACGACACTCTAGTCTGGCTGCCGGACATCATAGCGTTCATGGGTGCGCTCGAGCCGGCGCCCTACAACGCGCGCTTCGACCTCAACACGGACGGACGGGTCACCACCCTGGACATGGCCCTGGTCGCGGGGCCCGTCTACGGCACCAACTGTCCAAACCCATACACGCCGGGCCCGACGGTCGCGGTGAGTGAGATCGCCATCGACATGGACACTACCGGGAACGACGCCCTCCTGACCCTGGGGGCCGATATCCAGGACTGCGGCGAGATCCACAGCGACGGCACGAACACGATCGACATCGACGTCCTCCTGCCGGCACCCGGCGTGGACGCCGGTGACGGCATCGCAGCGTGGGAGTTCTTCCTGGACTATGACCCCGCCGTGGTCAGCGTTACGGCTGAAGACCAGAACTTCCTTCTGGCAGACACGGGCTCACTCATCAATGGATCGGGGCCACTGCCCGATACGAGCGGGAGCTGGCGGTCCGGGGCCCTGGAGCCCACCGCGCAGGAGTCGGGCCCAGGGGTGCTGACAAGGATAACGCTCACCGGCGGCGTGACGCCGGGGACAAGCTCCCTGACATTGACCAGCGTGGTCCTCCTGGCCGCCTCCACCGGCGAGATCGCCGTCACCACCGTGACCAACGCCACGGTGCTGGTGGACGAGACTTGCGTGTCCGGATTCACGCCGCAGCCAGCCATCTTCTCCGTGCGGCCGCCGGACATCGTCATTCCGCCGGTGGCCGTACCCTGCGAGGCCTCGGCGCTGCTAACGCTTCCTACCCTGTCGGGCTTCGCCTGCTCGCGCCCGGCCCCTACACCGGACCTGCTGGCTTCACCGGCCTACCTGGGGCTGGACGTGGTCGGGGCACCGGGCAGCGACAACCTGGATGCCGTCTCCCTGACCGAGCTCAGCGGCCTCCCGCTCCCCGCCTTCCATTTCTCCGTAGACTCCGCCAGCCACGGGATATCATGCGCGGCGCCGGACGCCTACTCCGAGGCAGGACCGACGCCGCCGGGGGAGGCCCACGGCGACATTTTCACCGACATCACCGTGAACGGCTGCAACTCCCTCTACCAGGAGGAGTCGGTCCAGGGGCTCAACGCCCCCGGGTCGCCCGGGGACGACATGGACGCCCTTACCGAGCCAGCGCACGTAGATGTCCCGACCCTATGCCCTAGCCCCATAGCCGGCTGGGGGCCGATCCCCTGCCCGGCCTTCTCCGTGGACGCGGCCTCGCCGTTAGCGAGTGCCGCAGACCCCCACGGCGTCCCCATCGGCCCCGCCGACCTGCTGGTGCCCCCCGGCACGCCGGCCTATGCCCAGCTCCCCTCCGGCTGCCCCGCCGGGGGCAAGCCGTGCGTGGCCGTCTCCGCGGCCTCCCTCGGCTTGGTGCCGGGCGACGACCTGGACGCCCTCTGCTGGTTCGACCGCGACATCGCCGGGGGGATCGGCAACGGGCTGCCGGACCTGCCGCAGGCGCTGGGCGGCACGGACCAGTACTACTTCTCCCTGGCCCGCCTCTCGCCCACCTTGACCGCCACAGGCTTCGGACCAGCCGACATCCTGGCCCCCAGGCCCGGGGGTGTGCTTCTGGCCGTCTATGCGGGAAGGCTCGGCCTCCTCGACAGCGATAACCTGGACGCCCTGAAGTGCCTCGACCCAGACGCCGACGGCGACGGCTGGCGCGACCCCGAGGACAACTGCCCCTTCGAAGCCACGCCCTGGTGGGTGCCGCCCGGGGACGGCGACTGCGACGGGTTCTCCAACCCCGACGAGAACTGGGTGGGCACGCTGCCGGACCAGCGATGCGGTGACAGCACGCCTAACAACGAGAGCCCGCAGCCCTGGCCCACGGACAACAACGACGACACCTGGTCCAAGCTGGACGACGTCCTGCGCTACATCCCCGTGTTCAACAGGGTACCGCCACCGGCCCTCACACCCGCCGAACAGCGCTTCGACCTGAACGCGGACGGCAAGATCACACTGGCGGACGTGCTGAAGTTCATACCTTTCTTCAACAAGCAGTGTACGTAGGGGAGCTCGAAGTGCCGACGGCACTTCGAGCGAACCAGGGAACCAGGGAACCGAGAACCCGGAACCTGGAGCCCTGCGGACGATCAAGGGTCTTCGACGTTCGATCAAGGGGGACTCCGTATCTGATGTTTGATGGTGCGCTGACGATTGTGTCTGCGGTTTGATGGTTTGGCAGGGTTTGCGGATTTGGAAGGGGCGGGGCGAATCTGAGGGGCGGGGTCCGCGGCTTCGTTTTTATTGATGGTTTGACGTTCGGCCATTGAGCGGGCGCGTTCCATCATTGTGTTCAGGAGCAGGGCGGCGACCTGCTCCGCTTTGCGCTGTTTGAGGCGGTGGCGGACGGCGAGGTGGAGGAGGGCCTGTCTAATCTCGGGGATGGTGGCGAGGATGAGGCCGAGGTGGGCCCTTCGACTACGCTCAGGATAAACTCCCTGGGCGGAGCGGCGGCTCCTTCGACAGGCTCAGGACAGGCGTGCTTGAGGGCCCGCCGAAGGACGGGCAGGCTATTGAGGTTGCCGGGTTTGCCGCGGGCGCCGGGGCGGCGTCCGCCCCGCCTAGGAACAGGCAAGCTGGGACGGTTGGGTGGCGGAGGCTGAAGTCATGGTGTGATGAGGATAGGGGGCCGGAGCGAGAGGTGGAAGGGGGAGGCGGCAGGGACGGTTGTCAGCGGTGTTATGGAGGGTATGATTGGGCCAACACAGACGGCGGGATCACGCTGGCGGACGTGCTGACGTTCATCCCGTTCTTCAATAGGCAGTGCACGTAGCAGGGCGTCCGTCGCCTCGCGAGCCTGCGAGGTTGTGCTACTAGTGGATGCGAACCGTCCGTCCGGGGCGGGCCATGCCATGCGCATCGGGCTCCCGGCGGAAGCGTCAGCCAGCAATAGAGCAGTCTTCCCAGCGGTAAATTGGGAGAAAAGACAGGTTGGAGGCGGAAAAGCCTTGACAAATCGCACCCGTCCTGTAAAGTTATGGCACCACATCGCGAGAGCTATAGGGCAGGGCCATCACGACACGGCTCTGCGCGGGCTGGTTATACTCGTGGCTTCCGTCCTAGCCATGCGCAGTGCCACAATACATCGGAGGGGGTGCGGCATGCTCTATTTTCGGGCTCGGCTCGCGGGCTTAGCGGCACAGACAGCTCAGGTGAGGTCGCTGTGGCCGCTTTCTCTCTTACCCGTTCTGGTCTTAGCTGCCTTGGCAGCGTGGCTTCTTCTTCCCGCCAGCGGCGGCGGCCCAGTAGGGGCGCAGCCCGTACCCCCGACGGATCCCCTCGCGCCTCACTACAAGTGCTACAACATATTCCCAAACGATCCCCCGGCCACACCGGTGGGTGTCACCCTGGAGACCCAGTTCGGCACCTTTGATGCGCAAGTTGACACCGCCCGATTCCTGTGCCCGCCCGCCATCAAGACCGTCGGCGGGCAGGACTACGGAGACCTAAGCGCGCCCCATCTCAAGTGCTACGACATCATAGGACCCGACCCACCTGTAGCGGTGGACCTGGCGACCCAGTTCGGCATAGAGGAGGGCGTGGACGTAGGCCAAGCCAACCTCCTGTGCGCGCCCGCTCTTAAGGACGGAGACGCAGCAGATATTCTACCAACGGCGCCCCACTACGTCTGCTACGACATAGCCGGAGCCCCACTGAACTTCGTGGTCGACAACCTCCATACTCAGTTCGGCGATGAGCCTGGCGTGTTGGTTTTGGACCCCAAACTGCTGTGCGCGCCCGCCCTCAAGACCGTCGTGGGAGGCGACGGAACCGTGTACGGAGACCTAACCGCGGACCACCTCAAGTGCTACGACATACAGGGGATCGACCCACCCCCAGGCATTAGCGTGGTCGTGGAGACCCAGTTCGACGTTGTGACGACGGAGGTTCAGACGCCGCAACTGCTGTGCGTGCCCGCCAACAAGGAGCTCGTGCCGACGGCGGCGCCCCACTATAAGTGCTACAACATCTTTGACCCGGTCCCACAACCCATAACCACCACAGTGACCCTGGAGACCCAGTTCGGCACCGAGGCGGGCGTGTCCTTTGGTCAGGCCCGGTTCCTCTGCCCGCCCGCCTTGAAGAACATACCTCCGAGCACGGACTGGGAGGGAGACCTGAACGAGCCGCACGTCAAGTGCTACGACATACAATCGACCGATGACCCACAGGTGATTGTCGATCTCCAGACCCAGTTCGGGACCGAGCTGGATGTCGTCGTTGGCCAGGCACAGCTACTGTGCATGGCCGCCCTCAAGTCGTTCTCGCCGATCCCGCCGAGCGATGAGCCACCACAGGTGCCCCACTACAAGTGCTACGACATATCGGACCCCAGCGACCCCGGCCCAGGCGTCTCCGTGGACCTGGAGACCCAGTTTGGCATTGAGCAGAACGTGGACGTTGGCCCGGCCATCTTCCTGTGCGCGCCCGCCATCAAGACTGTCGAAGACGGCGTAAGCCAACCCGAGGGAAGCTTCGACGTGCCGCACCTCAAGTGCTACGACATAGCGGGACAGGGCCCACTTCCACCCCCCCACGTGTTCCTCCGGACCCAGTTCGGCGATGAGGAGGTGGACGTCCTGACGCCGCAACTGCTGTGCGTGCCCGCCCTCAAGTCGTTCCCACCCCCACCCACGCCTACGCCCACACCGATCCCGCCAACGCCGACGCCCACGCCGGCGCCTCCGGCGAACGTACATTACAAGTGGTACCCTATTACGTCATTCGACCCACCCCCATCCACCAGCGTGGTCGTGGAGACCCAGTTCGGCTTCGAGGAGATAGGCTTTGAGGCGGCCTGGTTCCTGGCCCTACCCGCCATCAAGACGCTCCCCGATGGCACCGGCGAGGGAGACCTCAACGCGCCGCACCTCAAGTGCTACAGCATCTTCTCGGCAGAGGACCCGGACGTGAGCGTGAACCTCACGAACCAGTTCGGCACGGAGACGGGCGTAGAAGTCGGGCCGGCTAGAGCGATGTGCATGCCCACCCTCAAGACGGTGACCTTCCCATTGCCGCCGATACCACCATCAGGACCATTGGTTGAGGTGCCCCACTACAAGTGCTACGACATCGTGGGAGACACCCCAGACGTCGCTGTAGACCTGGAGACCCAGTTCGGGTTCGAGCTAGGCGTGCAGGTTGGCCCGGCCAACCTGCTGTGCGCGCCCGCCATCAAGACGCTCCCCGATGGGACCAGCGAGGGAGACCTCACCGCGCCGCACCTTAAGTGCTACGAGATTATCGTGGATGACCCACCGCATATCGTGGACCTGGAGACCCAGTTCGGCATCGAGACAGACGTGGAGGTAGGCGTGCCCGCGCCGGCGAGCATCGGGAAGCTGTGCGTGCCCACCGACAAGGAGGTCATCGCCGCCACGCCCACGCCGACGCCGACGGCGACGGAGTGCCCCGACCCGCTCAACCACCCCTGGCCCGTTCCGGCCAGTGACGCCGACTGCGACGGGTTCACTACCGCTGTCGAGAACTGGGTGGGGACCGATCCCTATGTACCCTGTGCCGACGGCGTGGGGCTGCAGGACTGGGCCACGGACAACAACGATGACACCTGGTCGAAGCTGGACGACGTGCTGCGCTACATCCCCGTGTTCAACACGTTGGGGCCGCTCACGCTCGCCGAACGGCGGTTCGACCTCAACGCGGACGACAAGATAACCCTGGCGGACGTGTTGAAGTTCATCCCCTTCTTCAACAGGCAGTGCTAGGTAGCCGGACCGGCGCTGCGCTAACGGTAAGAGCCCCGCCCTGCCGCATTTGACAGGGCGGGAGCCAGGTCTATAATTGAGCCACCATATAGACATAGAGGGGTGGCGGCATGAAACTGCTCTGGGCGGCGGCGTTGGGTCTGCCAGCACTGATAGCATTGCTGGCGAGCGGAGGCGCAGAGGCCGATATCACTGGCGGCATCAGCGGCCGGGTGAGCGACCAGTCAGACAGCCCCATCGAGGGGGCGTTCGTGGAGGCGTTGCCGGTCGCAGGTTGCTGCTCATTCGGCAGCGCTGTGACCAGCGCCGACGGCAGCTACACCATTACGGGACTGGCCGCGGGCTCTTACCGCGTTTGGGTCTTCGCGGACGGCTACGTCAGCGAGTTTTACGACGATACCCTGGACCCTGTGCAAGCGACGTTCGTAGCGGTAACCGAGGGGGCGATTACGCCGGGCATCGACTTCGCCCTGTCCTCCGGCGGTAGCATCAGCGGGCTGGTGACGGATGGGAGCGGGGCACCGATTGAAGGTGCCCTGGTAGACGCCCTGCTGGCCGAGGGTTGCTGCTCCTTCGGCGGGGCCCAGACGGCGGCCGACGGTACGTACACCGTGAATGATCTCTCGGGCACATCGTACCTCGTCTTCGCGTCCGCCACGGGTTTCAAGTCGGAATACTACGACGATACCATCGATGATTCGCTGGCCACGCCGGTGCCGGTAACGCCGGGCGCCACCACGACCGGCATCGACTTTGCCCTGTCCGCGTGCAGCACGGCCTGGAGCCAGCCGGCGGGCGACGATGATTGCGATGGGTTCTCGTCAACTGTCGAGAGCTTCGTGGGCACGTTGCCCCTGACCGCCTGCGCCGCAACGCCTGACCCGGACGATGAGCCGCTAGACGGCTGGCCAACGGATAACAACGACGACCAGGTAACGAACCTGCCGGATGTCCTGGCGTACATACCCGTCTTCAACTCCATAGCGCCGGGCCCGCCCTACGGCCAGCGGTTCGACCTCAACACCGACGGTCAAATAGGCATGGCGGACGTGCTCCTCTTCATCCGCTTCTTCAACCAGACATGCACACCCTAGCGCCCTGAGGCGAATAGTGGGCCACCGGCCGAGGGGCTAAGTGGTGACGCTGTCCTCGATAGGATTCTCACTATCGTCATGGGCAGCCCAGAGGTTGACAGCGTTGCGGAGCCCGGCCTAGCCGTCGCCGGTGAGGCTGATGTGGTCGCCGGTGACAACGTCCTGAGCGGTACCGCCACTGGGAATCAGGATCGAGGCATGAATCGGCCCGGCGCGACGTGCCCATTTCCGCCGCCACAGGCGGCTCCCAGCAGGAGGGCCGCTGGCACCGACAGGCGAACAAGGAGCCAGGGTGAACCTACGGCAACACTTCGAGTCCAACCATGATCCGTGTCACATCGGCCAGGGGGGCTATGGCGATCCTGCCGGAGTACGCTGGATCGTCATCGCCTTCAAATTCGATGATGGTGATGTTCCCCTCGGCTTCCTCTATCTTAATGATGTGCCAGGGATCCGAGTCTAAAGCCTCCCTGTAGAAGGCGGCGATATCGTCAGGGGGATCAGCCGAACGGAAGTCAACGACGAAGCTGTCTGTCAGGGTGTCGCCCCGCTCGATTGAGACGCCGTCGTAGACGGGGAAACGGGAGGGGAAGGTATCCGGCAGCCGGCCGGTCACACTAGAGTACTCGGGAGTAGAGGCCGGCGCGGCCGTCTCCTCCAATTCGACGGACGCTGTGGGCACCGAGCCCTCGTCGGCGGGAGCGCCATCGCCGCCGCAGGCCAGCGATAGGGCCAGGAGGAGCAGCGGCAGCGCCGTCCAGAGCAAAGTTTGCCGTTCGGCGAACGCCTTCAAGCATGCGATATCTGGGAAACTCATCTTTTGGGGAAGCGTATCAGAGGGTTGAAACGTGCGCAAGACATGGGACATCCCCACCCATCGATCCCCACCACCCACTTCGATGCCCGACACGCAGACCGACCGCGCCTACGACTGAAAGGTCAGCGTCCCAAGAGCGCATCGCCTGCCCGGCGGAGGGGCCTATTCCAGCTCGTATATGGCCGTATAGAAGGGGTCCCCGCCGGTACAGGTGACCCCGGTGAGTTCCTCACCAACCAGGAAAGCTTTGCACACAATGACCCCCCCCTCAAGCACGGGGGGGCTCAACTGGATCAAGCCGAGGCCAACCGCCGTGCAGTCGACCAACCCCCTCTCGTCCTCGTAGTCACACTCAATGGTCGTCGGTATCTCACCACCGAACTCGCTGACGAAGGCCACCAGATTCGGGGGAACCGTGGCGATCCGCGCCCCCGGAACGGGCGTGATGTCATCGGCTGGCCGCCCACCCGTCACCGTGGGCGTAGGACCGGAGCCGTCAGGTGCGGGGGTGGAGTCCTCCCCAGGCGTTGGAGTAGCCTCTTCGGTGGGCGCGCCCGCAGGCGTACCGGTCGCCTGGTCGGCGGGCCCGGCGCTCTCGTTCCCACCATCACAGGCAAGGGCCAGCACTATGACCGCCGGCAGAAGAGCGCTGAACACGTACAGGTAGATTCGCATCCTCATCCTCGCTTCCCCCGTTCTTACGACCAGTATATTGGGCGCCCGGCACGACCGGCAAGGCCCTTGTCCCCCTTACCCCGCTAGCGCACCAGAGGCGTGCCAGCCGCCGACAGCACCTCATCGCCGTTGTCATTCTGGTGACGGGTGCGCCTGGGGCGCTGGTTGTGATCGGCCGCGGCGGCTAGGCCGCCGGCAGTGAGCGATGTGCCCCGCGTTACCTTTTGCGCGACCCACCCAGGCGCCCCGGCCAGCTTATGGGAGGAAGACGCGCGTCCTGAAACGTAATTCAGGAGGCGCAACCCTCATTGAAATAGGGGATGAGAAGAAGGACGTCCGCGAGGCCTACCCCGCCGTCCATGTTGAGATCGAAGCGGCGGCTATAGCCCGGGTCTCCATCATTAGCGTTAAAGTGCGGTATATACTTGAGCGCATCGGCAAGGCCCACCCGCTGATCGTCGTCAAAGTCGGGGGGCCACTGGTCGTCGCCCTCATCGTTGGCTGTGGGTGTGCTGGCGCAGGCCATGGTCTGACTGGTGCCGACGAAGAACTCTACGGCGTCCCGGAACAGCGGCCCGGCGGCGCCAGCCACGCCCTGGGAGTCGTTGTCGTCGTCGGGGTCGACCACGTCGGGGATAGTGTCGCCATCCGTGTCCACGCTCAAGGCAGGCAAGCCGTTCTGCGTCGTGCAGTCCACCCGTGAGTAGACAACGGGCCCGAAGGGGTCGTCACCGGTGCCGGGAATGCCGTCGGCGCCGGCATCGGGGGAGTCTGGGATGAGAACGGGAGTATCGGTGGCCAGGCAGCGTTGCGTCCCGGACAGCACGACCTGGAAGTCCTCGATGGTGCCCTCATCGAGATGGAAACCATCGCGAACCTCCAGCCACCAGGGCTGACCGCCCGCCGGGGGCAAGAAATCGCCGCAGGCATCGACATCGAGAAAGAGGAAGCCGACCAGGTCGGGCGACGCCTCGGCGATGTCGCGATTGGTTACGTCAACGGTGCAGACGGGCGTGGCTTGGCTTCCCACCTTGAGGTTGACGTCCAGATCGCCGGAGTAGGCGTGCCGGATGTTGATGTAGGCGTAGGAGAAGTCCACAGGATTGACGGGAGTGATGCCCCTGGCGGTGAACACGGCGTCGATGGTGTCCAGGTGGCCACCGGTGTAGAGGCCCATGTCCGCAGCCTTGATGGCGCCGGCTGCCTCCGCAAAGGTGGCCTGCGGGTCCAGGTAGAAGTGGGAGTCCAGGACGAGCTGTAGCACGAGGTCACGATTGGCCTGGGTGACGCCGCCCGGCAGGGCCTGCACCAGGTCCCACAGGGCGCCACCCCAGACCAGGCCGGAGCAGTGGACATCGCTGGCGCTGGAGCACCAGGGTGGCAGATTGATCACCTGCCCGGCGCTGGAATCATAGGTTGCGCCGTTCTCGAGGTTTCGCAAGCCCTCGCCGCCGCCGCAGGCGTTCCGTCCGAAGCTGACCCACTCCCCCAGGCAGGCATCTCCGAAGACGGCGGCGGGGAGGAAATCGCCGAAGCCCTCACCCATGGACAGCGCCTGGAAAGCCGTCGAAAAACTGCCGAACCCCCAACCGGGCACCTGATCATCCTGGATGGCGTGGCCGTATTCGTGGACGATGACATCAGCGTCCTCCGCTGTGTCGGGAGGCGACCCGGAAGCGTTGCACGGGCCCCAGTTTGAATCGCCGAAATGGATGCCACGATTAACGGGATCGAAGAACGCATTGCAGTCCGAAAAGTAGTGGGCATGGGCGGGAATGGGCCGCCCGTAGACCCCAGCCTCACCCGTGAAGCCCAGCGACTGTATCTTCCTCTGCACGAAGTCCACATGGTAGTAGACCATCACCTCTTCGAACCGATCATCTGTACAGGGATAGGTATAGGTTCGGCTCGGCTCATCGGCCATCCCCGCCGGCTTGTAGCCATCGCTGATAGCGGTGAGGTCTACGTACGCGCCCTTCAGCTTGTCCTGGCCGGGATCGATATTCACAAGATCGCGGTTGCGGTACTCGCCGGCGAGGCTGGACTCCTGGCTGGCATTGTCGCATTCCGAGGGAGGCGGCACAGATTCAGACGTCTTGGCGGGATTGGGATCGAAGACCTGACCGCCGTCAAAGCGGAGCACGTTCTCCTTAAGCAGAACACGACCGTCGTCCGCCCGCAGGTGGATAAGCCAGGTGCCGAGGGGATCGAAGGTGGGCAGCAGAACCTGCCATGCCAGGACGTACTTGTCACCGTCACGCGTGTAGACGAGCTGCGATTGCGACTCCCCCCGCAGGGAGGGAGGGCCCGGGTCCGAGACCGCCCTCTTGGCCAGCGCTATCGCCCCTTGCTCGTTTATCGACGCGGTGGTCACCACCGGGTCGATGCCGGCCCGGTATCGGCTCAGGATCGTGGGCGGAAGTAGCTGCCCCTTGGGAAGGCTCACCGATACGTTGGCACCGAAAACGGGAACGCCCCCGAACGTCTGCTGATAGCGGACGTGCGATGCGCTCAGGCCCTCACGGACCTCGACGAGACGCAGGTCGTTGAGGTCTTCCGGCAGACCCAGGGCGGACGCCCGCTTGCGGAGATAATCGCCGGCTCTGGCGCTGGCGGAGGCTCCCTGCGAATCCGCAGCATCGGGGCCCACGCCTGAAGCGAATACGGCCACGAGAAGCACGCCCGCCAGAACCGTCAGCCGCATGAACGATCTCAACACCACCCTCACCCCCCAAGAATACCTAATCTGTCAACTGATAGATGGCAGCTGCGGGCGGCTCCTCGCTTGTGCAGATGATTCCCAGCAGATCACCGTCAAGGATGACGGCCTCGCACTCCACGCCGGTTCCCCTGACCGGTGGTTCGAGCTGGATCTTCCCAACGCCTGAGTCGATGCAGCGCGTAAGACCGGCGTCCTCCATGTAACCGCGGTCCTTGGTCATCGCCATCCCGTCATCGTGCGGTCCGAAGAAGTCGACCCCATGGTGGGGATGACCGCCAGGCACGCCCGGGGGTGAGAGCGAACGGGGCCGTACGATCCCCTTCACCCCATACGCCACAGCCTGCCTTATGAGCAAGCTCAATATGGCGTCTGACGTGTACATACGTGGTCACACCCCCGTTTTTCAGCCGCACTCACTACCATATGAGTATACGCCGTTGTGAGCCCCCTCTCCTCCAAGCAAGCGCGGGCGAATATGGTAAGGGTGCACTCCCAGTCAAGGTCAGTGGTTGCTCTCCAGCGTGTCCTATCGGAGACTAGAGCCATGCGCCCAGGCGGGAACGTCCTGACCACCGCGGCGGCAATCGCCCTGCTGGCCGTCGCCATCGGCTGTGGCGACAACCAGCCCGAAGGTGCGCCTACAGAGAGCGAGCGAGCGACCTTTTTCGGGGCCGATGCTGGAGACAACGCAAGCGCCATCGCTGCCGGGGACTTCAACGGCGACGGGGTGCTGGACATCGTCCTGGCCGCGGCGGCGGCGGCCGGTCCCGACAACGGCCGGCCGGATGGGGGTGAGGCGTACGTCTTCCTGGGACCCTTCGTCCCGGGCGAACGGAGAGACGCCGCCGATGGTGAGTACGATCTGGTGATCTATGGTGCCCACCCTGGTGACCAGCTGGGGCGGGCTCTGGCCGCAGGCGACTTCAACGGCGACGGCACCGACGACATCGTGCTGGGCGCCCCGTTCGCCGATGGGCCCGAGGGTGCGCGGCCCGACTCCGGGCAGGTGTACATCGTCCTCGGGTCTGCTCGGCTGGGGAGCCAGATGCAGCGGCTGGATCTGGCCGAAGGCGGCCAGGACGCCACCGTGTTCGGCGCTGATGCCAAAGACCTGGCCGGATTCGCCCTTCACGCCGCCGACGTTAATGGCGACGGCTCCACGGACCTGATCATAGGCGCCTTCTGGGCGGACGGGCCCGAAAACGGCCGTTCCAACGCCGGCGAGGTGTACGTGGTCTACGGAGGCAGCAACCGTGGCCAGTTCGACCTGGCGATGAATGAGCAGGACGTTACTATATATGGAGCCGAAAGCGAGGACCGCCTGGGAGAGACGGTGGGCGCGGGCGACGTGAACGGGGACGGGCTGGCGGACCTGATCATGGCCGCCACCTTCGCCGACGGCCCCGACAACGAGAGGGATGCCAGCGGGGAGACCTACATAGTCACCTCACCGCCGCCGCAGCGCCTGGACCTCGCCCGGGAGCGGCCGCAGGTCGCCGTCCTAGGCATCGACCCCGGCGACCAGATAGGACATTCGATCGCCAGCGGCGACGTCGATGGCGACGGCTTGGACGACATCTTCCTGGGCGCCGTGAGCGCCGACGGGCCGGAGAACGGGGCAGACCTGGCAGGCGAGGCGTACCTCGTGCTCAGCGGGGAGCGCCTGCCGCCGGACATCGACATGGCCTCCGCGGGAGAAGCTACGGCTCTCATTTACGGTGCCGCGGCCAAGAGCCGGCTGGGGCGCAGCGCCGCCACGGGCGACATCAACGGCGACGGCCTGGAGGATCTGCTCATCAGTGCCCCGGACGTGGAGGACAGGAGGGGGGCAGTCTACGTCTTCTACGGGCGAGGCTCGGGCTCGAGCTACCCCCAGACCGCAGCCCAAGCCGACCTGACCCTGAAAGGATTCGACGAGGGCGACACCCTCGGCCAAGGAGCGTTCGCGAGGCCGGCCCTGACCACCGCCGACATCAACGGGGATGGCCTGGCCGAGATCCTGGTGGCGGCACCCTCAGCGGACGGCCCCGGCAAGGGGAGAGCGGACGCGGGAGAGGCCTACATCGTCTTCCTGGAGCGTTGAGGCCCCCTACGACGGCGACCAGGCTGGCTCGCTGTCGTGGGTGGGGTTATCGGTGAGCTGAAGCAGCCCTTTGCCGTCCGGGCGCACAACGTAGATTTCGAGGTCGCCGTCGCGGTTGGAAGCGAAGGCGATCCATTCCCCGTCAGGAGACCAGGTGGGGTTGCTGTCCTCACCCTCGTCCTTAGTGACTCGGCGCAGATTCTTGCCATCCGCGTCGATGACGTAGATCTCACCGTTACCATCGCGGTTGGAGACGAAAGCGATCCTCGTCCCGTCCGGCGATAGTGCAGGAAACAAGCTCATAGTATTGGGCTCGCTGAAGATGAGTTGAATGTCGGACCCGTCGGCGTTCGCGGAGCATATCTGAAGGGCCTTGCTCTCGCCGTGAGAGCCCCGGTACAGTATCCGCTCCCCGTCGGGGAACCAGGCGCCTGGGAATCCTCCGGCGCACTGGACCTCCGGGCCGGCGGGATGGATGCTTTGCAGCACGGGCGTGCCATCGCTGCCGTCAGAGTTAGCCACCCACATGAAGCCCAGCACGGCCTGAACGAAGCTATAAAACGCAACCCTGGTGCCGTCCGGCGACCAGCGCAGGCCACCGTCCACGGCGGCGTCGCTCGTCAGGGGCTGCGGGTTGGCCCCATCCGCGTCCATGATGTAGATGTCTGACCCGCCGCCACGGAAGGACTGGAAGCCTATCTGGGTCCCGTCCGACGACCACCAGGACTCCGCGTCACGTTTGGGGTCCTTTGTCAGATTGACCTGATCGGTGCCATCGGCGTTCATTGTGTATATCTCTTCATCTCCGTCCCGGTTGGAAGTGAACGCGATGCGGCCCGTGGGCGGAGCCACGGCCTTCGAACCGCCACAGGCCGCCAGGACCGCGACGGCGATGGCGGCGATGGCAACTAGACTGACTGCTCGCATCAGTTCCCTCGTACTCATCCGAAGAGCTTAGGCTTTAACCCATTTTGCAGTGCGGCTGCGACAAGAGCAACCCATATGGCGGGGGGATGCTGCCCATTCATGATTGACTCCAGTGTCAGGCCTTCCTAAGATTGCCTTATGCGAAACCTGGTCGCAACTGCCCTGGTTGCTACGGCCGTCGTGGTCGCGGCGTGTGGCGGCGGCCAGGGACAGCCAACCGCTCAGACCCCACCGCAAGCGAGCGCCCTCCAGAACTCCGGCTTTGAGGAGGGGCGCGACCCTTGGTTTTCCCTGAAGCCCCCGCACTTCATCCTCTCGGAGGAGATCTCCCACACGGGGCAGGCCAGCGCCCTGCTGGAGATGCGGACAGAGGCGCAGGACGAAGGCACCAAGGTCTACTACCTGGTACAGGAGATCACGCCGACGGAGCTTCCCGAGGTGATGTCCGGCTTCTACCGGGTGGGCAACTGGACCCGGGGCACGCCTTTGCAGTACCTCCAGTTCGTCGTCATCGTGATGGGGGCCAACAACCTGCCGGGGGGCTTCCCCAACCACCAGATCCGCTACCTCCTGGCCGGCATCGACCGGGAGCCCTTCCAGATCGCCAACGCCCACTTCATCTTCTTAAGCAGGGAAGACCCGCCGCTGAACCGATGGGTCCCGTTTGAGGTGAACGTCAGGGAGGACTTCCAGAACCTGTGGGGAAGCGCGCCTGAAGGGTACGAAAAGATACGCGTCCTGTTTGAGGTCCGCTATGACGATAAATCGCAGGGGGAGACCCCAGAGGCGGACGTGTACTACGACGACCTCTACTTCGGTCCGGCGCAATAGCTCCTCGCCGCGTGCTCCCGTGCGGCTCGTAGCCCTGATAGCGACCGCTGGTACTACCTTACCTGACCCGCAGGAGCGGCGCCCCCACGGCCTCTGTTCGCAGCCCCGCGCCATCCCGTCTGGTCTCAGCAACATCCCTGCCACCCTCCTCGCCCGTGTGCGCGACCCAGCCCGCCACCAGCCGGACAGCACCATCCACCACGCCGAAGCCGACGACTTCCCGGGCGACGGCTTTCCCGCAACCAGCGCCATTGGCCGGCGCGAACAGGTCTCCGGTTATGGCAGGGAGACGACGTAGATCTTACCCTGCCGCTCCCCCGGACCCTGTGCGCCGACCGCGGCGAGGATCACCTCTGAGCGCCCATCGCCGTTGATGTCACCTATGGCAACCCCCGTGCCCAGACCATCCCCGCCAGCGGCGCCGTAGACGAACAGGCGGCCATCCACGTCCCAGTGCAGGTCTATCGTCCCCGTGAGATCATTCCCGAACACGACGTAGGCCGCACCGCTCCGGGTCCGACCCTTTCCTGTGGCCAAAGGCGTTCCCAGTGTTATGTCATCCCGACCATCCCCATCGAGGTCGCCAAGGGCAAGCGCAGTGGCCATGAGGCCAGACGGGCTTGGGCCGTAGATGGCCGCGTCCGCCTCCCCCGTGGCCAGGTCCAGGACCCCGCCCACGGAGGCCCCGCCTAGGAGCACGTGGGCCTCCCCGCTGCTGGAGCGGTCGTTCTCAGGCCCGTCGCCGGTTCGGGCCACCGCCACGATGTCCGCCACCCCGTCTCCGTTGAGGTCGCCAACGCCGACAGCTTCACCCAGCGCATCTCCAACATCGGAGCCCAGTACCGTCAGATCAGCGTCGCGGACACCCAGCTTCCCTGAGAGGCTGGATGAGCCGAAGAACACGAAGGCGGCCCCTGAGTCCCGCCTGTTGCCCTCGGGCCCGTCGAAGCTGCGGGCGCCGACGATGATGTCGGCAGTGCCGTCGCCGTTGACGTCTCCCGCGGCCACGGCCTGTCCGAAGGCGTCTAGCTCCCCGCTTCCCGCCAGGATCAGGTCCTGCTGGTCCTCAGCCACGCTCGCTCTCCCCCTTAGGTTGGGGGAGCCGAAGACAACATACACCTCGCCCACGGAGGTACGGGGCCCGCCGGGGGGCGTACCGGGCTCGCGCCCGGCGAAGGGGGCCCCGGCGATCAGGTCCTCGATGCCGTCGCCGTTGACGTCGGCCAGGGCGAACGACGTCCCCACCCGGGCGAACCCCTCGGCGGCGATGAGGGTGAAGTCCTGCTCCACCGCCGCCATGTCTGCCCTGCCCCCCAGGTCGGTGTGACCGAAGATGACGTAGGCCTCACCGAGGTCAGTGCGGATGTTGGCCAGGCCGTTGGAGCCGGGGGCGCCCACAATGATGTCGTCGATCCCGTCGCCGTTCAGGTCTCCGCTGGCCACGCCGAAGCCCAGGTTATCGCCCGGGAGGGCACCCAGGACGTGGAACCCCACCTCGTTCTCCGCGAGGTCGATTTCGCCCTTCAGACCATCCCTTCCGAAGATCACGAACGCCTCGCCGGCGTCCTCCCGCTCGTTATCGGGGCCATCGGCGAAGGGCATACCGATGAGCAGATCAGCGACGCCGTCGTCGTTGAAGTCACCGGTGGCCAGAGAAGAGTTGCCGGTCATGAAGTCGCTAGCCTCGGGCGCCAGGATCGTGAGTAGCGGAGCGGCGCTGGCGAGATCGATACTGGCTGTGGGCGTGGTCGCCGGCCCGGGGCCTAACTGTGACGTGGGCGGCAACCGGCCTCCATCGCCACAAGCCAGCGCCAGGCCAGCCAGGCCCAGGACGACGGGAAGGAGGAGGTGTAGGAACCGAGGTGACATCTACTGGGTGGGGGGCATGATGCGCTCGGTGAGCTGGAAGGTTTGGGCTATGGCGATGGCCGCCGCCTCCACATCCCGGTCCCAGGTGTCCCGATAGCTACCCGTCTCAGCGTCCCACGGGAGCATCGGCAGCACGTTCAAGAAGTAGTCCAGGTCTCCCTTCCTTGACGTGGTATGCGATGATCTTGGCCTCGGGGAACTCGCCGGGGTGATCCGGGCAGAGGCTAGCGGCCTCGCCGGCAAAGGTCACCCGGTAGGCCTGTTCGCAGTCGCGGGTGTAGGCGAAGGGCTTGGCATAGGGGTTGACGACATAGATGCTCACGTGGGCCGAGTGGAAGCCATCCTCGAAGAGATAAAGGCCCAGGCTGTACCAGCGGTCCTCAAAGCCGGCGGAGACGTAGCCGTTACCCTGGATGCTCCAGGTTTCGGGGTGACAAATCTTGAACCCTTCCGTTAGACGCTGCAGCTGCCGCCAATCCTCGGGGCACCGGGGCTCCGCCGGCGGCCGGAACTCCTGCCCCGTGGCGCTATCGGGTGGCTCAGGCAGACTCTGCGGAGCGGGCAACTGAAGCCGGGCCAGGTCGCGGTAGTTTGTGCGCTCGCTGGCAGCGGGGTCGAGGGGAGGCCCCTCCAGCGGTGGGCCGATGGGTGTAGCGGCAGTGAGCGGCAGCGGCACCAGCCCGTGGCCAAGCGTTGCGGTAGGGGTAGGTTTGGCGCCGCCACCGCCGGCGCAGGCCCCACCAAGGAGCGCCCCCGCCGGGACGACGACGACCAGAACGGCAAGCTTGTTCGGCATAGTAAGCCGATAGTCCATCGGCCCGGCGGTTGTGTCAAGCGCTCAAGGAGGCCAATGGCCGTCGCAGGGGGCGTCAGGGCTCAAACGGTTACAAACGGGTTAGAAACGCTGACAAGAGGCGAAAGCGTAAGTCTTCTCTGTGCGGCATAACTTGACAAGTTTAGAAAATCTCCGCTAGCATAATTCAAACGACCTAAATTCATGGCGCGGGGAGAGACAAATGCGGCGAATTATTACCACCATTATCGCGGCGACTGTTGTCGCCAATCTTATTGCTGCCGTCGGGTTCGGCCTTCTGAGTTGGAGCGCTGGCTTCCAGCCGGCCGCGGCCAGCCACGGACCGGTGGGCTCCGGGTTCGTGGACATCGTAGCCATCGACACGGACGTCTCCGGGAACACGGCCACCTCCCTCGGCGCTATCGATAGTTGCAACGCGATCGCGAGTGTGGGCGACACTTTGGACATCGACGTCATCGTCGACGAGGTGCCGCCGTTCGACTTGGACACGTTTTCGGATGGCATCACCGGCTTCAACTTCAACCTCGTGTACGACCCCGCCGTCATCAAGATCAACGCCAACAGCTTTATGCTCCTCCTCAACGCAGCCGGCGGTGGGAGCATCGTCCCCTTCTCACTGGGAGCGCCGGATAGCGACGGCGATTCCCGCGTCGACATCGCCGACTTCAGCATGAACATCGAGTCCGGCGAGGGCGTCCTCGCCCGCATAACCATCGAAGCCGTGGGCACCGGCACCAGCGTCCTAGACCTGAACGATACGGTAGAAGGCGATGGTATCCCCGGCGTCTTCGACGCGGCCGCCAACGAGTACGCAATCAACAACGTCCTTGACGGCGAGATAGTGGTGGGCGGCGTCTGTCCCCCACAGCCCACCCTCTCCGTCAGCGTCGCCGGCAACGGCGACGTCACCAGCGACCTCGGAACCATCGACTGCCCCGATGCCGACTGCGCCGATGACTACTCCAACGGCACCGTCGTCACCCTCACCGCCAGCCCCGACCCCGGCTGGGTCTTCTCCGGCTGGAGCGGCGACCTCACCGGCACCACCAACCCCGACTCCGTCACTGTGGACGCCGACAAGAACGTCACCGCCACCTT
>SDBV01002296.1_pt1 | contig 28586 bp, 22 predicted proteins | sample 2277081 | NCBI WGS metagenome assembly SDBV01 (sample SAMN10402039, study PRJNA504765) | marine sediment metagenome | isolation source: marine sediment core GS10_PC15, 223 cmbsf | place: Arctic Ocean: Southern Knipovich Ridge | collected 2010
GGTTTTTCCTTCAAATTTTGGATGCTGCTCCATAACGGCAATATCTTCTGTCTCTTCAGCAATTCTGATTAGCAAGCCTTCACCCCGCTTGGCGAGTGTAATTTCGCGTCCTCTGAAGATAACGGAAACCTTGACCTTATCTCTTCTATTGATGAACTTCTTTATGTGTCCTATTTTCACCTGCAGGTCATGTTCACCCGTTTTGGGCCGCACCTTGATCTCTTTGACTTGAAATATACTCTGCTTTTTTCTAGCTTCCTGCTTCTTTTTGGTCTGTTCGTATTTGTAACGACCATAATCCATTATTTTGCAAACCGGCGGGTTCGCATTGGGGGATATTTCCACCAGGTCCAAACCAAACTCAGCTGCTGTTTCAAGTGCTTTTGGCGTCGGAATGATGCCAACTTGGTTGCCATCCGGGTCTATGACCCTTATTTCCTTGGCATTAATATACTGATTGACGTTGATGCGATCTTTCTTTTTCCTTATGACTCGTTTCACCTCCTAGACCGGCATTCTTTCCCTCCACACCAAGCGCCTCATACCGCTTAAAATGATGAATGTCCGGGTTATTTTATTTGAATCGTGGCATATACAACATCAAGATTAAAAAATGCAAGTAAAAAATGCAAGTAAAATATATACAAAAACCAGTAAATGGGTTCAAATCAATTTATTGCGATACCGTATACCGGGCTGGAAACCTCCCCTTCCAGTAAAAATTTTTTGGATCTCCAAAATAGTCTTTAAACAGTACGTCACTTATTATTCTGTATAAGCGTCTCTTTTTCAACATTTTACACGTTGCTCGCAACACTCATTCCGGGTTTTAAAAACGGCTTCCGGGTCCAATTTTAATAAAAATATTATGGATATCATTGTTAACCGGCGATTGTTTCACAGTCGGCATACACTATCATCACAAGGACAGCAGTCATCCACTTCTAAGGCAAACATAATTCTGGCTTCCATATCAAGCCGATCTTTCGGAATAACTTCAAAAGAACAGTCATTGAGAATTTGAAGCAACTCCTGTCGAGTGGGAATCGATTCATATCCCGTTCCAACTACCCGCCCGTTCCTGCCGTCGATAATTTCGGCGTTTTCTCCATTGGTAATAACAGCGATGGGGATTTGATACGGCGCCCATAGCCTGGAGGCCGCCAATGTCGATCGGCGCCGGGTCACCAGAGATCCCGGACCATATTTAATCAACATAGCGTCCCGGTCCTGTAAACGGACAATAAAATCCAGCGTCACAGTGGCACACTTTTCTCCTGCTCTCAACGGCAAATTACAACGGGATTGTATATCGCCTTTAAAATATCCGATTTTCTCTATCAAAAACCGGGCCACCCTCTGACGATACCGTTCATCGTGTGTATCGACCACGGTTTGATGGGTTAAAAAATCGGTTATTTCACCGAGTATGAGGTGGTGTCCATTCATGATCCCTTTAACCTCGGCGGTACCCTTTTACGGATTCATTTGAAATAATTATAAGAATATCCTCTCATATTGGCAACCCTAAATAATTCTTTACATAAAAATTCACATCTGAAATAAAGACGGAAAAACAATTGTACAGATACGGTTATCGGTTTAGCATCAGGCCTTTTAAAAGTTGATTTGATGAATTTTTGTGAGGATTTTAAAAAACGGAAAAACGAGTTGATTGCACCCTTTGGCTGCCCAGGCACCCCGTTTAAAGGAAACGTGCACCCTAAAAAGCCGTGCTCTATACGACCTGTCTTTCAACTGGGCAGATTCAGGATCGTTTATTCCAATGCTTTTCAGCATCTAAAATATAAACCATTGGTTTTTTTGTCACCTCTTGGGGATCCGTATCGAACCTGTTTTACCCATACTCTTGAAGTTGTCCAATTTGCCACAACTATCGCCCGTGTATTTTTTATTCAACTCCGATTGTGTAATGAGCCGGTTTTTGATGATGAACCCGCGAATTAAAGAAATTAAAAACCAATTTGAATCATTTGGCCCTTTTATAAAACAAATCAAGAGTCTTTTTGCCGACATGGATTTGGCATATCAGAAGGTCGCCGATGATTATGGGTTTGTATGCCGTGGGTGTGAAGACAATTGCTGCTCGAGCCGTTTTTCACACCACACCCTTCTGGAATTTATCTATTTGCATGTCGGTTTTAAACAGCTGACGGTCGATATCCGGACCGAAATTTTAAATCAAGCTCACAGAAATATAGAAAAAGGGGTAAAAACGGATCAAAAGGATACCGATAATCGTTTGATGTGCCCTGTTAATGTCAACGAACAATGTTTATTGTATCCATTTCGTCCCATGATATGCCGTCTCCATGGCATTCCACATGAACTTAAACTTCCGGACAACAGCATTCAGTATGGTCAGGGGTGTGAAGCGTTTACAAGCCGGCGCAAAGAAAGCACTTATATTCCTTTTAATCGAACTCCCCTTTATACGCAATTGTCTTGCTTTGAAATAAAGCTCAGGCAAAAAATTGGGATTTTCGAAAAAATCAAAATGACAGTCGCTGAAATGCTCATTTTATGAAAACAGCGCAAAGGCCACGATTATCGAAATTTTCATTCTCCAATTTTTTATACAAGAAAGTACCGGTCTTGCATCACTGATATTCAAATCGGACTGAATCGATATGAAATACGTCGAAACCGATAACATCGACAGCCTGCCCGGTATCCGGCTCAAAGCCGATGACCGGTTTTGTTTTCACTGCCACGACGGGCTTGGCTGTTTCAAGCGATGCTGTCACAATCTGAATTTATTTCTATACCCTTACGATATCCTTCAGCTCAAAAATTGTCTCCAAATCACCTCGGATCAATTTTTAGAAGCCTATGTTGACATTGTCCTGCGAGAAGGGAATTTTTTCCCTGAAGTACTTTTGAAAATGAAGCCTGATAAAGGCATGCCGTGCCCATTTATAGCAGACACGGGGTGTCGGGTGTATCAATTTCGACCCCATGCATGCCGCCTGTTTCCGGTGGAACAGGGTCTTTTTTACGATGCCCAAAAAAAACAGACTGAATTGATCCACCTCTTCAGACCGCCTGGGTTTTGCCAGGGACAGTACGAGAAAAAAAAATGGACGCCGCGACAATGGTCCATGAATCAGGAATCGAATCGTTACAACAAGATGACGCATCAATGGGCTGAAATCAAACTTCTGTTCCAAAACGACCCGTGGGGAGGGGAAGGCCCGGACGGGTCTAAATCCAAAATGTCGTTCATGGCAGCGTATAATATCGATCAATTTCGAAATTTTGTTTTCCACAGCAGTTTTTTAAAAAGATACCGTCTGAAACCAGCGTTAAAGAGCCGGATTCGGTCCAATGACACCCCACTTCTAAACTTCGGTATGTCTTGGATCAAATACTACTTGTGGGGCATTAAGAGCACGGATTTTTCCATCCGTTAAAACCGCCGTATTTTACAAAATCCCCTTTGGCATGGAATCCACTGTTTCGCCTCTCCGTCCTGTTTTGCAAGGATCGCAAACCTTTATGCAGTCTTGATCAGAACCAAAACTTGCGTGTTTTTTGAATTGGACCGCCGTTATTCTTTAATGATGTTGGTGAGTACTAATTAAAAAGTGTCTCTTTGCCCCAATAATCCCCGCTGGGTGCTCCCAAATGACTGTTTTAAACACTCTTTTTTTTCACAATTTGTTGGTTCGAAAGTTCTTGACAATTAAAGTTCCGGCTGCTATCGATACTATTTGTTTCAAGGGCAATTTCAGTTTATATCTAATTGAAATTAATCGATTTTTTGTAATTCTATGTAATAATTTGTACCCTTTAAAATATACCTTAAACGGTCACCCGTTTATTTATATTGAAAATTAAAATGACCCCAAAAAAATGATTTTCAGGGGTCTAATTAGAAGGGAGGTGCAAACAAGGGAAGCATAGAACGAGAAGCGGAATGGAAAGGGACTGAAAAAAGTGCAAAACAGCAGTTTTTTGCACAAACGAAGACACAACTTAGGAGGTACCATAAATGCCAAGTTTTGTAATTTCTGAAAAATGTGACGGATGCAAAGGTGGCGATAAAACCGCTTGCATGTACATTTGTCCTAACGATCTGATGGTTCTCGAACCCAATGAGATGAAAGCGTACAATCAGGAACCGGACCAGTGCTGGGAATGTTTTTCATGTGTCAAAATATGCCCCACACAGGCCATTGAAGTGAGAGGGTACGCCGACTTTGTGCCGTTGGGAAGCAGCGTGATGCCGATGCTGGGAACAGAAGATGTCATGTGGACCTGCAAATTCAGGAACGGAAAAATTAAACGCTTTAAGTTCCCCATTCGGACCACTCCTGAAGGACAAGCCAATGCCTATCAGGATCTCAAGGGTAATGATATGGATAGCCAGATGCTGTCAACCGAAGAAGCCGACGGCAAATCCTATTCAGCCCCTGCCGATGGTGAGCTGGTCTAATCGCCGGTTCAGAATCAGAATTGTATTATCGTTACAATCTACTCAAGTACGCTAAGGAGGGAATATGGCATTACCAAATATACCTTTAGGTGAGCTCAAAGCTGTGAGGGATCCTGAAATCGAAGAGCGTGAAGTTGACGTATTAATTGTCGGCGGCGGTATGGCTGCCTGCGGCGCTGCTTTTGAAGTCAAAAAATGGTTGGGTGACGACCAGAGTGTCTTACTCGTGGATAAAGCGGCTTTGGAAAGAAGTGGCGCTGTGGCGCAGGGACTTTCCGCCATCAATACCTTCATCGGAGACAATACTCTTGAAGACTATGTCCGCATGGTCCGAAACGACTTGATGGGCATCGTGCGCGAAGACCTGATTTTTGACCTGGGCTGTCACGTAGACGACTCTGTCTATCTGTTTGAAGAGTGGGGACTTCCCATCTGGAAAAAAACCGAAGAAGGGAAAAACCTCGACGGCAAAAAGGGACAGAAATTGGGAACACTGAAATCGGGCGCCAGCCCGGTTCGCACCGGAAAATGGCAGATCATGATCAATGGTGAATCCTATAAACGGATCGTTGCTGAAGCGGCCAAACTGGCCATCGGTGATGAAAACATTCTGGAAAGGGTCTTCATCGTTGAACTTTTGCTGGATGCCGAAAAGGAAAACCAAATCGCCGGTGCCATCGGTTTTTCCGTGCGTGAAAACAAAGTCTTCATCATCAAATGCAAGACCATGATGGTCGCCTGCGGCGGTGCGGTTAATATTTATCAGCCACGAAGCATGGGTGAAGGTAAAGGCCGTGCTTGGTATCCCGTATGGAACTCAGGCTCCACCTACACTCTGTGCATGAAAATCGGTGCCGAAATGTCCATGATGGAAAACCGCTTCACCCCGGCCCGCTTTAAAGACGGATATGGGCCTGTCGGCGCCTGGTTTCTTTTATTTAAGGCTAAAACACTCAACGGTCTTGGCGAAGCCTTTGCCGACAGCGATGCCGCCAAGGCTGAGCTTGAGCGCTACGCGCCTTATGGAACCGCCGCCATTACACCGACTTGTCTGCGCAACCATTTGATGCTCGTGGAAATGAAGGAAGGCCGCGGTCCGATTATCATGGATACTGTATCCGCTCTGGCGGAACTCGGTAAAACCATGAACAAAAAAGAACTCAAGCATCTGGAATCCGAAGCTTGGGAAGACTTTTTGGATATGACTTGCGGGCAGGCCAATCTGTGGTGCGCCACCAACACCGAACCGGAGAAGAAAAACTCCGAAGTTATGCCGACTGAACCTTATTTGCTCGGTTCCCACTCGGGCTGCTGTGGTCTCTGGACTTCCGGCCCGGATTTGGATTGGGTTCCGGATCAATATAAAATCAAGGCTGACAACGGCAAAGTGTACAACCGCATGACAACCGTCAACGGTCTTTTCACCGCCGGTGACGGCGTCGGTTGCTCCGGCCACAAATTTTCTTCCGGATCTCACGCCGAAGGACGGATGGCTGTCAAGCAGATGGTTCGATACGCTAACGACCACGCCGACTATTCCCCGGCCCTCGCCCAGAGCAACGAAGAACTGGTCGACCTGGTTTACCAACCGGTGCGGACCTATCTGGACCACTGCGAATACTCAACGGCCGCGGATATCAACCCCAACTACCTCAAGCCCAACGGCATGATGTATCGTTTGATGAAGGCCACCCATGAGTATGGAGCCGGTACAGCTACCTTCTACCAGACCAACAGCAAGAATCTGGAAATCGTCATGGAGCTGCTGGAGGGTATGCGGGAAGATAACAAAAAACTGGCCGCCGGTGACCTCCACGAACTGATGCGCGCCTGGGAAATCCAGCACCGCACCTGGACAGTGGAATCCCATCTGCGCCATATCCAGTACCGAAAAGAAACCCGATATCCCGGATTCTATTATCAGGCGGATTATCCGGGTCAGGATGACGAAAATTGGTTATGCTTCGTCAATTCCAAATATGATCCTAAAGAACAGAAATGGGATATCTTTAAAAAAGATTACATTAAGATGTTCAAATAAAAAACCCGCGTATCGGCTTTAAGTCGGTGACAAACAGCCTCCAGGTGCTCGCCGGCGCCTGGAGGCTTTTAGTAAGAATCCACTTTTAAATTCGGTTTACCCTAAGGTGATATTCTATTTGCATGTTTTGTTTTTAAACACCCGAGCCACCCGGCAATAAATCCACTTAGATGTAAAAAAGAAAAATCATAAAGATATCGCCTGATGTAACACCGACTTTTATGATTACCCACAAACGATTCTAATCCGAAACTGTACGGAGGAATAGCATGGCTGAAGAAAAACCGACCCCGTCAAACGGCAGCATACTGGTTGTTGGTGGAGGGATCAGCGGCCTGACGACGGCACTTGAAGCGGCTGAAGTGGGGTATGAAGTTTTTCTAGTTGAAAAAAATCCACATCTGGGCGGAAGGGTATTGCAGCTAAATCAGTACTTCCCCAAGCTATGCCCCCCAACCTGCGGGCTTGAGATTAATTTCAGGAGAATCAAGGATAACCCCTACATCAATGTCCTTACCCTTGCGGAAGTTCAAAAAATTGATGGCGCTCCAGGCAACTACACGGTCACGGTAGAGTTGAATCCCCGATTTGTAAATGAGAACTGTACTTGCTGCGGAGACTGTGCCGCTGCTTGTAAAGTTGAGATTAAAAATGATTTTAATTTTGGAATGGATACGATCAAAGGAGCGTATCTGCCCCATGAGATGGCCTTGCCCGCCCGTTATACGATTTCACCGCAAATCATCGGCACAGAAGATGCCAAGCGGTGTTTCAAAGCGTGCAAATATAATGCGGTAGATCTTGAAATGAAAGCCAAATCAATCGAACTCAATGTCGGCGCCAGTGTCTGGGCAACCGGTTGGGAACCCTATGATGCAGCTCAAATCGACAATCTGGGCTTCGGCAAACATCCGAACATTATCACCAACATGATGCTGGAACGGCTGGCCTCTAAAACCGGACCCACCCAGGGAAAAATTCTGCGGCCGTCGGATGACAAAGAGTTGAAAAGCGTTGCCTTTGTCCAATGTGCCGGCTCCAGAGATGAAAATCATCTTGAATACTGTTCCTATGTATGCTGCATGGCATCCTTGAAACATGCAACCTATATCCGAGAACAATATCCGGATGCTGAAATCTATATTTTTTACATCGATCTCAGGGCGTCGGGTTACCGGTATGAGGCATTCTATCAAAAGATAAAATCGGATGAAAAAATCCATCTGATCAAGGGAAAAGTTGCCGAGGTCAGTGAAGACGCTAACTCCCAAAATATCACAGTGGTCGCCGAAAATGCGGTTACGGGAGAAAAAATAAGGCAAACTGTTGAATTGGCGGTCCTGGCTACCGGCATGCAGCCGACAGCGGCCAAACAGAAACTGCCTGCCGATTTGAAATACACAAAAGAGGGCTTCATTATCAATGATTTCGAGAAAGGGGGTATGTTCGCAGCAGGCTGTGCCAACAAACCGGCGGATGTGGTGTCTTCAAATCAAAATGCCACCGGTATGGCGCTAAAGGCGATTCAAACCCTGGTGAGAAATTAGGAGGTATTTCATGGACAAACAGTACGGTGTTTATGTCTGTACGGGTTGTGGGATCGGGGATTCGCTGGATATAGACGCACTCAGCAAAGTGCCTGACGAAGAAGGGCTCCCTTGCAAAACACACCCATTTTTATGTAGTGGCGAAGGGGTTGCCCTGCTAACAAAAGATATTGAGGCCGGAACCAATAGACTGGTCATTGCGGCCTGTTCCCGCCGGGTCAATTTCGATACATTTCGGTTTGACGGCTGTATCGTTGATCGTGTGAATTTGAGAGAACAGGTTGTTTGGTCACATCCTCGATCTGAATTTCCAAAACTGACGGATGAAGAAAAAGAAGATAAAGAAAACTTTGACCGGGTTCAGATGATGGCTGAAGACTATCTGAAAATGGGCATGGCGCGGGTTGAAAAGATCAATCTGGCCGAACCTTACAAAATCGAATCTATGAGCCGGAAAATTCTGGTGATTGGCGGGGGTGTGACCGGGATGTCCGCTGCACTCGATGCCGCCGATTGTGGTTATGAAGTCACCATCGTGGAAAAAGAAACCATTTTAGGCGGTCATGGCAACTATTGGCGAAAGCAGCTTCCCCTGGCGTACCCTTACGAAAATTTGATACCACCGGTTATCAGCGATAAAATTAACGGAGTTAACGCACACTCAAAAATCACGGTCAGAACGGAAACCGTCGTGGCCCGTATCGCCGGTGAGCCGGGCCAGTTTACCGTGACGTTTAAAAAGCCTGGTGATAAAATTGAATTCGACGTCCCTTTTCCGCTTCCGGATGAAATGAAAGTGGACGAGAAAGGGAAAGACCTGGATGCTGAAAAACTTCATGAGGCATTTATGGAATTCAATACCGGAAAACAAGATATTTTAACTTTAGATCCGGATGGAGAACTTTTCGGTGCGGTTATTCTCGCCGCCGGATGGCGACCCTATGAACCTGAAGAAGGCGAATTTGCTCATCTGGGATTCGGAGATTTGCCGGATGTCGTTACCAACGCACAATTTGAAGAAATTGCCGGCAAGGGAAAGATCATCCGTCCCTCGGACGCCAAGGAAGCCAGATCAATCGTATTTGTACAGAGTCCGGGAGGTGGAGATGACAGCGATTTTAAATATGCCGGTGCCGTCACCAGCCTCATTTCTCTAAAACAGGCAAAATATGTTCGGGAAGATTATGCTGACGGGAAAGCCTTTATTTTTTATCAGCACATGCGCACGCCCGGATTGTCTGAAAATTTCTATAAAACCATCCAGCAGGATCCGGGAATTTTTCTCACCAAGGGCGAGGTAACCCGCGTCTCAAAGAACGGAGACGGCCTTATCGTTGAAGCCGACAACACGCTTCTGGGTGAAAAAATTCAGGTCAAAGCCGATATGGTTGTTCTGGGTACCGGAATGGTCCCCAGAACCAAGGATGACCCTATCGTCAACATGGCGTACCGCCAGGGCCCGGCTTTCAGGGACAACGCCATATTTAACGAATTTGCGGATTCCAACTACATTTGTTTTCCATACGAAACCCAGCGCACCGGTATCTATGCGGCTGGGGCCATTCGCCGGGCCCTGACCGTCGAAGAATCGGTTGAGGATGCCGCAGGAGCCACACTCAAGGCCATTCAATGTCTGGAATCCGTTCATCGCGGCGTTTCAGTCCACCCCAGATCAGGCGACATGTCCTACCCTGATTTTTTCTTTCAGCGCTGCACCCAATGCAAGCGTTGCACCGAAGAATGCCCTTTTGGCGCTCTGGATGATGATGACAAAGGAACACCCAAACCAAATCCGGCGCGTTGCAGACGGTGCGGAATCTGTATGGGTGCCTGTCCCGAAAGGATCATCGGTTTTGCCGACTACAGCATCGACTCGGTGGGATCAATGCTCAAAGCGGTTGGAGTGCCGTCTGAAGACGACTATGAAGAACCGCCCTTTCGGATTTTGGGTCTGGTCTGCGAAAATGATGCCTATCCAGCGCTTGACATCGCCGGACTCAACGGGCTTTCATATTCAGCGGATGTTCGGTTCATTCCTGTGCGGTGTCTCGGGTCGGTTAATGTCATCTGGATTAAAGATGCCCTTGCCCAGGGGATGGACGGTGTTTTTCTGCTGGGATGTAAATACGGCGATGATTACCAGTGTCACTTTATAAAAGGTAGTGAACTGGCGGATGTTCGGATGAAAAAAATCAGTGACGCTCTTTCCAGCCTGGCATTGGAAGAGGAACGCGTGGCCCAATTTGAGGTGGCTATTGATGACTATGATAAACTTCCAAAAATCATCAATGACTTTGTTGACATGGTCGAAAATCTGGGTCCGAACCCGTTTAAAGGTTTCTAACCCGATAATTTTGACAATCTCGGAAAAAGTTTTTAGTAAGCGACATTGAGTCATTTCGGAGATAGCGAAGCATCTCATGGATTCTGAAAAGAGTCGCAAAGAAAATAAAATAGGACTTTTTACGAAACTATCAATTTTGATGTCGGTTGAAACCCAACTGCTTATGGAAAAACCGGCAATACAAAGGAGGTATTGATATGGCGAACACATACCATGTTGAGCCTGATCTGAAATTTATTGATGAGGTGGGTCAGCTGGGCGGTCAGGACCTGAAAAAGTGTTTTCAATGCGCAACTTGTGCCGTCGTCTGCCCCATCTCTCCGGACAGTAAACCGTTTCCCCGAAAAGAAATGATTGCCGCCTCTTGGGGACTCAAAGATAAATTGGTTGGAAACGCGGATATCTGGTTGTGTCATAATTGCGGTGATTGTACCACCCTCTGCCCACGTGGCGCCAAGCCGGGTGAGACTATGGCCGCAATTCGATCCTACACAATTTCCGAATATGCGATGCCGAAACAGCTGGCCCAGGCGCTGAAGGATCCCAAAAAGCTTCCGGTTCTGTTTGCTGTCCCGGCGGTTATTTTTCTGGCCATCGGCCTGATTCTGAAATTTTTCGGCATCAATTGGCTTAATTTTTCTCTTGATGGGGATTTTGTCTGGCAGGCACAATACATCAATAATTATCTGGTGGACCTCATCATGATTCCGACCCTATTTGGTTCCGTAGCGATTTTTGCTCTGAGTCTGAAACGGTTTTTAACCGATATTCACAAAAATGCACTTTTGGAAGGAAAAACCGAAAAAGAGAAAATCGATCCGATCGGTTTTGCCCGTGCATTGATCACGATTGTCCCGACCATTTTAACACATCGACAATTTAACGACTGTACTGAAAACCGGGAACGGTCCACATTGCACATGATGATTCTCTTTGGTTTTATCGGGTTGTTTGTTGTGACAAACTGCTTTTTAATCGCGGAGTGGGTTCTTCATATCGAAGGACCTTATTCGCAGTTCAATCCGGTAAAATGGCTGGGTAATATTGCAGGTGTGGCTTTGGTGGTCGGGGGGTTGTTTTTTCTCAAAAACCGTTTGAGTGATAAAGATCAAGTCTCGAAATATTGGGATTGGTATCTAATCGGTTTGGTTCTCGCGTTGGGATCAACCGGTCTTCTAACGGAAATGGCCCGACTCGGCGGACTGGCAATCCTTTCAACTGTTATCTACTTCCTTCATCTGATGTTCGTCTGGTGCCTGTTCGCATACACGCCTTTCTCAAAACTGGCGCATCTGGTCTACCGGACTGTGGCCATGACCTACAACGAATATTCCGGCCGGACATAACCCGATAAAACGCAGAACAAACACAAAAAAAAGGAGGCCCAAAAAGAGCCTCCTTTTTATTTTTCCGGTTTTCTACATCGTGCCCGCCCGCAAATGAACAAGTTTTTGCCTGATCAGGGCCGACACGGGTTTGCCGTCCTCGCAAAACGGGCCAGGAAGGCGGATGTACTTGACGCCATAATCGGAAACCCGCACCAGAACGCCGAGCAAGACAAAAAGGACCATTTATGTATGGACACTCCTATGGGTTGAACTAATTTCCCGTGGCAGCCCCATGCAGTTTGATTTCAACCTTTTCAGTCAGCCCTTCATAGTAACTCCTGAGAATAGCGACAACCTCATCACGGCCAAAATGATCGGGCAGATCCTCACCCTCGGAAAGCATTTTTCGCAATATGGTTCCTGAAAGCAGGACACGATCATTTTTTCCATGCGGACATGTTTTAAGTGAAGCCATCCCGTCACATTTATAACAATAGAATGTCCAGTCGATTTTCAATGGGACACAGAGCAGGCCCTTTCCTTCTTTTTCCGGACATGGAATTTTGTCGAAAATCGTCTGGGCCTCGAACATCCCGTAAAAATCTCCCACACCGGCATGATCACGGCCAATAATCATTTTGGAGCATCCGTAGTTCTGACGGAAAGTGGCATGCAACAGCCCTTCCCGCGGGCCGGCATACCGCATATCCAATGGGTACCCGCCTTGCAGAACCTTTTCTTCAACAAAATAATTTTTTACCAGGCTATCGATACACTTCACTCGGACCTCAGCTGGGATATCACCCGGCTTTAAATTTCCAACCAAAGAATGAATAAAGACACCGTCACAAACTTCCACAGCGATTTTACAGAGGTATTCATGGCTTCGATGCATCGGATTTCTAAGCTGAAGTGCGGCGACTTCGCTCCAACCTCTTTCGTCAAAAATTTTACGGGACTCTTCCGGGCGCATGTAAATGCCGGCATATTTGACGGGATACTCTCCCTCACTCAGCACCTTGACCGGTCCAGCCAGGTTCCAGGCTTTCTGACTCATAACCATCTGAACCCCCGGGTGATCTTCTTCCGCAATTTTCCAGAATTCCTCTGTAGTCGCCGTCCCTTCACCCATGAAAATTTTTTCACACTCATATTTTTTGTCCGCTGCCGTCATCTCATATTTTTCAACAACGGTCATGGTTCCCATGATCTCGTCACCCTCGGGATCATAGAGTGAAATTTCATCCCCTTCATTGATGGCATCCGAATCTTCCTTGGATACATCCAGCGTCACCGGTACCGGCCAGAAAGTTCCATCGCTTGTTAGAAAATCATCACACACCCCTTTCCAATCATCCCTTGTCATAAAACCGGTTAAAGGACTGAAACCACCGATGCCGATCATGATCAGGTCGCCCTTGACCCGCGGTGAAATTTCAACCTTTTTTAAGCCCTCGGCTTTCTTAATTTCTGCTTCCAGTTCAGCGCCTTCGAGCAGGCAGCACGTCAAGCCTTTGCCGCCATGGGGTGGAATTAATTTTGACATGTTTTCTCCCTCCTTTTAACATTTTATTTATATGATCTGCTGATGCAGATGAGTCCATTGATCAGTTAAAGGGACTTAAATATTAAGTTAAAAAAACATTTGTCAACGTGCAATTAACGGACTGCTGGAAACCGAAAAAATCGTTTGAATCCGGTAAATAGTGCTTGAACAAAAAATCATAGTTTTCGTTCGAGCACCAAAAACAACAGGCTGTTTGGGTTCAAAAGATTTTAAAAAAACGATTTCCATACCCCTGTATTGATATGAACAAAGACCCATGCCATGAGGACATGGGCCTTATATTTAGCGATAACACTGTTTATACGACGCCGGCGACCTCTTCTTTTACGGTAACCGCGACTTTAAACAACACCGTTAGGATAATAAAGCCGATGGCCCAAACCCCGAGGGTAATAGCAATTTCAGGTAGTGTCGGCATGTATTCAACAACATGGTGGAGGGGGGATGGAACAAAGCCACCGGATATCATCCCGAGCCCTTTGTCGATCCATGTTCCGACAAATACAGCCACACAGGCAATCATCAGAATGCTCTCATTTTTACGTGTAACCGGATTGACCAGCAAAATAATGGACACGACCATGAGAATGATTGAAGTCCACATCCATGGCACCAAAGCGTTATGCCCATCAAGCCCGACAAAAAGATATTTAAAATGATCCATATGTTCCGGAATACCACTGTAGAAGACCACGAACACCTCAGAGAGAAGAAAAAAGAGATTAATGATAATTCCGTATGTCACAATTTTGGCCAACGTTTGGATCGCTTCTTTTCCCGGATCAAATTTGGTTAATTTTCTGACAATCAGGCACAACAAAATTAACAGCGCGGGACCCGCCGCAAACGCCGATGCCAGGAATCGGGGTGCCAAAATGGCTGTAAGCCAGAACCCTCTTCCCGGAAGACCGGAGTACAGAAATGCGGTAACCGTATGGATGCTGACCGCCCACGGAATCGATATATAAATCAAAGGCTTTATCCATTTAGGGGGTAAAACCGCATTCCGTTCCGCCTCCAACATTTTCCAGCCGATAACAATATTTAATAACAGATAGCCGTTCAATACGATCATGTCCCAGAATAGAATTGAACTGGGTGTGGGATAAAGTATGACATTTAAGACCCGCATGGGTTGCCCCAGATCCACAAAAATAAAGAGAAGTCACCTGCTCACCAAATCAACAGATAAAAACTTTCCTAAAATTGTGATTTTTCCGAAGGCCTTATGATTATGCAGATAATAGGGTAGGACCACCATCACCGCCGATGCCGCTACCCCGACTAAAAAAGTGAACTGGGCAATGTAAAGTCCCCACGTGACATCACGGCTCATACCTGTGATTCCCAGCCCGAAACTCAACTGCCACATATAGAAAATAAAACCGATAGCGGCCACGACCATCAGAGCCGCCATCCACCCGAAATACCGCTTACCGCCTGTTAGCGCTTTCTCAAGCATATCCACCTCATACAATGTAGTATACGGCCGGGCCGGTACCCAGGGCCTGTTTTCGCCGTATGGTGTAATTGGATCTCAACAATTCTCTGACCTCAGAATCCGGATCTTCAAGATCTCCAAAAGCAAGAGCATTATTTGATGCCTCCACACATGCGGGAATTTTTCCCACAGCCAGTCGCTCAGCACAAAAATTACATTTTTCGACCACCCCTTTCATGCGGGTCGGAAATTCAGGGTTCTTCGCCTTGATAAAAGGCCTTGGATCTCTGAAATTAAAGCTGCGCGAACCGTATGGGCATGCCGCCATGCAAAATCGACAACCGATACACCGATGAAAATCCATCAGCACGATGCCGTCATCTCTCTTAAACGTCGCCTTGGTCGGGCATGCTCTGACGCATGGTGGGTTTTCACAATGGTTGCACAACACCAAAAAAGGTAAATGCGCCATCCGATCGGAAAGAAATCTGGTCAATTTGGTCGGAAAAGCGTGCTTATATTCTTCCTCCCAAATCCATTTGATCTCGTGCCGTTTATTTCCAAATTCAGGGATGTTGTGTATTTGGTGGCAGGCCTCGATGATCGGCTCAAGGTCTTCAGTCGATTCAAATTTTCGGGTATCAACGACCATGGCCCACTGCTTTGCCGTGAGGGCTTTTTCATGTTCCGAAACGGTCCCTTGCTTGTTGCCGCCTTTACCAGATGCCGCAAACAGGTCGATAACCGGCTTTGAACCCATCCCCAATGCAGAAATTCCTGCGATCTTCAGGAATCTTCTTCTGCTTTTTTTCATCTCTCTTTCTCCTTCGGGTTATCAATATGGCAGTTCCAGCAATTGGGTTTTACCGAAGCATAGCTGTGACAGCTATCACAAAATTCCTTTTTATTTGAGTGGCAATCCAAGCATGTATTGGAAAGACTCATTTGAAATTGTCTTCCTTTAGTGTCAATGCTCATCCGCTTCCCGCCTCTGACAACCGTTTCTCTCCAGGTACTTAACAGTTGCATGTGATTTGTTTTCATGAACTCTTTGGGGAGGACACATTCTTTTTCTGCCAGTGCTTTTTCAGTCAATTGCGGAATCGGGGGGGGGGCGGCTTTCCCCCGGTTGTACCAAAAAGGGAATGTGGTGATGATTACAAAAATAATCAGCCCCACCGTTACTTTCCCTTTATCGTACATCTGCTTATTATTCGTCATCATCACCCTCCATTCCGGGTATGGGTTCGCTGCGCAGATCAGTGGTTCTTTCATTCTGACCGGGCAGGATCAATGCGTTTGCAACCAACTCGTGAACACCGGTAACATCCACGTCGGGAACCCAATATTCCAATGAAGCCGGTAGAGCCGCCCGATCGATCGCACAGATACAGGCCACCATATTGACCCCATGCTTTTCATTAACATACTTAACGGCATTGGCTCTCGGCAGACCTCCGATCATCCGGAGTTCCATATTCTCCCCGGCGTTCAGCCCCGAGCCACTGCCGCAGCAGAAGGTCTGTTCCCGGATGGTGTTCGGCGGCATCTCATAAAAATTATTACAAACATTCTTGATAATATAGCGAGGCTCGTCCAAAAGTCCCATACCTCTGGCGGTGTTACACGAATCGTGGAAGGTTACCGACAAATGATCGTTGCGGCTGGGGTCCAGTTCGAGCTTTCCGTGCTTGATCAAATCGGCGGTAAATTCAGCGATGTGAACTACTTTGGTCGATTTCGCGTTTTCAAACCGGGTTCCGGTAATCGGGGAAACCGGCTCTTCCAAAAAGGCGGGAGGACCATTCATAGTATCCATATACTGGTGAATCACCCGCCACATATGTCCACACTCTCCTCCTATAATCCATTTCACCCCCAACCGTTTGGCTTCTGCATACATCTTTGAATTGAGCCGCTTCATGGTTTCATGGGAGGTAAAAAAACCGAAATTACCCCCTTCAGACGCATATGTGCTCCATGTGATATCAAACCCGTATTTTTCCTTGAGGTAATGAAAAAGGAGCATATACCCCATGCAGGTATATGTTCCAGGATCAGCAAATACATCTCCGGAAGGGGTAATAAAAAGGATATCCGCCCCTTTTTTATTAAAGCTGGGCTCGACTTGAATACCGGTAACCTCCTCAAGATCCTCCACAAAAAACTCTAGCATATCCTTAAAGGCATGGGGCTGGATGCCCAGGTGATTCCCGGTCCGGTAACAATTGGCCACAGGTGTGGCAATCCAATCGATATTAAGTCCCAGAAGATTGAAAATCTCTCTGGCCATAATCGTAATCTCAGCCGTATCGATGCCATAAGGACAAAAGACGGAACATCGCCGGCACTCCGTGCATTGAAAGAAATAGTACCACCACTCCTTTAACACATTGATGGTCATTTCTCGGGCTCCGGCGAATTTTCCAAATATTTTACCGGCTTTCGTAAAATCGTTGCGGTACACTGAACGAAGGAGTTCAGCGCGCAGAACAGGCATATTCTTGGGATCTCCGGTTCCGATGAAAAAATGGCACTTATCCGCGCAGGCACCGCACCTGACGCAGATGTCCATAAACACCTTGAAAGAGCGAAATTTATCCAATCGTTCTTTGATACCGTCGAAAACAATATCCTTCCAGTTGTCCGGAAGTTTCCAATCTTCCTCCAAAGGATTCCACGGTCTTGCGTTTGGGAGGTTTAGATATTCAACACTTTTTGGATTTGAAGCATAGCAGTACATCCCTTTACGAATAGTGACCGGTGTGTCCATCCATCCGGTCCGGGGCGGTGTCGCCTTAATATTGGATAGCAGCTCTCCAGGTTTTACAAGCTGATCTGACATTCCCTACTCCTTTTCCTCTTGAGGAGCCGCTGCCTCTTCTTTTTGAGGAACAGCTTCGATTTCTTTTTCCACCGGAATTCCAGCTTCTACCATTTTTTCCCTGAACTCGTCCTCATATTCCTGGTATGTATGTACCTTGACAGGATAGTTCCAGGGGTTCGTGTGGTGGACCTCCCGGGTGTTGTTGGCCAGATTTCTGGTGGGGCTCATGAAAATCCCGCCCGAGTGCATCAGTTTGCTAGATGGGAAATAGGCAAAAAGAACGCAGACTAAAAATAAATGCGCATAAAAAATCCCCCCGACGCCTTGCGGAATGATGGGTTGAAATGTCACCAGTCCCATAGCCAGGCCTTTTATTCCGATCACATCCACTCGGGTATAATATCGCATCAGAATACCTGAAACAGCGATACCGATTATCAAAAAGAGTGGAAAGTAATCTGCAGGAAGCGAAATATATCTGACTTGAGGGATAAAAATCCGTCTTAGTAACAGATAAACAACTGCAGCTAAAAGCACAAAACCGGACAGCATAATTCCTGGAAGGCCGACTTGAAGAAATCCATCCAGTTTATCCAAAAATTGGAGGGCTCTGGGTACCGGTTCCAGAAAAAACCGAAAATGTCTGATCAGTACCATAAAGAATGCGTAATGGAACGCAATGGCACCGATCCACAGCCATTTTTCCCACTCGTATGATATTCGGTTTCCCTCTTTTAATCGATATTTGGTATTTCTGAAAAGAGATCGAAAGCAAAAAATTTCAAAAAACATTCTGACAATGACACCCACACCCGTAGAAGGGTTGTCAATACGGGCCGGTTTAATCCAGGGAAGGGATTTTTGCTGACCGCAGGTCGAAGGGATACGAAACGGAACCGGTGAACGCGCCCAATCCACCACCCGATAGATAAATCCGAGGATGAAGGTGACTACTGCCAAATATGGAATAATAACACCAAAAAGAACTTCAAGACCGGTCACTTCAATACCTAAATAGGCGAGCAGAAAAAGGGCTACAACCGCCATCAGGGAAACCATGTAATTAACGTTCATTGACCGTTACCTCGCTTCTGGTCTTGTGTAGACGGCCCGCTTTGTATCCATAGAAGGCCACGTTGTGATTAATGATGTTAGTCTATATTTTCGCCGGCTTCCGGTTCCTCACGAATCAGCCCTGCTCTTTCAAATGCACTGAATGTACGATTTTTCATCTCATTGGCTTTCAGTTCATAGATTTTTTCCCGGCATTTGACATACGTATCAAAAGCTAACAAAAGCAGTTCGTCTATCCGGTCGTCCAGCAAGGAGATCTCTTTTGCGAAGGCTTCGATTTTTCGGTTTTCTTTCAGATCGTCTCGGACAATTTTCTTTAGATACAATATAAAGCGGGTGGCTTGGGAAGGTGAGAAGTTCTGAACGGCCCTGATTCGGACGATCGGATCCAAAACCGAAACCAGGACCTCCGGCTTTATATCATCGAAAAGCGCATCGAAAAGACATTCTAGAGCCTTTGAGGTAATATTTCCAACCGGATTCCCAAAGGGGTCTTTCTGGCCCTTTAAAAATTTTACCGCATCTGCCGGATAGGCATCAATTACCGCGTTGAACCACTTCTGAACCAGATGGTTTTTTCTTTGGTTTAGTACTGTTTTCAGCCCCATGCGAATTCCAATCCCGAATATGGCGCCCTTTGTGGATATGCCCCGCTCCATCACCAAACGGCTGGAGTTCTTCGTGAAGGGATCTATAAAAAGCTCAAGAGGGAATCTATAAACAAGTTAAAAAATCATGTCAAGAATAATTGAAAAAAATAAAACCTTCAGGTACTTTTTATCACTGTCGGAAAAAACTGAATAAAATTCAACATATTGACTTTATTTATGTTTTGAGCTAAAAAGGCCCTTTCATGAAACAGTTTCGGCCGAAGGTAGGGAGCAAAAAAATAGATTCCCGGCCCAGAGGAGCAGACTTTAGTTTGCTCCTGAAAAGGGCTTATTTTTAGCAAATTGAAAAACTCGAAGTGCTTCAAGCGAGCTAAAATGACTCAATTGATGGTATCGCGTTACATGGCTGTTTTTATATAATCGATAGAATTCCTTAACTTTAGCTCCCCTCAGATCACTTCAAATTTTAGGCACTTTTAAGGTCTTCTGCAGAGCCGGATATCTCTAACCCGGCCCCGAGGAGCAGGTTTTTCAAGGCCGAATAAAGGCGCTGAGAACTTTCACCATTATTAATCTTGAATCATTTAAGGATTTGTTTTTGCCAAAAGGGTGTTCCGGTGAATACCCAGTTTTTCAGCGGCCTTTTTTTTGTTGCCGTCCACGGTTTCAAGAATATCGGAAATATACTGCTTTTCAAATGAATTTACCGCTTCTTTCAATGTCTTGCCCTTGAATTCTCTTCTTCTTGGACCGGAGGTGGGAATGTCGTTTTTTCGGATAACGGGGCCCGGAGTTATGGTAAAGAGTCTTTCCATCAAATTCTGAAACTCTCTGATATTTCCAGGCCAATCATAATTCACCAGGGTATTGACAGCTCCCTGGGAAAACTTCTTTTCTGGAAGTCCCGTCTGCTTGGAAAATCGGGTCGTAAAGTGATCTAAAAGCAAGGGAATGTCGCCTCTGCGCTCCCTCAGTGGGGGGATCGTGATAGGAAATACTTTTAATCGGTAATAAAGGTCTTCTCTGAATCCACCTTCTTCAATCATCACTTCGAGATCTTTGTTAGATGCAGCGATAAACCGGATGTCGAGCTTAATCACTTTGCTGCTCCCCAATCTTTCAAGCTCCTTTTCCTGGATGATCCTCAGCAATTTTGCCTGCATGCTGATATCCAGAGTATCAATATCATCTAAAAAAATCGTTCCTTTGTTACCCAGTTCCAATTTGCCGATACGAGTGTTCACCGCCCCGGTGAAAGCACCCCTGCAATATCCGAACATCTCGCTCTCCATCAATGTCGCCGGAATGGCAGCACAGTTGGAGACCACAAAAGGATCTTTGCTCCTCTGGCTCCGTTTATGGATGGCCCGGGCAACCAACTCCTTACCGGTGCCGCTCTCGCCTTGAATCAGTACCGTGCCATCGCTTTGAGCGATAATGGCGATCAGCTCAAATATCTTCATCATTTTTGGATCTTTCCCCACCATCTTTTCAAAGGGACGGCACCTTTCCAGTTCCGTTTTCAGATAAGTGACTTCCATCAACAGCGCACGCTTTTCAAGCGACCGGGCGATGATCGACAGGATGTCATCTACATTGAACGGTTTCATGATATATTCGTAGGCACCTAATTTAATGGCCTTAACAGCGATCGGCACTTCTTTCACTGCCGTTACCATGATGATTTCTACAGAGGAATCGATGCTTTTCATTTCTTTTAGCAACTCGAGTCCGCCTGTGTCAGGCAACAGAATATCTAAAAGAACCAAATCCACTGCATTTTTTTTAAACTTATCAATTGCCTGGAGTCCGTTTTCCGCCAAAATCAGGTTATAATCATCTTTCAAAATCATTTTAAACGATTGACGGATACCGCTCTCGTCATCCACCACCAGAATCGTTTCCTTTTTAGCCAAAGCCATACAAGAACCTCCGACTCCCTATGAAGTTTTGATCCGATTATATCGACTTTACATTACAAATAGATGGAACGGCTGAACATGATAAAATAAAACATATGCAACACCGGCACGGATCGTATTTTGAAAAGGCGATTTATAGTAGGCATATATATCACAACCGCCCCAAATATCGATCTATTTTTTCAATTTTCTCATAAAATCGAATTTCATCACCATCATTTTTTAACTCCCGGTGCTTTTAAGACTAAAGCACACAAAAACGTGCATCCCTGCACGATGATATGTTCATCCAACATAATTTTTTTTGATTTTTTTTCACAACCGGAACTGTCTCTCAATTTATCAGAATAGATATTTAAAAAACGGAACGAACCGTAAATTCAATTCAGAATCTGAAAAAACCCACGTTCTCATCATTAATAATAGGCCTAACATCCTAATAACATACCATATATTGTATGTCCATGGTAAAAAGTGGTGAATCTCTAACAGATTCATTGATGATCTAAAAATAAGGTGTTATGAAAACTCAAACTGAGTTTTTGGGTTTTACTAAAAAAATAAAATGAAAATTCGGAGTTGGCACACTTATTGATAGATTTGATAGATACAGCCGATAAATACGGGTTGGATAACTTTCAATAACTAACCGGGTAATCGAAAATTGCATCTGAGTTCCTTTCTACAATCGCCGGGCAATGTCTATTTGTATCAAAGAATCGGATGGAAAGCCACTTATCGCTACCTGACGATTTTAGGAAAATTTTATTTTTCTTATAACAGAAAAGAAAGCCGGCTGATCAAACAGGCCGTAGACAACGTATTTGAAAACTATAAAACCCCATCAGAAATAAATACCCTAACCAAAACAATTTTCCAGGGCATTATCTGGCATTATTTTGAAAAAATTTTTAACGCTTATTCTTCCACGGCGACTCTAAAGCGTTTTTTACAAACCCACGTTGAAAGCCAAACCTTAAATTATGCAAAAACCGAACTGTCCAAAGGCAAAGGGGCGATTCTTTTCACCGGCCATTTCGGTGGCGTTGAGTTGATTCCAGCTTATCTCGGGTTGAACCGGTTTCCCGTATCCATTGTTGCAAAATTCAAAACCAACAAATTGCGGAATCAGTCTATCCTGAAAGCCCGGCAATTTTCGACTCAAATTATCGACCCGGAACGAACACCCAATACTATTAAAGCCATTTGTCAAAGTCTCAAAGAGAATCGTCTTGTCATTACGCAATGCGATGAAATCGACGAATGGCGGCCTAGCCGCCGAGACTGCTTATTTTTTTTAAAAAAGTTCACGAAACTAGATAAGACCATGAACATCCTGTTAAAGCGGACCAAGGCCAGCATCCTTTTCGGGATAATGCATCGGACTCGGGATTTCGGCTACCAATTTAACTTGACTCCCATGCAAGAAATGGAGAAACATGTCCGATCTACTCCCAATCCGTCCATGGGTGAAATCCTGTTGAAATTTCTCGAGTCTAATATTTATCAATATCCGGAAGAATGGTATCAATGGAAAAAGTACTCTCAGATAGAAACCGTTCCAATAGGATCGGATTTTATAGAAAAATCCGGATCTGTGCCGTGGTACAGCCCGTCTTTTTCCCAAATATAATAACCCCGTCTGTTTTTCTTCATACCACCGGTTCCTTTTTGAATTCATTCAATCAATCCGGATTCTAATATGGAAAAAGAAGTCAGCTGCATCAATTCAAACGCCATATTGAGTTATATCAAAGCTCACAATAACGGAAACTGTTCCTTTTTGCTGGAAAATCTGGATCCGGATATTGACGGCTTTCAGGATTCTGAAGCCTTTTTAAGCGATTCCAACAACTGGATTTCAAGCGCCGTTGCTTCCAAATTATACAAACGAGCAAGATTGTTTTTAAATGATGAGATGACGGCGTATAAAATTGCCCGGTTTGCCATTGAACGAACTGATTTGGGATTTAGAAGTCTGATGGTTAAAATTTTCGGGTCTTACGATATCGCCCTTAAGAACGTCCAGAGAATCAACGCCAAATGGAACAGAAATAAAAGTATCGAAGTCATAAAAACCCAAAAGAATGAGGCCATTATCCGCCTGCACTGGAATTCGGAAATGGAGGTTTCCAAGGATATCTGTCTTTATAATCAGGGTATCTACACCTTTATGCCGATTTTGTGGGGAGGCCAACCCACCCATCTTAAAGAACACGCCTGCTATTTTGAAGATGCACCATATTGCGAATACCATCTAACGTGGAAAAGCAGGAAACGATTTTTCAGTTTTGTTTCCAACTTTTATCAATCCAAATCCGTTTTAATGGAAACCATCAAGGAGATTGAGAAGAGCAAAGAAATCATTGAGCAGAAGTATGCGGAGGTCAACCGCTTAAATATTAAGCTGAATCAGAAAATAAGGCAGCTTACGGCCATCCAGGAAACTGGAAAAGCTATTTTGTCGGTTTTGGATTTAAAAAAACTTCTGGCTGTAATCATGAATCTTTTGACAAAAGTTTGTCAAATAAACCAGGCGACGATTATGCTGGTCAATGAAAAGAAAAAATGCCTCGAATACCAATATGGCGTCAGTTATGGAGGTGAAGTACCGGCAAATATTAAGGACTACAAGGTTCCGTTAGATCGACTGAGCAATATTCTGGTTCGTGTTGCCAGTACCGGCCAATCGGAATATATTCCGGAAGTAAAGCGGTCTAAACTCAGAAAGAGCAATCTGTTATTAACCCAAGCCAAACCCACTTCGGTATATGTTGTTCCACTCATCACCCGATCAAAGGTCATCGGTGTCATTGCAACAGATGCCGTTGGCGCCCAGGGCGTCCCCCAGGAAACACGTGAAACCCTTGAAATATTTGCGCCGCAAATTGCCATAGCCATCCAGAACGCCAAGCTCTACAAGTATTTGGAAGAGCGGATGACGGAACTTGAACAATCCCGAGCATTGCTCAGCAGAGCTGAAAAATTATCCTACCTGGGAAATCTGGCAGCCCGGTTAGCACACGAAATCAAAAATCCCTTGACCGCCATCGGCACGTTTATTCAATTGCTCCCCAAAAAGTTTGATGATGAGGAGTTTCGCACGAAGTTTTATCAAATTGCCCTTGAGGAGACAAACCGCGTTAATAATCTCATTACAGAGTTGCTGGATTTAAGCAAACCGCGGGAAACACGGTTTGAGCTGGATGATCTGAATGGGCTTATTGAAAAGATGGTTTTGCTTGTATCCCCGCAAAGCAAGGCCAAAGGCATCCAAGTCACGACTCGGTTTGATCCGTCGGCTGAAACGGTTTGGATGGATTCTGAAAAAATAAAACAGGTCATTTTGAATTTGCTTTCAAATGCCATCGATTTTACACCTCAAGCTGGAAAAATTGAAATTATCACCCGCAGCAGAAAAGAAAGAGATGGGTCCGAATCCATCGACATCGAAGTTACAGATACAGGGGAAGGTATTCCTCGCTCTAGCATTAATTCCATCTTTGACCCCTATTTCACCACCAAGCATAAAAGTTCCATGCACAGCGGCACCGGTTTGGGGCTGTTTATTGCCGACCAGAATATAGAAAACCATGGTGGCACCATAGAAGTAAGAAGCAAAGTAAACCAGGGTACCACCTTTATCGTTAGACTTCCCAAAAGTAAACCTTGACGATTCCCCTCCCGTGTGAAAAGTATATCCCCAATAAAATGATTCAAATTGAAAAAGTAAATATATACCAAATCTCACTCCCCTTCTCCGGGCATTTTCCACATCATCAAAGCGAAGGAAAATGCGCGGAAAATATCATTTGTGAATTAATCGCCGACCAGGGAACCCTGTATGGGTACGGAGAGGGGGCCCCAAGAAATTTTGTGACGGGTGAAACCCGGGAAAGTGCTGTAAAAGATATCACCCGTTTTGTATCTGATGGCCGGTTTCCAGCTCGAATAGATCACATTTCTCAGATATGGAAATTCATCGATGCTATTGACGATGTTAAAACCCATCAATCAGCCATCTGTGCTCTTGAGATGGCCCTGCTGGACGCCATCGGAAAAAAACAAAACCGCTATCTGACCGCCTACTTTTCCAATGATTTCTTTACCGATACGATCTGCTATGGCGCTATCATCCCCCTTTTGGATAAAGTAAAAACACGCCGGCTCTGCCGCCAGATTCAAGAGACAGGAATCACCCGGATCAAGTTAAAAATGGGAGCATCCTTTACCCAAAACAAAGCGAACCTTGAAATCATCCACGACACGTTTCAAAACGGTTATAATTTAAAAGTCGATGTTAACTGCGCTTGGGATGAACGTATGGCACTCGAGAACCTCCCACTGATCAAAGAATTTGATATCCGGGTCGTTGAGCAACCCATGGAGCCGGGTCAATCCGGTTATGCTAAACTTGCAAAAAAATTATCTTCCATGGGCGTTTTGCTTATGGCCGATGAATCAGTTACTTCTCTTGACGATCTATTCCGGATGGTCGCGGAAAAAGATTTCACAATGGTCAACATCCGACTTTCAAAATGCGGCGGTTTTAGAAATTCACTCAAAATGATCAAGCTGCTCAGAAAAGAGAACATCCCATTTCAAATTGGATGTCATCTTGGGGAATCGGGTGTTTTATCTGCTGCGGGAAGAGTTTTATCACTGCTCAGCAAAGACGCGGTTTACCATGATGGTTCATATGATGCGTTTTTACTAAAAGAAAATATCACCCAAAAGCATGTCATGTTCGGCAAAGAGGGAATTGCGGGGTCGTTGGAAGGACCGGGACTGGGAGTCGAGATCAGCAAGCCTCAGCTGGAGCGGCTCTGTGACAAAGTAACCCGTATCGCCCTGCCCTAACTTGAATAAACCTGATGTCGAAATGGTTCACAAAAAAACGATAATGGGCAAATTACGGGGTTTTAAAAGGTTTTTGGATGCGTTCTAAAGGAGACTCCGATGCAGCAACCGATAGTGCCGACGGATTCCAAACGCCTGCTATTTGCCTCCATGGTAACCGTTTTTCGCTCTTCGTGGAAAGAATTGACCCTTGCGGATCTGATCTACAAAGGCATCGCATTTGTTGTGTTGACTCCGCTGGTGGGGATTCTATTTCAGGTATTCATCTACTTTTCAGGTGATTCGGTACTCACAGACCAGGATATCATTTTCTTTTTTCTCGGGCCGTTGGGATGGCTCTCTATCCTTATTGTCGGGGCGGTGTCAATCGGTATCCTAGCGCTTGAGCAGGCCGCATTGATTACGATCGCTTTTGAGGCTGCCCAAAAGCGCCGGGTCAGTGTTTTCGAAGCGCTTTTTTTCACGGCAAAACAGGTATGGCCGGTTCTTTGCGTTACCGGCCGAATGGTCATCATTGTAATTCTGGTCACAACTCCGTTTCTATTACTAGCCGGAAGCACTTATTTCTTTTTTCTCACCCAATACGATATCAATTACTACCTTTCCCAAACACCCAAAGAATTCTGGATAGCTGCAACCCTTATCGTATGTTGTACTTTTGTTTGGACGGTTTTAATGATCCGTTTATTGAGTCGCTGGATCTTTGTGCTGCCCTTATTGTTGTTCGAAAAAGCGGACACAAAAAAAATTCTAAATGAGAGTCGGCACAGGACAGCCGATAAGCTTCGCCCGATTCTGTTGTGGATCGGTGCCTGGATAACCGCCCTGATAGCCCTTTCTACGATAGGGACGGCTGCTGTCGGAGCCCTGGGGTACTTGATACTGCCAAATATCAAGGAATCATTGGTTTTGCTATCTTTAGCAATGGGCGCCATCTTCACCCTTTGGGCGGCAACCACCGCCTTGGTCACTCTTTTGACGTCCACCACTTTTGCCGTGTTGCTGGTGAATCTCTATCGACGTTTCGGAATTCAAACCCGGGGTGGCCCCAGGGCCTTGTTTCAATTCAAAACTCCGAAAATCAAAAAAATCTGGCACCTGTCACCCCGTATATTTTGGATGGTCGCTATAGGGATAATCGTGATTATTGCTGTTGCAAATGTCATTTCGCTTCAAAGTGTCCAATTTGAAGATCATACGGAAATAATGGCCCACCGCGGCGCTTCTGCAAAAGCACCCGAGAACACTCTGGCTGCCATCAGACAGGCGATTTCCGATGGTGCCGACTGGGTGGAGGTAGATGTTCAAGAAACGACTGATGGTGTCGTTGTTCTATTCCACGACAGTGACTTTAAGAAGATAGCTGGAATCGATCTCAAAATCTGGGAAGCGACCTCAAACCAATTGAAAAATATTGATGTCGGCAGCTTTTTTTCCCCCGATTTCTACAAAGAACGCGTTCCGACATTAAATCAGGTACTCGAATTATGTAAAGGAAAAATAGGCGTCAATATCGAACTTAAATATTACGGGCATGATGAACGCCTGGAAAAACGGGTGATTCAGAGTGTGGAGTCCCACGGTATGGAATCGAGCGTTCTCATTATGTCTTTAAATCGCAATGCCCTCCAAAAATTTCGATCCATGAGACCCAAATGGAAAACGGGATTGTTGGCGTCGGTTTCAGTGGGAAAACTGACTAAAATCGATGCCGACTTTCTGGCGGTCAATGTCAAAATGGCAACCCCCCGTTTTATTCGATCCGCTCATCAAATGGGAAAATCCGTCTACGTCTGGACTGTAAATGATCCCTTTACCATGTCCGTCATGATGGGTCGCGGCGTTGATGCCATCATCACCGACAAGCCGGCCCTTGCGAAATCGATTTTGGAGCAACGCAGACAAATGAGTTCTCTTGAGCGACTATTAGCGGAAGCCGGCGCCTTCTTCGGTGTTCGCCCAAAAAACAACCTGACTATCGATGACTTTTAAAAAAACAGATTGTTTAATTAAAAAATTCGGTTTTCGGCCGCTCCCTTTATCTCTCTAATTCGATTTTTTTAATCGCTTTGATTCTTTTGAGAACCGGGGGATGGGAATCGCCCAGGAAAACATGAAGGGGATGTGGTAACAGGTTGGATAAATTATGTACAGACAGTTTCTTAAGGACCTCTATCATGGCATCAGGGTCTATCGTGGTATCGACGGCGTATCTGTCCGCCTCATATTCGTTTGATCGTGTTCGCATCTTTATCAGCAACCCCACAAAAAAGTCGACGGGCGCAAATAGCATCCCAAAAAATATGAGCCCCGCATAGACCGATATTTGATCCATATAAAAGGTGTCGAAGAGACCTTTATGGGAGATAAAAAAAGACAAAAGATAAAACATGAAACCTGTCTGAATGATGCCGATCAATAAGCTTTGCAAAATATGTTTTTTCTTGAAATGCCCCATTTCATGGGCCAATACGGCAACAATCTCAGGGACGGTATGCTGTGCAATGAGTGTATCAAAAAGAACGATCCGCTTATTTTTGCCAAATCCCGTGAAAAATGCATTTG
>SDBV01002297.1_pt1 | contig 28577 bp, 22 predicted proteins | sample 2277081 | NCBI WGS metagenome assembly SDBV01 (sample SAMN10402039, study PRJNA504765) | marine sediment metagenome | isolation source: marine sediment core GS10_PC15, 223 cmbsf | place: Arctic Ocean: Southern Knipovich Ridge | collected 2010
GGACGATGGAGAGAACCTTGCGGAAGGCGCGGTCAAGATGAATGATGTTTACCCGTTCCGAGAGGTCCGCCGCCGAAGACCACGCCTGCTCCGGCGATCCGATATAGAGTCCGTGCAAATCACCCTTGCCCCGGACCACCAAGGCGAGGCAGATCTTTTCCATCGGGAGAAACTGAGCCGCGCGGTCGACAACCTCGCGCACCGGGGTTCGCTTGGTGCCGATGATGTTCATGTTGTAGATCAGGGCTCCCAGCCAGTGGAAGGTGTTGATTATTTCCGGCCCTGAAATGCCCGGGAAGAAATACTTGTTCCCACCGGAGAAACCGACTACCTCGTGCGGAAAAACCGGACCGATCACCATCACGGTGTCGTAATCGTAGATCATCCTGTTGATGGTCACCGGGATCTCGTCCTCGATCAATCCCCCGGAAACCCGCCGCATCTCTGTCGCAGAGATTGTCCCGGCGAGCTGAAGTTGATCCGGATCGTCCCACCTGTGGTTGAAGAAACGCACTTTCGGATATCTCTCCTGATGCTCCTGCCGGTCGCTGATACCGACCCGTTGGTAAATCGCCTCCACGGACATGGGCGGATGGGTTCCCAATGCGATCAGCACATCGAAGGCTTCGACTCTGTTCGCCAGCAGCTCGTAGGTCGTCCTGAACATCAGGTCAATCGGACCGGAACGGGTGTCATCGGGTATGAGCGCGAGCAGGCGCTTGCCGTCGAGTTCGCGAGCGGCAAAAGCCTGGCTACAGAGCTCTCGCACCTGTTCTTCGCTCATACATTCCGTTTCCGATCCAAATCCGATCATCAGTCACTCAACCATTCAGTATGAAAAAACTCGCCACGAGGTCTGTCAACACGCTCGTAAGTATGTGCCCCGAAGTAGTCCCGCTGCGCCTGCAGCAGGTTCGCCGGCAGGGTTTCGCTGCGGTAGCTGTCGTAGTAGGCCAGGGCGCTGCTGAAGGCTGGTACGGGGATGCCCAGCATCACCGCCTGCGCCGTGACCTCCCGCCAGGCCTGCTGGTTCTCGTCGATCGCGGCCTTGAAATAGGGATCGAGCAGCAGGTTCGGCAGGTCGGGACGATTATCGAACGCCTGCTTGATCCTGCCGAGGAACTGGGCGCGGATTATGCATCCCCCACGCCACATCAATGCGATGTCCCCGAATTTCAGATCCCAGCCGTACTCCTCAGCGGCGGCACGCATCAACTGATAACCTTGCGCGTAGGAGCAGATTTTGGCAGCGTAGAGCGCTCGACGGATTTTTTCAACGAATTCCCCGCGATCCACCTCGAGGGCAGGTTCCGGACCCGTAAGTACTATCGAGGCCGCGCCACGCTCCTCCTTGATGGCGCTGATGGTGCGGGCAAAAACCGCCTCGGCGATCGTGGGAGCGGGCACACCGAGATCGAGAGCCGCCTGGCTGGTCCACTTGCCGGTACCTTTCTGTCCGGCGGTGTCGAGGATCACGTGGATCATCGGTTTGCCGGTTTCCGGGTCCACTTTCGCCATGATGTCACGGGTGATTTCGATCAGGTAGCTGTCCAGCTCCCCCTCGTTCCATTCGGCAAATACTTCATGCATCTCCGCGGGAGTCATTCCGAGCACCCTCTCCATCAGGGTGTAGGCCTCGCAGATCATCTGCATATCGCCGTACTCGATCCCGTTATGCACCATCTTGACGAAATGGCCGGCTCCATCCGGCCCAAGCCACTGACAGCAGGGCGATCCGTCCTCAACCTTGGCGGAGATGCTCTGGAACAGCGGTTTGACGTGCGGCCAGGCTTCGGTCGATCCGCCGGGCATGATCGACGGTCCCTTCAGAGCTCCCTCCTCACCGCCGGAGACGCCCGTTCCGATATAGAGAAATCCCTTCTCCTCGACGTAAGAAGTTCGACGGATCGTGTCGGGGAAATGGCTGTTACCGCCGTCGATGATGATGTCGCCCGGCTCCAGGTGCGGCAACAGGAGCTCGATGAAGTCATCCACCGGTTTGCCCGCCTTGACCATCAGCATCACCTTGCGGGGTCGTTTCAGACTCGCCACGAGTTCCTCTATCGTGTGGAACCCGCCGATGTTTTTTCCCTGCGCGCGGCCCGAGATGAACCGATCGACCTTCTCCACCGTGCGGTTGTAGACCGCGACCGAGAACCCGTGATTCTCCATGTTCAGAACGAGGTTCTCCCCCATCACGGCAAGACCGATCAGACCTATGTCATAGCTGCTCATGTCCCTCTCCTGGTATCCGTTGTGAGCGATCCGTCCCAAGTTCCGATTATTAGAAACCTTGAGCGGATCCCCTTATCATCAAATCGTAGTTGCTGTGAAACCGCCGTCCACCCGAATGATCGCGCCGGTGACAAACGAGGAAGCCTTTGCAGAGGCGAGCCAGATCGCCGCACCAGCCAGCTCCTCAGCCTCTCCGAAACGGTTCATCGGCGTATGCCCGTGAATCTGCGCGGTACGCTCCTCAGTAAGAAGCTTTCTGTTCTGCTCCGCCGGGAAAAAACCGGGGGAGATCGCGTTGACCCGAACGTTGTTCCGTGCCCATTCACCCGCCAGCCATTGGGTCAGGTTGTTGACGCCCGCCTTGGAGATGCTGTAGGTGAACACTTTTGAGAGTGGTGGACCCGAGCTCGCGGATGAGATGTTGATGATCGAACCCGCACCACCCTCAATCATCACCTGTCCAAACACTTGGCAGGCGAGAAACATGCTCTTCAGGTTCACATCCATGATCCTGTCCCACTCCTCCTCCTCGATCTCGAAGAAGGGCGTATCGGAGTTGATCCCCGGAGCGTTGAGCAGAATGTCCACCCCTCCCCAGGCGTCAAGGATTCGATCTCGGGCAGTTTCGAGGGAAGCTCGATCCGTCGCATCGATTGCGATGGCGAGAGTGTCGACACTACACTCCCCGCTGATCTGCTCTGCACGGTCGTTCGCAGCTTCTGGATTCAGGTCGAGTATGGCGACCCGGGCGCCAGCCCTGGCCAAAGCAATTGCCATGGCTCCGGCGAGAACCCCTCCGGCTCCCACCGCTACTGCGGTTTTGTTCTCGAGCGAGTAGAGATTATTCAGGTAATCCATCCACTACTCCTTGTTCCATCCCCGCCTTTGTTATCGGCGAGGAAATTCAGCTCAATGCAAACGGTTGTACGTGACGGCGGAAATGAGCCGCAAGATTTTCGTAGTGCTGCGCTTCATAAAGGTCGAGCAACTTCATGATTTCGTCCCTGAACAACAACGTTCCATCGTCACGTTTTTCAGTCAGCACCCTCCCGAACGTGACATGGAGTACCTGTCTCGCGTCATCCTGATCAAACAGGTCGAGGAGTTGCTGGTCCGACAGATCGGCGGCTGTCGGAACTCTCGCCAGTTCAGCCGAGACATGGTAACTCCGCCTCTCATGTTCATAGAGACCGCGTGAGAATTCAAGAATCCGCCGGAACAGATCGGGCTCGACACCGGCGACAGTACGCAGCGCTTCGAGGTAACTGGTTCCGGCGGTCTTGACATGAACCTCGCCCAATCCCAACTCACCGATCGCCCGGTAGACCGTGAATTTGTCACTCCCGGAGTGAATGCTGAGCTTGTAGCCGCCAAGGTACCGAGCGATGAGGAGATGTGTCTTGTATTCCTCGCTGAATCGCGCGAGATCGCCCCGAAAGTCGATTCCCTTTTCGAACGCACCGACGAACCTCGGGGCGAAGCTCACGAGCTGAACTCCGAGTCGTTTCAGTTCGCTGGCGAAGAAAAAATGTTCGGCCGGAGTAGTAGCCGTCTCCGTCTCGTCCACCGACATTTCGAGTTCGCTGGGATGATCGGGATATCTCTCCTTCAGGTGACGGAACATTTTTACCGTATGTGCGAGCGCTCTGCCGTACTTGACCACCGCCCGCAATACATCCTCACCATCCGGTGTGAGGCTGACTCCCTCGCCCAAGGCGACAGTTTTCCCAGCGTATCTTTCAAGCGTGTCGCTGAGATTTGTTTCGATCTCGTCCCAGGGCAGATCGTTCTGGCGCTGCTCGAGTCCGGAGACAGACTCCTCATCAGCATGGTTATCAACGTGATCGCCGGGATCGATGGTGAACATCGTGAATCCCGCCGTGACCATCCGGTCGATGTCACCGGTGGTTTTCAGGTGGTCGGCATCAGCGCCGAAACCGTCATGATACCCCTCCTGAAAAACAGCCCAGACTGCGGCGTCCATCACCTCGTGAGGTTGACGCTCGGTCCGCTCGAGTTCCCTGATCGACTGCTGTGCGAGGATCGGCTTGAATCCACTCCCTGCAATCCCACGCAGATGACCGGGACCCGCCACACCCAACCTGTCGCCGAGCCCGAAGGAATCGGAAGTACCGAGCAGAACCGGGCGTGCGAAGGGGAACAATTGCTGGATCCGAGCAGCATTGGCGTTATCAAGGGGAAGGCGGCGGAGAGCCTGCCCGGCATTGGATACAGTGACAGACTCGCCACTCTGAAATCCCTCAGGCTCCACCCTGCCCTCTGAGCTTAACACGTAGAGATGCCTGCCGTCCGAGTCCCGCCCGATGAACAGCAGAGTATCACCGACGGTATGGACGGATCTCGGATATATGGACACTCCTGACACTTCATCACGAATCGGAGTGTTGTCCTCAGGTGCGAAACTGGCGTACTCCAGCAGTGTGTCACGGCATAATCTCACGTCGCTCATTCCCTCTTCAATCCTGATTTACCAACTCCTCGACAGGTTCAATCATTCCGTTACAGGCAGTTCCCCATCGGGTGCGATCAGGAGATCCTCACCGGCGATATCCTCCCAGGAATAGAAGTGGAAGGTCTTGTTGTCGGACATCGCGACGAAGAGACCGTTCTTGAAATTGTCGTTCAGCACCGCGCTGGTCACCTCGCAGCCGTCGCTCTCGGTGGTAGAGACGCTGACGACCTTGATCTGTGGGTGGTTGTGCGGATCGCCATCAGCGCCCTCGCGGGGGAAGATTCTGAACTTGTTCGCCTGTTGATCGGAGATGAGGATGTAGCCGGTCCCGTCGTTGATCATGTAGATCGAGATACCCTCGTTATCATCGGTGAACCCGTCAGTCCCGAAGAGAGCGAGCTGGACATCAGCGTCCGGTGCATCCGGATCGGCGTGGTACTTCCTCGTACCAACGTTTTCATCGGAGTAATAGACATAGCCGAGCGGATCATCCACCGCAATCGCCTCGATCTCCTTGACCCCACTGTACTCGCCGAACTTCCTGACCACAGTACCGGCAACATTCCCGTTACCGTCATCCTCGAGCAGGTATTGCCAGAGGTAGCTCACCGTTGGCCCCTCCTTCCGGCCGACGATGGCGTAGATCGCACCGTCAGAGGGGCGCTTGTAGAGCGCAACGCCCATCGGAGCCCGGAGATTGTCTCCGACGAATACCTCGATGCCGCCGTTGTCGATCGCAACCATATCGGGCAGACGGAAGACACGGATGCTCTTAGTCAAACGTTCGGTGGTCACCGCGATGTCAACCTCTTCACCCCCGAGCATCAGGCCATACTCGATGTCCACGTTGTTCGGTCTTTTGAGACCGCGAACGGTCTTCTCATCGATGATATTTCCGTCCAGATCGTAGGCGTAAAGAGCCCCATCCTCGTTCTTGTCGGTTCCGATGATCAAGCTCTGTGAGCGGTCGGTCGGGTGGAGCCAGATAGCGGGATCGTCTGTGTCGTGGAGTGCCGGCTGTGTGACGACCACTGGCTTGAGCACCATCACCGGCGGCTCGGGCGCCACGGAAGGTTCCGGCGCCGCAGGGGGCTTTTCGTCGGTGGGCTGCGATGAGACGACCGTTGCGGTTCTCAATCCGACACAGCCGGAAAAGGCAATGATCAACAGGAGCGCCAGCACGGTGGCGAGCCCGATTTCCCGGCTCTTTCTCTTCATGGTCCTCAACCTCTCTCTATAATTTCAATCCGCTTTTTCTTACCTGCATGAATCGAGTCGTGCCGCTCAGCGCAATGTGAGCGTTTCGACCAGTTCGTAGGGACCACCGAATCCGTCATTCCTGTAGAAATCGACAGAAACATGTTTCCCCTTGATTCTCACCTCGAGAAAGGTGCTTCGGGAATAGCTGGAATTGGCCCAGAACCGCTCGATGTACTCCTGACACATTTCCGTACTGTCGAGGAAAGCCTGGTGGATTTTCAGCATGGCCTCAACAGGGGGCTCATCCGCCATACCCATGACACGAAGCCAGCGATCATACTTGGTCTCTTTTTCTTCATACCTTCTCAGCGCCGCCTCTTCACGGGTTAATCCTTCCTCCAGCCCCTCAGCGATGTATTTCACCATATCATAATGCAGTTTTTCAGGGGCGGGAATATCCTCGATGCCCCGTGCATGTCCGGCATCGATCTGCCAGACACCGTTGAGGTTGGCATAAGAGGTGTTGTGCGTATGGCCACAGAGATAGGCGACGACGTCATGCTTTTTCATCAGTCGGTGGAACTGATAGTTGGTCACCTCGTCAACGTTCAGGATGTCGCCAACATGGCGGAGTCGTCCGTTGTGCATGTCAGGAACGGCAATCATCGGCTCATGTCCGATCACGAAGAGGTGTTCCTTGTCCGATTCGCTCAGATCCGTCTCGAGCCACTCGAGGATTTCCGGGACGATCCTTCCTTTGGTCGCATTGTCGGTCACACCGTCGTAGTACTGGTTGATCACCGCAAAATGGCAATTACCCCAGTCAAAAGAATAGGTCGTGGCTTCCGATCCGGGAGGACCGGTGCGCACCAGGTTGGGCAGCGAGTTTCCGTCGTCGTTGTAATGCCGAAGGTATTCGAGGGATTCCTCACTCTCGAGCTCGTGGTTACCGACCGCTGGGTACCAGGGATAATCCTCGCCGAAAACCATCGTGATCACTTCCCGGACGGCATGCGGAGGATCGATATCCCCGGGCGAGACGATAAATGATCCATCACCCACTTTTTTCATCGCCTCAAGGGCACCCAGGAAATACTCACTGGTCCTGTACTCCTCAGTTGCCCAGCGGCGCATGTCCACGGCGACGAAGAAAGAAAACTTGCTGCCGCCTTTCCCCTTCGGGTAGGCGTCTCCAGTTATGCTGGCCAGCACAATCAGAACCAACAGGGCGTTTTTAATGACTCTGCTCATCGTCCCACCTCAAGTTTTGTTATCGATGCCAGTCGCTTTTACAGTCAATTGCCACCTGCTACTCCGCGAACCCCGTCCAAGGCGATCCTCAGCAGAACATCAATTCCTGTACTCGTTATTGATCAGATTCTCCACGTCCGCGAACGACCTGAGGAATGGCCCCTCGGCCTCCATCTTCAGACTGGTGGTCGCCGCTGACCAGAGGATCGCCTCGGCCGGGTCCGCACTCAGGCGCTTGGCAACATAAGAAGCGATACAGGTGTCCCCTCGCCCGCTCCGGCCGACCAGTTCCTTGACATGAAACTCCGCCTCATGGAATTGACCATCTGCGAGAACGAGTATCCCATTCCGGTGGGTGATCACGACTTCCCTCGGACCATACCCCTCAAGAATATACGCTGCCTCCCGGATGTCGGTTACACCGGTCAACGACTCCGCCTCTTTTGTATCGGTTTTCAGAATGTCGATCATCGCGAGCACCTCGGCCATCTCCGGCCATTCGGCATGAACGAGCAATCCATCATCAGCGACGATCCGGACGAAACCCTGAACATCCGCGACCAGCAGGCCGTCACGCTCGCGCAACCCACGGATGACTTCCACCGGCGCCTCGCCCCTGATCGAGGCGTTGATCAGGAACGCCTTTCCCGAAAGTCCGTCGAATTGATCGAGCGAGTAGGAACCTGCGTTCGCAGTACAGAAGAGCTGGCGCTCATCCACGTCGTCCGTCGGGTACACAAGTCGCATGTGGGTGGAGGTCTCGGTGAAATGCGGAAATACTTTTATGCCCACTTTCTCGAGGTTCGAGACAACGTGGCTGTCCTCTTCCGCCAGCTGTGTGACTGCCGCAACCTCGAGGCCGAGTCCGACCGCCGCGTGAGCCCCGTAGCTGAACCCACCACCGTCCACGTATCGCGTCCCGGCGGAAGAAACGATGGTATCCTTGGTATAGTTGCCGAAGATCACGATATCATAGTGTCCGTTCTTGCCGCTCATGAAAACCGTCCTTTTTTACTCACTGTATTTGGCGTTCCACAGCGAAGTTGCCAGAATCAGGGAGACGATGGATGCGCCAACCCAGAAGAAAATCACCGCACTGAAATCGTAGTGTCTGACGCCATCGACGATGGTCATGCCCTTTTCTATCAGGTTGCCGCTGATCCGTTCCTGTGTCGCAGCGGCCAGGTAGCTGAACACCCCGATGAAGCCCATAACCGCACCGGCCGCTTTCTTCGGCGCGATATCGGTTGCAAACAGTCCCCCGAGCGTGGTCACCAGTCCGTTCAACGAGAATCCGTACATCACGAACGCAATTGTCAGCAGTGCGGGATTGCCTTCCGGCGCGAAGAAAATTATGAAGAGTGCCGCGATTTCAATGAGGCCGAATATCAATGTGACCGGAGGCCTGCGTGCTTTGAAAAGCTTGTCAGACGCGTACCCGTAGGCGAGGCATCCAACGATGCCGGCGAGCGTGTTCAGCCCCAGAAGACTCCCCGCCTCGATGAGTGTATATCCCTTCGCCTCCTGCAGGTAGAGGATACCCCAGGAGTTGATCGCATACCGTGTGACGTATGTGGTCGCACTCGCCAGGCCGAGCACCCAGATCGCCGGGAGTTTGAAGATGAAGAGCTGGGTCTTCCAGGTTCCGAGCGGCTTGCCGTTCACATCGGCGATCACCTTTGCGTGATCGTTCTTCCACTCCGCGACCGTGGGGAGCCCGAGAGTACGTGGACGGTCTCGGAGGGTGACGTAGATCCCGATGGTGGCGAGGATGCAGAGGATCGCCGGTCCGGCGAAACCCGCCCGCCATCCGAACCAGGTGACGAATGCCGCAACCAAGACGAAAGTCAACCCCTCACCAATGGAGTGAGCCGTGCTCCAGATTCCGTAGAAACGACCGCGCTCACGGTTGCTGAACCAACTGGTCAAAGTGACAATTCCCGACGGGGCGCCAAAGCCCTGGAACCAGCCGTTGAGCCCCCAGAGGAGCACCCAGATCCAGAGGATCGTGGACGAGACCCCCATCATCAGGTTGATCAATGCGGAAACAATAACCCCGAAGGCGAAGAATCTCCGGATGTTGGAGTGGTCCGAAAGGAAACCGTTGGTCAGTTTGCCGAAGGCGTAGGTGTAGAAGATGGCAGATCCGATGATCCCCAACTCCTCGGCAGAAAAAATTCCACCGTCGATGAGTGGCTTCTTGACCACCGAAAGCGCCAACCGGCAAGTGTACACCACACCGTATCCCAGCGTGATGGCGAACATCACCGAGAGGCGGTATTTCCTGTACAACCGGTCGATCTCGCTCTTGTCCTCGAGTAGAGGCTTATCTGCGCCAGTTTTGAAAAAGTTCAGCAGCTTCACGTGCCCCCCAAGGGTATAGGGATGCGGAATTACCGTTGTGATCCGGTTCCCGCGTGATTGATTTCGTCAGCTCTCGTCTACCTTCACCAGCCGTCCTTCCACGAGCGATTTTTTCGCCGCCAGCCCGATCAGGATCGGTTTCAGGCCATCCATCCCACCAACCGGCGGCTCAGTGTCCCGCTCAATCGCCGTGATGAATTCCTCGAGCTCCGCCCTGAACGATGCCTGATACCTATCGAGGAAGAAATCGAGCGGTTTCTCCGATCTGACACCCTCATTTGTCATCAGAACCGTTGTGGTGTGGACCTCGTTTGCCGCCGATATGGATCCCCTGGATCCAAAGACCTCGATTCGTTGATCATAGCCGTAGACAGCCTGTCGGCTGTTGTCGATCACCGCCAGCGTGCCGTTCTTCAGACGAATCGTGGTGATCGCGGTATCCACATCACCCGCCTCCTCGAACGCCTTGTCCACCAGCACGGCACCGGCGGCGTAGACCTCTTCCACTTCGCTGGAGGTGAGATACCTCACCATGTCGAAATCGTGGATGGTCATATCGAGGAACATCCCTCCAGAATCCCGGATGTAGTCCCGTGGCGGCGGAGAGGGGTCACGAGCGGTGATCCGGACGTAATAGACATCGCCGACCGCCCCCGCCTCGACCTGTTCTTTGACCTTTCTAAAGTTGGGATCGAACCGTCGATTAAAACCTACCTGAAGCTTGACCCCCGCTTTCTCTACCTCGTCAAGCGCCTGCCGTATTTTCGCCGGATCGAGCGCGATGGGCTTCTCGCAAAAGATGTGCTTCCCCGCCCGGGCTGCCTTGATCATGTGGTCAGCGTGCATGGGAGAGGGCGAGAGGATGAGAACCGCATTGATCTCCGGATTGCCGAACACAGCTTCCGGATCCTTCGAGAAGTTGAGTCCGCGCGAAGTCGCCCACCCCTCATCGATGAATGGATCGGCGATCATTTTCACATCGACAGCAGGCATTCGGATCAGGTTGTCCGTATGGAGTTTTCCGATGCGTCCGGCTCCGACAACACCGATGGTGATTTTATTCATGGGAGATCCTCACGGGTTCATTCGACTGGTGGGATCGTGCCGCCGCCTGCGAGATTCGCACCGCAGCCATCGCATCCTCGCCCGAGACCGGGACAGGTTTCTCCTCACGGACACAGGCAAAGAACTGACGCTGCTCCTCGACGAAAGCCTGTTCGAACCGTTCAACAAAACTGAAATGAGGTTTATCGGTGAATACACCTTCCGCCGTGCTCAGGTGCGCCATCGTCGGAGTCGTATTCCGTGCCCAGATGCTCCCCTTCGACCCGAAAACCTCGATCTGTTGATCGTAGCCGTAGTTGGTTTCGCGGCTGTTGTCGATGGTGCAGAGGGCACCGTTGGAGAGTTTCAAGGTAATCAGCGCGGTGTCGATATCGCCGAGCTTCTCGATCTCCGGATCGATCAACGCCGCACCCATGACGTGAATTTCTTCCACCTCCGCACCGCTGATATAGCGTACGGTATCGAAATCGTGGATACAGAAATCCATGAACAGACCACCAGAATGAGGGATGAATTCCAGGGTCGGACGAACCGGATCTCGATTCGTGATCCGGATGATATGTACATCGCCCAGAGCACCGGTTTCCACCGCCTCCCTCACCCGACGGAAATCCGGGTCGAAGCGACGATTGAATCCGACCTGGAGTTTCACTCCGGCGTCACCTGCCGCCTTCGTCGCATCCTCGATCTCTTCGGGAATGAATGCAATCGGTTTCTCACAGAAGATGTGCTTCCCCGCCGCAGCAACCGTCTTGATTACAGAGACATGAGCCGTGGACGAGGTGGCGATTACGACCGCCTCAAGTTCCGGATCGGCCAGCATTTCGCTGATCTCCCGGGTGTACCGGGGGATACCGGAATTCGCCGCCCACTCTTCGTCGAGAGCAGTATCAGCGACCCATTTCAGATTCACACCAGGAACCAGCGCCATGATGTTTGCCGCATGCATCCGGCCGATCCGCCCTGCGCCGACCAACCCGGCGATAATCGTTCTTGTGGACAAATCTCCCCCCATTCGGTTGTCGTGTCGTCGATGGACGACGCTTCACTCGCCGATCATCAATGTTCGGCTGTCAATGATTCCACCGTGACCAGCTCAATGGTCACCGGGATGTATTCAGGAATTTGCTCTCCATTGATCAATTTGAACGCCTGTTCAACCGCGATCTCACCCATCTGTGCGGGATGCTGCGCAATCGAACCGGCCATCGTGCCCAGCATGATCGCCTCACGACCATCCTTGATAGCATCAAATCCAATAACGATGATCTCGCCGGTCCTTCCCGCCGCCGCAATCGCCTCAATTGCCCCGAGCGCCATCATGTCATTGCAGCAGAAGAGAGCGTCGATGTCACGCTGTGACTGGAGAATGTTCTGGAAGACGTTGAACCCCTGGTCGCGCTCCCAGTTCGCGGTCTGGGAGGCGACAATTCGCAAACCTTCGACCCCGTCCACCACATCATGGAACCCGGACAGCCGTTGGTCACCGGTCTCGTGACCGGGGATTCCCTCCAGTATGGCGATTGTGCCCTCACCGGCTAGCAATTTCGTGATCGTCTCGCCCGCGATTCGTCCGCCCTCATAATTGTCAGAGCCGATGAAGGTGGCAATCTCGCATCCCGCCTCCTCCATGGCATCTTCGTCGACTTGAGTATCAATGATCAGTACGGGGATTCCCTCGTTATTTGCCTTGACGATGGCGGGGACGATTTCCCGCGACCCACTCGGCGAAACGATGATCGCTGATACCTTGCGCTGGATCAGGTTTTCGATGATCTGCATCTGCTTTTCAATATCCACTTCCCGCTCCGCGGCCTGGACGATCAGGTTCGCTCCCAAACGTGCGGCAGCCTCCTCGGCTCCCCTCTGGAGGTCGATGAAATAGGGATTGTTCAGTGTTTTGAGAACGAGGGCGATCTCCGGGCCGCCGGTCTCACGGTTTTTTCCACGTTGACATCCCACCGCAGCGACCAGCACCATCCCCGCTACGATAATCCATACCAGACGTTTTCCTCGCATCGCCCTCTCCCCTATTTCCTGCCGTGCTTTTTCAGAGCCATGTCCACCAGAACCGCGATGATGATCACCGAGCCGATCACAGTCTGCTGCACGAAGGAGGATACACCGAGCAGATTCAATCCGTTCCGCAACACCCCCATGATCAACGCACCGATCAGGGTTCCCACGACGCGGCCTTCACCGCCCATCAAACTCGTCCCCCCAATGACCGTCGCAGCGATCGCATCAAGTTCGTACATGATGCCCGCAATCGGTTGCGCCGAGTTTAGACGAGCGGTGAGTATGACGGCCGCCAACCCACTGAGCATACCGCAAATACCATAGACTATCGTTTTGTAATACCTCACGTTTACGCCTGAGAGAATCGCCGCCTCCTCGTTGCCGCCAATCGCATAGACGTAGCGCCCGAGTTTGGTTCGGGTGAGTACGAAATGAGCTGCGAGGTAGACAACGATCATGATCACGACAGGCGTCGGGATACCGATCACCGTCCCGTTCGCCAGCGATCGGAATCCTTCGGTGAAACCCGAAACGGGACGCCCCTGGGTCCAAAGCAACGCCGCTCCACGAGCAACGCTCATCATCCCCAGAGTAGAAATGAACGGGGGCAGGTTACCCCGGGTGATCAGAACTCCGTTCACCGATCCGCAAAGGAATCCCACAACGAGCGCGATGAGCAACGCCACCGGTACCGGAACTCCCGCCTGGAGTGAAGTGGCCGTTACCACTCCGGAGAATGCCAGGATCGATCCCACCGAGAGGTCGATGCCCGCGGTGATAATCACGAAGGTCATACCGACTGCGATGATCGCATTGATCGAGGTCTGGAGAGTAACATTGGATAGATTCGACAGGGTCAGAAAGTGTGGAGTCAGCGCCCACAGGACAACGCAGAGCACCAGCAAACCGATGAAGGTGCCGAATTGCCGACCGTTGTGGATGATGAATTCCCTTGCCCTCATCTCATGCCCCCAACGCGCATTTCAACAGACTCTCCTGGGTCGCATCCCGAGCCTCGAATTGTTCTCTGATCCGTCCGTTGACCATAACCAGAATTCTGTCACTCATACCCAATATCTCGGGCAACTCCGACGAGATCAAGATCACCGCCACGCCACGGTCGGCGAGCTCCCGGATAAGCTTATAAATCTCCATCTTTGCCCCGACATCAACTCCACGGGTCGGTTCATCGAAGAGGAAGATATCGGAGTTACAACAGAGCCATTTACTGATCACGACTTTCTGCTGATTACCACCACTCAGGTGGAGAGTTTTTTGTTGAACGCTTGGCGTCTTAATCTTGAGTTCATCGACGTAACGGGACGACAGTGACATCTCTTCCGCTGAGGAGACGACGCCGAAAGAGGCGATCCGCTCAACGCTCGGCAGACAGATGTTGTCTTTTACAGAAAGGTCGAGTACCAATCCCTGAAGTTTGCGATCTTCGCTGAGAAAGCCGATACTATGATTGATCGAATTCCTCGGCGAGATATTCTCGAGTCGCTCTCCGTGCAGGTAGATCTCACCCGTATCGATAGGGTCCGCACCAAAAATCGCGCGAACCAACTCAGTCCGTCCAGAACCGAGAAGGCCTGCAATCCCCAGGATTTCTCCCCTTCGCACGGAAAAATTGATCTCCTGAAGCACCTCACCCCTGGAGAGACCTTCCACCCTGAGGATCTCCTCACCAGGTTCCGAATTCGAGACCGGGAACTGCTCGTGCAACTCGCGGTTAACCATTTTCCGTATCAGAGTGGGGCGATCAACCTCGCCAAGCGGGTCAGTACTGACATGTCTTCCATCCCGGAGCACCGTGACCCGGTCACCGATCTCGAATATCTCCTCGAGTCGATGGGATATGTAGATGATGCCGACGCCTCGCTCCACGAGTCTCCGGATTGTCCGGAAAAGCTCCAGGATCTCATGTTCGGTGAGCGCGGATGTGGGTTCGTCCATGATCAGGATTCGTGAGTCGAGCGAGAGTGCTTTCGCGACCTCGATCATCTGCTGCTGGGCGAGACCCAGGTCCCCCACCAGGCTGCGCGGGTCGATCTCCACCCCGAGGTCTTTCAGATATTGGTCCGCGTCCTGGAGCATCTTTCGCCTGTCAACGACGCCGAAACGAAGCATCGGCTCACGACCCAGGAAGATGTTCTCCGCGGCGGAGAGATGGGGAACGAGTGTCAGTTCCTGGTAGATGATGCTGATTCCCAATTCCTGCGCGTGACGAGGGTTACGAATCGAAACCTGCTCACCGTCGATCAGAACCTGTCCCGCACTCATCTGGTGCGCACCGCTGAGGATCTTCACAAGTGTGGATTTTCCTGCGCCGTTCTCGCCGAGTAGAACGTGGACTTCTCCCTGGAGTAAATCGAAGTGGATCGCATCGAGCGCTGTCACACCGGGGAAGATTTTGGAGATGTTCCGCATCTCCAAAAGTGGGCGACCGCTCCCTTTCGATTCACTCGATTTCACCCGCTGTTCTCCCTCCGTCGATCAGCTTTCGATAATCTGCTCAATCCTTCTCATCTGCGTAACTGTTTCCGATGCCGCGGTATCGGGATCGGGGAGTGGCATGATCTCCGCCGAAAGGAAGCCCGTGTACCCGGTCTGAGACAGTACAGTGACGATCTCCTGAAAATCGAGATGTCCCGCACCGGGATACCAGCGGTTGGAATCGGCGATATGGAAATGGAAGATTCTCCCGCCAGCCCTTCGAATGCTCTCCAGCGGGGAAGGTTCCTCGATATTCATATGAAATGTATCGAGCAACAGACCCACATTATCCCGTCCCAGATCATCGAGGAATCGCAGGGTGTCATCCACGGTGCAGAGCTGATCCGACTCGTAGCGGTTGATGGGCTCGATCGCCAGCCTCAGGTCCGGACGATAATCCGCGCACACCTGCAAGGCCTCACGGCAACGCGCTTCGGCATCGGCTTCGCCCACCTCGACCTGGCTGCGTATTCCCCGGATCAACCCGATGATCACCACTGCGTTCACTTCTATAGCAAGATCCATCTGGGATTTGATCCGTTCAATGGCCTGTTCACGGATTTCCGCCTTCGGGTGAATGAACGAGAGTCCCTCCTCACCGAACGCCTGGCCGGTCCCAATGGCGGGAATAACCATGCCATGCTCGCTGGTAATCTCGATCACCTCCGAAGTATTGAGGAGCTTTGGATCACGAACGGCGATCTCGACGCCATCATAACCCTGCGCAGCAATCTTTGCGACATTCTCCGCCAACTGACCCTTGTAGGCCAGGGCGGAGAACGCCGCAGGTTGGGTCGACAGTACGATGCTCAGTTTCACCCTAGAGCCCCATTTTCCGAATGGCGTAGATGGGTCTCCATCCTTCGGTAAAGGGTTCCTTCATGTAGGGTTCCATCTCCGCCTCCGTCCTCATCGTCGTCTGCTCGATGGGAGGAACCTTGCCCGAGGGGAACGCCTCGAGGATCTCATCATGAAGCAGCGTGAGATACGAGAGGATCGCAGCGATGGTTCGTTTGGCTTTTTGAGCTTTCGCGATGTTGGGCCGTCCAACGACTCCCTCGGGGATGGCTGCCAATTCGATCGGAAAATGGCCCTGCCCCTCCGACCACTTGCAGGGCCGCGCAAAGGGATCAACCGCTTTGTCCATGTGGCCGTCTGGGAGGTATGCCGGCACGGAAGTCTCTTCAGCCAAATCCATCTGCACATACTGCTGGGCCAGCAACAGCATCACCGATGTCTCCGCCTCGTCGGCGTGGAAGAAATCATCATCCCAGTCGCCGCCACGTTCCTTGGTCCTGAAGAACTCGCGAACCGCCCGGTGCCAGTCGATTGTGCGGAAGATGCCCGGCAGGTTCCAGCTCTTCTGCAGCTCCTGGATTGCCGCTTCGAGCAGCCACTGGTGACCATGGTTGTTGATCAGGATGATCTTGCGGAATCCGTCATTCCAGAGGCCGACCATTACATCGATCAGCAACCGCTTGAGCACCTCGTCCTCGAGGTGGATCGTACCGGGCATCCCGATGTGATGATGCGGATGGCCACCGTAGTTGAGTGGCGTCCAGACCAGGTTGCAGGGTGCACCCTTTTTCGCGGTATACCGCCGCACTCCCTCGAGGATTTGTGTCACCATGAGTGTATCGAGCGCCGTCACCGTATGACGACCGTGAAGCTCCGTACATCCGATGGGAACAAAGACGATGTCGTTTTTTTTGCGATTCTCGACGACTTTCTGACGGATCGTCGTTTGCACATAAGTTCCGGGTTTGCCGAGTTCCGAGGGGCTGGGAATTCCGTAATCCGCGAGGATCTTGTCGATCTCCTCGTCCGACGCCTCCCAGATGCGCTTCTTGAGCTGCCCGACCCCGGTGTTCTCGAACCGGAGATCGTCCCGATTGGTCGTAAGCCAGTCACTCATATCCGTCTCCTTCCGCATTCGCGGAATATCAGTCGATCAGGGCCGTGATTTTGACCTCTTCACGGTCGGTCTGCAATGTCACCAGGTTCTCGGGAACTTCCTCGATTCTGATCTTCTTGGTGATCAACGGGGTGACATCCATACCGGCCGCCATACTGCTGATTACGCGGGGGAAGGTGCCGTGGCCCGAATGTCCCTGCGAACCGACCACACTCGCCCGGCGAACCTGGAACACCTCGCCGTTCATCGGGATTTTGTCGTCCGCACGTGCTACGATAACCACCGTCGAGTTGAGCGTGCGCCCCTCCCAGATGATGTCCTCGACATCCTGCCAGACGATGCTGGGCAGACCGGTCGCCTCGAGAATCAGGTCCGCACCCATCCCCTTGGTGATGTCGAGCACAGCTTCGGTAACTTTGACCTGTGTCGGATCAATTGCGTGAGTCGCCCCCATCACCAGCGCCATCTCACGGCGTGATTTGGATGGCTCGGAGATGATAACGTTGGACGCGCCGGAACGTTGCAGTACCGCGCAGGCCGCCGCACCGATCGGGCCACCACCGAGGATCACGACGTTATCGCCGGCACGGATGCCGCCGCCACGCTCGATCACCGCGTTGTAGGCGACTGAGGTCGGTTCGACCAGGCTGCCGAGCAGAAATGCCTTCTCGTCCCCGAACTGCTCCCGCAGCCCCTCGAGGCTCCAGAGGTATCGCGACTCGACCTTGATGTACTTGGCGTACGCACCATCCACGGAGAATCCGATCTCCTCCAATTTCTCACAGTGGTTAGGAAAACCATCCGCGCAGGGCTTGCACTGTGCACACCACTCCATCTCCTCGGAGCAGACCGCTTCGCCCTTCTCGTAGTTCTTGCCGGTGCGCTTGTTGTAAGCGTCTTTCCCGGCCTCGACTACGATCCCCGAGAATTCATGTCCCAGTGTGACCGGGAATGCCGTCAGGCCCGGATAGTAGATGTAGCCATCATCGTAGGCCTGGTTCATGTGAACGTCACTACCACAAATGCCGCAGGCTTTGACCTCGATGAGTACCTCCGACGGACCGTTCTTCGGGACATCCTTCTCAACGATCTCCACCCGTGGGTTGCGCCAGACCTTGCTACCCAAGTAAGTGAGTTTCCCGTCGATGTCCTTAGAACCCAGCTTGAATTCCGGCTTGGGATCCCAGTCGGCAAAAAGAGTTACTGTTTTCATGCCCGTTCCTTTCCCTCCCAGAGAGGATATGATCTCCGTATATGATCTTTTTCTCTATTTATCAACAGTTTGCCGCAACCATAGCACCAGTCACCGAACCGGTGTCCTCTTTTATACCACCATTTTCAGCTCATGTTTCGCTCCTCGACAACACTTCGCACAGCTGTGAATACCCCGGGCACACCAAGATGTAATCGTTTACATCGCAATATACAAACCGGCTCGCGAAAAACAATGGTTCGACTCATAATTCCAAACCACACGATCCGGTTATTAGGGCCACTTGAGCGCGGCAACCGGATGTGTGAAGAGCGACAGGCCGGGGATCAATGGTCCCGCAGCCGAGCTCCCCCCAGCTGCGAGGATTTGTTTGTAATAGTTTGTTATTCTTTGTTATAGAAGTCTTATTTCTCGTTTTCAACCATCACCGGATCTGCTCCGGCTACCGATATTCTGTCACCGGGCGACATCCTTTCAGCCAACGAGTGCAGGCCTCCAAGAGATCGTCCGGCAAGACCGACGAGATCCCAACTGGACAGGTAAACGTTTTCATTTCTTCTCGTCGTCACTCGGAAAGCGACCCCGATTCCCAAACGGCCCCCTCAAAGACCTCCGCTATTCTCGAGCGAATTCAGAGAGTGGGATCTCCCACTTTTCCCTCCTCCGAAAGCGCACACAACCCGTGTACCCCGCGTTATAAGCCAGCCTCACAGCCTCCTCCATTCCCATACCGACGTGGGCTGGATCATGCGCATCGGAGCCGAAACAGATCGGGATTTCGTGCCGTCGCGCTGCCCGCAGAATCTGAGGGGAGGGATACATTTCGAAGGGAGGATTCCGCAGGCCTGAGGTGTTTATCTCAAGAACCATGCCACTCTCCGCGATCTCCTCGAGAAGAGGATTGACGATTTCAAGAACTCGAGGGGGAGCGGGAGAGTGGCCATTCCGCTTTAAAAAATCAAAATGAGACACGACATCGAACAGTGACGACCGAACCATGAGCGCAACAAGATCATAGTAGCTGATCCAAGATTGCTCCACGGCCTCCATCTCATAACGCCGGGCCGGATCCAACACAGGGTATTCGTAGTGAACTGATCCGAGCACAAGATCGAACGACTGCTGAGCCAACCGGGTTGCAAGCACAGGTTCACAATCAAGATAATAATCCGCTTCAATACCGAGCAGCACATCGGGCCCATCGAACCCCCGCAAACCTTCGACCTCGCCCTGGTAGAGGGGATATTCATCGGGTTCCATCCGCACCTCAGGATGGAACCCGTCCCACGCGGGAGTGTGGCAGGTGAAACAGATCTCACCGATCCCCCTCTCCCTCGCCGCACGGTGATACTCGTCCATTGTGGCGGAGGCGTGCTTGCAGTAGGGGGTGTGGATGTGATAGTCATAGAGAGGTCGCACAACTCCTCCATCTATTCTAGCCGGGGAGATTTTCAACGAGGACCCGCCCCGCAGTCCGCCTCGAAAAAATTCACCGAAAGGGGACAGATAGCCGGATAAATCCTCCGTGCCCTTTCGCCGGGAGTCTCGGCAAAACCTTGACGAAAATTGCTGCTCATCTTGCTAACGCCTTCGTGGAGTAGTATCATTAATGTAATCGTTTTTATAAATTGTAGCAAGGTTGATTGGTAAGTAATTATTTTATATTACTTTAATAGTGATAACGTTTCATATTTCACACGGGGTGCACCCAAAACGACGGAGCCGAACCGGCAAAATGGCAAACCTTCAGGATGTCGCCCGAGAGGCGGGGGTATCTGTAGCGACCGTTTCGAGGGTGATGAACGACGCAAAGAACGTCAGGTCTGAAACGCGGACAAAAGTGCAGGCGGCGGTTCAGGCACTGAGGTTCCAACCCAACCGAGTCGCCCGACGGTTGAGAACTCGTAACGGACTCGGCCAGTTGATCGGTCTCGTCGTTCCAGACATCCAGAACCCGTTCTTCGTCGAGGTCATCCGGGGAGTGGAGGAGGCAGCTTACGGGAGTGGAAATGCGCTCATTCTCAGCAGTTACCAGTATGACGAGGAGAAAGAGAAGCTCTATCTCAACCTGATGCGTTCGGAGTCCGTTGACGGGCTGATCATCATCCCGCACGGAAAGAAAGACAGGGCTGTCAAGCAGTTAATACGCAGCGGTGTTCCGACCGTCTGTGTGGACCGGTATGTTGAGAACGTCGATGTCGATAGTGTTGTGGTCGACAACCAGCGCGGTGCTCATGAAGCGACCGAACATCTGCTGAAACTCGGAAATAAACGGATCGGATATATCTCTGGACCGACGGAGATGCTGACCAGTGTGGAACGCCTTGCGGGGTACCAAAGCGCCCTGTGGGAAAGCTGCGTGGAATGTGAGGACAACCTGATAAGGGTCGGTGACTACAAGTATGAGAGTGGCAACCGGCTCGCAGGAGAGCTGCTCGATCTCCCGGAACCACCGTCGGCCTTGTTCGTTGCGAACAGCCTGATGACGCTCGGCGCACTGGAGGCGATTCACCGCCGAAGGTTAACGATACCGACCGACGTGGCATTGATCGGTTTTGATGATATGGCCTGGGCGATTTCATTAAATCCTCCGCTGACTGCGGTCAGCCAGCCGGGTTTCGAAATCGGACGCCGGGCAGCGGAGCTTCTTTTTCAGCGGTTCAGCGACCCGACACGTCAGACCGTGCGTGTTGTATTGGAGACCAGATTAATAGTGAGAAAATCCTGTGGGTCGTGAGGAAACCGCTGATATGAATGATTCATTGTGACACTCCACCGCTTCACAGGATCAGAATGAACATTGAAGACAAGACCAATCCGAACGATTTTGGGGGTCGGATGAGTCGGATTAACCACGTCAATCGCTATGATCAGAGGGAGACTCGCGATCCCGGATCAGGTTCCTCATCCGGCATCTGCACCCCTCGTTTTATATCCGCACAATCCTTCCCGCCCTCCAGCTTGCGGCAACGCCGATCCGAACCGCAAGGTTTCCGATATCGCCACAGTGTTCCCCCCTCGCTCCTCCCCACTCCCGACCCTGCTTTCGATTTAGTCACATACGAAATCAACGTCTTCTCGCGCAGGCAGTCTTCTGAAGTCCTGCCACCGAACCACTTTCGCGCATGGCAGCAGAGCACCTCGATGAGATCACCTGAACCAGAACAAAACTATGAAGAGCTAAAATTCAAGTACAACAGGAATGGTGGGTTCATCCACACCCACCTTTCTTCACAACAGGGGGAGAGATTATGAGTCTGTTAACAAACCGAGCGACAAGGTTGTTCGTCTGTTGCATCGCTCTGGTCGGTCTCACTGCATTGCCTGCATTTGCGCAGGAGACCGGGAAAGTCACGGGTTCTGTGAGCGACGCCACCACCGGCTCGCTCCTGCCGGGCGCCAGCGCGTTGATCGAGGGCACCAGCCTGGGGTCGGCAACACTGCGTGACGGGTCCTACATCATCCCGAACGTTCCCGTCGGCACACACACCCTACAGGTGAGCTACACCGGGTACGATGACTTCACAGTGGAAGTTACGGTCGCCGCCGGGGAGGTCGTTTATCAGGACGCCTCGCTGATCAGCACCGTAATCGCGCTGGACGAAGTCACCTACTCCCTGCTCCGCCAAGGGCAGGCCAAGGCGCTCACTCAGCAGAGGAACTCCGATCGCATCGTCAGCATCATATCGGAAGAGATGATCGACGCCTTCCCGGACAAAAACGCGGCTGAAGCGATCCAGCGGTTGCCGGGAGTCACGTTGCAGCGAGACCACGGTGAAGGCCGCTATATCGTCGTGCGTGGCATGGAATCCCGCCTCAACTCGATGATGATCAACGGGCAGCGCATCCCCTCCCCGGAGGGCGACCAGCGCAACCCCGTACTCGACGTCATCCCCTCGGACCTGCTCGCCGGCATCGAAGTGACCAAGGCGCTCACGCCCGATATGGACGGTGACGCGATCGGTGGTGCGGTGAACCTGATCACCAAGAGTGCCTTCGATTACGACAAGCGTGTTATCGATTTCGACCTTGGTGGGGGTTATCGCAACCTGCGTGGAACCGGTTCCTACAACGGCTCGTTCAATTTCATCGACAAGTATCTCGATGGAAAGCTGGGTGTGACCTTTGGGGCAAGCACCCACTTTGTCAACCAAGGCACTGACAACGTAGAATCGGAGTGGGCGGACAGCTGGGAGACCGTCACGGACGTCGTGGACGACTTCGAGGTGGACGTGGACGATCCAACTGACACCACCTGGATCTACCAAGTCGAAGAGACTGACGGCTGGACGATCGCCGACTTTCAACAACGATACTACCGGGTCGAGCGTACACGCACCGGGGTCAACGCCAACTTCGATTATAAACTCGATGCCAACAACCGCTTCTTCCTCCGTACCCTTTACAACTATTATGATGACCTCGAGCACCGTGATCGCATCCGGTTCCGGGTTGACAAGGCCGTTGACGAAGAGGAACCCAACTCAGGCTACCAGTCAGCTACATCGGTGGACGGTTCGAGGGCTGTCCGGGAGTTGAAATACCGTGAGGAGACGCAGACCATCCAGAGCTACGCCTTCGGCGGTTTTCATGCTCTGCCGTGGTTCGATCTCGATCTCGATTATCAGGTCATCTACTCCTTCGCTGACGAAGATGAACCGATCAGTCGTTACTACGAGTTTCAGGCAAAGGACTTCGATTACACCTTCACACTCGACAGGGATTATCCGCAGTTCACGGTCGATTCAGGGGACATCAATGACCTCAGCTTGTTCGAGTTTGACGAAGGAGCGAATCAGGACGGCCGCTGGACGAAGGATCATGATCAGACATACCTGGTCAACGCGAAATTACCGTTTTCCTTCGCCGAGGCTTCGGGCAGCTTCAAAGCAGGCGTGAAGTATTCCCACAAAGACAAGGAGATGAAGAATCATCGCTATGAGTATTCATGGGAAGGTGATGAAGATCTCCTCCTGGAAGGCTTCGAAGCTGAGCTGTCCTATGCCGACTTCATGAATGGTGAGTACGAATTCAACCACATGATCGACGAAGATCTGATCCAGGACTTCATGGATGCTAACGCTGCGGATTTCGAGATGGAGGAGAACCTCGAGGACAAGTACCTCGACTCGTTCGATGCGGTTGAAGAGATCACCGCCTACTACGGCATGGCGACGATCAACTACGGCCAGTTCATGTTCCTGCCCGGTGTCCGTATCGAACAGACCATGAACTCCTACTGGGGGTTCGATGGTAACCTGGCTGATGAAGCATCTTTCAGACGCGTGTGGGGTGGCGAGAACACCTATTCAAACGTTCTCCCGATGGTTCACCTCCGATACAAGTTCGACAGGAACACCATCTTCAGAATTGCCTACACCAATTCGCTGGCGCGCCCCAACTACCAAGACCTCGCACCCTATGTAACGACCGAGGATGAGGACCAGATGCTCGGCAACCCGGATCTCGAGGCGACGACTGCAACAAACATCGATCTGATGGCCGAGTACTACGTGGGCAGCCTCGGTGTCGTCTCCGGCGGCTATTTCATAAAAACACTTGACAACTACATCTTCCCACAGGTCACTACGTACGAGGACCCCGCCGACGGCATCGAAAAACGGATCCAGCCGGTCAACGGTGAGACCGCAACGCTCAACGGTTTCGAAATCGCCTGGCAGCAGCAGCTCGACTTCCTGCCGGGGAGGCTCAACGGCCTCGGGATCTACCTCAACTACACCAACACCACCTCGGAGGCAGAGTATCCGAGCCGTGGAAGTACAACTCTGCCGGGACAGTCCGACAACGTTCTGAATGCCTCGGTCTCCTATGAGATAGGGAAATTCTCGACTCGTCTCTCGTTGAATCTCCACGGGAAGTATCTCTATGAGGTGGGTGAAGATGTTGACGAAGATGTCTACATCGATAGCCGCACACAGGTTGATTTTTCAACGAACTACCGTGTGACCAACAACATCAGCGTCTACGCAAACGGCATCAACCTGACCAACGCGCCCGATCGCTTCTACACGGGTTCCGAGGACCACCAGGTCCAGCGTGAGCTCTATTCCTTCGCAGTGAGCGGCGGTGTGCAGTATAGATTCTAATCACTCAAGAACCTCCCATGAATAATCCCGTTCCGGCCACCCCAAATCGGGGTGGCCGGATATGTTTACGGTCAGAATCTCCTTCTGGAAAGCGAAACACGGTTCGCCATTGCCCAGAGTTTCTTTTGTGACAGATGATCCGCTGGATAGCCGGGTCCGTAAGAGGTGAGGACGCCGATCCGGTGGGTATGAAGATGACTGGGTTTGAAAGGATCGTGGAGCGGCTGAAGGAGCAGTACCGTCCGCACTCCCTCTTCCTAATCGAGGACGCAAAATCCGGCGAGAAATTCATCGCCCGAGGCTCCAACTGGACGGAGTTCAGCGAGATCATGAAGGTACCGGCGCACCGCATCCCCTTTGAACTGGTGCATCGCCTGATCGTCTGGCCGAAGATCGACGCGGTCGACCTGGATACAAGCACCAGCGGGAAGTGGTAGCCGGGCCGGGCCACCCGCCGCGAGTCAAGGCCGGATAATGGTTAGTTACCCTGCTGCTGTCCGTGTGTCTCTCTCTACCAGGATGTATTTTATAAATAGTGTGATGTAGATCACATTTCTGTAACACAACATAATTATACTGAGCGTATCTTAACATACCTCAACAGTCTGGAGTTTGGGGGGAAAGTAAGGAGGTAATACCATGAAGAATCTCAGAATCAGTATTTTTTTCTGCTTCTTGATTGGCCTGTTTCATGCCGCGTACGCCCAACCCGATACCCTTTGGACCAAGACCTACGGAACGGCGGGAAATGAGGTGCTGTTTAACATCGATCAAACCGCCGATGGCGGCTTTATCATGAGCGGGGTCGTCAATTTTATGACTGATACCAGCGATTACTGGCTGGTCAGAACCAATCCTCAAGCGGATACCCTCTGGACCCGGACCTACGGCGGGCCCGGCGAGGACATGTGCCAATCAGGTCAGCTGACCTCCGATGGCGGTTACATCATGGCCGGGCTTGGGGAGATGTGGCTCATTAAGATCAATGCCGACGGTGACACGCTCTGGACCCGACGCTCCGGCGGCCCCGGTGGGAGTGAACCAGTCTGTGTCGAACAGACCGCCGATAGTGGCTATATCATCACCGGCAATATTCCCGATGAGGTGAACCACGCCCAGGTAGGCCTGATCAAAACTGATTCCCTGGGCAACACCCAATGGACGCAGACGTTTGGCGGCACGGGAGTCCAGTACGGCCGATTTGTCCAGCAGACTGCTGATGGCGGCTATATAATTGCCGCGGATATGCTCGTTGCTGACGGGCTGGTAGATATCTGGCTGCTCAAAACGGACGCCGATGGCGATACCACCTGGACCAAAACCTTCTTCACTGGCAGCGATGGTGGGAGTAATGTGGTCATGCAGACTGCCGATGGGGGTTATGCCATCTTAGGCCTTATCGGGGGCACTCTTGATGCACCGGACAGTGAAGCCCCCGACGACTGGCTGCTGATCAAGACCGATAGTCTGGGGGTACTGGAATGGTCCCAGACCTATGGTGAGGACCTTATGGACCAATCATTTGACATGCTGCTCACGGATGATGGTGGTTTTCTGCTCACTGGATGGTTGGACCTGACCGATTCCGGCAATGCCGGCGACCTCTGGCTGGTTAGAGTCAATTCGCTCGGTGATACCGTTTGGACTACTACCGTGGGTGACATCGGCGACGATGCGGGCATCGGATTGCTGGAACTGGCCGAGGGAGAGTACGCTGTTGTGGGTTTCACCGATTCCTGGGGCGCCATCGACTGGGATGGCTGGCTGGTACGTTTCGGGGATCCAACAGCGATTACCACCCCGGTCATGGCTGGAGTGCCGGGGACTTTCGCTCTGCATGCCAACTATCCCAACCCCTTCAACCCCAGCACCACCATGCGGTTCGACCTGCCGCAGGCCATGAACGTTCGCATTGCGGTGTATGATCTGCTGGGCCGGGAAGTGATCCGGCTGGTGGATGGGCGCATTGAGCAGGGGTATCACCAGGTGGTGTGGAACGGTATGACAGCTAACGGCAGCGAGCTGCCCACCGGCGTTTACATCGCCCGGCTGGTGACACCGGAGTACAGCAAATCCATCAAGATGGTGCTGCTGAAGTAGGGGAAGAAATGAAGCCCCAGAGAAATCTGGGGCTTTTCATCCGTACCCCGGGCGCGGCTGATTACGTCACGAAGTACCGGGACTCCCTCTCTACTACGCTCCGCTTCGCGGTCGAACGTGCGACTCCGCTTATTGCTGAAGGCTGACCGCTGACCACTGAGGGCTTCTTCGTACCCCGGATGTGACTCGAATTGAGTGAGGAAAACAGGGCCGGCCGCCGCCGTTGCTCCGCTTTTAGCGGGGTTGGCGGGGTAAAATTTGACGAAGGGTGATCAGTGGTGACCATATTTTCGAGAAGGCGATAGGTGATCATCGTGAGCGGATCAAGCGATTGGCGCTTCAGATGAGGCGTGAATTAAACCTTGGAAACGCGAAATGCCTATCCTAGCTTTGGGGCCGAAAAGTCCAAAAGGCTTTGAAGACCTGCACGAAGAAATATCATAAGGACCTTTACCATGCTGATCCGCCGTGTTCTATTGTCACTTTTTGCGCTCACCGTATTTCTCGGTGCCCGGAACCTGCCCACGCCGAAGAGTCATTTCGGTTTTGTTCCAGGCACAGATCGAGAGCTTTTCACATATGAAGAACTGATTAGCTATCTGAAGCTAGCCGACGATGCCTCGGACCGGGTGACCTTGCGCGAAATAGGCCGTAGTCCTGAAGGACGGCCAATGTATGTCTGCTTTATTTCGGCACCGGAGAACCTGGTACGACTGGATGAGCTGCGTACTATTAATCAGCAACTGGCCTGGAATACCGATCTGGACTCTGCTACTCGGACCCGGTATCTGAAAGAAGGCCGGGTTTTTGTACTGGGAACCTTATCCATGCATTCCGGTGAGGTGGGCCCTTCCCAGGCCGCACCACTTATCGTATACGAGGCGGCCACAACCAATGACCCGGCACGGCTGGCTATTCTGGCTGAGACAGTGTATATGATGGTGCCCTGTCATAATCCTGACGGTATGGATATGGTGGTCAAGAATTATCACAAGTACAAGGGTACCGAGTACGAAGGTGCCGATCTTCCCGGGATCTACCACAAGTACGTGGGCCATGACAACAACCGGGACTTCGTCACCCTGCACCAAACCGACACCAAGGCCATCTCCTCTATTTACAGCCGGGACTGGATGCCTCAGGTCATGGTGGAAAAGCATCAGATGGGCTACACTGCCCCCCGCTACTTTGTTCCTCCCATGCATGACCCGATTGCGGAGAACGTGGATGCCGAGCTATGGAACTGGACCTGGATATTCGGTTCGGAAATGGTGCGGGATATGACCAGTCAGGGGCTGAAAGGGGTCTCTCAGCATAATCTTTTCGATGACTACTGGCCCGGCTCCACCGAAACGTCCCTCTGGAAGGGTGTCATCAGCCTTCTGACCGAGGCTGCCAGTGTCCGGGTGGCAACTCCTATGTACGTGGAACCCACCGAGCTTGTTGGTGGTGTCAAGGGTTTGGCTGAATACAAGAAGAGCATCAATATGGCAGACCCCTGGCCCGGTGGCTGGTGGCGGCTCGCGGACATAGTCAGGTATGAAGTGGTCTCCACGTGGAGTATCTTGCGTACCGCAGCCAGGCATCGCCCGGACATTCTGGCATTTCGCAGCGATGTTTCCCGCCGCGCTGTAGCCCAAGGCCGGAGCCAAGCCCCGGCCTATTTCGTTATGCCCGTATCCCGGCAGCACGATGCCGGAGAACTGGCAGGTATTGTTGATCTGCTCCATGAGCATGGCGTGAAGGTGTATCGCCTTTCGTCGGACCTCATCCTCGAGGGTCGAATCCTTCATTCCGGCGATGTCGTGGTGAGTTTGGCTCAACCTTATCGGGCCTTCATCAAGGAGGTAATGGAAGCTCAACAGTTTCCTGAGCGCCATTACACGCCTGGCGGCAAACTCATCAAACCCTACGATGTTACGACTTGGTCCTTGCCGCTGCAGCGTGGCGTCACTGCCTGGCAGGTTGACCGAGTGAATCCGACTTTGGATGCGGCCTGCGAACTCATTAACTCGGATGTTCCATTCACAACGTGGGATAGAACCCTGCCTGGTTCCTGGTCTGCTGTGCTTCTGGACGGCCGACGCAACGAAAGCTTTGAAGTGGTGTTCCGCGCGGTTAAAGCAGGCATGGCTGTGC
>SDBV01002298.1_pt1 | contig 28576 bp, 26 predicted proteins | sample 2277081 | NCBI WGS metagenome assembly SDBV01 (sample SAMN10402039, study PRJNA504765) | marine sediment metagenome | isolation source: marine sediment core GS10_PC15, 223 cmbsf | place: Arctic Ocean: Southern Knipovich Ridge | collected 2010
AAAAGCGAGGCAAGGAGTAATTGCCAGTAAAAACTGCTTCTAGCACAGAGTATTAGAGCCAGCGAACATATCACGAATCCTCCACTCAGAATAATTCTCTGCCCAAAACGGTCACCCAAATAACCAGTGATAAAAGAACCCAGGCCGGCGACAACAACGAACGATGTAATGAGAAGACCCGCTTGGGCATAGCTTAGGGCAAACTCTTTCTGAATGAGAGGCAAAAGGGCGGGTAAGATAACCCAGTACATATCAGTCAGGGCATGACCCAGGCATGCCGACCTGAGGATACTGGCAGACTTTTTTTCACTCATAGGAAGATGCGAAACCCATTACGCCCATTTTTCTCCAATGATATTAAGCCCCTGCAAAGTCAATGTGGGATCTACCTCATCTATCTCTTCGCATCCCTGAGCCAAGAGGATGCCCAATCCTCCCGTAGCAATGACCTTCGCTTCTTCGCCTAGCTCTCTCTTTATCTCTTTTATTATTTGCCTGACTCCTCCCAGGGAGTAGTAGAATATCCCTGAGACAAGACTATCCCTGGTGTTCTTACCAACTACACAAGTTGGCTTTCTGAACTCTACAGCAAAGAGCGCCTCTGCCTTCTCAGCCAGACTCTCTATATTACATCTTACTCCCGGAGCAATAACCCCCCCTAGATACTCTCCTTTTTTTGATATTACGTCAAAGGTGGTAGCAGTCCCGAAGTCTATGACTATCGCCGGAAGCTTATATAATTCAGAAGCAGCAACCACATTGGCTATTCTATCCGCTCCGACTTCTCCTGGATTATCGCAGAGAATGGGAACCCCTATCATCTCCCCTTTTACTTCAAAAGACGCAACCCTGAAATATTTGTCCACTGCTCTTTTCAGGGGAACAAAAATGGAAGAAACTACAGAAGAGATAACTGCTTTTTCAATAGAGACTTTTTCCTCGCAATTGTTTATCCACTGAGAAAGCAAAATTCCCCATTCATCGATTTCCTTTCTGGGACGAGTGGCAAATTCACCACTCACAATTAACTTTCTCTCTTTAAATAATCCTACCTTGACTAAAGTATTGCCTACGTCTATTGTTAGATTCATTTCCCCCTCACCCTGCCCCTCTCCCCTGAGGAGAGAGGGTACTCTCTGCAATGGCTATTCATTTTCACTCTGTTCTATCCGTTCCCTTGTCAAGCTGAAAGCTAAAAACGTGTGGCTAAAACCATAATTTAGAACTCAAGGGTTATTTTCTTTGAATTTGATTTTGAATTTTTTGTTTTTTACTATCCGCTAATATACCCTTCTTCGGAACTAATCCTTCTCTGTATCCCGCTTTCTAATCTCAGAACTAATCTTCCTTCCTCATCTATATCCTGCACTAATCCAGTAAACTCTTCCTGGCTGATTTTGACTTTTATCTGTTTTCCTAACAAAGAAGAAGATAGCCGAATTTCCGTCAACAGGGCTGGAGAATCACCCAAGAAAGAAAAATAAAGTCTCTCCAGCTCTCCCAATAGAAAGTGCTGAAAAGCTTCTCCCGAAACACGACATCCTGTCTCTCTCTTGAGAGAAGTAGCAGCAAAGCACAAGGGAGACGGAAACTCTCCTATGTTCACGTTAACACCGATACCCATTATGAGAAAGACTACCTTTTTTTGCCCATTCTTTGCCCGACAGAGAACTCCTCCCACCTTCTTCTCATTTATTACGGCGTCGTTAGGCCAACGAATTCCAGGGGAAAGAAGAGGAAACATTCTCTTTATACTGGCAGTTATTCCCAGAGCTCCCAAGAGACTCAATCGAGATATAGAAGAACTTGCCGTCAAAGGACGTAAGATAAGAGAAAGCCATAATCCCCCTGAAGGAGAAAACCAATAATGATCCGCTCGCCCCTTTCCCTTAGTCTGCTCCCCTGCTATTACTACGGTTCCTTCTTCTGCCCCATGTTCGGCAAGTCGATAGGCAATCTCATTAGTAGACTCTACTTTGGTATATGAATAGATTTTCTTCCCGAACACTCTTGTATCTAAAGTTGGGCTCGTCATCCTGCGATATTTCCCCCTGACCCCTTCCCTCTCCCCTGGGGGGGAGGATATCTCTTGGAAGATTTTCGTCAATGAACTCTTTTTTCTTGAATTTCCTGTCAATGAACCATGAACTAATTTACTATTCCAATATTTCCTCAGCTCTTTTTTCATCCACTTCTAGCCTTTTGGTCAAGTCAAGAGAAGAAGAGAATTGCTCTATCCCCCTCAGTCGGGTCACCAGCTCAATCTTAATTTCCTCACCATAGATATCCTTCCCGAATCCCAGTATATATACTTCTACCCCAAAAGACATATCCTTGAAAGTCGGTTTGCCACCTACATTAATAATCCCTTTGTAATAATCTCCTCCCAGTATTACTTTTCCTGCGTAGACTCCTGGACCAGGCAAAAGCTTCTCGGGATGAGGCTCTAAATTGGCTGTAGGATAGCCTAAATCTCGTCCTCGCCTTTTACCTCTAATTACTCTTCCCAGGATAGTGGGATAACGACCTAACCAAAGAGTGGCTTTTTCTATTTCTCCCTCTTTCAACCAACGCCGGATCAAAGAACTGCCAATTTTTTCTTCTCCTACTTTCAAGGAAGGAATTACCCTTAGCTTATATTCAAATGCCTTTTCGTTCTCCTTCAACCAACGGACGTCTCCTTCTCTTCTATTGCCAAAAACAAAATCTTCTCCTACTACCATCTCCCGTATTTCCAGAACTTGTCTGATTTTTTCGATAAAGGAGTGAGGAGAAAGAGAGGCAATCTGGGAAGTGAAATTAAGAAACACAAGTAAATCTATTCCTGCTTGAGCTAAAAGTTTTTCCTTTTCTTCCCAGGTGGTCAAGAGAGATAAGGGCCTACCAGAAAGAAATTCAGAAGGGTGAGAAGGAAAAGTAATAACACAGCTTTTTCCTTTCTTTCTCTTTGCCTTGCCTGTCACATACCTGATAATTTCTTGATGTCCTTTGTGAATTCCGTCATAGAACCCGATAGTGAGAATGACATCCTCGTACTTTTCCTTTTTAGAAAAACCTCTTCTAACCTCCATTTCTAGATTAATACTCTGAGATATCTAAATCCCATTTTGTCCCCACAGAAGTGGGTTCCCTCCTGCAAGCTTATCCCCACTGCCAGAAGTTTTCCCTCCGGCGTACACAATCTAACTCGATCACCCTTTTCCAGATTAGAGGGTAGCTCGTATATATGGGATAGATAAAGGGGTCTACCCCATTTAACTATCTTCTCCCCTCCTTTCTTTATTGTAACCAGGGAGAGGTGCGGCAAAGCATCTTTCAAGGAAAGAAGTATTTCTTCTCTTTCTTCTTTATTCCTCTCATCTAAATCCTCAAGTTTCCTGGCCTGTTTCAAATCAAAGGGGCCTATTCCGGTGCGACGAAGAGATAACTGATAGGCTCCAAAACCGGAAGCTTCCCCTATATCCGCACACAGGCTTCTAATATAAGTTCCCTTGGAACAATGGACTCTGAATTCTACTTGGGGATGGGAATTAAGGCTGAATCGGAGAGCTTGAAGCTGATGAACGTTGACTATTCTCGGGAGACGCTTCACGACCTGACCACTTCTGGCCAGTTCATACAATCGCTTTCCGTCCTGATGAATAGCGGAAAACATGGGAGGAGTCTGGACTATTTCCCCCTGGAAATGAGTGAATATTTCCTCTATTTTTTCCCGCGACAAAGAAGAGGCATCTTTCTCTTCCGCTATCTCTCCTTCGCTATCCAGGGTGGAGGTAGTAACTCCAAAAATCATTTCTCCCTCATAAACCTTGTTTAGGTCTTGCAGAAAAGCAGCTAATTTTGTGGCCCGACCCAAACATATGAGGAGAAGCCCCGTGGCCATTGGGTCTAATGTTCCCGTATGTCCTACTTTCTTCATCTTGAAAATTCGTCTAATTCTATCCACTACATCATGGGAACTTAGCCCCTTTGGTTTATCAACTAAAAGTACCCCGTCTACCTTCTCGAGATATTCATTCTTTTTCATTGTAAACCTGCCTTGCAGACCGCCTCGTCGCTTCGCTTTTCGCAATGACAGGCGAGAAAATCTCTAGAGAACTTCCATTCTTGAATCTATAATAGAAACATCTCTCTCTTTTTCTATAAACTTTATGATCTTGGATAGAACCCTTTGTGCGAAGCTTCTTTCTGTAGTTACGAGGACCATTCCCATCAATGCTCTTTGCCACAAACCCTGGTGACCAATCTCAGAAACAGAAACATTAAAAGTATTTCTTACTCGGCTAATTAGTCTTTTAATAATACTGCGTTTGTCTTTTAAGGAATGAGGAGAAAATAATCGGATCTCTAGCTCTAGTACGCCTATCACCATGGTTATTTATTCAACTCTTCTACTTTCATAGGCTTTAATCAAATCGCCCTTTTCTATATTGCTAAAACCTTCTATATTTATTCCACATTCCAGTCCAGTTAAGACCTCGCCAACATTCCGATTGAAACGTTTGAGACTGCCAATAACTCCTTCTCCTATTACCTCTTCCCCTCTAAGAACTCTTACTTTACCTCCCCTCGTCATTTTCCCCTCGCTAACATAAGAACCCGCTACTTTCCCTGCTTTGGGGATGCTAAATACCTCCCGAACCTGAGCCTCTCCAACCTCTTTCTCTTCATAGCGAGGCTCAATGAGACCCTCACTCATTTTCTTGATATCATCTATCATTGCATAGATAATCTGGTAATTTCTTATGTTCACCCTTTCTTCTTTGGCTAGATCTCTATTGGCTGAGGATACCACTGTATTAAAGTTTACTATTATCGCCTGGGAGGCAGAGGCCAGAAGAATATCGGCCTTTTGTACCTCGCCCACTCCTGCATGAAGGATGTCTATCTTTACTTCCTCGCTCTCCAGATTCTTTATTGTGTCCGAAATGGCTCTTAACGAACCCTGAGTATCTACTTTGATAATGACATTTATGGTCTTTTGTTCTTCTTCCGGCTGGGATAGATTCTCTAAGGTAAATACTTCTCTCCTTGTTAAGCCCTCTTCTCGTTCTTTTTCTTTGATTGACTCTGCTATTTGCCGAGCCTCCTTCCCATTCTTTGTCTTTCTAAAGATATCTCCAGGCATACCCACATCGGAAAGCCCTAAGACTCTTACTGGCACAGATGGCCCTGCTTTCTTAATTGTCTTTCCCTTCCAATCAATAAGAGTTCTTACCCTTCCGTAAGTGGAACCCCCCACCAATAGATCACCTATCTGCAAGGTTCCCTTCTGGACAAGGAGAGTAATACAAGGGCCTCTTTGTCTATCTAATTCACCTTCAATTACTACCCCCTGGAAATCTGCCTCTGGCTCTGCCTTTAATTCCAGCATTTCTGCCTCCAAGAGTATCATTTCCAGGAATTCATCTAACCCTTGACCCTTCAAAGCGGAAACTTCCACAAATATGGTCTCGCCTCCCCATTTTTCTGGCACCAAGTCATATTTGCTTAACTGCTGCCTGACTCTTTCCAGTTTTGCTTCTGCTTTATCTATTTTATTTATAGCCACCATAATAGGCACTTTAGCCGCCCTGGCATGATTGATCGCCTCTATTGTCTGAGGCATAACTCCATCATCACCGGCGACAACTAAAACAGCAATATCGGTAACCTGGGCCCCCTGAGCCCGCATATTGGTAAAAGCCTCATGACCGGGAGTATCAATAAATACTATCCTTTTCCCTTTACATTCCACCTCTGAGGCTCCAATCTTTTGAGTAATCCCTCCCACTTCTCCTCCCGCTACGTTAGTTTCACGCACAGCATCCAAAAGAGAAGTCTTCCCATGATCTACGTGACCCAACAAAGTCACGATGGGGTCCCGTGGCAGTAATCCTTTCTTTTTGGAAGAAGGTTTTTTCTCCACCAACTTTTTTTCTACCCTCTTAATCTCCTCCGCCGAAAGACCGCTTACACTACTCTTTCCCTTTATCTTCAACTGAGAAAGAATCTTCAGAAGCTCCTGGTTAGTTAGGTTAAGCTTTTTGGCCAACTGATAAATACGCATTACTGCTTCCCTTTCGGCTCTTCAGATTTTTGGTCTGCCTGGCTGGTTTTTTCCAGAATCTTTTCCGCTGTCTTAGCCCCAATCCCCTTGACTTTGCACAAACCTTCTACTCCACCTCTTAAAATATCTTTCTTGGTCAAAAAACCAGCTTCTCTCAAAGAAAGCAATGTCTTCTCTCCCACTCCCGTCAAATGTTTCAAGAAAGTTACCTCTTCTATTATTTGGCCCAGGGATCTTATATCAATCTGCCAGCCAGTTAACTTTGCCGCCAGTTTTACATTCTCTCCCCTGCTTCCAATAGCTAGAGAAAGTTGGTTGTCAGTAACTATGACCTTTGCTTCCCTTTTGCTTTCATCAAGTTTAACTTCGACTACCTCAGCCGGTTTCAGAGAATTTTTTATGAAGGTAGCAGTATCTTCACTATAGCGTATTATGTCAATTCTCTCATTTTCCAGCTCCCGCAGGACTGCTTTGATACGAGAACCCCGCAAACCTACGCAAGCCCCTACAGCATCCACCTTTTCTTCCGAGGATTCCACCACTACCTTAGATCTTCTACCTGCTTCGCGTTTTATCTGCCTGATTTTGACAATATCTTCTTCTACTTCTGGCACCTCCAGCTCGAAGAGTCTTCTCAAGAAATCGGGGTGTGTCTGAGAAAGAATAATGCGAGGACCTTTCGGTTCTCGAGTAACTCGTAAAATATAAGCTCTTACCCGTTCTCCCTGTCTATACCTTCTGCCAAGTAACTGTTCTCTCCTGGGAAGAATCCCTTCTGTTTTACCCAGATCAATAAGAACAAAGCGATCAGATCGAAAACGAACCGTCCCACTAATTATTTCTCCTTCTCTTTTCTTGAATTCCTCATAGATTAGATCTTTTTCCATCTCTACAATTTGCTGCATCATTACGTACTTACCTGTACTGGCAGCAATCCTACTAAACTGCAGAGGGTCTATCTCTACTTCTATCTTATCCCCCAATTCCACCTTCTCATCAATTTGTTTCCCTTCTTCTAAAGAAATTTCTATTCCAGAATTACGTACTTTTTCTACCACCTCTTTAGTAACCAGAACCTGCAGTCTTTCTTTTTTTTCGTCTAAAAGTACTTTCAAATTTTCTATTGGTTGATCATATTTTTTTCTATAAGCAGAAGTCAAAGCCTCTTCAACGCTTTTTAATAACGCCTCTGAAGAAAGGCCTCTTTCTCTTCCAATACGCTCTAGGAGAAAGAAGAATTCACTATTCTGCATCCTTTATTAGCTCCTTTATTCTTTGGGAAATCCCGTCTCTGCCGATTTTTTGCTTCTCCCCTCGTCGGCGAATTTTGATCTCTATCTTATTTTCCTTTAGAAAAATATTACCCAGAATTACCTTAAAAGGAATGCCTAGAAGATCTGCATCACTAAACTTTATTCCCGCGCTTACATCCCGGTCATCCCACAACGCATCTATTCCTGCTTTTTTCAAACGAAGATAGATCTCTTCTGCTGCCCCGGCAGTATCAGGAGAAGTGGCTATAACCGCCGCCTGAAAGGGAGCGATCTCTTTTGGCCAGATGATACCATCTTTATCATAGTTTTGCTCAATGATTGTTCCTAAAAGTCTGCTCACTCCTATACCATAGCACCCCATGATGAAGTGCTTTTCCTTTCCCGTCTTATCCAGAAAAGTAGCTCCCAATCTGGAGCTGTATCCTTCTCCTAAGTGAAAAATCTGACCTACTTCAATTCCTCTTCTTATTTCTGTCTTATTTTCACATGAAGGACACTTATCACCCGAAAGAGGAAACCTTATATCGCCTGTAAGAACCGGTTTGAAATCCCTATTAGGATTAACATCTATTAAATGAACATCCTCCTTATTGGCTCCCGTAACGAAATTCTTTCCTTGCATCACTGTATTATCCACCACAAGCTTATTTCTGTCAAGTCCTACCGGTCCGACAAATCCTATCTCCACTCCCATCTCTTTTCTTATCAGGTTATTCGAAGCGAGTCTTAGTCCCTTTGTCTTGAGAAGCAATCTCAGTTTCTCCTCATTTACATAATGGTCGCCTCTGACCAAAACTGCTATCAGGCCTTTGTCAGTCTCATAAAAAATGGTTTTCAAAGTCTTTTTTTCCTGGCAGGCAAGAAAACGGCTAAGTTCTTTGATGGTTCGAATTCCTGGTGTAGATACTTCCTTTACTGGTCGGCTTTCGTCCTTTTCCGCATCATCTGTTGCACAGATAGCTCTTTCTAACTTGGCTACATATCCACATTTCCTACATTCCACTATTCTATCTTCACCCGAATCAGTCAGAGCTATAAACTCATGCGAGAATTCTCCCCCCATAGTTCCTGTGTCAGCCTCCACTAATCTATAATCCAAAAGGCAGCGAGAAAAGACTCTCTTGTAAGCCTCCTTCATTTTCTCATAAATCACTCTTGCCTCTTCTTCGCTCTGGCAAAAACTATAGGCATCTTTCATCAAGAATTCCCTTGCCCTGATTACTCCACCCCGTGCTCGCAGCTCATCTCGAAATTTTGCCTGAACCTGATAAACAACAACCGGAAGCTTTTTATAAGAACTTATTTGTTGCTTTATCAGCTGAGTGATCACTTCCTCATGAGTAGGACCAAGCACAAAGTCAGCTCCTTTTCTATCCTTGAAACGAACAAGTTCTTCTCCCCAACTCTCCCATCTTCCACTCTTCTTCCAGAGTTCGGCTGGCTGGACAAAGGGAAGAAGTAATCGCTGCGCTCCGATTCGCTCCATTTCCTCTTCTACGATGGAAGTAATCCTGGCCAAAATCCTATATCCCATAGGAAGATAAGAATAGATACCAGCAGCAAATTTCATTATCAATCCTGCTCGAAGCATTAGCTTATAACTTGGGCATTCAGCCTTTCCAGAAGATTCCCTGGAAGTAACAATTAGACATTGAGAAAACTTCATAGATTTAACTCTCTAATAAAAAAATAAGAGCCCCTTGGGGCTCTGACATAAAAGCCATTGAGAAATGCTTTCTTGTCTCTATTATAGTCTATCAACAAAAAAAGTCAATAAATACCGAAGGACAAATGCCCGTATGTCGTATATCGTATATGGTATATCGTAAGAAAAAACCTTAAAATCCATAAAGCAATACTATTCACACATTCTTCGTTTTCGATATACTATATACTACATACTATGTACGGCTTTTGTATATCGTATAGCGCAATACGCATCACACACAATAGACCTGGTGAATCGTATTTCGTGAATCGATTATCCAGAACTTGGCCTTTTTCTTTTTTTTCGAAATACTAAATACGATTTTATTCACTATTCACTAACTTTTTTCTCTGATTCTAATTTCTCTATTAACAAAGGAAGGAATTTATGTACATCCTCTACTATGCCAAAGGTAGCGATGTCAAAAATAGGAGCTTCGGTATCCTTATTGATAGCTATAATAACCTCTGAAGTTCTCATACCTACCTGATGTTGAATAGCTCCAGAAATGCCGCAGGCTATATAGAGTTTGGGTTGGACGGTCTTACCTGTCTGGCCTACTTGGTGGTAGGAGGGAATCCATCCTGCATCTACCACCGCTCGGGAAGCTCCCACCGCTCCTCCCAGAAGTCCGGCTAGTTTTTCAATCAAGGAGAAATTCTCTGCTTTTCCCATCCCTCGCCCTCCAGAGACGATAATCTCTGCTTCCTGTAAATCCACCACTCCGCTTTCTTCTTTGATTACGTTAAGAATATTTACCAAACCATCCTTTTCATCTAGACGAGCCTTTATTTCTACTACTTCTATGTTCTTTCCGCTGGACGGGTTTGCTCTTCTCATCACATTAGGTCTCACTGTAGCTATTTGTGGGCGATGGTAAGGCGATATTATACTAGCCATAATATTTCCCCCCAGGGCCGGTCGTGTTTGAACTAGATTTCTACTTTCACTGTCTATTTCGAGACCTGTGCAGTCAGCAGTTAAGCCCGTTCTAAGACGAGTGGCTACACGAGGAGCAAAATCTCTTCCCAGGCTGGTTGCTCCCACCAAAATAATTCCAGGACATTCTCGCCTCACCAAATTTACCATTGCTTGAGTATGCAAGATTGTATTATACGCTTCAAGAAAAGGACTTTCTACCTGATAAATCTTCTCCACATCATATTCTTGCAGTTGCTTGACTTTTTCTTTTAAGTCACTTCCTAACAGAATCACCGATAGACTCTCCCCCAGCTCATCTGCCAGTCCCCTTCCTGCCCCAAGAAGTTCGTAAGTTACTGGCATAATCTCCCCATCTCGCTGCTCAGCAAACACCCACACTCCCTGATGGGAGGACAAATCGACCTTTTTCTCCTCTCTTTCCAATAATATGGCCTCAAAAGGACAAGCTTCCACACAGGCACCACAAAAAGTACAACCTTCCATTATCTTCGCTTTCTTATCTTCTACTTCGATGAGAGAAAAAGGACAACTGGGAATACATTTCTTGCAGCCAGTGCACTCATCAATTAAGATTTCAATTTTTGCCATTAGTTTCTCCCAATTAGCTTTGTATCTATTCAGTGGTAGTGCACTTATTTGTCATTGCGAAAAGCGAGATTCTTCGCTGCGCTCGGAACAGGCTGCACAATGACGTTATTTCGCTAAGTATTTACGAAATAAGGCTGAATAGATACTTAACTTTTATGTTATCTTCCTCTTTCTTATCTCCCCAATCAATCTATCTGCTACCTCAGAAATCTCTCCTGAGAGAATTTCTCCTTTTCCAGGAGGCTCAGGAGTAAAAATCTTAATCACCTGAGTAGGAGAACCATCCGCTCCTACTCTTTTCCTTTCTACTGACAAATTATCGCAACTCCAAACGGATATCTCTTCCTTTTTCGCCTTAAGAAGACCCCTAAGAGAAGGATAGCGAGGATCATTTATATCCTTAGTTACCGTAACCAGACAAGGAAGAGACGTTTCTACCACTTCAAAACAATCATCCAAAACCCGCTCTGCCCTTACTTTGTTATCATTAACCTCTAATTTCCTAATATAGGTTAACTGAGGTATACTAAGCCATTCAGCAATCCCTGGTCCCACTTGAGCTGTATCTCCATCGATGGCTTGCTTTCCGGAAAGAATCAAGTCAAACTCTCCCAATTTCTTTATGGCTACAGCTAGAACATACGAAGTGGCTAAGGTATCTGCTCCAGCAAAAGCTTTATCTGAGAGAAGAATAGCCCTATCCACTCCCATAGCCAGGGTCTTCCTTAAAGCCTCTTCAGCTTGTGGAGGGCCCATAGACAGAACTGTTACCTCACCACCTTTTTTTTCTCTTAGCCGCAAAGCTTCCTCAACAGCGTTTTCATCAAAGGGGTTTATTATACTGGGCACTCCTTCCCTCTTCAAAGTATTGGTAGCTGGATTTACCTGTATTTTTCCTAATTCCTCTGTGTCCGGAACCTGCTTGATACAAACAATGAAATGCATGCTCTATTCCTTTAAAATGAAATTGGCAATAACTCCCCTCTGAATCTCAGAGGTCCCCTCAATTATTTCAAAGAGTTTTGCCTCGCGCATATAACGCTCTACGGGGTAATCTTTCATATAACCATATCCACCAAAAACCTGAACAGCTTTGGTAGCCACCTGCATAGCCACCTCAGAAGCATAGAGTTTTCCCATCGAAGAAATCTTCTCAAATGGCTTGTCCTGGTCCAAAAGCCAGGCTGCCCGATACAGAAGGTATTTTGCTGTCTCTATCCCCGTAGCCATATCGGCCAGAATGTGTTGAATGGCCTGAAAACTGGATATGGATTTGCCAAACTGCACTCGTTCCTTAGAATACTCTTTGGCTTTTTCAAAGGCAGCTTCAGCTACCCCCAGTGCTCCAATGCCAACTCCTATTCTCCCTGCCGCGAAGGTACGCATAGCCACCCTGAACCCTCTCTTCTCCTTATGCAGAAGGTTTTCACCGGGAACTCTGCATTTGTCGAAGATTAGTTCCACATTGGGCAAAGCACTCAATCCCATCTTATCAAAATGCTGCCCGAAGGTAAATCCGGGATTTCCCTTTTCTACAATGAAAGCAGTTAAACCGCGTGGCCCCCTGGCTCTATCCATATTAGCAATGACAATATAAGTACCAGCTACCTCTCCATTAGTGATGAAGATTTTGGTTCCATCGAGGACATAAGAATCATTCTCTTTTATCGCGGTCGTCTGGACATTCCCTGCATCCGAACCTGCCTCTGGTTCAGTGAGAGCAAACGCACCCAGTGTTTCACCTTTAGCTAAAGGGGGAAGATACTTCTTTTTCTGTTTTTCATTGCCAAACTGAAGAAGAGGATAGGTACATAATAGGTTAGTTCCAAAGATTAAGCCTGTGGTGGTACAAGCTCGAGAGATGCTTTCTGAAACCAGAGTCCAGGTAAGATAGTCCATTCCCAATCCCCCGTATTCTTCAGGGATAGTAATGCCGAACAGGTCAAGTTCAGCCAGCTTCTTAATATTTGCAGCAGGGAACTCTCCCTTGGCAGAAACCTCATCCGCTCGAGGGGCAAATTCTTTTTCACAGACCTCATCCACTAATTCTAAGATCATTTTCTGGTCGTCATTCAGGGCAAAATCCACTTTTTCCTCCTTTGCTTAAGAATTTCATATTCTCCCCAGCAGTCTCAAAAGAATAGCTTTTTCTCCATGAAGTCGATTCTCTGCCTGGTCAAATATAATAGAATGGGAACTCTCTATCACTGCCCTGGTTATTTCATATCCTTCATGAATAGGCATATCATGCATAACGAGAATATCCTTACCCTTTAACAGATTCTCGTTCAACTGATAAGGCTTGAGTTTTCTTATTCTCATCTCTTTCTCTTTTTTGAACTTGGGGTCAAGGAAAAGCTCCATATCCACCCAAGTGTCAGTATAGACAATGTCTGCCTCATCAATGGCCTTTTCTATATCCAGGGTAGCTTGATACAGTCCACTCTTTTCTGCCTCTTTCATGAGCTGCTTATCCACACTTGGCGCATGGATTATGGGAGTTACCACAGTAATCTTCATGCCTACTTTGGTGCAACCATTAATTAAAGAATTGCAGACGTTGTTATGCACTCCTACATATACCAATTTCAACCCCTCCAGTCTCCCTTTTTTCTCCTTGACAGTCATTAAATCAGAGAGAGCCTGACAGGGATGATACTTCTCTGTGCAGCCATTTATTACTGGAGCTGTTGAAGCTCTGGCTGTTTTCTCTAAATCTATATGTTTGAAAAGACGAGCCATAATAATGTCTACATTGCGAGAAAGATATTTTATTTCATCTTCTATTTCAGCTAGAGTGAAATTGGTAGTTGTCCAATCCAGATAAATAGCATGCCCTCCTAACTGGGTCATTGCTACCTCAAAAGAAACACGTGTTCTGGTAGAGGTTTTTTGAAAAAGCATGGCCAGAGTTTGTTTTCCCAGAAGATTAGCGTATTTTTCTGGACTCTCTTTGATAGCAATCGCTTTATTTATTATGTCTGTTAAGTCTTCTGCGGACCAATCCTTAAGGGTTAGTAAATCTTTCTTGTTCATCCTCTTCCTTTTTTGCTTTTTGTTTTCACTATGCACTAAACGCTCTACGCTATCAAAGATGAAACTCAACAACGTCACCATCTTCTAATAGATGTTTTCTATCTACCTTCTGACCATCAAATTTGCTTGACCCCCACACTTTAGCATACTTTAGCTTAAAGGCAAAATCCTTATGGATAACCCTGGCTGCATCAATGAGCCTGCTCCCTTTTTCCAGAACAATAGGATCATCCATATCAGCGGACTTTCCCGATTCCTTCGTATATATACGAATAATGGCTAGCTCCTCATAAATTTTTCTTTTGAGTTCCTGCAGTCCTTCCCTTTCTTTTGCGGAGATAGAGAGCAAAGAAAAATTATCGCTGTGTAAGTCTTTTAACACTTCAAAATGTTCTTCGGCATCTGGTATATCATTCTTATTGCCTACAATCATTGTCTTTTTATAAAACTGGACATTCAGCTCATCATTCTCTTCCTCTTTTACCGCAAGCTTGACCTTAGATTGCTCCAATCTTTTCAATACAATATCTATCTGGCTTAGAAACTCTTCGCTTCCCAGATCAACAACCAGGATAACATAATCAGCGTATTTAATAATCTCCGGCAGCCACGCTTCTGTGAATTCTTCTGTTATAGGAGGAGTATCCACCAGTTGAATTTTTATATCTTTAAAAGGCATCATCCCCACAAGAGGTTCTCTGGTAGTAAAAGGATAAGAAGCTACCTGAGGAGTAGCGTTAGTAAGACTGGCGACTATTTGGGACTTTCCCACATTAGGCGGTCCAATGAGGACTACTTGAGCTGCTCCTTCTTTTTCAATGTGGTGAGAATAGAAACTTTTGCCAGTCTTCTTCTTTGTTTGCATCTCCTTTTTTAATTGAGAGAGCTTTGCTTTAAGTTCGCCCTGGAGCCTATCAGTTCCTTTGTGTTTGGGCATAATAGCCCACATCTCTTTGAGAATAGGCAATCTATCCTTGGCAGTCCGAGCATGTCTAAATCTTTCTTCAGCCTCATAATATTGAGGAGGTAAATTTGCCGGCATAATTCATCCCCTTAGCCAATTAATACTGACCTCTTTTTCCAGATTCTTAAACTCTGGATCGCCAGTCAACACCTGGCCCTGATTGACTATAGCCAGAGCAGCGGCAAAACAGTCCCCAAATGCCACTGCATATCGGGCTTTCAACTTGGCAGCCTGATAAGCTATGGTTCTGTTTATTTCCATAAGAGTGATGGGAAGTTGATCTATTATGAGGATACTCTCCTCCGCTTTAGATTCTCCTTTTGAGCGGCTCAAGGCGTAGTATACTTCACCCCAGTTTACTGTACTCATTAACAGTGATTTTCCCCTTTCCTCCGCCTGCTGTAATAACTCTTTCACCTGGTCAGCACTAGATTCATCTTCAAAATAAGCTATAAGGGCATAACTATCTAACACTATTTTGCCGGGCTTCATTGTTTTACATCCTCTGCTCTACCCGCCAAAAGTGCCTCAAGTGCGGACCTACCTTCCTTGAATATACCTCTTGCCTCTTCAACAGGATTTGTCATAAGAGGTGTAATGACAATTTCTCCATCTCTATCCATAATCTTAATCCTTGTCCCTTTGGAAATATGATACTTCTTCCTTAATTCAGATGGTATCACTATTTGACCTTTAACCGTAGTCTTGACGATAGCCATATTACAACCCTCCATTTTTGTTATACTGTCCAGAGAAATTATAACATATTTGAATGTAATGTCAATAGATATCGGGTAAAAATATTATTTCCTCTTACTGGCTTGTAGAACTAGACCAATATTTCATTTCTATCAGACTTTTATTTAGAGCTTATATCCTATCTTCCTCAAAAACTCCTTACGTACCTTTACATCCTTTTCTGTCTCCACTCCCCTGGGCTTGAATCCGTCTATAATTCCCATAACTCCCCTACCCTGTTCTGTTTCAGCAATCACTACCTCTACAGGATTTGCGGTAGCACAAAATATGGAGCAGACCTCCCGGCAGTTCTTAATATCATTAAGAACATTCAGCGGGAATGCATCTTTTAATAAGATGACAAATATATGCCCCGCCCCCAGGGCGTTGGCATTCTCAATAGCTATTGCTTTTAGCTTCTCATCATTCCCTTCTGCTCTTATCAAGCAAGGACCTGATGCTTCGCAGAAGGCAATAGCAAATTTTCCCGCGGCTAGAGAATTAACCATCACCTCATAAAGGTCTTCTACTGTCTTAATAAAATGGGTTTGTCCAATAATAATGTTTGTTTCTGCCGGAATTTTCATCTTCACTTTTTCAAAATCCATTCTCTCAATCCCCCCCTTATGTCTTAAGAAATTGCTAAAAAGTACAATTTCGTCACTCTTAGCAGGTCCCTCGCATCACTCGAGAAGAATCTCCGGCTGGTCTTTGGGAGGCGAAGCCGAAGCAATCTCGGTCTTATCGTTCGTGACAAACTGCGTAATTTCATGAGATTGCCGCGGTTGCTTTCAGCAACCTCGCAATGACAGGGGTAATTCTCCTTTTTCACTATCCGCTCTACGCTAAACGCTATGCGCTATAGTTTAACAATAACCGAACTTATGAACCAGACACCAAAACCAACCATAAGCAGACCGCATAAGCTAAAGATTGCCCTGTGTACCCTCTTGCTCCACAAATGGTGCAATCGATGAATTAGCAAGGATATGCCTGACAACCATACAAAATCGCAAAGCCAATGTACCACCGTAAACAGAATAAAACCCATTAGCCCAAAGGCTATGGATTTAAGAATAAGAGCTGCACCAACGCTGGCCCACCAAAGTAGAAAATAGGGATTAACAGCCGTGGTAATAATACCACCCGTAAATGAGCCATAAGGCAAATCTTTGCCCTCTTCAACCATAGCTTTCCTTGACCTGATCATACCCATTCCCATATAAATCAGTATAGCCCCACCAGCTACACCAATGAAAATTTGCAGTTCAGTTGACTTTAGAAAATTGGCAAAACCAAAATATATCAAAAATATCAAAGGAATCTCTATCACCGCATGCCCCAAAGCCACCAATACCCCTGAAGCAGGATTATTGTAACTTTTGGCAACAGTCATAGCGAAGAGAGGTCCTGGCATCATTACGCCAGACAATGAAATTACGACTACACTAACCAAAAATATTGCGAACATTCAGTCATCCCCTCCTGCTAGGCACTGTTACTATAGCCAAAAAATGCAACTTGTCAATTATTTACAGAACCTTAATCGGTATTCTAGAAAGCTCTGAAAAACTCCAATTTTGTCATTGCGAATAAAATGACACGGGGTTTACCGAGTATTTACCAGGATATGAAGTTTTTAAGATGTGAAGAAATTGGCAGGGCTGACAAATTCTAACAGGAGCTGTACTCAATCAACTTATCAATAGACCTGTGCCAGCTGCCATTCCAGTTTTTGATTATTATTTCTGCTGGGCACATCTCGTCCTCTATGACAAGCTCCATAATAGGCTCAAGATAGACACTCTCATCTTCCCCATCCTGATTAAACTGTCGCTGCTCTTTCAAACCAGAGTGACTTATCTTTAATAGGTTCTTGGCAATATCGAGTAGCCTTATCCCTTTTAACCTAGCTTTCAAACCTTCCCTGGGAACAGCAAAGTAAAGATTATGCAGTTCCGTCCAGGATAGACCTTTCATTAGCGAGGATACCGCTCTAATGGCCTCTTCGCTATATGAAATACCTTTCCAAAGAGCAACAACAGCAGAAGTAAGTTGTGCCCTCTGACAGTCAGCACATCTCAACTCTATATAACTCTTAACTCTTACTTCAGTAAAAATAGTAGAAAGATGAAGCTCCCAATCATCCCAGCTAGCTTTATAACCCTGGTATCCTTGTTCAAAATATTCAGAGAAAGTTCTTCCCTTAACCTCAATCCACCGCTCATCTCTTATTATGAAAAACATAGGAACTTGCAGGGCGTAATCGACATAAGAGGAAAACTGTGGGTTAGAAAAAAATTCTTCTCCAATGAGACCAGAGCGAGCAGGATCTGTATAATTCCAAATATGGGCTCTTTCGCTTAAGAAACCATTTATCTTGCCTTCAGAGATGGGGGAATTAGCGAAAATAGCAGTTACAATAGGCACCAGGCATAGGGCGGTACGCATCTTCCTGCTAAAATCATCTTCATCAGAATAATCCACACTTACCTGTATTGAAGCTGTCTTTTTCATCATATGATGACTGAGCTCTCCATGCTTAGCCATATAAGGAACCATAATCTTGTATCTATGCTTTTGTACCCACTCTATATCTTCCAGGCGACTAACAGGATGAACTCCCAAGCCCAACCATTTTATACTAGAAGGTTCTGAAAAAGATTTGATCTCTCCTATAAAATTCTTCCACTCGTTTTCTATTTGATGAACATTATTGAGGACGCTGCTACTTAGCTCTATCTGGCCTCCCGGCTCCAGAGTTATCCAGCTACCCTTTCGGGAAAGAGCAATGAGCTTACCATCCTCCCTTGCCGACTCCCATCCAAACTTCCGGCCTAAATGAGAAAGAACATCAGCTACCCCTTTTTTGCCACTATAGGAGATAGCTTTCCCTGAGGGATAAAAAACGCCTAACTTTTCAAACTCTGCTCCTATTCTTATTTTTCCCTGAGAAGAGCAGAAATTCAAAAAGTAGTCTACTAGTTCCTGACGATGCGTAATTATTCCGTTCATTTAGCATATCTTCCAATATAGCTTTATAATCTATATTATACTTATACCTTCTTGTGTCAAACATAACTAGACTTATTCTTTTTCTTTGCTATAAATATATTGGAGGTAAGAGATGGCTATAGAAATCGCATTCATAATGGATTCTTTTGATAAACTGGACAAAATCGATGAGGATACAAGCTGCTGTTTAATTACTGAATGCCTGAAAAGAGGGTACGGAGTATTCTATCTACAAATTAAAGACCTTGAGCTTCAGGGCAAGAAGGTCTCGGGCAATGTAAGCAAAATAGTAGAAAAAAAAGAAGATGGGTTCATTATGGACCGACCAGAGATGATGAGACTGGACAGACTTCAGACCATATTTATCCGTAAGGATCCTCCTTTTGACCTCGATTATCTCTACTCCACTTACATTCTAGAACATGTCTCTCCTCCTACCCTTGTTATTAACAGTCCCCGAGGTATAAGAGAAGCAAACGAGAAACTATATGTACTTAACTTTCCTCTCTTTGCCCCTGGTAGCCTGGTAAGCAAGAAACCCGCCAAGCTAAAGAAATTTCTTCGCCAAATAGGTGGAAAGATGATCTTAAAACCTCTGGGTGATTGCAGCGGAAGGGGAGTGCTTTACCTCGAAGAAGATAATATCAATCTTAACTCTTTGCTGGAAATGGCGACCGAGCAAGGGACAAAATTCCTCATGGCTCAAGAATATCTGCCTGAGATAAAGGAGGGAGACAAGAGAATTCTTATTCTGGCGGGAAAACCTCTGGGAGCGATGTGCCGAATTCCACCTCCTGATGATTATAGAGCAAATATCCACAGAGGAGCCAAATTCGCCCCAGCTGAAATTACTCCTCTTGATGAAAAAATCTGTCAATATTTGTCTAATCGCCTGTTAAGGGACGGAATCTATTTTGCTGGAGTTGATGTCATAGGAGAAAAAATAGTGGAGATAAATGTCACCAGTCCAGCCGGTATCCCTGAAATAAACAAATTGAATAAGGTCAATCTGGAAAAAGTAGTAATAGATTGGTTAGAAGAAAAAATAGGTAAATAAGAAAGATAAGATGATCAATGAAGCAGAGGTTTCTATAGTCAAATGTAAGAAAATTCACGATTATGAAAGTGTGAAAAAAGCAGTCAAGGACTGCCTCCAGCTGATTGGAGGCCTGGATAGCCTGGTTTCAGCGGGAGATAGAATCCTGGTTAAACCAAATCTTATTGCCCCTTATCATTACAGGACCGGCGCAACAACAAATCCCTTGGTTATTAGGGCTCTTTGTGCCCTGGCCAAGGAGGCCGGAGCGGTAAAAGTGTCTATAGCCGATAGTTCGGCGGTAGGTCATAAAACGGAAGAAGTATTTGCCGTCACCGGATTAAAAGAACTCTCCACTAGAATAGGGGTGGACCTGATTGACTTCAAGAAAGCCAGGACTGTCTATATGGGAATACCCAATGCTAGAATCTTTAAGAGAATAAAAATCCCTGAAGTCTTTATGGAAGCAGATGTAATCATCAACGTCCCGGTAATGAAAACCCATGATGTCTTTCCGGCAACACTGGGGCTGAAAAATATGAAGGGAGTTCTGCAAGAAAAGGATAAAAAGAGATTTCACAAATGGGGACTGGCCCAATCCATTGTGGATTTAAACAAATTAGTCTTACCTCAAATTACCGTTCTGGATGGTACGGTATGTATGGAGGGAATGGGGCCGACCCATGGAACTCCAGTGAATCTGGGAATAATTATTTCCTCTTTTGATACTGTGGCTGCCGATACAGTAGCAGCAACCGTGATGGGAATCGACCCCTTAAAGATAGAATATGTAAAGCTAGCTTCTGAACAAGGGTTGGGATGTGCTCATCTTTCCCAAATCCAGGTATTGGGTCTTGGCATTGAGAAGGTAAAAAGGCCTTTCAAGCAGGTGAAATTAGATTTTGAGTTCTGGAAGAAGAAAGGAATCGAAATTTACGAAAAAGGAGCCTGCAGCGGCTGCAGAAACACAGTAGCAGCTTTTATTATCAATCTGGAAAAAAAGAAAGATGAATTGAAACTTCTTAAAGGATATAGCATGACATTTGGCCAAAATGTTAAGCTACCCGATAAATATAAAGGAAAACTGGTCAATATCGGTCTCTGCACCAGAAAATTTCGGGAAAAAGGTGAATACATACCAGGGTGCCCTCCCCATCCCCAGGACATATTGGTTTTTTTTGAAAAGATGTATGAAATAGCATAAATAGATCCTGGCCAATCTACCAGCCAATAATTAGGATAAAAAGGAGGGCTGGATAATATTTACAAAAGAAAGGTAGGATAGTTGAGATCAATAATTGATAAATCAAAATGAAGAAATTTCGAGGAGGATTCATATGGGTAATACTAAAATAAGTTCAATTGAAGAAGCAGAAAGCTTCAAAGAAATGGTCTCCTAAGAAACCCTCCTTCTGCAGGGCACGTATTTGCCTTTCTTTCAAAATAGTTTCAGTCATTGGAAAGCTTTCTGTACAAAAATTAATAAGACATGCACTTCTTTCTCGAAACCAATCATAAATCTCCTCAACCTCCTTGGGATCCTTCACTATGGGCATCGTTCTTCCTCCTTAATTCTTTACTGATGAACCTCATTTGCCCAATTACAAACCGATTCTAAACTTGCGGATTAACAATAACTTTCAGTCCCTTTCCTTTTTCAACAATATCTAGACCCTGCAATAATTCAGACAAAGGGAGCCGATGAGTGATATATTTTTTGATGTCTATTCGTCCAGAGCTAATCAAATTAAGAGCAAGCTTGTTCTGCAGGGGGGTAGACCCCTCGGTACCGGAAATATAACACTCCTTATAATGGACGATATTACTGTCAAGTCTAATAATTGACTCGCCTTTGGGCAAGCTCCCAAAGAAGTTAACGCTTCCCCTTTCACAAACTATCTCTAAAGCCTGTTCTTGCGCCTTTCCGGAAGAGCAAGCAGTAATTACCACCTCTGCTCCCCTACCACTCGTTTCCTTCAAAACTCGCTTTACTGGATTTTCCCCTGAGGCATTTATGTACACATCTGCACCCGAAACTCTGGATAATTCCAGTCTATGCGGTGACAATTCTATCATGATAACTTTGAGCGCTCCCCTAGTTTTGGCCAATTCAACATGAAAACAACCTACGGGACCGGCTCCTATTACTACTACCGCACTACCCAGTTCTACTCTTGACCTATCTTGGCAGTTAATAACACAGGCTAAAGGTTCAGCAAGTGCCGCTTCTTCAAAAGATAAATTCTCGGGGACAATATTAACACAATCGGCTCTTATCACCGAGGACGGAACTACCATGTACTCTGCAAATCCCCCATCCAAATGATAACCTACAGCGACTAGATTCTTGCACCTATTTTGAATGCCTTTCCTGCACCAATAACAGTTTCCGCAAGGAATTGCTGGTGCAATCGATACTCTATCTCCCTCCTGATAACCATTGACCCCCGTACCTACTTCGACTATTGTACCGGAGAGTTCATGGCCAGTTATGCGGGGAGGTTTTATTAGTCTATGGCCGAAGCGATAAACCTTTACATCTGTTCCACAGATGGCGCATGCCTCTACTTTTATTAACATACCATCGCATGGACATTTGGGTATGGCTATTTCCTCTATTTCCAGTTGCCCGACTTTTTGCAGCACAGCCGCTCGCATCGAAATAATCCTCCTTTAACGAAAATTCATTCCTCCAAGCCTTTTCTTAATCAATTGGAAAGAAAAATGGAGACGCACAATTTTTCATAGCAATTACCTGAATACTTCACTATTTCATAATCTTGTTGCGGTTCCTCAAATCTCCTTAAGTTCCTGGATAAGGGTATCCGCAAGGAGTACAGTTATTATTGGCCAAAATCTATTCCCCAAAAATAGGAGCCTCCTCTAACAAGATGCTCAGTAAATTATGAAAGTTTCTCTAACCAAGGATTGGAAGATTGGGGTCAAATCGTTCGATATATTTGACATGTCCCCGCTAATAGTACCACTTGTTAAGTTAGAGTCAATGGAATAATAGCTTCGGGAGCAGGCAATTCCCGCCCGCCAAAGGTGACGCACTACTGACGACCCTTCCCCAAAGGAAAGAGGGAATTCCATGGCAATCCAATTGGCTGTGAATTTAAGCAGTCCCCTCTTCCTACCTACGAAATTTCCTTTCAAAGGTCACCCAAAGTTAGATCATAGTACAATTGATACTACAATTAGTAGTGCTAAGGAAGCATAATTGTAGTAGAAAGATAGTGCCGTATCGGGAATATTTTTCTATGGGGAAGTCTTCTGTCTGTTAACAATTTGTTATCTATAGAGGAAGGATCTTACTGCTTTCTATCATACAGGAAATATACCTGGGTTGGGCTGTCTTGACAGGTCAAGAACGTTAGGACCCATAAATGAAAAATATGGGCCCTAATGATGAGTAGTGTTCTACTTTGCCTTGAATTTTGGTTGAGCGTGTTATTCTTCCAGCTGCCCGAAATGCAAGTCCTGCTGAGACCAGAAGTGCCAGTCTTTCCCACCCAGCCAGATTCTTATCAGTGATGGCCTCAATACCTCCACTCTCAACTTCTTTACCTGTTGCTTTTTTCTTCGCATTATGTCTACCTCCTTTTGCTGTTAGACTTTTCCTGCATTGCATTCTCTTCCTTCTAGCTAAATTCAGCCGAAAAGTGTAGAAAAAGTTCCTACAGCTGGAGGGTGTGGGGAGTCAACATCTGCAATATGCTTCATGAGAGCATTTTCGCGTTCCTGGCTACGACATACTTCCCTATATCCTACTCAGAAAGACAAGCCTGTGTAGTTCGACTCTCTCTTGATCATAGTATCTTAGTTCGTGTTGACAAGAGTTGTGATTTGGCTTACCTTATGCAGAGATAACACGTCAGTCAACCTAGAATCAACCACGACAAGGAGACGATTCTATCTAGTGGAGGGAAGAAAGAAGGAGCGAAGGTATCAGGAGTCAAAATGGATACTCGAGTAGTCGTGGACCCACGGGCCTATTCTTCCTCCAACTAGCAAAGTCATACGGAGCCAGTATCATCTTTGCTATTGGAAGACGAAAGGAAAGCCTCAAAAAAGCTCAGGAACTTGGTGCCGACGTTTTGATTAACAGTAAGAAGAAAACCCAACGTCGGTTATCAAAACTGCCACAGGCGGAAGGGGATCAGAAATAGTCATAGAAACTCTTATAACTCACCGGATCGCGTTGGATGAAATTCCTGATATTTTCCGAATGTTAACTGACGGGGAGAAAAAGACCAAAGCGGGAGTGATAAAAGTAGTCATTCATCCTTAGTGCCTGTGAGATGCCGTCAAAATTATTCCAACAACAAACGGTAGAAAGCCCTGTTTGCGTCCCTATATGTGAAACAACTTTATTTTCTTGCCCGAGGGCTGATAAACAGGATTAAATACCTGAGCTGAAGAGCTCTCCTGTTAGAAGAATAGGGCCAGCTAAAATCAAGGACTTGATTGTTCATTAGAGGAATAGTGAGCAAATAGATTCAATGAAACGAAAGTAGATTAAACAGACCAGGAGAAAGAAAAATGAAAGTCGATCCAACGTATGAACGCGACTTAGAGATACATTTACATGGGCCTGGGCCGAGTGATGTGCCGGCAGCAGTTTTAAGGGCAATATCAGCAGCCACTATAGGTCACCTCGATTCAGAATTCATTAAGATAATGGACGAAGCCCAGTCTATGTTGAGAATACTCTATCAGACCGAGAATCGGATGACCATTCCCATCTCCGGTACTGGAAGCTCCGGAATGGAAACCCTGGTAGCTAATCTCATCAGCCCTGAGGACAGAGTAATTGTTGTCAAGAACGGAGTATTTGGAGGAAGAATTGCCGATACAATATCTCGTTTTGGCGCAGAGGTAATATCGATTGATTTGGAATGGGGAACTGCGGTTACGCCTGAGCAGATAGAAGAAGCTTTTTCCAGGAATAGGTGCCATGCACTTTTTCTGGTGCACGCAGAAACATCCACTGGTGCTCATCAACAACATATGAAAAGAATTGGAGAAATTGTTCACCAAAACGGTGCCCTGTTTCTTGTTGATGCGGTAACATCTTTAGGAGGGACGGAAGTAAAGATCGACGAGTGGGGAATTGACGCCGCCTACAGTGGAACCCAGAAATGCCTTAGTGTGCCGCCAGGACTCTCTCCCATTACTTTGAATGAAAAGGCAATGCAGAAACTACGAACCAGAAAACCAAGAACTTGGTATTTTGATTTGGGACTCATAGAACAGTACTGGAATGAGGGAAATCAGAGAAAGTATCATCATACCGCCCCCATAAATATGATCTACGCTCTGCACGAGGGACTCAGATTAGTTTTGCAGGAAGGCCTTGATGCAAGATTCCAGCGTCACGGAAGAAATGCCACAGCCCTTCAAACTGGGCTTGAAGCATTAGGTTTCACCTACGTGGTGAAAAAACAGAATGAAAGACTTCCTATGCTACACGCTGTCTATCTTCCCGATGGATTAGAAGAAGGTAGGCTTCGTCAAAACATAAGAGCGAGGTACAATATCGAAATTGGTGGTGGTCTGGGAGAATTTAGCGGAAAGGCCTGGAGAATTGGACTGATGGGTCACTCTTCCACGAAAGATAAGGTAGGCAGGCTGCTTAATTCTATTGGAGATGAATTAAAGAAACACGGCATAATTGATGATGCAACAGTTGGGCTTAAAGCTGCTCAGGTTATTTACCAGAATTCAGAAAGTTAGGACTCTATTTTTGTGGTAATATCCGGCATGCGCCTTTAGTCAGGAAGAATTTTGCCTGGATTGAGAATGTTGTTGGGGTCAAAAAGCTGTTTGATGCCGCGAAAGAGCTGCAAGGTTTTTGTGCCCACCGCTTTTTCCAGATAGTTTTTCCTGGTGACACCAATTCCATGCTCACCAGTTATTTGCCCACCCAGGCTAAGAGCAATATCAAAAATCTCTCCACTAATTTTGGGAATAATTCTAGCCCATTTACCCTGCGGACGGTCTTCCTTGAGAATATTAACATGGACATTTCCATCGCCTGAATGGCCAAAACAAATTATGGGATACTCGTATTTTTCCTGCAGTTTCTTTATCTCTCGCAGAAAATCATTGACGCTAGCACGGGGAACGACGATGTCTTCCATATGATTAACTGGACTCTTGCTCTTGAGTGCCTCGATGATGACACGCCTGGCTTCCCAGAGTCTGTCCTGGGTGGAACGGTCGCTGGCAACCAGAACATCAATAGCATCGTGCTCAAGACAGATCTCACCAACATTCTCGCAGAGAACTTCTACATCTTCTTTGCGATTTCCATCCAGCTTAATGAGCAGAAAAGCAGCCGCCTCACGCAAAGGGAGTTCTTTCTTAAGGTATTTTTCGCAGGCCAAAAGGGAATCCTGTTCCATAAACTCAATGGTTGTAGGGAGTATGTGCTGTTCGATAATAGCTGAGACCGTATCTGCTGCAGATTGAAATTCGTTGAAGGCTACCAACAGGTCTATGTTTACTCGGGGAAGGGGTATCAGCCGAAGGATAATCTTGCTTATGATAGCTAAAGTACCCTCAGAGCCTACGAGAAGCTCGATTAGACTATAGCCAGTGACGTTCTTGACAAGTTTTCCGCCTAATGTGATTATGTCACCAGACGGCAAAACGGCTTCCAATCCACACACATAGTCTTTAGTAACACCGTATTTGACTGCCCGGGGTCCTCCCGCACCTTCTGCCACGTTGCCGCCAATAGAACAGGAATCAAGACTGGCTGGATCCGGTGGATAGAAAAGCCCCTCCTTCTCTACCGCTTCATGGATTTTAGCGGTTATGACACCAGGTTCAACAGTTATCATTAAATTCTTCTTATCAATTTCCAGAATTCGGTTCATCTTTTCCAGGGAGAGGACTATTCCTCCGAAAACAGGGACTGCACCACCGGAAAGACCATAGCCACCACCACGCGGAGTGACTGGGATTCTCTTCTCGTTAGCTAATTTCATCAGTTCTGAAATTTGCTCTACCGTTCTCGCTCTGACAACCACTTCCGGCTGTGCCTTCAAGCCAGGGACCTCGTCGTGGCTATACATCTCTAGAAGGTCAGGATCGAGCAAAACTCCTTCTTTGCCAAACAAACCAGTTAATAACTTCAGAACCACATTGTCAACTTTTGCATACACTTGTGAATCTCCCTCAGGCTAATTTCTTCTTACCGTAATAAATGATAAACAGCAGTCTTCCAATGCAGGCAGGGCTCCGTCCAACTCAGAGCCAGCAAAGAAACAGTCGCAATGAAGCTGCATCTATCCAGCGTCAAGCACTTTCCCACAAGCAGAAAGAAGACAACACAGCGAGGTCCCGATCATCTTAGCTCATTGGCTGGTAGGTCTTTGGGTCTAAGGTACTATTTTGTGGACAAATGAATTTTTTCAGAAAGCTGCCTTCCAATCTCAATTATTTTCTTATGATCATCCGTTGATGGGGGACCATTTATGTCAAGTGTCCCGACCAGTTCAATTTTTGTTGAGCCTAAAATTTCTTGTGCTTGTCGAATGGCACCTCCCCCCCAACCATGGGAACTGAGCACAACGCCATACTTTAGGGGCGGGTGAAGCACCTTTACTAGATATGCACCATATATAGCAAGAGGATGCATACCTCCCAATACCGTTGGCGTTCCAAAAACAATTGCCCGAGAATCAACCAGGTCTCTAGCTATATCGCCTATATCCGCAGTGCAAAGGTCGTATACATTTACTTCAATACCTTCAGATAATAGTGTTTCAATGATTGTCTTTGTCATTGCTTGTACAGAGTTCCACATGCTGACGTAGACGACAATTACTTTTTCGCCTGTTTCTCCGGCAGTCCATTTACGGTAAGCGGCAAGAATTCTTTCAGGCTTTCTATGAACAGGACCGTGGCTCGGTGCGATAATGTCAATTTCCAATTCCTTTATTTTCTCCAGAGCTTTCTTGCCCATACCTCTGAAGGGCATCATTATCTCTCCGAAATATCTCTTTGCCAGGGGGATTAGTTCCTCAACATCCTCATCGTAGAAACCAGAGGCAGTATGAGAGCCAAAGAAATCGCAGGAAAACAGAATTTTGTCATGGATAAGATAAGTGAACATAGTCTCTGGCCAATGGAGCCAAGGAGCCTTAATAAACTGTAAAGTTTTACCACCCAGTTCAATGATGTCTTTATCTGCAACGATTCTTATTCTTCTTTCCGGTATCTTGTGGTATAACTGCGCCATCTTTGCCCCTTTTTCGCTTGTAAGGAGCACTGCTCCTTTGCTCAGCTCCATCATATAGGAAATCGCACCAGCATGGTCAGGCTCAGCATGATTCATCACAATATAATCTAGACGAGTTGATTCTAATACCTGATTAATCTTCTCAGCCAATTCTTTTTCAAAACCTGGGTTCACAGTATCAATAAGAGCGGTTTTTTCATTCCCCTTCACCAGATAGGCGTTGTATGTTGTCCCTTGAGGAAGAGGAATAAGAGCATCGAAAATTCTACGATTCCAGTCTTTTATACCAACCCAGTAGACGCCTTCAGATATTTCTGGCACGGCATATCTTTTCATTTTTCAACCTCCCACTTTTCTTTTTGCAAAGTCGTCTAACAAAATATATCTAAAGCGGCCATTTATTCAAGAATTTTCTGACGATATCCTTTAGAGACAGATTAAGTCAAATCTCAGCCCTTGTCAACACGAATTAAGATACTATGATCAATAGAGTCGAACTACACAGGGTTGTCTTTCTGAGTAGGATATAGGCAAGCATGTCGTAGCCAGGAACGCGAAGATGCTTTCGTGAACCATATTGCAAACGTTGGCTCCCCACACCCTCCAGCTGTAAGAACTTTTCTTACACCTTCCGGCTAAAGCTACCTAAAAGAAAAGGAAGACAATAGGAAGGACCAAGGAGGTTTGATTCAATAGTATAGCATATAAAAGAAGAAAGGAGAAAACAATGATATACCAATGTAGCAATTGTTCGATAATTCATAACGTTTCTAAGCCGATTGCATCCAATAAGTGCGGCAAATGCGGGGGATGGCTGGCACAAATAGACCGGACTCCCGATCCGATTTCTTATGTGGATAGTTTAGGTTTTAGAGAGGAAGTGAAGCAAATGGATAGAATTGGTCCTACATCACCTTCAAGGCAAATCTATCGGAAACCAGATGTCACCACTGAAGCCAGTAAAGAGAAAAA
>SDBV01002299.1_pt1 | contig 28562 bp, 19 predicted proteins | sample 2277081 | NCBI WGS metagenome assembly SDBV01 (sample SAMN10402039, study PRJNA504765) | marine sediment metagenome | isolation source: marine sediment core GS10_PC15, 223 cmbsf | place: Arctic Ocean: Southern Knipovich Ridge | collected 2010
ACCAGTAATTGCAGGAGATGATTATACGTTTAGTATAGCATATTCCGCTCTTGATATTGGTGATAATATTATCAGGATTGTTGCTTTAGATGCGGTAGGTAATGAAACTGTTGATGATGTGGTTGTTGAGAAAATTGATAATGTTGCTCCGGTGATTGGGGGGGCAGTGACAGTTATTAATTATCATTATTTAGTTAGTACCCCTGGACATCCAAATCCACCACCACCGCCACCATCATTTCAGGCTTATATACAAACTACAATTAATTATATTACAGATAATGTTACTACATTAAATGTTATTGTTAATAATGGAAGTACATTAACTTTAAACTTGCCAAATGGTGTTGTAGAACAGTATGAGAATTTATATCCTATTGTAATGATAAAAGAGAATGATTATAGCTATTATATGAGAGCTTTTGTACCATATCTCTTCGCTCTTACTGGAAATATAAAATTTACTGTTAGTGTTACTGATACTTCTGGAAATACTAATACAAGGGATTTTGATATTGATTTTTAGTAATATATAATAATAACTCTTAAATGATTTTGATCCACTTCATCATGCATGTTGGTAAAATCTTTATAAAGGTTGGATTATCAAATTGAATTTGCATAAGTTATTGCGATATGATATATTATATAGTATACAGGAGACCTACATGAAGAAAAACCAGTTTATTTTAATACTTATATTCATATATTTATTTGTTATTGCAGGCAGCTTATTCAGTATGCCCCCTCATCCGGACTTACTTGAGGAGATGAGACGGCAGGGTAAAATGCCGCAGCTTACTGCAGGATTAAACCTTATGCAGGAAAAAGGTATGAATACACCTCCGCTGAATGCTGTTCCTACTACTGGTCCAATTAGAGCATTGGTTATACTTATTAGCTATAGTAATACTGCTATGGATGCCAGTTCGGATATTGCATTCTATGAAAATATAATAAATGGCACAGGTGCTCTTACAACTCAACAGTATTATCTGGATATGTCTGATGACCAGCTTTCTTTAACATGCGATATAGTCGGCCCATATACTGCAGACGAAACTCTGGCTCATTATGGAAATAATGTCGGCGGTATTCAAGCAAATGATGCATTTCCTGCAGAACTTGTAGGTGAGGCAATAGATTTAGCAGAGATAAATGGTGTGGATTTTTCTCCATATGATAATGATGGTGACGGTGAAGTAGAAATGATTATTATTATACATGCAGGACGCGGCGAAGAAACCGGTGCTGCTCCAGAAACAATATGGTCGCATAAATGGGACCTTAACTCTAGCGGGGAAGGAGAAAGAATTTATGACGCGAAGACAATTAATACATATACTATACAGCCGGAGTATGTGTTTACAGTTGGAGATTCTACCATTGGTGTTTTAACTCACGAATTGGGCCATATTTTTGGTTTGCCAGACCTTTATGACACTTCAAATGCAACATATGGTGTTGGTGACTGGAGCCTTATGGCATCAGGATCCTGGAACGGTCCAGCCGGAAAAGGGAGTGTGCCTGCTCCGATGTTAGCATGGGAAAGGGATAAACTCGGCTGGATTACTCTGGATACACTGGTTGCATCCAATTCAGCTAATCCTGATGCGGATTATCAATATGCATCTTTTACAATATTGGGGATAGTTTTACTTTTAAGTATTTTTTTAACCTTGATTTTCGGGCGTAAAAAAGGTATTAAAAGTATAATTATGTTTTTATTACCTGTATTGCTTGTTTGCTTAATACCTGTTTCTTTTATAAATTGTAGTGATGGCGGCGGTGGTGCTGGAGATACAAGTATTACAAATATAGATACGAGTTTTGCTGCGCAAAAAATACCTTTGGGATTTTCATACTCTGGAGGTGAGCAGTACTATATACTTGAGAATAAGGTCAGTACTGCTGGAACGTGGAGCCAGTACCTTCCAGGCCAGGGGTTGTTAATTACTCATATAGATGAATATATTCTGTATTATTTCGGCGGTAGCGGAACATATAATAGTAATACGGTTAATTCTTTAACTGGAGTTCACGGAGTAAACATAATTGAAGCAGACGGGGATAATGCACTATGGGCCAAATGGAATCAAGGTTCTCCTACAGATCTGTTTTACAGCAGTAATAATAGTTACTTTACTTCAAATACAAATCCGTATACATATTATAACAATTGGGTGGGCCCATCTTCATATACAATAGTACGTTCAACAGTTTCCATAACAGATATAAGCGCTCCGGGTAATACTATGACTTTTAATTACAATTATTAGAAATTAGTAAGATGTTTGTATGCAGAATTTTTTAAATATTTAAAAACAATGCTCAGCCATGAAAAATCTGTATGAAATAGAAAAATATTATTAACTTACAGGATAACTCCGCACTTTTTGTACTTCCCTTGCCTTGAAAAACAAGCTTATTGTGATACTAATCAAATCATTCTGGAATCCGGCTGTAAAACATGCTGCCGATGCATCAGAACATAATAATAATATTCCAAAAAACGTTAAATGGCTTGGTTCTGTTTTGCATCGGCAGCATGTTTTACAGCCGGAGATCTAAGGTTTTCTTTAACATCACAATATGCTTTATTAGAAACCTAATTATAATTAGCAAAAATCCTCTGATCTATTGTTTTAACAGTAGTTAATAAAATTATAAGAGATACACAAGAAGCTGCTATACCGCCGTACAGATAACTTAAACCGGGGATGGTTGCATAACCTAAAAGCTCCATGCTTAAACTGTAAGACAAATTAACCATAAAGAAAATAAAACTTGTTAGAGCAGACTGCCAGTACAGTTCCATATAAAACATAAAAGTCATAAAAGTTAAATAAAGAAAATGGAAAAATACGGCAAGAAAAGTAACTCTTAGTATTACAATATCTATAGTGCCTGCAAAAAGAACTCTATTTAAAAAGGGTGCAGCAATAATAAATATTAGTGTGAATATTCCCTGGAAAAGGCTCTGGTCTAAAAGTCCTTTTTTAAATTTATCTATTAAAAAAATTCGCTTTTCCTGAATAATACTTAATATGCTTTTGCTTAAAGAATCCATAAAATCTTTTAAGTGCTTATAAAAATCAGTTTCACTTATTACAACGAAGTATATAAGGCCCGGGATCATGCTTAGGTTGCTGATGTATACAGGTATATCGTATGCATCAAAGAGCATAAAAAAAGTACCTTTTATATTATAACCGGAAAGAAACCAGTAGACAAATTTGTCTATCCAGATAGCCCAGTAGTAGAATAGTCCGCATAATAGTAAATATTTAAATTTGCCAAAATAAGAAAATAAGGCTTTAAATGTAGTTTTAAAGTTTACAGGCCTGTATTCTATCAAAGAAATTACAAATAACAGAACCATTGCAATTACCTGGCCTAAGGAAAATCCGAGCATGGAACCGCCGAGTCCGTAAAGGCCTCCAAAATAAAATACACCCAATATAGACAGCACCATGCCGGTAAGGAAAATAATGAAAATAGCCACATAGCGTTTTAGCATGGAAATAAAAATCATCATAATCCAGAGGATGTTGGTAGTAGAATAAAAGATCCATGAAGAGATTTTAAATAGAAAAGGGTGAGAAATATCGTCTCTGCTTATTCCGCCAAAGGAAAAAAAATCGGTATCTATTCCGAACATGGCAATATATGCAACTATAGAAGAGGCAATTAATATCGTTAAGGAAAATATAATTAATGCGGCGCTTGCTTCCCTTTCGTTCTTCATATATACAAGGTCTGCGACATATCTTGTAAATATATAATGGAATCCGCCAAATATAAAAAGGGAAGAAGCGTAAGTATATACAATAACAGCCATAAACAGCGGCTGGCCTTCCGCCAGTGTGAATTTAATAAAATTATTAATAACAAAAATACCGATTATAGCAATCAGCCAGGGGCCTGCGACAACTATCATTCCTGTAACTGCAACCTTAATGAATGAGCTTATACCGCCTTTTTTGAGAATTTTATTAAGTACAAATCCTATTCCGGCCAAATTATTTATGTTTCCTTTTTCTTATGTAAATCATTATAGATCTTTTTATATGTTTCATATAATAATTCACGGTTATAAAAATTTAAAACCTTTTCTTTATTCTTTTTTTGCATTTGTTTAACCATAGAAAGATTATCATGAATGAATCTTATACCTTTCGCAAGTTTTTCGGAATCTTTGGACGCGGCTAATAATCTGTCATCAAAATCTAAGAGTTCAGGCACATTACCGACAGTTGTGGATACTACTGGTACTCCTGCGCAGTATGCTTCAAGAATAACAAGGGGCTGTGCTTCACGTATACTCGTTAATAGTAAAACATCGAGGAATGAATAATACTCTCTAACATCCTGCCTTCCGGTAAATGTAAATTTGTCCTGAATCTTAAAGCTTTTTACAAGCATCTGGCAGTCTTTGTAGTATCCCGGGTCTTCATCCGTCGGGCCTATGCAGTAAAATTTTGCTTCCGGTATCTGGTTTGATATGATTTTCGCAGTCGCAATAAAGGTTTTTATATCTTTTATTGGTACGACTCTGCCGATAAGTCCGATATGGAATCCCTTTCTGCTTTCTCTTTTAATATCGGAGTACCTGCTTGTATCTATACCATTTGGGATTACTCTTGTTTTATGCTTTGGAGCTCCAAGTTCAAGCTGTCTTTTTCTGTTATACTCAAACAGTGAAATTATAAGGTCTGCATATTTATAGCTGAACTCACTTAGCTTATTGTAGATTTTTACCCACATGTCCCTTTGATATCCTCTTATAAAACCCGCGCGTCTTATTTCAATTTCTCTTTCCTTGTGATAAAGGCCGTGTTCTGTTAGTACAAAGGGCATTTTTTTACGTAATACAGCAGCAACACAGGCAAGGCCCGCATATCCTGTAGAAACAGCATGATAAATATCGGCTTCCGGAGGTTCTGAGCCGATGATAGTAAAAATCATATCATGTGAAGCTTTCCATGCCCAGAAATAGTCTGAAAACGGATATATTGGGTTGTTTTTAATGTTTTTGCTTTTAAGCATTTTCCATGTGGATTTATTTTTTAATGAGTCTTTATATAAAAAATAGCCTCTGGGCATCAAATTAAAAAAATCTTCCATTAAGGGAACAGTACCTGCTTCCATATCATTATGAAATGCAATAATTTTGGTTAAAAGCTCTTTTTTTTTCTTTGGTTTTTTCGAGGAATTAAATTTATCTGTTAATACAATATCTTTATGTTCTATAACATTTGCCGGTAATTTGTATCTGAAAGGCTGATTTTTTTTAGGAGAAATTGAATAAATTAAAAAATCTATAGAAGGGATACCCTGGATAAGTTCATGTACCCACGCTGAAACACCGCCTGTTATAAATGGATATGAGCCCTCTAAAACTATACATACTTTAATTCGTTTTTCTGTCATTTATTTTCCAGCCAGCAAGTAGGATATAATATTTTTTTCAGATTCTGATAATTTATTCTCATATTTTTTTAATTCAGAAGAAATTTCAAATATTCGGCTAAAATCCTTTTTTCTAAAAGATATCTCTGCTTCCAAAAGTAAATACTTATATTTATTTTCTTTCATTTCTTTGCCCGCGGAATTATTTAGTATATGTATTGCCTGGTCATAGAGCTTTAGATCGCAGAGTATGTTTATATATATTTTATAAATCTTAAACTTCGTGTCTTCATTTAATTTAACTTCTTTTATATAGGAGTATGCTTCTCTTAAGTAAAAATTTCTAATGGCCGTTGCTTCACTGTTCAGCAGGGATAACTCATAGTAAAGGTTGGAAATATTAAATAAAATATTTAAATTACGATTATTTTCGAGGTTCTTTTTTAAGTTTTCTATTTTTTTATTGTAACGATTTTCTATTAGATTGATACTTTCTGCCGCAAATAATGCAATTTCCGGCTCGTTGTTTCTTATTAATTTTTTCAAGATCCTCATTATTAAAAGGTTTGTTTTAATATCAAGGTCTTTTTTAGCCAATATCCTCTCTATTCCCGGTAAATCATAAGGTTCTTCATCCAGAGGTTTAATTGATGTTGCCTTATAAATAAATACTTCTATAGGCAGAATTTCTGCTTCAAATGCCTTTATTGCAGATGCGGGAGTTTTGGGATTAAATTTTCTTTCCTTGAGTCTAAAATAATCAAATTTGAACATACTATTTCTTTATATTTTCTGCATCTCTAATAGATTTTCGGCAATTTTGAGCATTTCATTTGCACTAATATTTTTTTCTCCGAGTGAAGAATATCCGATAATAGTTTCCAATGAAATTTCCTCTTCATTAATAATCCAGTTTTTATTATTTATTGCTTCAAGCAGATCCAGGCAAAACAGTGAAGTACCGTCAAAGTCCATATTTGGGAATGATAGTACGATCTGATTATCATGTTTATAATGAAAGGCTCCTGCAATATGTGCAGAGAGAGTTTTTGCTTCTTCAATTATTCCGTTAAATAAAGTAAATGCTTTATGCTCACCGAAAGTCTTGGCAAACTTATTAAAATTTAGTAATTCAATTATTACTATGCTTAAGGTTCCTTTTTGAATAGACATTCTGTTAATTTCTTTTTCCAGCAAAATATAAAAGTTGGAGAATGACGGAAGTCCTGTAAATGCATTTATTTCGGACTGCCGTATTACAGAGTCGAATTCAATTGCCTTTTCCAGGGAAGGGCTTGCAAGGGATAGAATAACCGCTAAAAGTCTTTCTGTATAAAGATTGTATTTGGAAAACGGCATTTCCTCTATATTTAATATACCCCACATCTTTCTGCCGGAAAGAATGGGCAGGGTGAAAATATTCCTGCCCGTATCTATTTTACTTAAATTCTGATATTGAAGAAGCATTCTTATGGAAAATATCATGTTATTTCGAACTACCCAGCCTTCTATTGTATTTTCAACCGGAATAATAGTATTTACTTTTTCTTCACTCCATCCCAGAGTCTGAATTACTTTAAGGTCCTTTGTTTCTGAATGATACTCCCATATGGATGCTTTTGTTGCGCCGCTGAATTTCTGCGTTATTTCTAAGATTGTTTCTATTGCTATTTGAAGGTTTAGTGTATAGAGTTTCTGAATCCAGGTGTACAGAGAGGATACGGAGTCTTCCTGCCTGGAAACCCTTATTTCAAGTTCCCTGTTTACTGCTTCCAGGCCCCTTACTAAAGCACTTTTATGGCTGCTCATTCCTGCTTCACGGTTATACGTTTTTATTATTTTTGCTTCGATTGAATCCCTGATAATTCCAAATATATATATTCCAATAATTGTTAATGAAAAAGGCAGTAGCCCTGAATCTCTTAAATTAAGCCAGTATTCAATTTTCCAGGTTCCTGGATAGAAAAAATTTTCAAGTATAAATGGATAAATAAGAGTTATTACAATTATGGAAAATATGAGGCTTGTAAACCCATAGTATTTACCGTAATAAGACGAAATAATCAGTGCTATTATTAAATAGGGATTAAATGCTCCTGCTAAAAATCCGGGATTCTCATGAAAATATATATTAATAGCGCCTATGATCAGCGAGATTATTAATATTTCCCCGGGTTTTCCAATAATTTTTCTTATTGTTTTAAATACTTTCATGGCGTTATGGTATGAATTATATTATAATATATGCAGTATAACAAGATTTGGAGGGTTATATGGAAGTTTTTAATAACCATAAATGGAATTTTTTTGTATTTATTATCTGTTTATTATTAGTTTTTTCCGTTGTCAACATCTGGGCAGGAGGAAATAAGGAAAATGAAAATATTGAAGGTACCGAAGATATTGAAGAGGAAGTAGTAGAGGAAGAGGAAGTAGAAGAAGAAAGAGTAAGAAGACGAGATAGAGTGGAAGAAGAGGAAATAGAAGAAATTATATATGAGGCCGATACTGTAGTCTTTCCGGAGGAGAATACTAATATAATATTTGTAGAGGGAGAGGATGCTGTATCTACAAATTTTAATAAAGAGCCTATACTAAATTATGCGTGCTCAGGTTATAGAACTCTGCAGCTTAATAGAAAAGAGGAACTTCAGGGAGGAGTTCCGTATTACAGCAATTTTGTGTTTTATGTAGATGAGCCTGGTACTTATGAATTGTGGTACGGAGGAACTCCCCCGGGGCCTAAGGATGAACTTTATCCTTCTTTTTCATCACCTATGAAATTTTCAATTGACAATGGAGAACTGCATGATGGATACAGAGAGGATGTAGATGTTGTAGAGGAATATGCGCCTTCATACTACTGGAACCTGGTAGGTGATCAGGAATTTACAGAAGGTGAACATAGTCTACAGTTCGAAGTAAGTGAAAGAAGGAGGTTCGACAGTAAATTCTATTTTTACATAGACTGTTTTTTTCTTGTTAAAAAAGAGGATGACGCACGTGTACTGGGTGAGCCAATACCGGAAGTATTTCCGGAAAATATGGAAGACAGGCGTATAAATTATCCATTTCGAACTATAGAAGACTACCAGATTATTATTAGAGACAATCCGGACAAAATAGAACCTTACATAGAATTATCCCTTATTTATACATTATTAGGCGACTATTTGAATGCCATTAAATATTTAAAACGCGCAGAAATATACGATCCGTATAATCTGAATGTTATGCTTCTGCTTGCAAAAAACCGAATCTGGCGCGGAGATATAGATGTGGGCCTTGCAATATACAGAAATCTGCTTCTTCAGGATCCGGACAAACTTGATGTCTGGTCAGAGGCAGGTAAGGTCGCGGCCTGGACAGGAAGGTATAATGATTCAATTTCTTTTTATGAAGCAGGCCTCGAAGTTTTTCCTGAGAATTTCAACCTGGTAGTAAACTTAGGATTCACCTATCTCTGGAAAAGCGAAGAAAAGCTTGCGGAGAATCAGTTTGAAAATGCAATGGAAACAGCAGGTACAGATCTTGAAATGCTTAAATCACTTGCAGGGGTTTTTCTTGCTAACGGATTTCCGGATAAAGCTGCTGAAGTTTATGAAGAAGCAATAAAACTTTTTCCAGAGCATCTCGAACTTTATCTATTAGTGCAGGATGCTTATCTCGAATACGGGGAAAAAGAAAGAGCAGATCGCGTAAAAGAAAGAATCGAATTAACTTTTCCAAAATCAGAGAGGCTGTCAAGATACCTGGATATCTTTTATGTAAAGCAGGGTTTAAAAGAGCAGGTAATAGAAGGATATATAGAAAGGCTTTCCAGGGAACCGGACAACCTTGAACTAAGAGGAATACTTGCAGAAGCTTATTTCTGGAACGGCTTGCGAAAGGAAGCTATTAAAGAATTCCTTAATATACTTGTTAATAATGCATTTAAAAGCATTCTTACAATGGATGAGAACTCCCAGTTTTTATATGAAATAATGGATAATGGATATGTATATCTTGAGTTTTTTGAAAATATAGAAGAACAGGTGCGGGATGAGAGCAATAATATCCTTGCTTCTCAGGCAGCATATTATGATGCTGTAAAAGCTTACGAAGACTTTCTTGAAGCAAAACAAAAGGCACAGGATAGCGGCGATACACTTCCGGAAGGTGATGAACAGGCATTCCAGACTGCAATATCGGACGCGCAGAACAAAGTTTCCGAACTTGTTGTACAGGCAAATAACTTACTTGAGCTTTATTATGCAAATTTCAATACCTATATGGAGCTTGCAAAGTTTATTGAAGGATTACAGGATGCATATGCAACGGAAGAAGAATCATTTCAGAACTTAATTACAAATATGGGCTGGGAATGGGACAGAAACGGATTTGTACAGGAGTTAAATCTAATTTCAGACGAAGGGCTTGAGCTTGCAGATTATGTACTTGGTAAGATTTATCAGATAGAACAGCAGTACAATCTGGCAGAGGAAAAATACAGAAGCGTTATGGAAACTTATTCATTATCTCCGGCCAATTTATACGGCCTGACGCAAAATCTTTTATGGGAAAAACAGATGGAAGAAGCACTTCCATTATTAAACAGCACGGGGTCTGACTTGCGCGGTTTTATGGCGCATATCCCTGGTTTAAAAACACTGGTTGCTTCATTAACAATCGAGGAGTCTGTAGAGCTTGGCGGATATGTAGCAGCAGAATCAGATATAGAATCAATTTTGCAATCTTTGCGGGAGGTGCAGATTGATTCATCTGAAAAAATATCAGTTATTCAGGAAAATCAGAACATTCTGCATGGACTCATGCAGAACAACCTTGTTAGAACGATGTACGCGTTCGAAGAAAATACTTACCTGCTAAGAAAAGAACTTGGCGATTTTTATCTTTCAGAGCAGAAACCGGACCTGGCTATACGGCAGTACGAAATGGTTCTATCAATAGATCCATGGGATTTGAGCGCTGTATACAGGCTTGGACAGGTATATGAATGGACAGGAGACTGGAAAGAGGCAATGGGACAGTACAGAAAGGTATATGATGTAGACCCGTTTTATGAAAATGTATTAAGCCTCTATAATAATCTCGCAAGAAAATACGCAAGTTCCTTATCATTTAACAGCTCCTTTTTAACTGAGCCTGACAAAGCTACTTTTAGTACGGAAGCGTTGATGACACACCCAATAAACACTTATCTGGGGTGGAGCCTGCGTTATGAAAATGAAGTAATCCGGAAGTATTCTGTTGGGTCAGACTATCCTTATACTTACATGTACAATCTTGTTTCTGTAGGTGTGCCAATAGATATATATTTCTTAAACTGGAAAATTACACCATGGGTCGGCATTAATTTCTGGAATGAGCTTGATGAACCACAGGATGCTCCCACACCTGGTTTTGGCGGTTTATGGCCGCATCTACAATTAGATACCAGTGTAACAATTGCAAGGTATTTATATATATACGGAACCTATCAGTGGGGCCGGTATAAAGAGACAATAGATCCTCTAAAAGATGAGGTCCTTGCTCATTCTATGGAAGGTTCTGCACTGCTGGACTTTGGTTTTACAGGGATATATCCTTTTAAGATATCGTCTTTAAGACTCTTTGGAGAAGCAGATATTTTAAATGACAGTAATTTGATTTATCAGGGGGGGCTTGAATATATTCACGGATTATACGAAAGAGAGGACCCAAACCTTTACCTTGCATTAATTGCAAAGGGCCTTTATGAGAGCTCTTCTGATGATGAGGATTCGCCAAATTATTATGCGCCGCATAAAAATGTGGTTGCGGGAGGCGGTATAAAAGGCGACCTCTGGATTGGTCTTCCTAATGATAGAACTCTTGGAATTAATATGTTCGTTTTAGGAAGTGCCTACCTTACCAATGTAACATTAGAGGAAGTAACAAAGAATTTTAAACTGGAAACAGAATTAAACTTAGAGTTTATAAACGGAGATGCCACATATACACTTGGCGCAAATTTATCTGATACTTATGTGATTTCTTCACCTTTTGAAGAAGCGGGATGGGGTTATTGGTCACTGGATATAAAATTCGGTTTTTCAGCAAGATTACCGAAATTATTATCACCATAATCTAAAAAAATAACTTAGGTTTTCTGTCCGGTTATTTTTAGCAAGAGTTAACAGCCAGGCAGAAAATATTTACGGGGGTAACATTTTGAAAAAGATTACTGTCTGCATTTTTTTAATTCTTTTTTTCATAATGTATCTGCATTCTGAATTACCCGGAAATGGAATACTTGCTCTTTATAAGTCCTCGGACAATCAAACAGAAGAAGAAAACGAGATCTACTTTTACCTGTCCAGGCCATTAAGAAACATGGGCTTTGAAGTGACCTACCATGATATCGATTCAGGTATGCCGAACGATCCGGAAGAATACAGAGCAATAATTACATGGTTCAGGGGCCCCTCATTAAATTACCCGGAAAATTATCTGAAATTTGTTAATAATGCAATTGATTCAGGTCTAAAATTTATAGTTATAGATAATTTTGGCGCGTATCAAAACAGGCGTACAGAAGAGTATGTGGAAACGCCATTAATAAACACAACTTTACAGAGGCTTGGAATTGTATATCTTGGTGACTGGACAGATGATTCTGAAGTAATAAAGATTTCTGATATAGACAACGAAATTGTAGTAGCAACGGATATAATCAATATAAATGAACCCGGATTTTTTTACAGGTATCTGCCGGTAGATAGAAATTTAAATGTATATCTCTCTTTAGTGCGAACGGACCGTGATTATGAACCGAGCCCTGTTGTTGTATCAAATAGAAATGGCGGATTCGCGTTAACAAAATATATTTACAGAACAGAGAGCGGTAGTGTATCCATGCTGCTGGATCTGGAATTGTTTTTAAAAAATATATTATTTCCTGAACCGTTATTCGAAAATATTATTCTTCTTACAGATTCGGAAGACGAGAAACTTGTAATGATAACAGAATATGCAGCAAGTGTATTAACAAGGGCAAAGCTGCCGTTCGAAGTAATAGAAAAAGAATCCTTTGAAAGACTTGTTCCAGGGGATTTAAACAGGTTCACAGCTGCAGGCATAATATTAAAAGATGATAGTGAGCTTAACCCGGAAGTACTCATCGATTATTTGGACCAGGGCGGAAGTATTGTATGCCTTTATGGGGGGCAGTTTGATTCTTTAAAGTCTGTTCTTGCATTAAGTAATCAGAGCGAAACAGCCGGCGCGCATAAAGGATACCAGTTCAGTTACGGCTTTATGTTTGGTGAAGGTGTTTTCTTAGAAGACAGCCAGATGGAATGGACTTGCGGAGCAAACCTTCCTTCGGATGATGCAGTTATAATCGCGTATGATTATATACGTTATACACCCCTGCTCTGGACAGAGAATAAGGGCTCAGGGAAGATCCTTTACTGGAACTGGGATGGTTTTAGTACAGGGGAAGGTATAGGTTTTATTTTAGAATCATTTTTATATGTAAGGCCTGTAGGAGTTGCTGCAAATGCCGGCCTTGGGATAATGTTTGTGGATGACTGGCCCCTCCCGATGTTTAATATTGTAAAAGAGCCTCTTACGATTACAGACACAGAGTTTTATACAGAAGTATGGTGGGAGGATATAAAGGAAATATTTTCAGATTATAATATACCTTTTACCAATTATTTAATTTTTAATTACAATTCAACTGTTATGCCTCCGTTTGCAGGAATTGAGTTTTATGTTGCGGATGATTTTATAACTGAGGAAATCGGCAATGAAATTCTGGATATCGGGGAAGAGCTTGGTTTTCATGGTTTTAACCATATGTCCTTAACAAGGGAAAAAACAGAAGTTAATATAAATAACTGGCCGTCTGTTCAGAATATGGAAGAATCTCTTAATGAAGCAAAATTAGTATGGATTAATCTTTTTGGTGAACATACTCTTCCATTCTCATATGTTGCGCCTAATAACATAATATCGGAAGATGGTATACGCGCGATATATAATGTATTTCCCGGTATAAAAGTGATATCTGCTCTAAGGTCCGGACTTGGTGAGGAAAGCTATTTCAGCTTTGGCCCTAATGAAGAGTTTCCGGATATTTATATGATTCCAAGAAATACATGGGGTTATCATTTTACAGACCAGATACAGCGTATAATTGTTTCGTCTGTAAGCGGAGCAGGCGTATGGAGTCATTTTATTCACGCGGATGATGTATTTGATCCTTATCGATCTGATGGAGACAGCTGGAGTGAGTTAAAATCAAATTTTATAGAAATACTGGATTTTGTTAATAAACATTTTCCATGGCTCAGGTTTGTGCATACTAGAGACGCATACAGTATATTAAACGAATACGACAATATGAATGCAGAGTATATCTGGCATGATGATGACAATGTTTTAGAAATTAACAGTACGCCGGGTATTGTTTTTAGAATAAGACAGAATAATAAAAACATTATTGAAATGCAGGGCGCGGATGTTATTTATCAATATGAACATATATCATCTGTAATAATTAAAACTACAGAGACATCTACACGTATTAAATTTGGGCAGGAAATTGGGGAATGAAGCCCAGCACCAAATTTATAACAGCATTTTATTTAGTTGATATAATGTATTCTAATTTGGTGCCGGGTAAATATGAGGTTTAAAAGAAGTGGATAGTATTAGAATTGATAATTTTGTGATTGTTGAATTGTACCGTTTTATGTCCGAGTATTATAATCCTGAAATAGCAGATTATGTTCTTGGAATGACAGGGATCGATAAGCAGCTGTTATTAAGTTTTGAACTTACTTATGAGTTGTTTTGTAAAATTCTGCAGTATATTCACAGAATGTCAAAGGACAAAGATATATGTTATAAAGCGGGCAGGTTTTTTGAAAAGAACAGGCTTTTTTCAGGAATAAAAATATCCGGTGTAAGGTTCTCATTAGAAAGAACTTATAAAAAAATAGATAAAATCTTAAACTCTTATTTTCCAGATATAAATTTTAGTATTAGCAGAATGTATAAAAATAATTTTGTTATTGAAGTTGAATCCGCTGAAAAATCCACTAATTTTGATTATTTCTTTTCTGAATATTTAAGAGGAGTCCTGTCATCTATACCAAACCATTGGGATATTCCTTCCGCAAATGTAAAAATACAGACTTATCCATTTGGTATAGAAGATATGCTGGGCCTTATTGATGTTCCTTGTATTAAAAAATATGATACTTACCTTATTTATGATAAGGTAATTGCAATAGAAAAAGAAGTTCCGGGAAATCCTGACGATCTAACTCTAGATCTAAATACTATTCAAGTTGTCCCCGATGACCTTTTTATAAAAGATATATTTATAAGAAAGAATACGATTCTTAATTCGGATAAACTTAAAATAAGAGTTAAGTGGGAAAATGTTAAAGTTAAGAAAGGATTTGTTTTTTTTCTTTTCATTTTACTTGGTATAGGCGGTGCTATTTATAGTTTCCTTCAGAATCCCTTTCCTTTAAGATTACTTATTACAGCATTCTTATGTTATGAGGCTGTAGTTTTATTAGTTTTTTCTGCTTTAAAAAATAGAAAACTTAAAAAATTATACTGGAAAATAGAATCAGAGTTGTCTATGGAGCTTTCCGAATATAAATCAGCCATGGATGATGCAATCAATAATGCGTTTACCAGATTAAAATCGATAGAAAATATTATGGAGATTACAAAAGAAATTATACACGAAAAGAACATAGCAAATTTAATAGACAGTATTAGAAGATTAACTGCCAGAGCATTAAACGCAGACAGGGCTACGGTTTTTATCCATGACAAGGAGAATAATGAGTTAACAGCAGGCCCGGAATTAAGCGAGGAATCTAAAGAAATAAGGTTCCCGGATGATAAAGGAATAGCAGGCCAGATATTAAAAATTAAAGAAATAATAAATGTAAAGGACGCTTATAATAATCCGTATTTTAATAAATCTGTTGACAAGAAAACAGGTTATTTTACCAAGACTATACTGGGCGCTCCTCTTTTAGATCTCGAAAACAATGCCGTTGGAGTAATTCAGGTGCTTAATAAGAATGACGGGGAGTTCCAGGCGATAGATGAACAGATACTTCAGACTCTTTCTACATATATTGCAATTGCTTTGAAAGATACTCTAACTATTAAAAAACTGCAGCAGCGCGGCCTGGACCCGGAGATAGTAAGTGGATTAAGCAGGATTACAAAGTATATTTTTGATAAATATAAGACACTTACAGAAGTTATTAATAGAATTGAGGACCCGACTATCCATATCATCAGCCCTATGATAGATGATCTTTATACTATCTTAAATAAATTAAGGTTCCTCTTCGCGGAAAAATATGAAGTTACTAAAAATACTATGACGGTAGGCAAAATAATAGATAATTATAATTCGTTTATTATGGATAATAAGGGCATTGCTGTAATAAAGGTAGAGAATAATATAAATATTCCGGAGGATAAAGAGATAATTATTGATAATAACCTTCTTGATATGATTACAAATTCTATTTTAGAAAATAGTATAGAAGCAATAGGGAATGAGGGCCTGATTAAAATAATCTGTTATTATTACGCGGATCTTCCAACTAAAGTAATTCACGATTTATCCATAATAGATCTTTTAATTGACTACAATAAATATGATCAACAAAATAAAACCGGATTTCTGGATTATGTACAGAGCAAAAAACCCTTTTTAGAATCTGAATTAAAGATTATCAAAGAGCAGCTGGATGAATACATTGCTTTTGATTTTTTTGATTCCGGTTCATGGGAAAAAAATGTAGATTCAAAAAGAATCTTTGATCCGTTCTTTTCAACAAAAAATCACTTTGGATTAGGACTTGCAACAGCAAAAGTCTCTGCAAGAAGATTAGGCGGTAAAATAGAAGGCCCATTTCAGAAAAAAGACGGAAAAACTATCCGTGTGCTTATTCCTTTAGAGGAAAGTAATGCTCAATAAAATATTACCAAGATTATCTAATATAGATCATATTCCCTCACATCCATTAATTAAAAAACAGATAAAAGAACTTATTAATTATGTAGGAAAAAAGGATCCTGGTTTTATAGAAAATCTGTCAGATACTATTATATTTGATCCATCGCTAACAATAGAGTTTTTAAAAATTGCAAACTCGGATTCTTTTAGTTTTAAAAATAAAATAGCATCCCTTGATAATGCATTATTGGTGCTTGATAATGATTTGATAGAGCTTATAATTACCCAGCATCCTGTTTTACCGGAATTAGAAGAATATGATAAGTTTGTAAAGTACGAATTCGTAATGCTAGTTAAACATTCAATAGAAGTTAGAATAATAATGGATAATATTTTAAAAGGGCCTTTAGGAAGAAATACTAAAATAAAAATAATTAAGAATGAGTTATTAACAGCAGCTATTCTTCATGAAATAGGCCTTTTCTTTTATTTGATATATTTTCCTGAAGATTATTATAAAATAAAAAATAAAATAGGAATGGAAAATATAATTACCGGTAAAACAATTATGTTTCCAGACCATTCTCTGTTAGGTTCTATTTTATGCAGGAGCTGGAACCTGCCGGATGGAATATCATCATCTATTGCTTTTCATCATTTCCCATGGTCATGCGTAGATCAGTATAAAACAATATCTGAATTGCTTTTTTTAGCAGATAATATTTCCTCATCATACTATGAGATTTACTACCCGGAAGATGATATTTTTAGCATAGAAGAACATATAATAATGAAGAAGAACCTTATGAAAATAATAGATAAGCTCAATATGAGTATGATTGATATAGCGAATTTAAGAATGGTATCTGGCGAAGAAACATTAAGGCTTTTTTCCTTATGGAATATTTAATTTGGATATTTAATTTTCCTGACGCATAAATATCTTATATTCAATATCAGAAACAGAATATAAAAGAAGCAGAAGGCCTATTAAAAATGAGCATCCGATAGAAATCAGGTAGCCTGAACCTATCGGAAGTACAGGAAAAAATATAAATAATAGATTTAGGCCGGTGTTTAATAAAAAGAAGATTAATACCATGTAAAAACTTAAGCGGCTTAAATCAAAGTACATCATAAAAATAATCATATATAAAAAGAGTACCTGGAAACCTGCCGCGAAGAAAAGTATTCTTAAAATAAAAATAGACTGATTAGACAGTCCGAATAATCCGCCTATAAAATGGGCAGAAATACTGCCTATGAGTGATGTTGCAAACTGTATAATAAACAACCTGGATATGCTCTTTTTTAAGATTGCAGAAAGATCCTTTTTATACTGTAGTATATTTGTTAATGATTCTTTTGTTATTGAGTCGAAAAACTTCTTATGAGTTAAAAAGAATTTTGTTTCAGACTGAATCAGAAAATAAGCAAGAGAAGGGATGATACTTAAGTATGCAATAAATACAGGTGTATCATAAATTATAAATGACCGGAAATTACCGAATACATTTTCTCCTAAAATAAACCATCCTAAAAGTTTATCCGCCCAGAGCCCTAAGTTGTATAATAAACCTGTAAACATGATATATGGAAAGAGTATTATGTATTTGAAATATTCCTTGTTGAAAAAACCGTTAAATTTAAATTCAGCTGCTATCCCGATTATAAGCATTACTAAAATACAGAGTTGTCCTAACGTATACCCCAATAATGCTCCTTCCAAGTCAAGGACATTTCCCAGTACAGGCATAAGGACAATAGAGAATATACTGCCTATGAAAAATGACTTAACTATTTTCATATAGTTTTTTAAGCAGCTTAAAAAATCCATCATAGTCCAGATACAGCTTATTATAATAAAAAGAGAAATACTGATTGTTTTATACAGCACTGTTCCTTCGCTTAATAAATACCAGGGCAGGGTGATAGCAAGAGCAACAACTATGCTTAATCCAACAGCGGATATTAATGCAGGAAGCATTTTGTCTTTCTGCTTTAAATATTCTTGATCCGCTAAATATCTTGTTAAAACAAACTGAATAGGCCCTGTTGCAATCAGCGTAAACGCAAAAGTATATACAATGGTAATACTTATTATAGAAAACATTCTTCCTGTTAAAAACATGCCGCTTAGAATACTAATAAGTGAGAGGCATAGTATAGATAAAATCCAGGGGCCGGAGGTAATAATAGATGCAAATATATATGCTTTTGCTTTTTTTAAAAAAGATTCATTTTCAATTAATTTGAGTAATTTAAAACCTATACCAGCCATTTTTTCTCCAATAAGCCGGCTATTTTCTTTTCACCGTATTTATGATAAATATTTCTATAGCTGTGTATAACATCTTCTACGTTATAACTCATTTTTACCATCTCTCTGCCTTTTTCTATTAACTCATTTCTTAGTTTTGTATTCTTACAGAGTTTGATAATTGCCTCTGCTGTTTCTTCCGGTTTGCCGGGTGTAGTTATAAAACCCACATCTTCGAGCATTTCGCGGCAGGATCCTACATCTGAAGAAATACATGGAATTCCCGCGCACATTGCTTCAAGCAGTACGAGAGGCTGTGCTTCTCTTGCGCTTGTTAGAACAAGTATATCTATTTTTGGATAATATTCTATCATATTCTGTTTTCCTACAAACTTAAGCCTGTCACCAAGCTCAAGTTCCTTTACCATTTCAACACATTCATCATAGTACTCTTCATCTTCATCCGTAGGCCCAACAATGTAAAAATCAGCATCCGCGTATTCTTTTTTTACAATTGCGGCAGCTTTAATAAAGGTTTTAACATCCTTAATAGGAACAACCCTGGCTACAATCCCGACCCTTATCCTGTCCGGTGAAGGGAGCTTTTTAAGTGATAAATATAATTCAATATCTACACCATTTGGTATAATTTCTATTCTATCTATATTTGCATTATTTGATACTTCTATATATTCATTGCCTTTGTACAGAGTGATAATCTTGTCCGCAAATGAATATGAAATTCTGCATAAGCTGTGAAAGAACTGTATCCAGAGTTCTTTCTGGTCATCAGATACAAATTCGCTTGCTTTAAGCTCGTCTTCTCTTTCCATAGCGTAAATCCCATGTTCAGTAAGTATGAAAGGAACATCTTGCCTGAGTTTTGCAACTGTACTTAAAAAGCCTGCGTAACCAGTGCTTACAGCATGGTATACATCTGCCTGTGGTAATGGAAAGTTGATTATTCGGAATAATGGAAGATGTGTGGATTTCCATGTCCAGAAGTACTGCATAAATCCTGTGCTTTTTTTATTGTTATTATATAAATTAAATAATGAATGAATTGCCTGTTTGGATTTGGTAAGAGTTTTTAGTGTAATGCTTATATTCTTAAATTTTTCAATCAGCCTTGTTATGATATTAAAGTGCCCGTAGTTTTTTAATTTCATAGATGTATGGAAATTTTCAATTTCATTAAAAAAATGATTTATGTCTTTTTTGTTGGGAGAATTGTTTTTCTGCGCGAAGTAATCTTTATCCAGCCATACTTCATATATATTTTTTACATTATCCGGGATTTCGTATTTATAACTTTTGCCCCTGTAGGAAGCAGGCAGTATAACAAGTAAAGAGAATTCCACATCTTTAATATCTGTAATGAGTTTATGGCACCAGGCAGATACACCGCCTGTAATATAAGGGTACGCACCTTCTATAACCATACAAACATGAGTCATAAATTTATTCCTAAAATCTATTATAGTTCAAATGTATTGAGTAATTTATATTTTTTTATTTTTTTTTAGTTCCTCGAAGCTTGTTAAAATTTATGAGGAATTATTGTCGAGATAAATACAATTTTCTATGAAATATTAAAAAGAGTTTTACATTCATTAAAAAGCGGATCCTTTTTAAGATCAGTCATATATTTTTTTGTATAGTATTCTATATCCTGTTCTTTTAATCCTGTGTATAAAAGAAGGCCGGTGAGCAGCTCTTTTGCATTTGGAGCAATGTAGCCGAATCCGAGATTTTCTGTAATTATATCTGCGATAGTAATAACAGAAATCATCATTTTATGGACAGATGTAATATTTGAGGACATATGTTCCTTTGCCACATCTACATACTGCTCAGGGAAATACCATTTCTGAAGTATGGAAGCACCCAGCTCCCTATGATTTATTTCATATTGTTCTTCTTCTGTTGCTTCAAGCTGCTTATTATCATCATTATTAACGGAGTTAATAACATTCTCATATTTTTCGGCATCCGAATTAAATAACGCAACCTGGCCTATATCGTGAAGCAGGCCTGCAAGAAAGTGCTCTTCTGCGGAATCTTTCTGATTGAGCCGTAATGCAATATGTTTTGATAAAAACGCGGAAATTATCGAATGTTTCCAGAATGTCTGATAGAATTTGGATGTCTTATGCCTGGTAAACATATTTGACGCAGTTACAAGCATAATAAGGCTTTTAATATTTTTAAAACCAAGTAGAGTAATAGCCATTTGAAGGTTTTTAATTTCTCTTTGCCTTGCATATAGCGCGGAATTGGCTACTTTTAGGATTTTTGCTGTAAGTCCCGGATCTATAATTATTATATTTTCCAACTCTTTAAATGATATATCAAGCTTATCTTCTGCCATAGACATAATTTTTCTGGCAACTTCCGGAATAACAGGAAAATTTTTCAGGTATTTTTCATATGATTCATTCAAACTGCCGGCCTCTTTTTTTAAAATATCTATATTTATTATTATAAATAAAAATTATAAAATTCTTATACATTTAATAATATTTTCGGAAGAATATTTTTAAATATAATATAATTTGCTTATAAATAAAAGTTTTTTAATTGAAGCAAAAATTAAATTTATACTATAATCATTAGAATGGCTAATAAGTATTTATATATTTTTATAATTATCCTCATATTTGCTGTTAACTGCAAATCTTTAAATAAAGATACACAAAATCACTCTAATATATCAGGCATCCAGGAGGAAAATGCAGAGAATGAGATAATGCTTTCTGAAAATGAATCCAATACAGAGCAAATAGTAAATGATAAGGATATAAATTTATTAGAGGTTATTTCAACATCAGAGTTAATAATCGGTATTTATGATAATCTGCCGTCAAATATCAGGCTAATTACAAGGGATGATGAAATTATATTTTATTTTTATGATCTCGATTTTGACAGTATCCATGAAGTTTTTGTACTGGGCATCCAATATGATGACGATCTGGATTTAAACAGTCTTGTTGATTACTCGAGTCTTTTTGCGGAAGATAGAAAGCCTTACTATTTTTATCTTTACATTTTTTCTGTAAAAGGAGCAGTCTCCTTGTTAGATACTGTGGACCTTGGCATGCAGTATGTTTTTGATAATCTTAGGAGATTTAAAATAAATAATTCTTTTGATGCTCCTTTTGTAGTTTGCGTAACATTCCAGATACCGGAAGGAGAAATCCAAAAATGGCTTGTTTTTGACAACAGGTTGGAGCCGGAATCAATCATTAGTCTAGAAGATACATTCTCCAATAAACTAGTTATAGAAGATATAGATTCAGACGATAATATTGACATAGTTATTATGGAGCGGGGTGCAGAGGAAGGAACAGGATTTGAAACCTTCCTTATATGGCTAAAATGGGACGGCAGCAGTTTTAAAGAATATGCTGCAACGAACATTGTCCGTAATTTAAAGACTTTTCTAAGTAATTCCAGGAATTATATTCTTGAACATGACTGGGCCAGGCTGATAAATAATTTTTTTAATAATATAACATATTACATAAATAAAGGGTGGAGTTATACGGATATTGTTTTTAAGGCTCTTGGTTTTGAAGATATATACGGTGAAAACCATAACGATAAAAGTGCGGTGCTGTCTGGAATCCATGATGTTGTGTTTCCGGAAATATTTGAAAATCCTTTTATTCTGGAAGATGAAGCCGGATTATACTTTAATTTAACATTCAGGATAGAAGATGCAAATGGTATTACAATTATTTCCGAGCTATCTGTTTATATGAATAGAAATCCGTTCGGCAGCAAGCAGTTCTATTTTCGTATGAGGTAGTAGAAAAAATATTTCATCTCCTTAATTTCGAAAAAATATTTTCACTGTATCTGCAATAGCGTGATTAAAACTTCCTTTTGATGGATGCGCAAGTATTATTGATATTTTCATAATACCTTAATAATATATTTCTTTATAATAATCATCCGGCAGCTACGGGATTAATCAGTTCACCAATACCCTCTATAGTTATTTTTAATTCGTCTCCGGGTTTTATAAAAATTTGCGGGTTTCGCGCAAATCCCACACCGCTGGGAGTACCTGTAAGGATAACTGTTCCGGGTAAAAGTGTCATTCCAATGGATAATTCTTCTATTAATTTATTAACAGGAAAAATCATGTCTTCTGTACATGCATCCTGCATTACTTTACCGTTTAATTCGGATTTTAACCGTCGGTTCTGCGGGTCTGGAATTTCATCCTTTGTTACCAGAACCGGACCAAGGGGACAGAAGGTATCAAAACTTTTTCCTTTAACCCATTGGCCGCCGCAGTATTCTTTCTGCCATAACCGGGCAGATACATCATTACCAATGGTATAACCGAATACATAATCCAGTGCTTCGGATGCGCTTACATCTTTGGCTGCCTGTCCGATTACAACAGCAAGTTCCGCTTCAAAATCCACCTGTAACGGGTCCAGACATGAAGGAGGCAGGATTACGGGATTCCCGGGATTATTTAAAGCCCCGATATTTTTCATAAACAACGCCGGATGGTCCGGAAGCCTGGCACCGGTTTCCTCAGCATGCTGTTTGTAATTAAGGCCAATGCAGAGAATTGATGCCGGAACAAGTGGCGTTAGTATTTCTTTTACCTTCACCCTTTTTCCTGTGTCATTAAAGCCCTTAAACATTTCTCCATTTAGCAGCACCGCAGTATTATTATTATAATTATGCCCATAGCATAGGTTATTGTTTTCATCCCGGAATCTTATAATACGCACGTTTTTCCTTTTTCTAATGAGTTAGAATCTGGCTTAAGAAGGCCTTTGTTCTCTCTTCTTTTGGGCTTATAAAGAACTCATCCGCAGTATTTTCCTCTACAATAATTCCGTCAGCAAAGAACATTATACGGTTGGCTACCTCTTTTGCAAATCCCATTTCGTGTGTAATAACAATCATTGTAATCCCGGAATGAGCAAGCTCCACCATAACATCCAGTACCTCTTTAATCATCTCCGGGTCCAGTGCAGAAGTAGGTTCATCAAAAAGCATGATTTTGGGCTGCATGGCAAGGGCACGGGCAATTGCAACACGCTGCTGCTGGCCGCCGGATAACTGCCCGGGGTATTTATGTGCCTGTTCCGGTATTCCGACCCGCTCCAGGAGTTCCGTAGCGATTTTTTCCGATTTTTCCTTTCCCCATTTCCTTACCCATATGGGAGCCAGGGTAATATTATTAATTACCGTAAGATGAGGAAACAGATTAAACTGCTGGAATACCATTCCGATTTCACTCTGGATTGTATGTATATTCCGGAAATCATTAGTCAGTTCAATTCCGTCTATTATTATATGCCCCTTCTGGTGTTCTTCCAATCGATTAATAGTACGTATAAAAGTGGATTTTCCGCTTCCGGATGGACCGCATACAACAACAACCTCGCCCTTTTTTATTGTGGCATTAACACCCTTTAATACATGAAAATCCCCGAACCATTTATGGACATTTTTGCATATTATTATATTATCATTATTCTGATTTTGATCTTTCATATATACCCCTAATTATTTTATCGTTTTCCAACACCTAATTTTTCTTCCAGCCTTTTGCTTGCGGATGACATGGAATAGCAGCAAATAAAGAAAATTAGTGCAACAAAGCAATAAACCTCCATATGAAGGCCTATAAATTCCTTTTGTGCGGTAACGGACTTTGCTATTCCCAGTAATTCCAGAAGACCCACTATAACAACCAGCGTTGTGTCTTTAAATAAACTTATAAATTGCCCTACAATAGCCGGGATAACCACGCGGATAGCCTGTGGTAGAATTACAAATACTAGCATTAATACCTTGTTTAGCCCCAGTGCCTTTGCGGCATCATACTGTCCAATGGGAACAGAAGCCAGGCCGCCTCTTATATTCTCCGCGGTATATGCAGCACTGAACAGCGTAATTCCTGTAAGCGCCCTTAAAACAGTGCCAAGCCTTATCTGTGGAGGCAAAAAAAGTGGAAGCATTAACTGACTCATAAAAAGAATACTTATAAGCGGCACCCCGCGAATGGTTTCTATATAAACTGTACATATAATTCTTATAACAGGAAGCTTACTCCTCCGTCCTATGGCCAGTAAAATTCCTAATGGAAAAGATACAACAATAGCTGTTATTGCAAGTATTAGGGTTAATAATAAACCACCCCACATTGACTCGCTTACCAGAGGCATAAAGGAACCACCCCTTACAAAACCGACAAGAAGAATTCCAATTACAGGAAAAGATACAAGCCAGCCCACAACAATCCAGCGGCGTACGCTCTTTTTCTTTCTGAAAAGCCAGGTAAGCACAGACAGTGTAATAACAATAAAAAGGCTTAAAAAAATACGGCCGTTTTCTTTTGTGGGATAACGGCCAACTAAAAAAACCTTTATATTGGCTGCAACAACTTCCCAGCGTGCCTCAAACAGAACCCAGCGGATAATATTATTTAGTAATAAATATAAAACAATTATAGCAATAATTGATAATACAATATTATACCAGGTACTAAATAAGTTTTTCTTTAGCCATCCCAGTATGCCAACTTCTGTACGGGGAGGCCTCATTTCGTTAGATGAATGTTGTTTTTTCATTATTACCTCTCCTTAATCTGCATTTTTTTATTTACAATGTTCATAATAAAAGAAATGAGCAGACTAATTGACAGATAACTTCCCATAATCATAAGAAAGACCTCTACAACACGGCCGGATTGATTTAATATTGTTTGTGAAACTGCATATAAATCCAGAAAACCGATAGCAATGGCAAGGCTGGAGTTTTTCGTCAGGTTCAGATACTGGCTAATTAATGGCGGTATAATAACCCGGAGGGCCTGTGGAAGAACAATTAAACGCAGTATTTTTCCCCTTTTAAGTCCTAATGCCCGGGCAGCTTCTGTCTGGCCCTTTGGTACCGCCTGTATTCCTGCTCTTACAACCTCCGCAATATACGTGCCAGTATAGATTACCAGCCCAAAGAGCAGAGCAGTATACTCGGAAGATAAAGTCGTACCGCCTTCCACCCTTAAAACACCGCCGGACTTCTCTATCATTTCCGGGAAATTCATTGACAACGGATTAGCGGGAATAACAAACCAGGAAATTAGCGGGATAGCAATAAGAGGTACAAACAGCCAAAAAAGTTTTATTGTAGGCCTGCCGGTAAGCGTTTTACTTCGCTTTCTGATTACAAATAAAACAATAAAAATAACAACGGATAATGCAAGAAAAGGCCACCAAATTCCAAAAGAAGCATTAACATTAAACCATGGTATTGCTATACCGCGATTACTTAAGAAAATAGATCCTGGTAATATTATTGCCTCATTCAGTTGGGGCAGCTGCAGTATTACAGCAAAATATATTATAAAAAGCTGAACGAGTAACGGAATATTGCGTATGATTTCTATATATACAGTGGCTATTTTACTAACAAGCCAGTTATTGGACAATCTTGCAATACCGGTAATAAGCCCAAGTATGGAAGCAAGGATAATTCCCATAAAAGCAATCCGGATTGTATTAATTACCCCTACAAGAAAGGCCTTTGCATAGGGATCTGTCCGTTTAAATTCTATTCCTTCTGCAAGATCGAAACTTGCCTCACTGCTTAAAAAATCAAAACTAAATATCCGGCCCCTTTGCTGGTAATTTAAAAAACCCATGTAAATTACGGAGACTACTAAAATAAGAAATATGATTTGAGCAAAAACTTTTATAACATTTACATCGCGCCAGAAAGGAATCTTACTACGTTGTGGTGTTTTTTCATTTTTTGGTATGTCCATCTTCCTCCCTTAGTAGTAAAAAACAAAAACCCGGCATGATCAATTCGAAGCATACCGGGTATTCAAATTTATATTTTTTATACTTTTTCTAAAAAAATATATTTCTAGCGAAATGCCATAGGATATAATAATCCACCGTCATTCCATAATTTGTTGGGACCACGGGGGATATCAATACCATTAGGGCCGAGATGTCTGTCATACACCTCTGCATAGTTTCCCACGGCTTTTAATACATCGACTACAAAATCGTTAGACAAACCTAAAGAAGTACCAAGATCACCCTCAACTCCCAGAAGACGCTTGATTGTAGGATTAGAGCTGTTTAGCATTGAATTTAAATTTGTCGAGCTAACACCACTTTCCTCTGCTTCCAGCATACTCCAGACAACCCATCTTACAATATCATTCCATTGATTGTCACCATGAGCTGTAAGTGGTCCAAGGGGTTCTTTTGACATAGTAACATCTAGAATTATGTGATCTTCCGGATTATCTAAGGCAGAACGCAGGGCTGCCAGTTGGGATTTATCGGATGTTTGTCCGTCTGCACGTCCTTCTTCATAAGCTATGTTTGTATCCTGAGTACTTTCAAACAACAGAGGTGTATAAGAAACACCTATTGCTTCAAAAGAATCTGCAAGGTTCATTTCTGTTGTTGTACCGGTTGTAACAGCTACTACTGCACCTTCCATATCTTTCAGGGTCTGCCACCCACTGGCTTTGCGAACCATCATTCCCTGGCCGTCATAAAAGGTCACAGCGCCCCAGTCCAGTTCATTAACCGCATCCCTTGTAAGGGTCCATGTAGTATTTCGTATAAGTACATCTATTTCCCCTGTTTGAAGAGCAGGCAGACGCTCGGAAGCAGTTAATGGACGATATTCCACCTTACTTGCATCACCGAAAATCGCAGCAGCAAGGGCTTTACCAAAATCAACATCAAATCCTTCGTATTCTCCTTCTTTATTTATGTAGCCGAATCCGGGCAGTTCCTTATTACAACCCACGATTAAAAACCCGCGCTCTTTTATTAGCTCAAGTCGACTCACAGTAACCTCTGTTGTTGTTTCCTCTTCGGAACCCGTACAGGCAGAAAAAAACAACAACAGAACAATAATTCCACAGAGTATTACAGATAATTTTATTTTCATTAAAACACCTCCAGTTTAATAAAAAAATTATTCTTTGAAAAATGATAGAATATGAAAGTTGCATGGTCAAGGACTTTTTTTTATATTTTGACATTATTATCCAAAGCCGAATACTATTTCGTTAATGTCTCTTAGCAAACCAAAGAAATAAAGAAAATTATCCAATGAAAAGGAATGCCAGGCTTATTTTGCACATTAAGAAATCATTACTAAAGCAAAAGAATTCATTTTAAAGCTTTTTGCTTTGTAAATAATTTGTAGTTCCTCGAACCTTGTTGTTTTTTATTTTTTAAAAAAATGAATACAAAAAACGATTTTCCCCCTTTATAGATAGCAGAAGCATATTTTTTAAGGAGGAATAATTATGGAAAAACCTGATTTTTGTATAAATAAAAACTACATTTTTCACAAAAAAGAAAATGAGAAGACACACTGGCGGCTTAGATTCGGGTATTACAAATCTAAATTAAAAGGAACTGTTCAAAGATTCAGATGCAAAAACTGTGGAAAAACTTTTTCCACACAAACTTACAGACTCGACTACTATGAAAAAAGATTATGTTCCAAAATTCGCATTTATGTAGATCATTATATCCGGTTAAGTAATAATACAGTTGTATTATAGTAGACAGGCCTGTTTCATGAAAAACAACAAGCTTCGAGGAACTAAGGAAATAATTCTATACAGAACAATGCAATAGCTTAGTCAGATAAATTAGTTTACTCCACAAAATCATATGTTTTACTAGTTTTTATATAATTAATACTAGAATTTTAAAATATAGACCCTAAAAAACAATGCACAGCCATGTAAAATCTGCATGAAATAATATCAATATTAATAACTTATAGAATAGATCCGCACCCGACCACTAACTCTGATTTAATAATTAATTATATCAGGAATATAAATAAGATCAGATTTAGTGGTCGTGTACCTCCGGTCGTGTACCTCCG
>SDBV01002300.1_pt1 | contig 28556 bp, 46 predicted proteins | sample 2277081 | NCBI WGS metagenome assembly SDBV01 (sample SAMN10402039, study PRJNA504765) | marine sediment metagenome | isolation source: marine sediment core GS10_PC15, 223 cmbsf | place: Arctic Ocean: Southern Knipovich Ridge | collected 2010
CTCGACTTAAGTAACAGTTCGATTGTTCTAGGCGCCGGGCTTCCCTATTCAGGAGGTTGGATACCATAGTTGGAAGGGCGGCGTGGTTATCGTAGCGGAACCAATGACTGCTTGTGAGGCACCGGTAGCATTCGATGACCTCCTCTCCTTGCGTTACGGTACCATTCAAAATATTTGTAGTGGGGTGCCACACCCTCACATTGGGATCAGATAGAACAAGGTCAGTCGGGTCAATCATTCCGCCGATGGTGAGTTTACCTGTCACAAGTCTCGACTTAAGTAACGAGTACAGCGATATGATAGAGACAGCCAAAAGAATTACCGCGCTGATTTGAATCACAAGAACTATCATGAGTTCACTCCTAAGTTTTTTCTTTTACTCACCTTAACTATAAAGTTTTTTTGGTGCCACTCTTTTTGGGTTTCTTTCTTTTCAACCAGTGGAGTTCTTCCTCAGTATAACGTATCCGTGCCTGAGACACTCCTTTCCGTAAGCTGGCATCCATGGTGTATTTCATTAGCTGTAACGCTATGGCAATATCTTCTGGGCTCCCTCCCACAAAGATTTTTCCAGTTCTGTAGATGATCTCACAACCGCGAGGGTATCGTTTGTGTAGATATTCCCCTGCCGTGTCAAAAGGGTTATCGTCTTGGTCCGTAATCGACTTTGCGTACACTAGAACCTCTTCTAGTTTCAGCTTTACGACTTTATCATCCCTGCCTTTAGCTCGTCGTCGTGCCATACTTTTTTCCTCCTGTGCTGACCTTCTAATTTAGCACATAGGTAGGGTTCGGCTATCGGGTTTTGCTATTGTGGTCGGAGGGGATTGGATGAGGTGCGCGGATGAATAAGTTAGAACTTCGTCTTTGGGCTATGAAGCGTAGCGGCCAACACGCAATTATTGACTGGATCACTACTCATACCCAAGGTCCGATTCTCCATGTTAATAATCCTCTCTATGAGCGCGACTGTCGTTTTTATCATAACGTGGCTCCGCTGCTGGCGAAAACAGATGGCAGCGATGATAGGTGGATCAATAAGAGCCTATACATCTTTAACGTGGAGGACGGCGACCTCACTAAGCATCCGAAGTTGGTAGAGAAGAACCTTCCGATACGCAAAAGGGTCCCATGTCTGAAGTGCGGACCTAGTGAGCGTGTAGTGAATATTCTGGTTGTGCGTGATCCCGCCAATCTGTGGGCGAGTCGGATCCGGGTAGTAGACCAACAAAAGAAAAATCCCAAAGAATGGTTGGGGGCTGGAGCCCTTCAGAAGTATAGGCACTATTTGCGCGAAATTCTGAATCAAACCAACTATTTGGGACACGAACGAGTAATTGTTCACTTCGACCGCTGGACGGCGGAGGAAGCCTGTCGTTTGGAGATAGGTAGGCACTTAGGATTAACTGGGGCGTTCCAAGAGCAATATGAAAAAATTTCGCAGTTTGGAGGAGGAAGTAGTTTTGGTAAAGGGGCCAAAATCGATACAGTGAATGCTCGCTGGAAGCTGATGAGGGCCGATCCTCGATTCAAGAGTGTTTTTCGTACCATTTGGGCATGGCCAGAGACGCGACAGCTTTACAGAGAGAATCCGATTGTTATGGAGGCTGCACAGGAACTTGCTTGACGAATACACTCTAATCCGCGAAACTCTTAAGACTTGTCTCGGTAACCCCTCATCACTATGATCAAGTTTTTTCGGAATCTCTTCGGCACTTCAACGCCTTCTGGCCTCGTTCCGCTAACACCTACTTTGTCCAGGATTCCCTTTCAGGTAGCAGACATAATGTGCCTTTATGACTCGTGGATTGTTGGAGGGGCTGCACGTTATGTAGTTGGGTTAATAAAGAAGCTTCCCAAAGATTACGATTTTGTGATTCCAAAAGGCAAAGACGAGGGACGCCTCAAAAACGATCTAGAGAATAAAAGGTTTGGTACGTGGGTTGAGGATATGGACTCTGGTTATAGGTTTGAACCTCGGGTAGCAAGTACTCACATGGGAGGCCGTCGAATTATTTTTAGCGATCAGTTAATTCTTGATGTTTGGTTTGAGGATGTGGCTACCTATGTGGCGGAGGTCCCTACTGTTTGGGACGGTTTAGCAATTCGCCTCCGTACCGGAGCTATGGTGGTGAGCAGCGAATTAGCGCAAGAAATGCGAAATCGCCTTATCGAGAATCGGAGTATTCGACGCCATGGAAATCCAGAGCGATTCCTGGAGCATTTGGATCACCAGGGATTGGCGAAGGAATATCTCAAGGGGTGCTCATCAATTGGATAAGGGGAAGAGAATAAGCAAGCGCCGGGTTCGTCGGGGAATCTGACCGCCTGCTCGCGCAGATCGAGTCGCAGGCCGAATCGGCACCGTGCATGCTCTGCGACGACCCGGAGTGCGACGAGTGGTCCGACTTGCTAACGGAACCGGATCAGGAGAATGGGGGCGAGCGGTATCCCCTCTACCACGTCAGTGAGTGTCAGATGAGCGACGCACAACGGCGTTCATCCCGTTAGGAGGCGAACTACGGCCTCAACATCATCTTCGGTGAGTCCTACCTTCCCATCCGTTTGGACGAAAGGATGGGCTGCTTCGCTGATTCCTAAATCCAAATCGTCAATTACTACATAGGGAACCGTTACGGTGTGTTCCTTCAGCCAAGCGCTAATTTGCGCTCCTCGGGGACCAACTTCTTCGTCGCTAGGTGTGTGGCTAACGAGGCGCAGCTTCTCACTAACCCCGTGAGTCCGTAGCATGTATTCAAAGCCACGAAGGGTAGTGGATCCTCCCATAACCATATACCTCCATGCACTCGACAGAACGACCACTGGTTCGCATTTGGTAAGTATCTGGTTGAAATTGGTGATGCACTCCGCCCTGAACAGGCACGACTGTGCTTCCTCGCACCAATCATGCCTGTTTAGGACGCCGTCAATATCAAGAAAAATAAGTCCTGCCATTTTGCCCTTCTTTAATCGACGCGCCCAGAATTGCACTGAGAGCCGCTCTTTAGGAGAGAGCGATGTTGTCTGTTACACCACGCGTCGCTTCGTATCATACACCCGCCAGGATTTGAACCTGGGACCCGATGCTTAGAGTTGTGTGCTGATTAACACATAGGCATCTGCTCTATCCAGACTGAGCTACGGGCGCGTAATTTACTTACTACTTGGCCTCGGTCTTCGCTCAGTATCGAGAATCCGGTCGCTCACTTGGATGCCAATAATTTTCTTGGTTTTGCGGCTGTGATACACAGTAAGGCTGGGGTTAATCCATTCCGCCCAGTGATCATCCGGCTCAAAGAACCATACAACAGTTCCTGGTCCGACGGACTCGTGGTAGGGCTTCGACTCGAACTCTGGCGGGTTATTCGCCATATGTTCAATCAAGTCTTTCATAGAGTTAATTTCCATGCGCCCCTCCAAGGAGTCTGCTTACTCTGATGTATAATACGGGAGTTTTCGGAGTCGTCAACCCAATAGAAAGAAACCATGGTATTCGTCGCTGGCTGTCGCCGTCTCTGTGTAGGACAAGTTAGGATTGGAAGACATCGCAATGTCCCTACCTCTTCCTTCAGTCCATATCAACTAAGAAAAGGGATTGAGGTTCAACGGGAACACACGGACTCCCCCTCTATAGCACAGCAGATTTCGAAGGACCATTTAGCTGAAGTGCCGGACTATTACAGTCGCCTCTTACGGATGCAAAAACAGGCGAAAATGCAGTGGGAGGTAGGTGCTCCGCCGATGGAATCAAAGGATGAAGAGGTGGACGATGCTACCTTTGCAGCAAAGTTGGAAAATAAAAAACCCGGACTGGTTTTTGTATTTTTCTATATGTCTCATTGTCCTCATTGCCGCCGTATGATGCCGACGGTTGAGCGTATGGTTCAGCAGCAGCCTCATCTCTATTTGTTGAGGTGTGATATTAAGCGTTGTCCGAGCATGCAGCAGCATATGCAAGTTCAGTTTGCTCCTACAAGTTTCTTGATGAAGGATGGGAAGTGGGTTGACCGGATAGATGGAGCAATCACCGACGAGGAATTGCAAACTCGGGTATTAGCTGTTGCTTAGGAATCATCTTAAAGCACAATTTTTATGGCACAGCATTTACAATTTTATTAGCCTGTTTAGAGGTAGAAATAGGCATCGCAAAAAGATGACAAAAAGATGACAAAAAAGAAGGCAAGAAGTTATCAGAAAAGAAAAGCGCAGGGGCTATGCACGAGTTGCGGTGCTAGGGAATCGCTTCCAGGGAGTAACCTTTGCGAACCATGTCGTGAATACCGGTTAAAATATTACAAACAAAGAACGCAACAACGGAAGGCTTTAGGGTTATGCGTTGATTGTGGAGGCGAAAAGCAACAACTTGATAAAGCAAAGTGTAATCGCTGCCTAGAAAAAATGAATTCTTATATGAGGCAACGCAGAGAAAATTGGATTGACGCCGGCTTATGCCAAGACTGTGGATCGCCAACTGAAAGTGATAGATCAGGCGAGACGAAATTCTTTAGTCGATGTAGTGTATGCTGCCTCAAAATGATATCAAGTAATGTTTTTGGAACAACTTCAAACTACATTGAATTAGAGAAGCTATTAGAAGCCCAAGATTATCGGTGTGCATATACTGGGAGGGTGTTAATTCTACAACACAATTGCGAGTTGGATCATATTGTTCCTATCGCAAAGGCTGGGCGCCACCATATAGATAACTTGCAGTGGGTACATAGGGACGTTAATAAAATGAAGTTTGATCTACAAGAAGAGAACTTCCTTAGTACAATTATGGAAATAGTCCATTATCGCAATTTAGTTCATGGCTCGTAGCTACATGGTGCGTCTGAGTTGCCAAAAGCGGTTAGAGTCTCCGCTGGCTTACCGCTGGGTTGAACTAAAATTGTGTGCTCATACTGTGCCGACAACTCTCTCCGTCCTTCTCTCCGCTTTGAGGTAATCGCTGTCCAGCCATCTGTTAGTAATTCCGACCCCCAAAAAGACTCGTTCAGCATTGGCTCGATTGTAAAAATCATTCCGGGCAGTAATTCCATGTCGTCCAATCCGCGGCCGTCTCCGTAACAAAATCCCACGTGGCTAACTTGAGGTGGCTCATGGAAATTGCGCCCTATTCCGTGCCCTACGAATTCTTCGACTACTCCGCGTCCTTTGCTCTCTCCGTAGGTTTGAATAGCACGGCCAATATCGAGTAGTTGATTGCCGGCCCGAGCAGCGTCAATTCCTTTGCGCAGGCAGGTTAGAGTATCTCGCATTAATCCTCTAGCCTCTTTTGAAACTTGACCTACCGGGACGGTGGAGGCCGTATCTCCATGAAATCCGTTTAGAATTACGGTAACATCGATACAAATGATATCGCCTTCTTTCAACTTGGTTTTTCCGGGGATGCCGTGGCAGATCACCTCGTTAATGGAAGTACAAATGCTTTTTGGAAAAGGTGGTCGAGACTCGTTTCCACCATAGTTAAGGGGTGCCGGTGTTGCGCCCTTCTTTCTAATGAAGGAATCAGTTTTGTGGTTTATGTAGTTAGTGGTAACGCCCGGTTTGACTAGGTTACAAGCGTACGCAAGAGTGCGCGCCGCCAAAGTTCCGGCGGCTCGCATTCCTTCAATTTCGCTGGCAGTTTTTATCAAACCATCTCCTGCATAGACTGGAGCGTGGTTGCTGCGAAAGCTGTTGTGTTGGTTCATAGTTTTAAGAGCTAACGTATCCAAAAATCAAGGCACCGAGGCCGGCCCCTAGTAAGATGTTGTGAACGGCGCGTTCCGTCTTTCTTGGAATTCGGTCTCCACTTATAGCCAAGCCAATCACCGCACCTAGAATGGCCCCATAGAAACCATATTTTCGGGCATTCCCCAAATCGGTTTCAATGCGTCTTGTAGCCGCGAACAGTTCTTGTTCGCTTTGCTGGGTCATTCCTACGAGGCGAGGTGGTTGGACATTCATGTTCTGGGGCTTCTCCAGTCGTCGGGGGTTACATAGGCAGAGAACAGCGGGTCCCGCATTCCTTTCTTTTCTACCCAAACCACAAAGGGAATGTCAAATATCATCTCTGTGGGAGGAACCTGGCGATTGCCACCTCCGGCAATGTAGAAGCCTTCCTTCGCTTTGCGGGGGGCTCCTTTTTCATTTATCTTGAGGGAGTGCTTTTGGATCCCTCCTGCGACACTCCACACGTGGTTTGATTCATCCTCGGTTTTAAGTCCGGTTAGCCACGAGAGGTCTACCTCACATCGGAGGTCCACCATTGGGAAGTGCAGACGTGGTTTGAGGCAAGGTTCGGGGTCCTCGCACCGATTCTTTTGGAGATTGTGAATCAAGTCGATCAAGTCGAGAGGGCTTTGGGGAGCTTCCGCTAGCATCATAAGCCAAACAGCGACACCGTCAATGCAGGGGATTTTGGCGCAGAAGTTGATGGGGGCGTTTGAGTCTGGGCTAATCGGGGTAATCCAGTCGGCCGGGGGGGCGTGGTAAGTGAACCCTTCGCGCATTGCTACAAAGGGGTATTCTTTACCACCGATTAGACGTTGTGTGGACCTTCCGGGTTTTTCCCATGTCGCGGTAAAATCCAAAGTACTTCCCAACCATACTTCACTTTCTGGATTGATGGCCGGGAAAGTTGATTCTATTTTGTGAGCCTCAAGCCAACCGTCGATTTTTTCAGCTTGGTTGGTTGCTATTACGTTACGAACTTCTGAAAGTTCTTGGCAATCTGCATAGCAACGGTTGATAGCTTCTAGAAAGCGGGCTTGGTCTGGCTTTGCCGCAGCCCAAAGGCGGTCGGTGCCGAGCCAGTTCGGTTCAGCCGCCAAGAGCGATTTCAGAATACTATAAGCGCTCGTGCTTAGAGAGGTGCTTGTTGTAGTCATTTATATTCCCACCAAAAAAACAAGTTCCGGCGTCCTACACGTTGTTGGACTACCGGAACCAGTTTAGCTTACACAGGGATGGGTACAAGAACGAAGTCTTGAGATCGTTTAGGATTGACGGCCTGCCGCCATGCCATCGATGTACATACCCTTCTTACCGTAATCACTCCATACGGGGTTGCCGTTGTTGTACGGACCGTGCGGCGTTGCGCCAGCGCCCAGACCGCCAACACGCCGTCCACCAGCCGTCATAGCACCGATCAGGTATCCGGCACCCGCTCCGAGGCTACCAGCTACAAGCGCATTTGCCCAGAAATTCTTGAATATCATGTTTGTCCCCTTGGCTACCTTTTTTCCCTGTTCTGGACTTACTCTACCTCACATTGCAGCATTAGGAAATAGGCCGTAGCCGGCAATTCAGTTACGGTTTTGAAAACTCCTCAATTTTTTTTGCTCCAATAGCGATAATTTTAAAAAATGCTCCGAACATCTGCTGAATCACTATTAGGCGTTCGGCGTCCGGCCCTTTAGCGTACATATCCTTAATCTGGTCGATCACTTTTTGCGCCGTATGCACCATGGTGTTGAATGCTTCTGGAAGGTCTGCGTAGTTGTGAACTTGGGCGATAATCTTATCCAGTTCTAGACTGCTGAAGGGTAATCCTTTTTCTATTACATGCTGGAGGCTTTGCAATTCATGGAGGAATTCTTGGATAAAGGCGAGCGATTCGGGAGCGGGTTTTTTTTCGTCAGTCATTGGTAGCTCTGAAAAAGGACATTGAAATTCATATTAACTGAAAATCCGCAAAAAAACAAAAAAGACTCCACTTGGAGTCTTTATTGCCAAATTCCTTCAATTCTTACGCTGTTCTTTTTGCCAGCGCTTGGATTCTTCCTTCCCTATTCTCTCTCGCCGTTTGTCTTTCCACCAATCGTATAGGAGGACACCGACAAGCATGAACCCTAAAACCCAACCATAAATACCCATTTTTTACTCTCCTCGGTTATCTCTTCGCGCCGCCACCTCGCACTGAAGGTGACGGCAGAAAATTCTCACCTTGGAATCGGGTTCGGGGCAACGGTCTGCGATCCAAATAGCAAAGCGTGATTCCCCGAGAATACCAACTGGCGGATTTGCAATTTTAATTGCTCGGTTCGCCCCGCTAACCGTGCTGTAAGACATAGGCCACACTGGATCTCCGCTGTCAATCTCCGCCCAACCCCCGGTTTCGTGCATATAGTGAATCACACGCCCTGAGAGGGGATCTAATTGGACAGCACTAAATCCGTACTGTCGATGGCTCGGTACCTGGTTCTTTCCTTTGGGTGCGCTTTCCCCTGGTTTCAGATCGATGACTACGAACATATCCCCTCCAAAATTCGGGCCTACGAGATTTGAAGGGCATCGTATCTGCGGGAACTCTCCGTGTCAAGTTTTTTCTGACTCTTACCGACGGGTGAACCGGTCCCACAATTTAAAAGCCATAGACAGGGGCCACAGGGCTGCGGCCTTAAGTACTATTGCGGAGAAACCGAGCCTTTGCTTCCATGTCTCGAATTTTATGGGAGGCATGCGGAGGAGCATCCATCCCCAGTAAACGAAGGTGCTAATCAGGTAGGCTATAAAGAGTACAAAAACATTCATTATTAACTCCCTGTGGGTCCGCTCTCGGCTTCCTTGAAGATAGGATCAGATTCCGTGATCACTGATGCCCAGAAATCTTCCAACCCCTCCAGATTTTGCAATGGAACGGACAGGTCCCCGTGTTCATCTTGGAGATTATCAACGGGTTCGCCCCCTGGTGCTAATTTTTGGGACACCACGTTGACCTTAACTTCGTCGTTCACTACATCAAGAACTATAGCATCAAACCGCTTGCCGAATACACGACGGAGCGAACCGCCAAAAGGTTCTTGATAGGGCTTGGGAAGAACCTTGGAACGCGACAAAGTTTTGCCTATATAGGTTTCGAAAAAGCGTTTGAGCATTTTGTGTTCCAGTTGATCTCACTCAACATCATTCTAGTGAGACAATTCCTATCGTCAAGCAGATTGACATTCTCGCTCAAGGTTACGGATTACAAGTGCCATTTGTTTCCGAACCATTTTTCGAGGAACTCTCGTGAGGCCTTCTTCAATTTCTCGGTGACAATTAGCGCATACCAGGATGCACTTTAGTGCTTCTTCCAAAGCGCCACGATATCCGCTCATAGCAACCATCCTGCTAACGCTGGATTCTTTATACTTGGAATTTACGTGATGAAATTCCAAGGCTTTAAAGGTGCGGTTGTAGTTACACATTCGGCAACAGCCGCCGAAGAGTTCTTTTAGTTTTTGTCTGATTTCCCGTTTACAGTTGCTCGGTAGGTAGCGAGGAGAAAAATTTTTCTTGGATCGATAGGGTTGTTGTTGTTTAGTTTTTTTCCCACTTTTCCTTTTTCCTGCGCTTTTTTGCTTACGAGCCATGTAGCCCCAAGGTCAGATATTTGTCCGTTACACGACTATAACAAATTTCCAAATGGGCCGGTAGACGCGAGGAATCTTGATTGAAGTCAAGATGGCTGACAATTGAAATTTGTTAGCTAGATTGGTAGGCTAGACATAGCACTAAGTATGACACCAGAGCATAATTGCCAATGGCTGGCCCACGAAAAAAGCGACAAGCATCCTCCAACGATAGCGCTTTGATGAATAAAGTCGAAGAGCTAGTCCAAGCTGCACGCGATGGGTTCCGTGATATGCGGGACGAAGTTAATGAAATGGAGAAACGGTATCGTACTCAAGAGACGAACCTGCGTGATATTCAGGTGAATCAGGTGCTCCAAGAAAAAGACCTTCTCCGCATCCTTTCCATGATCGATGGAAATGGGGAGAAGCCGCTAACGGTTCGGCTCGTCAAGTTGGAAAGTGATATTGAAAGCGTAAACGACGGGCTTCAGCGAATAGGTGATCAGCTTGCGGAAATGGCGGCGGATATTAAGGACCAGAAGAAGGTTTGGAGCCAGCGAGCTTGGGAAATCCTCAAGCCGCTCATCGCAGCAGCTTTAGGAGCAGCGGCCGTTGCCAGTGGCACCGGGGCGCTCTCTCTTTGACTTTTCCTTGTAGACAAAACCCCATTTGGTGATAGTATAGGCCATCTTTTGAATGTGGATTGGGAGTTGCTTATGCCTGCTACCTACCGCTTTGGCGAAGCGTCCGTGATGCCGTCACAAGGAAATCCGATTGGACATCATCTCATGCTCGATATGTGGAACTGCCAATGTTCCGATGAGAAACTGGAAAGGGTTGAGTTTGGAATTGAGTTGATGAACAAGCTGGGAACCTTCTTTACCCCTTTGGGCCTCCAGTCCCACCAATTTGAACCCTTCGGCTGGTCGGCAGTTATGATGTTGGCGGAAAGCCATATCGCTGGACATGTTTGGAAAGAATGCAACCGCTATGCAGCCTTTTGTTTCTTCACTTGCGGTGGAAACATTCCGGAGGAAGCTGTCGCTACGGTATTCGATTTCCTGAAGCCGTCAGATTACCGACGCGTGGATAGCCCCCGAGGGCCGTTGGTTGTTGAGAGCGCAGTCACCACTGTCTCCCGCTAACCTCAGCAGATGTGGCATCACGAAAAGCAATTAAGGCTTGTACTTTCCCTGCCCACTCGTTAATAAAATTCCAATCGTGTATGAGTATGTCTATGGGTGAATCGTTATGTTCCGGTCCTAGCATAGATTCGTCGTGTAGTCGATCAGCGTGCGATAGGTCACCCAAAGAATATCCTAAATACTTCGGGAAGCGGAAAGAGTCCGTCAAATGATCAGCAGCCCATAAGGCTGTCCGCTGAGCAGAGGTGATAAGAGGCTGCGACTCCCGCGCCGTTACGAGGGGATACTCTATATCGACATTGGGAAGAGTATTTTTGAGCCCCTGTGCAAATCGAGCCACGTCGAACCACCACTGGTACCAACGATCCCAATCCCACTCCCATGCTGTCGGATCACGTCGAAATAGCGTTGGCATGGAAGACCCGTCGGCTCTAGGAACGGTGGGAGGCCGCACGCTCCAGACGTCTTCGACCAAGCTAAACCCAATTCCAATTGCACGAATCTGCAAGCTTGGAGAAAGGGTGAGAAGGGCTTCCCTAAGTATTGGATACGCCTCCTTATCCCACCACCTGGATACGTAAGCGTTGTAGCTGGGAGATTCGTTGTAGTGGGGATCAAAATCTTCTTCATCATCGCTGCTTTCCATTGCTATGAAGAGTAAGTTTTCATAGTATTCCTCTTCGGACATAGGCCGAGGAACTGGAGGCATCCAATCGTAGGGAAGGAAACGCGGTTGGTACAGATGACGAGGACGCTTAATTAGCATTAGTGGTATCCATCTGCTTGGCCACATATGTGATTACTGACCACTCCATAAGGGCGGTTCCAACCCCGGCGGCGATGACTGTTTGCCAAAAGTTATTACCGATGGCTAACGGCCCGGTTAGCATCATTGGAAGGCGCATTAGCGCCGGGCTAACGAGGTTCCACCAAGTTCCGTCGCTACTGAGATACTTTTCTGCGTCAACTGCACTAGGAAGAATCGCGACGGGTTTGCTTCGGGGCACAGCGAGTTCTTTTTTTATGGAGTCATAGTTCCATCCTACGTAACCAAGAGCAAAGGCTTGGATCGCAGCGCTGCTAATTATTGATCCTGTTAAAGCGTCTCCGAAATTGTTGCCAACTAACAAAAGGCCTGGAAAAGGAAAAATGGCGTAACTGAAGACATTCTTCAAAATAGGCAGAACGGAGCCTTCACCACTCAAAAAGCGAAAGGCGGTGTTAGTGCTGTTGAGGAGTGCTTTGTTCATTACCGCCTGTTTCCTTGTGGCCGTTCTGGACGTTCTGGACGTTCTGGACGTTCTGGACGCTGCGGACGCTGCGGTCGAGTCTGTGGGCGCTCTGGACGCTGCGGTCGAGTCTGCGGGCGCTCTGGACGCTGCGGTCGAGTCTGCGGGCGCTCTGGACGCTCTGGACGAGTCTGCGGGCGCTCTGGACGCTCTGGACGCTGCGGTCGAGTCTGTGGACGCTGCGGTCGCTGCGGTTGATGACGCTGGCCTTGTTGGTGTAGTCGATAGTATTGGTATGGACGACTGCCACGGTAATGTAGTTGAAAACTAGGACCGAGGCGCTCGTTGAGGTGATGTGGCAAAACCCAGCAAAACCGCCAATATGAGCCGTTCCAGTAATAGAACTCGTTCACGCTACTGCGATATACTTGAACATTAGGATAGAAAAACCACGAAGGCCCTATTTCCACCGGTGGAGGGGACAAGTGTGGATAGCTCGTCGTGCCGTAGCAACCAACAGCGACAAACAACATTAGGATGCCAATAAGAATCAAGAGTATCAAACGCATGGGGAGTTCCATCTAGAGGATTGTCGTTCCATAATACACCAAAACACCGTCGAGAGAAAACTCATGTGGACCGGACAGTACACCGCCAGAAATACTAACCTAACACCGCCGCGTTTGCGCCCTGGAATGCGCCGATGTCCTCCCGGTAGTATTCCAGCACCTCCCGAAATGAGGCAGAAGCTTCTCGCCAAAGGATATTTGGAATATCCTCAAGGCTGCTTTAGCCGAATTGTAAGGGTATCTCCTGCACCGCCCGCGGCGTGGCCAAACGTCGTGGCCCCGCCGTATCCTACTCGGTACCCGGGCAACTATTCTTTGCGCACGGGTTATTACATGAACTAAACGACCGGAGCGGCCTCCTCATCATCTTCAGCGAGATAGTCGCGAGGTTCTGCGCCTCGGATTTCTAGTCCTTCAGAGACCCCTTGAATGGCTTCAAAAAACTTAGTTGGCGCTTCAAAGCTTACCCACCCCATTTCGGCTCCGTCGGCCAACTCCTTCGCCTCTTTCAAACCGAATAATGAATATTCTCGGATTATTCGGATGGCCTGAATTTTTTGCACCCACTTTTGCACTCGCCATTGAGGCTCAGGTTTTTTGTCAAGTAGATTTTCGAGCAACCGAATAGCCTTTCGAATGGATTGGCGATTAAGGCTGTCTATTTCTATTGTTAGCTTCATTTTCAACCTCCGTTAGGTAATCCGCTCACCAAGTTGCCACCGCATGAAACGCCGAATGACAATGTTTTCCCCCAGTTTCGCCACCCGCTGATTCAACAGAGATCCAACCGTTACTTTATCATCCTTAACGAATGTCTGTTCTAAGAGACACCGCTCAGAAAACCACTTCTCCATCTTGCCGGTGAGAATTTTCTCACTTATCTCGGGCGACTTACCTTTGATTTGCTCGCGGAATATCTCCCTCTCACGCTCAACCAAGGCTGGGTCGAGTTCTTCCCGCGCCATAACCATCGGATTTGCTGCTGCGATGTGCAAACAGAGATTGTGGACGAAGGCTTTGAAGATTTCGTTCCGAGCGACAAAGTCGGTTTCACATAGAACTTCCACTGTTACAGCGATAATGTTGCTATGAACGTAGCTTGCAACTACGCCTGCACTAACAGGGCGCTCTTGAATTTTGGTTGGAGCACCACGTCCACGTAACCACCGAGCAGCCTTATCAAGGTCCCCGTCGCATGCTATAAGGGCTTCCTTACACTTCAGAACTTGGACGCTGGTTCGGTTCCGAAGCTCCATTATGCGTTTCGGATCAATTACTGCTGTCATCGCCGTTCAACCTTTCTTCAGTGTGGCCCTCCAACCGCAACGCGCCAGAAGGATGCAATCTTCCGGTCTAGCGCGCTGGGTTAGTCTCCCACCGGTTTCAGTGCTGTGCAAGCTTATTCTGCCCTTGCGGTTCCCTCCAACATAGCCAAGCCCGTGGTCTGGATGAAGAACCCAAGAACCTCTTTTGAATCCTTCGCTGATTGTTCCTCCGAACCGAATTCTAGTTCCATTTTTTCCTGGTTGCAATTTATGCAATTGCCGGCGAAAGAAATTCAGTGGAGTTATCAAAAGCATTTCTTGATTGTCCGGTTTGGTATGCCCTCCGGTCCACCAGTTCACCAAAACCCAAGAATCTACGCAATGCGCATCCCATCGATCAGAGAGTTTGCTTCGGCTCTTCTTCAATCCGAGCTTGTCGCGCTCTTCGGCTGTTTCCCAGCCTTCCTTGGTTTCGAGATGACCCATTTGCCTGAGTTCGGAATAGAACCACTGCTTGCCCACTTCCAGTGGACTGAACGAACTATTCCATTTTCGCTGGCCCGGTCGCGTTCTGGCTTGGATGTCTTCCACAATGAAGGTTTGAATTGGATATAGGCGACATAGCCATCTGAGAACCTGCAATTTCCAATTCCATCGTGCTCTTGTGCTTGGTGGGATTCGATCTCTATTGCGCAGTTGTCTCCTATTGCTCCTGCATTTTCGGTATGGAGTTTTTCGGAATCGGCGCCCTCGGCGCATATTCCTTCTTGTCACCATCTTTTTCTTCACCCAGTCCTTGGCGCCCATCTGGATGTTCAGATAGGTGTGAGATTCGCTTTTAAGGGTTATTGCCTCCTTTTTTGAACCGGGGTCTACTCCGGCCGCTATTTCTTGTGTTTCGCCATCAGCGCGATCAAGCAATCGAATAGAGCAAGCGCCTCGGTTGAACCGCTTCACGGCCCTCCTTTTGCGCATAAGTTCTCTTGCGCGTGCCGGATGGCACGGCATGAGAGGCTTATCTGTGCTGCCAATGACCGCTACGTACCGCATAATGCAAAGGTTACCCTTCGCCTTTCTCCTCCGAAGAGGGCTATTCAATCCCATCGACGCTCACGTTCGGAGAGGAGTCAGGCTTGGGAAGCACCCGAAACGTCCTCCGGTCTGCCACAACCAGAACGCTAGCATAAGTGTCTAGTCAACCGCTTCTCCTCTCTTCCGCTTGCGATTGGCAAAATCGCCGCTCGGATAAGCCCCTTCCTTCAGGGAGGGGTAGTTGACAGACGGATAGTAATACCAGTTATCGCCGAACATTTGTCTTTCCTCTTCTGAAGGTAAAGAGTGCAGTTGATCAGGCAGTTTACAGCAGGGTAGGTATGTGTCAAGAAAAAAGGATGCTTGTTCCAATAGTTTTTCAGGCTACAGAGCAAGCTGGCATGCAATGCGCCAGTCACTCGGCTACGGTACGCATGAACCAAAGCGGCTGGCGGGATTCGAACCCGCGACCTGAACGTTGTTCGTGACTCTATTATGAGCCTGCAACGTTCCGCTCTGAACCCCTGAGCTACAGCCGCACTTCCCTATTATAACGGGAAATTTCTGAGATGGTTGCTATTTTTTACTTGACATCAGCGAAAACGGCGTTAGCCTGTGCGAGGTTGATAGCCTTCCTCGTTTCAAGTGAGGTATAAATGATCCCAAAGAAAGAAATGGTCTCACGCGATCAACTCCGCAAGTTGACCTCCCACATCTGGAGTGGAGGATACGACCGGGAGAAAAGTCAGACCTACGAGCGCGTGTTCTTGGTGAGGGCTTGGGCACAGCAGATCCCGGTTGCCCTCCTTATGACCTTTATCGAGAAGGATATGGAACACCTTGAGGGGTTGTTCATGTTCCCCACCGTCACAGAATTGGTAATTGAAAGCACTTTAAAAGAAGCGCTGTGGGCGAACCGTCCCAAAGGAGAATAGGGTTGTTGAAAGCCGCCTCACCCCAAGGAACACCCCGACTTAACCGTTGGGGTGTTTTCTTATTGAGGGATTTGGCACAATGAAAATCACCTATCGTTCAAATAGAGTGAATTGTGATGCCCCGTTTCTACTACCGTGAACAACTTCCTGAATTGTTTGGCCTTGATACTCGTTGCGCTCTAGAGTGGGAGGCCTTGGTTATCGGGGCATTGACCCTGGCACGAATGGACGAAGGATTCTTTGAGGGAGATGGTGCGGCAGCGGCTCTGTGGATTTACGAGGCAGCGGTCCGAATTGGAATTCAAGTAGAGATAGCAAAAGGGGTGGCCGAAAGCGGCGAGGGCCGCATGGTCCGGCATGCCTGGCTCGCTTACTACTGTGGTGAGAAGGCGGTTACATTTGATCCGTGGAATGAGGTTTTCGGATCCGAAGATGGCTACGGACATCGACAGGGAAAAATTGTTCGCCCGAAAGATGCGGTGCCATTTCATGCATTGCCAAATTTTGAAGCTGAGGACGCAGAAGACCTGTGGGAAGTCGAACAGAGCATGAGGGAAGTCTTTTAGGAGCATGCTTAATGTCTTTTCCAGGACCCCGACGTTTCAATTCTGTGGAAGAGGCTCTAGAGTTTTTAGAGTCTGAAGATTTGTGCGTGGTAGAAGGGTCTACATTGTGGGAGCAGCACATAGAAATTTGGCAATGCAATGAGCACGTCCTAACATTAGGACCTATAGCCTATGTCGTTTTCAGTAGAGATGAGACATATTCCATAGTTATGAACATTCATTATTTTGGAGTTCGCCGTGATTGGCGCGGTAAGGGCGTTGGAGAAGCCTTAAATTGGGTCCTTAAAGACTATTTAATGGAGATGCCCATGCCGCCGACTGCGATATGGACAAATACTACTTCGTTCGGCGTCATCCGGTTAAGGAGTAAAGTTTTTGGAGTGCCACATGAAGTGGACAATGGAACAAGGCTACTCAGTCCCGAAGAGGTCAAAGAGCAGCTTCCCGAAAGCAGTCCCGAGCAGCCGGATATTGGGGGATATGGACTAATTGACGCCCCGTCGGTCCGAGTAACATGGCTCGTCCACGGTGAACTAAGCGAAGAAGATAGGGAAGATTGGGAAGCTATAGACTAGATAGTTCTGTGTCTTCTATTAGAACTTCGTCTGGTAGCCGATGAGGATTGCCGTTGTTGGCGATCAAATAAATCGGTACTATTCCCTCAATAGTCAATGACCCTTGAACAAAGCCTTCTGACCCAAAGAAGGTGTCCTCACTGTATCCTGGGGATAGGGTGCCAATTTGGCGGCGACGGACACCAACAACCTGGCCCCGTCTTTCTGGTACGTGTTCTCTATGAACTGTACGTTTGGGTCCGTCGTCGTGATATCCCACATCCGCGATGTAGACGTATTTAACCCAAGTTCCAATGGGTAGGGTGTTCATCTTCATGTTCCTAACTCCATTGCATTGGCCGCTTCATCCTGCTGATGCTTCACCGTTGCGCCGCTACGCTTTTCAAATATCCACAGGTAGGAATGATTCTTACGTGAATGCTTTTGGTGGGGCCAACGAATTGCGGGCTTTTGAGTTTGCTGGAGTACAAACAAGTCTCTTGCATACATCCCCAACGAACTAACCGCAAAAAGACACAAGTTGACATGGTTCCATCTTTGACGATTTGACTCGATAATGTCTTGGCACTTAACGGCCATGAACCCGCCAGGTTTCAAAATCCGTTGGGCCTCTACCATTCCATCTCGGTACAGCGCTATAACGGCGTCGTTTGTCTTCAACAGCCGTTCTGCGTTAAGGTTGTAAGGAGCATCGAGGGAGGCCTTCACCGTTCCTTTGGGGTTGTACATGTAGGGCGGATCCAGAACGACAAAATTAGCGAACTCGTCCTCGTAGGGGAGGTCACACATATCTATCTGGTCTGCCACAAGATCAGTGAAATGTACATTGTATCGATCTGTTTCGACGTTGCGCCAGAAGTTGCCCTTCCCGAAAGTGGGGTCCACAATGACATCACCATCGGCAATGTACAGACGGGCTACCCCCGGGAAGATGTCTTCGTTTCGTCCCGTTATAGTAGAAAGTATAGTGGTCATTCAAATATATCTTAGAGGCCCACTAAGGCGCAGATGAGGATGGCTACGGCGATACTCCCCCAAAGCAGGATCATACCCAAAGCCTTGTTTGGAGTATCCAATTCTTCCGTGGTCGGTTCGGTATTCATTGATCGTCCTCTCAAGTTAGTTGTGGAGTAGTAAGTCGTCAACTCCACCAGCATAGTGAACTCACACGCTGGTTCAAGACAAAAATGGGTTAGCCCAACGATACGGCGATAACACGGCCGGCGCTGTCTACTTTTATGTTCAATCGTTTCGGTTGTTAATCGGTAGTTCCAAAGCTTACGGGCCAGTTGATGCGCACTTTATTGATACGCGAGCCGAGGCTCCGTTTCGCTAACTCGCGTAATTGCTTCTCGGTCATTCGAGTTTCATTATCCTCGGGCGCTGGAGTATCTTCGGGACGGTCCCCCTCTGCGATGCCATGCCTATCTAGCACATCCCAGAGTTTTCCGGGGTGTTGTAGTATCCATCTCGGAACCTTAACTTCCGTTCCCAAAAGTAAGTCAGCAGCGGCGAGGAGGAGCGACTCGGTGTTATCGGGCCCGGAATCCAAGAGATCTACTTCGGGATTGTCGGGTCGAGTCGGAGGACTGGGATATTGGACAGACGCCGAACATCCAATTAGGAGCCAAATCGATAATAGCGAAACCAAAATTCGGCGAGTCATTAGAGAGCCTTTCACTGAAAAACAGAGAAGATGGTTGAAGGGTATGCTAGGGCGGTGCCACTTGGACGTCAAGGTAAAATCTCCCAAGACAAAAATTTACAGGCCTAGAATCCAGCGTATCTTTTCGTCGGCTAGTTCTGGCGAACACTTACCATCATCTAGCTCCCACATATTGCCGTCGGCTTCTTCCACAAGAAGTCCCAACTCTCCGTCGGGTTGTATCAATACTTCCAATCCGGCCTTCCCCGCAGCCCACTCGATATTCACACCGCCGGGCATCGTTGGTACTATCCATGGAGCCTCTCCGTCGAGCGGTGCTCGTTGGATAAGCGCTGTCGCTGTTTTGTAGGCCTTATCAGTCATAGCGATGCTAGGATAGGCTCCATGCCAGTCGTCTTCTAGCTTGTTGAGTTCGTTGAGTTTCTTCAGCGCTTCTGTGTGCCAAGTCATGTATCTCGCCTTCCCGAACATTTTTCTTGTCCTCTCACTCCACGTACAATACCTTTTGGTAGAGGGTTGGCAAGAAAAGAAAAAAGAAAATGGATATAGCACTCCTAATACCTGAAATCGAACAGCATTATCGTGCCGCAGTAGACTATATGGACAAGCTGGAATCTTCCGGATATGAAACACTGGCAAAATCATATTTGGAAGCTATGGGTACCCTCGATGGTCGCCCTCTGAGACTTCTAATGATGGATGTGGTTCAGGCTCTTGGATTCCCTCATGGAATCAATGGAACATCCTTGGCATATATTCAGTTAGCGGGATGTCAGCACGCCGGTCTAACATCCGATGAAATGGAGGGGGGTCCTCACTTTCAGGAGTTGGCCACCTTACTTACGGCGGAGGACTACCACCCCGGTATGGGAATTGCTAAAGCAGTGGTACGCGCTGTTTGTCAAACCGCGCTAGAAATAGGGCCTCCGGGGCCTCGACAGGAAGTAACGCTCCCGAATGGGCAAACTATGCCAGGTTGCACTCCTACTACTCTAGGGGATTATGATGAAGCCCTTAGAACCAACCTTAAGAAGATGTGGGGAGAAGACTTTGACCTAGAGAAAATATTGGAAGCAAACGATTAGGTAAGAGAAGTGACGCCGCGATAGTAAGAAAGATTCCAACGTGAATCGAATTAGGAGAATTAGTTGTAAATTTTTCACGAACTGCAAAAATAAAGGAGTCGCTGCTACAAATAACACCTACCTAATGGGTTTCAAAAACATATCCAACGAACAACTACTTACTGCTCTTCAAGAGTTAGCGGCCGAGATTCAAGAAGCTCCGACTACTACCCAAGCTAAGGAAAGTAAATTTTTTCCTTATCACAAATGTACATACACCCGTCGGTTTGGCTCTTGGGCTGCTGCCTTGACTCAAGCGGGCCTTACTCCAAAATTCAAAACCCCGGAAAAGCCTGTTTTGTGTATATGCGCACAGTGTAACAAAGAGTTTTGGAAAAAAGTTAGTCAGAGGCGAGGGACCAATGACTTCTGTGGCCGAAAGTGTGCTGTATCTTTTAACAACAAAATAGATGTAGCTCCAAAACGTAAACCAAAACCCCGAAAGTGCCAATTATGCGGTGAAACCTTTTTTACTTGCTATGCGGCTGATCGACGCCCATACCAAGGATTAGTAACGTGTCAAAAATGCTGGGATAAATATAGACTTAACGCAAATACACTAACTGTAGGAGGGCTTAGGACTACTCTGACGGAACGTGGTACTGGAACCAAAATTGGGCCATACATAAGGAGCCTAAACCGAATTTGGAATCGCGACTTGATTAGCTTACCTTGTCAACAATGCCAATATGATTTTTGTATCGACCTTTGCCATATATTGGCAATCAAGGATGCACCTGATGACATGTTGTTAATTGAACTTAACCATCCCTCCAACATTCTGGTTTTGTGCAAAAACCACCACAACGAATTTGACCGTGGCCATTTAGCTTTGGAAGATATACCAAAACGGGAGTAAGCGCCCGGCGAGAATCGAACTCGCATAGCCAGGATGGAAACCTGGTGCATTGCCGCTATGCTACGAGCGCACGAAGCGAGAGAGATATTTGGTCACGGTATTTTTCGTCCCACCGAGGCTAGTCAGGAGTTGAACCTGAAACGTCTTTGTTTAGTAAGAAGTAACCGCATCCTACGCTGCCCTTGCTATTGAGATAATACGGAAAGTTACGCATTCGTCAAATGCCACTTTTTTATTTTCTACGGTGCCTTTTGTATTGAGTCTGGCAACCCCGGCAATTCTGGGAATAGGCAGTCTTGTGTGGGCTTTGGCTCAACATGCGTCCTAATCACCATACGCTCATCACCGGTTGGCGTGTTAAACACACCAATCTCCACGTACTTGCCTCGTTCGAGGGAGGACCAGTCGGTGTCTTCAAAGGATGCTCGCTCATTGTCACCAATGACTATCTCGCCGTAGATCGGATCCTCCGCAGGATCGGGCTGCTCGCCAACTACAATATATAACTCGCAATCCGGACCGCCCCGCTCGATGTAACCCGGCAACCACCTACACAAGCGGTACTCTGGTTCCACCTCGAAAGATAAGTGCGGTCCATTCCACCACTCCGCATGTGGTACGCACAACGGGAACACGTTGGCGCCAGCATGAACCTCCAACGCTGTGTAACGCAACTCATCAAAATCGCCTATGCCTTCGTTACCTTCCGCCCTAATAAACTTCCAAATCTTCGCGGCTGTCCTATCGAACTCATCATTCACCACCTGAAAGTCATATGTTTGGGCGAGAGCGAGTTCGCCCTCTGCGATTTTTAGCCGATTTGCAATGCTTTCCGTGGTATCCGAATCGCGGCCTTCAAGACGTGCTCGTAACTCATCTATGCTTGGAGGCAATATAAAGATGCTTTTATGTGGTATACCGGCTTCCCTTATCGCTTTGGCTCCTTGTATTTCCAAGATGGCGATAGCGTCTCCGTGCTCGACTCGTTCTTCTAGTTCCTTTTTGGTTAGGCCATAGAAATTGTTGTTGTATTCGGCGTGTTCTACAAAAGCGCCTTTTTGGATGAGCCTCTCAAACTCGCTACGACTTTTAAAGTGGTAGTCGGCCCCATCGATCTCGCCGGGCCGGGGCTCGCGGGTGGTTGTCGTAACGACTCGGCGGAGGTCGCGATGCTGGGTTACAATATGCCTTACAAGGCTGGTCTTCCCCGAGCCCGCAGGCCCGGAGACAACAAACAGTAGATGCGACATTTGTAGAACCTCTCTAGCGCCCGCCGATTACAATGGCGTTGTCGCCAATTGCGATACCTCCGCCAATTGCAATAGCTCCGCTGCCGATTGCAATAGCTCCGGTGCAGGTAGCTGTAGCGTTACTGCCAATTGCAATGCTGCCAGAGTAGCTGACTGAGGTGTTGAAAACAACTTCTTCTTGAGGAAGGACGTACGTGTCGATGAACTGATTCCACCGCTCTGTGACATCGTGGCATATGCTGCGTCGGATGCAATTTCTGCGGTAGATCCCGAGGCCAAAGTGGCTTGCGATGAAACACCCCGTGATGTAGATCAGCAACATCACTAAGGTGATTTCTACGATAGTCATTTCTTATCCCTCGCGAGCGTTGGTATTAAACTACCTAGCAGGATTGGGATATGTCCGCAAGAAAAAATACTAATTAACTAAGATTCAAAGCTCTATTATCGGTACCATTGGAAGTGGTATAGTGGAGCATTGCTGTGAGGAGGAGCCAAAAATTATGTGGAAGTTCGGCAATAGTACGGTAGGTGGTCCCGTTAGAAAGGAGACGCTCCGCTCTATGGCAGAAATTATGTCATACCAGAGCCTCGGTCGCATTTCTGTCGATGAAGCGATGCGTAAGCTAAATGGTCAAAGCATGGCTCTTGATAGCAGCTACATGCGTCCTCCGCTTCCACAAGAGGGGCTCGCGTATGGTAGGGCCAGTGTGGGCCATCACATGCAATGTCCATGGCCGGCGAAGCGTTTTGGCGGATAAGCCTATCCAACACGAAAAATTAAACCTAGGTGAACTCCGAAATCTGGAGTGTTGAAGTCGTTTACGCTGTTTTCAATTATTCCGAATTCTATTATCACGTCTTCCTGCACCGCCCACTTGAATCCTAACGCAAATTCGTGAGCACTTTTATGAAGTGCTCCAAACTCCTCATGTTGTGCGACTCCATCATGGAGAGTGTAATTGAATTCAAAGGTGACATTGCGCTCTAGCCAAATTTCAATTCCCAAGAAAAAGAACATCTGAATGGCCCGGGTAGGAATTCCCAACACCACTTCTTGGCCCGTTGTAATTAATACCCCTAATGTTGCGTAGAGGGTTAGGTCTGATGTAGCGGGGATTTGTATTTGGGCATCGATGAGGAAGTCCCATCCTTTGGTAGCTCGATTCCCTTTGAGGTCGCCTATCGGTAATTTCAGGAGAGCTTCCAGGGCGATGTTGGGGAGGTTTAGGAGGGGAGCTATCGCGAATAGCTCCTTCTTAATCCCAATCACTGGATTGCCGAATCCGAACCCCGTATCAGCCTTGGTTAGGTGCTCCACTCCTTTTGCGTCGAATCTGATGTTATTTTGGGGATGGTCAGGGCGTCGCAGTGCCGTAAACCCAAATGTGCCGTGAAACCATTCAATTCCACCGTCGAGAATTCCGCCCCCTTGCCAAATGAGGGGAATTTCCACGGATATTTCTACGTTGTGCTCCAACCCGACCCGAATGTGATTGGAGTAGCGCGTTCGCTCCATATCGACAAAGTAGGTGTCGTCAAATCCCCATAAATTAACGTGGTTGATGTGCAACGCATATTCAACTTTTCCACGAGGTAATGTATGTAGCCTTCCCGGGGTCCATGCCAATCCGTTGTTGAGTAGAACAGCTTCGCTACGAATTCCGAGGGGCCCAGCCATGTCGGGGCGGTCGAGGCGGTCGTCGTCAGCGAATACTTCAGATGCTAACAAGACTAGAGTTAGGACAATTAGCAAATGATGCATGTTGCAATAAAAGGAAAGAGGCAACGAACGTTCGGCTAAGGGTAGCTTTGTGGGCGCGCGACGTCAAATTATTTTCTGAGCATCCAGGTATCCAGAGCTATACCAAGTAGGGCTCCGGCGATAGCCCCGGCAATAGTCCCCCTTGCTTCGCGTCCCCACTTCCGACGTTTGCCGAGCCGCGAAGCCGGTTGGCTGTTAGTGGTGGTGAGCATATATCCAACGAACGCGCTCATGGTAATGGTGCCTAGATATAAAGTTCCTCGCATCCATGGGAACGCCGTTCGGTAATTTGCAAATCTTATATTCCCAGTGATTCCCGGCGCACCGTCTGGGTAGTCTTCGGTATAATCTGGTGCAAGGTTCTGTGCATAGGGGCCAATGTGGTGAACCCTTGCATATGTCATATTACTCGGCACGCCGTAGGTTGAGCGAGGTAAGGCTGTCACGGGTTTCTCCCAAGGTGTCTGCTTTTTTATTCTAGCGCAGAATGCGCTGCAACACGAGACACAGGACAATCTAGTTTGCGGAGAGCATCCTTGATAAGCTAAGAAGTGAACCAACTCTTCGATGCAGCGGTTTCACGTGTTGAAGCCCCAAACAAGGAAACAACGCATGAACCGCCTTCTCATCCTATTTCTCATTATGGTGCTGAGTGCTTTTGCAGTTGCCCAAGATGTTACACCTCCTCCAGTGCCGGAAGAACCAAACGGTCCGAGTGCAGAGGATCGGCACTTTGAATCTTTGCTGGAAATTCAAAAGAATATTCTCCTAAACTACCAAGCGCTATTACGTCGTATGCGAGTTGCGGCTGCTCACGGAGACGAAAGGACCAGGGAGCGACTACAAAAAGCTGTTGCCCTGATGGACGAGTTGGCTATTGGGTATCAAATGGAGAAGCTGAGCGGTTTGATCAAAGACCGGTTGGTACACTCGGCTATGGCAAAGGCCCAGTGGATATCTGAAAAAATCGCTTCAATTTTATCGGTGTTGGATGGGATGGATCCTGATTGGAAACCTGATTCTCGGATTCCCACACTTGAAGAGCAGCTAGAGAAATTAAAGTCGTTACGAGAAAGGCACGGGGAGCTTCGCGAAAAAACTCAAGACCTCGGCGAAAGGTCGGAGCTATCTGATGAGGATAAACTAAAGCTAGAAAACCTCGAAGGGCAACTACGCGAACTTGCCGATGAGACACAAGAACTTGGTGAAGGGCTGCCCGACGAAATTAAGCCGTTGATGGATAAGGCCAAAGACTTAATGAGCCAAGCCGCGGATCAACTACAACAAGAAAATCTGCAAGGGGCTGAAGAGCGACAAGGCGATGCTGATAATCGGTTGGATGAAGCTCAACGCAAGATGGAGGACCTGTTACGCAAATATCGAGAGCTACAAAACGACAACCTTTTGATCCATATCGAACAAGAACTAAAGCGAATTCGGGCGCAACAGGTCGTCGTTAATGACTTGACAATTGAAACCTACTTGAAAGCCGAAGGAGGCGAGAGGGTTTCCCGTCGCGCTTGGAGAAGTATCTATAGTAAACAGCGTAAGAATTCAAAAGAAGCTGAAGCTGTAGCGGAAAAGCTTCTCCACGGTAATGTACCGATCTTCGGTCGAGTTATGGCTGGTGTCGGGCGTGATATGGTAAAGGCCGCCAAGCTTCTGAAAGCTAGGGATGGAGGCGAGTTCACCCAAGAAATTCAAGAGGATATTCGGGCGACACTGGATGATCTCTTGGACGCTCTTCGGGCTGAGCGTACGCGTCGTCAAAACGAAGAGGGAGGGCCTCCTCAGCAGACTAGTCCGGACGGCTCGCCTCCGAAGCCACGGCTTGTGCCCCTTCCCGCCGAGCTAGGAATTCTACTGAAAAGACAGCAATATCTACGACACAAGCACCAACGCTTCATGGATAGGTTCCCGGAGGTGCGGGATCGGGCTAACATGACCAATAGCCAACGACGCATCTACGAAAGGCTTTCGCAGGAGCAAGGCGAGAACGCCGGTTATCTTGATTCTTTGTTCGATTCCTTGTTTAATCGCTAGGAGAGATTCATTGGATTTGGAGCTTCGTAAATGGCGGAAATGCGCCCTTGGGTCTCTCGACTTGTTGAAAACGAGCTTGGCTTGCGGTTTTCTTTGAGCACCCCTGTGTTAGGGGAAGGGTATCACGGAGCAGCTTACTCATTATTTGATGGTAGGGTTCTCAAAGTAACAATCGATGATGAAGAAGCTGATTGTATTCAGGAATTATGGAAGCTTCAGAAGCGCCCTGAGTGGACTAACTTGTCTACAACTCGTCACTTTCCTAGAATTGACGATGTAGGAATCAAACACTACGGCGATGACATTATCTGGTGGTATATTCGAGAGCCGTTGGAAGATTTGGACATTGAGAATTTTGAAGTTACACCAACAGAGTTGTTGGCCAACTTGTACCTCGCCCATATGGCAATCCTGCCGGAGATGACACCTACCAGAGAACAGTTAGAAACAGATTCCACAATCCGTCGCCATTTCCTTCACACAATTAGGGACCTGGTCGAAATCCCCGAATTAGAACAAATAGTTCTGGACGTTAGAGCAGAGTTGGGAATTCGGCTTACCGATCTTGGTTTTTCTAATTGGGGCCGACGTTTAGCCACAGGCGAGATTGTGTATCGTGACCTGTCATGCATATTCGACTGATGTCCAGGAGATTACTGGATCATTCATATCCAGCTTCGGCGAAGCCGGCCTTCGTTGCGACCCAGCCCCTTTTGCCCTTTCCGCCAGGCTTGACGAGTTTGGCTTTTTGAAGCTCTAGTACATCGTCTTTCCTGGCGCCTTTGGTCAGGAACAAGAACCAAGCCTTACCTTCGTCGGTCTTTTCTACAATGGCATCGAGGAGGTCAGCGAGTTTTTTACGCATCAGACATGTCTTTCCAGTGAGGTTAATTTAGTACCTGTTTTGTACCGCAGTCTGCCTTAGAAAGAAAGTGGTTTATGTCAAAAATCGAGGTGCCGAGCATGAAGGACATTTCATGTTATGATTACGGCACCTAATGAGTCGCCATTTAAGGAAACTGTTGAATGGGATTGTGGACCGGATCACCTCCTTTAGGTTGGGAATGGACTGGAGAGGAAAGCGGCCCCCCTGTACCCACCAGAGAACAAAGGGCTAAGTCTATAGGTACGACAAATTGGGCCCCGAGACTCAAAGAACTAGGTCGTTCTCTCTATCACGGCACTTCCGCTCAAGCTGTTTATGAAATTAAGGAGAGTGGTGTTTTGGAGCCTCGTTCGGAATGGGGCCACGGCTTTACGGGAATTTTTGCGTGGAGCGATTTGAAAAGCGCACTCAATTGGGCCAACTATTGGTTCGGCCACGAAGACTCTCAGTCTTGGGCAGATACAATTGATGGCAGCGGCGCGGTGATTGAGATTCCTCCCTCAGCATTAGAAGTTGTATATGCTGATTGGGATACTGGGAATCATGCTTGGCACTCATGGCTTGGACGTCCACGTTTGTTTTATGAGAAACCCAAACGTACGATTAATTGGAGTATCAGCCAAGCATTTGCAATAGAGCATCCAATTCCAACTTCCGAGCTAGGATCCGTTATTGAAGGACCTGACTTTGACGAGCAAGTTGAAGACTGGGAGAGCGATGTGGAAGACATGGGCTTCTCGCTCCGCTTTCCGGTCCCGCAGTTTGCGGAATTTGTTGGGTTAAAAGGGCCCGGTTGGGCTAGATACGAGTAATAAATTAGTTGGCATAGTGTAGAATAGGCTCCACTGGTAGAATAGTGCCAAACAATAGGGGATAGGCCTAAGCGTTATGGACGAAGCCTTGGATATTCAGGAATATCTACAGCCATGGATCACATACGTACTCACGCGGGTGGAGGCGGGGTCTTTTCGTTGCGTTGCGGATACAGGAATAGCGTATAGTCTTCGCCAGGCGCAGTACGTTGTGATCGAGGAGATGACGGGGGAGCCGATTTCTGCCGAGAATGCGAGGCTTTCTTTTGAGGAAACTGAAGAACTGATTGGTCAACTCCAAGAAGAAGAGAGCTACGGCGACCACTCTAGCTGGTACCCTCACGCCACTCCTGGACCGTGGGCACAGGCAGAACGCAATCAACTGTTCGATTGGCTATACTCATTTATTAGCCGATATGTTGATATGCCGCGCCTTGAGTCAAGTAGGGAATTGAAGCCGGATCGACGCTCACTACCTGTCCTAACCGTTTGGCGTCGCCTCCGTGGTCAATCCGAGGTTAGTGGGGAGCGCCTCGCGGAACTGCTTTCACAAGAGGATGGTATTGAAGTGGATGTGCCGGATCTGGATCCCGATGGACGCCAACCATTGTTGGTTCGACTTGTTAGAGAACTGCCCGACGGTAGCCCAGAGGCACTGGGACTTGATATTCGGTTGGCTGCTGAGCAGCAGCACGGCCGTCCCCCAATTCTGAATGGCCGATATTTACGTTGACCCCGTGCAGTAGATTTCATACCATTTTCCTAATGTCTACCCTAACCCAAAGGCATTCCGAATGGGCATTTTTCACTCTACTTGTTTTGTTACCAACCTGACAATTAGGGACAACGACCCCGTGGTGGGTTTCTTTTTGTTTCGTGCTGATGACGACGTTTTAGTTGATTCCACAGACCTATGGCGCGCGTGCGGAGGAGCCGTTTTTGGGGAGTACAATTCCTATGGCGCTGTTGCTCCGAAGGGACACGATAAGTATCACGAGTGGCTGTATGAACAGTGGAAGATTGCTTTTGAAAAAGGCGTCTTCATCCCTCCGGAGTACAATAGCCTGGAGAACATCGAAGATGTTCTGACGAATGCGCCGCGTGAGGACTGCTGTGGAATTCGGGACGCGAGAGAAACTAGCTCTCTCGGAAAGCGGCCAACCTATTTAAATGTTGGATTGGTACATCGTTGGGCCTTTGATTTGGTTGCGGAACAAATGCCACTGAATTGTCCGGATACAACACTGGTGGGTTGGATGCGTCAGGTCGACGTCGCGGGAGAGCGCATTGAATATGCAAAACAGCTATTAGCATGTAGCGAGGCAGAAGCGCCACCTCCGAGACCAGATTTTCCAACACTAGATGAAGACGCTGCACACTTCTTTGCGCGAATGTTAAGTCCGCAGTCAGCGGAACTAGGAGACTGGTGGGATATAGGACTAACGGGAAAATTGATGCGAGAAGATGTGGATGAAGCCCGACTGCCGGACCTTCCTAGTGCGGATATGGGAC